>Ga0126371_10006118_pt1 | contig 10691 bp, 4 predicted proteins | sample PanSoiMetaPlot_4_FD_110145 | JGI IMG/M metagenome (GOLD analysis project Ga0126371, IMG submission 110145) | Tropical forest soil microbial communities from Panama - MetaG Plot_4 | ecosystem: Environmental > Terrestrial > Soil > Tropical forest > Bulk soil | place: Panama | collected 2016-02-17
ACTTGCTGCCTCCAACTGGTGTTGACGCAGCCCGCTAGCTGCGGCGGCGTGATCTGAGTCGATGAATTCGCGCCGCTGAGTTGTTCTATCTTGAACCCTTTGAGTAACTATCAAGAGAACAATCTTGCGCGGCTACTTGCCGAATGCGTACGAGAGCGCGACTAGCGGTGTAATGTTCTGTCGAAGGCCTTTAGTGTCTAAGCGGAACAAGATGTTGGTAGTGAGCAGCAGATTGCCAAACAAGTTGAACTTTAAACCGGCTGATCCAGTGCTGAGGACAACAGTGTCCTTTCCGCCGCTTATGGTCGGGAGGCTCAGGGCACCGGTGCCGCCCGGGATATTCTGTGTGACGAAGGTCTCGCGGAATACACGGGGGGTATTGATGACCGCCTGCCCTAGGTAATCCACTGAGAATGTCACGTTCTTGCCAGCCGCAATCTCAGTGCCCAGCGTATAGAAGAGCAAGGAAGGAAGCCGGCGTTTGATGGCCGACCCATTTTGAATTACTTCAACTCCGGCGGAGTTTTCGGAAATCGCCGAACCGGTCACGTCGCCGGCCAGAATCGACGCTCCATTCCACTCGTATCCCAGGTTGATATGCGGCGCAAAGTGGTTGGTTGTACTCGAGAGTACGACAAACGGCTTGACTCCCACAGCGCCGGAGCCCAGCAGTTCCGTTGCACTGCCGGTCGGCGTGCGTAGGTCCAACCCGAACGACAAACCCATGCTCTCGTCGCGCCACACATTTCCTTTGACGCGGAAGGTAACGTCTCCAATGCCGGTCGCGCTGCCCTTGCTGAAATAGGTGTTTGTCAGACTGTTCCGGTCAGAGGTGAACTGATGTGGATTTGGGATCGTACCGACGCCGGGAATCGTGGTGGCCGGACCAGACACGCGAATGATCGCCGCGTCGGATGCCACGCTCATTCTCACGGAAACGATCGGTATCGATACTGAGACGTCAACTCCATCAGTCAGGCCTATTGTGCCGTAAAGGGTCGTACTGTCCATGTTCAGGCTTATATTGTTCTTGGTCTGGATTACGTCCGCTTCGTAAAGTTCGGGCGAATTTCCCGGACCAGTGTCCGGCACATGCGAGAACACCGCCGGCACGTTGTGAAGATTGATACCATCGATGTCGCTGAATCGAAACCTCTGGTAACTGACGCCTGCGGAGAACTTTCCGCGGCCCACGGTTTCAGCGCGTTCGGCATAGATCGGGCCGAAATTGGTGGTGGTTCGAACAAATGAGCCAGATGGGCTGTCGTACTTGTAGGTGAACCCCGACGACGGGGAGATGATCGGCAGGATTGCCAGTTGCGTAGCAATCGCGGAACTCAGGGTTTGGTTGAGCGTTGTCTGAGCGGGCCCAATGAAGTGCGCGTAATGCGCGAACTGCGGAGTGGCAAACAGGCTGAGCCCCTGCGGCCCGAAGAGGTTCGGAAGAACGCACGCGGGCTGCGACTCCTTTCCTTGGCACTGGCCCGTTACGACTGTGCCCGGCACGAGCGGATCAGGATTCTGAGGGAAGCAAGCTGAGGCGCCGGCACAGACTAAAAGAATGCATAAACCGGCTCTTCCCAAAGAGCCGGTGGCTGGTCTGTTCATCGTTTTGATTGGCATTGTCCTGAATAAATCTGCGGAAAATGTCTCATTCTTTGTGCTCGACCGTTGTAAACACTTTGTTCGCCAGCGTCCCGGCGAACAGCCGCCAAGAGATCCGATAGAGTTGTGTTCAATTCCCAGCGCGATTTACGCAGGTACAGTTAGCGGTGTGTGTGTGCCAGGAAGACAGCATAGGAAGAGTCGAGCGGCCGGCATCGGCGTGTGCACGCGTCCAAAGGCACATTGAGAAGGACGCGCTAGCAGTTTTCTCCGGCATGCACAATCACTGATTCGAGAAGTCATGGCGGAGCCTACTAGGTCGCGGCAAATCGGCAAGTATCAAATCCAGGCCGAGCTGGGTCGGGGCGGCTTCGGAAGCGTCTATCGCGCGTACGATCCCACCGTAGGCCGGCTGGTTGCCATCAAAGTTCTCACTACGGCCGGAGATCAGAACCTGCTGACGCGCTTCAAGAACGAAGCGGCGGCCGCGGGCAATTTGCGTCACAAAAATATCGTCACAATCTACGACTTCGGCGATCAAGAGGGATTGCCGTACATCGTGATGGAGTTTCTGGAGGGCGAGGATCTCCAACACATCATCAGCCGGAATAAGCCGCTCACGCTGCTCGAAAAAGTCAGCATCATGCTTCAGGTGGCCGACGGTTTGCACTGCGCCCACCGCTCCGGCATTGTCCATCGGGATGTGAAGCCGGGAAACATCCGACTATTACCCGACGGGACGGTCAAGATCATGGACTTTGGCATCGCGCGTCTCGTGGCGGAGGGATCTGGAGGAACTAGGCTCACGCGTCAGGGGTATGTGATCGGAACGCTTCCTTACATGGCGCCCGAGCAGTTGCACGGCAACGAGGTAGATTTCCTCTGTGACATTTTTGCCTACGGCGTCACTTACTACGAGCTGCTGTCAGGCAAACATCCGTTCCACGGCTCGGACCCGCGCGCTGTCTTTTATCGCATCACCAATGAAGATCCAGATCGCATCCGGAACCTCGTGCCCGAATGCCCGGAAGCGCTTGAAGCAATTTTGCATCGCACGCTTCACAAAGAGCGTGAGCTTCGCTACCAGAGTCTGCGCGAAGTGCAACTCGATACCGAACCGCTGCTGATCGAGCTGCGCCAGGAGGAAGCGCTCCAGCTCCTCAGCGAAGCAACCCTGCTTTACAGCGGAGGCCAACTGGACGGCGCTCTGGCTGTTTTGAATGAGGCATTCGACCTGGACCCTGGCAATCGGGAGGCTCGCCAACTGCGGGAGACCATCCAGGGCAAGCTGTTGCGCCGCGTGATCGAACCCAAGGTCGAAGCACTACTCAAGAAAGCCGATCGTCAAATCGCAGAGCGCCAATTCCAGGAGGCGATCGGAACTTTCGAAGCAGCTCTCCGCCTGGATCGCGAGAACGCCGAGGTGAAGCAGCAGCTCGATCGCGCCCGCGATCTGCTGAATGTCAGCCGGGAGTCGGCCCGCGGACTGGCGGAGGCCCGTCGCAAGTTCTCACGGAACAACCTGGAAGCCGCTCTGGAAGCGCTTCCCCCAGTGCTCGAACAGGACCCCGGCAACCCCGAAGCGAGGCAATTGCTAAAAGATGTCCAGCAAGAGCTCGATCGCCGTGAGCGCGAGCGGCGCTACGAACAAAAACTGCAGCGTGCCAGAGACCTGCTCGAAGCGAATCGTTTCGAAGAGGCGCTCGACGAGCTGAATATCATTCAGCAGATCGATGGCGTTCGAGAAGAAGCAAGCCGGTTCGCCGCCGAGATCAAGCAAAAGCAGCTAGCGTTCGTAGAACAACAGAAGTTTCGCGAGGAGTTGACGTCGGCACAGGAGCTTTTGGCTACCGACCAGTACGAGGCTGCCATTCCACGCCTTGAGCGTTTGATGAACCAGTATCCGGAAGAACCTGAGGCAACGAAACTGTTCATCGCCGTGCACAAAAAGCTGGCCGCCCAACGCAAAGGCGAAGCTCTCGAGAACTTGGGAATCGAACTTTCCCGTCTCCTGGAAGCGCGCGAATTCGACCGGGCGCGAGAGAAGGTAAACGACGCGCTACGCGAGTACCCGGCCGAGAAACATCTGCTGGAAGCAGCTCGAGGTATCGACGACGAACGGGAACGCTGGCGAAGAGAAGAAGCGGTTCGGGAGGCGCTGGATAAAGCCTACGCACATGTCGCGCAGGAGTCGCCGGAGTTAGCCGTGCAAGTGCTGGAAGCCGCCGCCGGACTATACCCCGACGAGGATCGCCTTCGGGCGGAGCTTTCCGCTGCGCGTACTCTTCAGGGACAAAAGCTTCGAGATGAGGCCATCGACGCCGTTTGCCGGGAAGCCCACTCCTCTGTGGAACTGCGGGAGTTCGATCGCGCGCTGTCAGCCATCGACCAAGGACTTACTGTGGAAGGGCAGGACCAGCGGTTCTTAACCGCGCGCGACAGAGTCCTGGAAGCCAGATCCCAATGGCAGCGTGCTGAGGCAGTACGCTCAGCCCTTAAAGATGCACACCGCTGTTTGGCGAACGACGATCCGTTGCAAGCGGTCGAAACTCTCGACGCGGCACTGGCGCGATATCCATTGGAGGACGAGCTGATAAACGTCGTGAACCAGGCACGTCAGGCATTATTGCGAAAACAGCGCGAGCAGGCAATTCAAACCGCTCTCCTACAAGCCGGTTCCGATTCAGATGATCGACAGTTCGACCGAGCGCTGGACCTGATCGATGAGACCCTCGTTGCGCACGGACCGGACGTGCTACTCAGCAATCTACGCGACTGCGTTGCTCAGGCCAAGTCGGACTGGGACCGTGAGCAAGACATCCTCGAGACGATTCGTGATGTCGAGCACAGTCTGCGCGATGGAGCGCCCCAAGATGCGCTCGATCTACTCGACAAGGCGCTCGAACGCTATCCGAATGAAGACCGGCTGTCGCTGGCATCGGCGTCCGCCCGCGAGGCCCTGGCGTCTGCACAGCGCGAATCTTCGGTTCAAGCGCTCTGCGGGGATGTGAGTGCCTGGCTGGAACGGCGCGAGTTCGACTGGGCGCTCGAGGGTCTCGAACACGGACTCCACACCCTCGGCGCTGACAATCGGCTGACTGCGCTCCGGGGGCGCGTAGTCTCTGAACGGGATGCCTGGATCCGGACCGAAACGATACGCGCCGCGTTGGAGTTGTCCAACCAGCAACTGTTAGAAGACGATCCTGAATCTGCGCTTCGAACGCTGGATGCCGCTAATGCAAGATGCTCGGGATATCCGCACCTTGAAACGGCGGTGGCAGCCGCAAGACGCGCTCTGGAACTCAAGCATCGAGAACGCGCAATCGGAGCCGCGCAAACCACGGCCGGTTCTCAACTCGACTCCGGAGAACTAGACAGTGCCCTTGCAGAGCTGGATCGGGCCATTGCAGACTACGGTCAAGATCCGCGGCTAACGGAGCTGCGCGACCGCGTCTTCGCGACCAAAGCCAAACGGCAGCAAGACCAGGCGATCCGGCAGGCAATCGCTGAATCGAATCAACGCCTCTCGCTGGGAAATCCGGAAGGTGCGCTCGAGACCGCAAAGGCTGCGTTGGCTCAATACCCGGATGACCAAGCGATCGCCGCCTTAGCCCTATCGGTGCGACAAGCGCTGGAGACCAAGGGGCGATCTGCGGCAATCAAGAAGATTGCGGCGCGCGTCGGCCGGCTTCTGAAGACGCAGCAGTTTGCCCCGGCTTTGTTAGCGGTCGAAGAAGGACTCGACACCTATGAGAACGATTCACGCTTAATCGAGTTGCGTGACCGGGTTGTGGCAGCGACTGAAGATTGGAATCGGGAGCAAAACGTCCGGCAGTCCTTGGCGCGGGCCGCCGAACTGCAAGGGATGAACCAAGTCGTTGATGCACTCGAAGAACTTCGTCAGGCCCTCGAGAGGTATCCGGGGGACGTGCGGCTCGCCACGGCCTATCGAGAGATCAAAAGCAACTCGTCAAACCGCCCCAGGGAATTCGGGGACGGTGCAGAGGACGCTATCGCACCGTCTCCCGCGCCGGACCCCGAAAAGACTGAGATCCTATCCGTCGCAGCCCTCGATCCTTCCCACGGCAGCGAACTCAACAAAGCGATCGATGCTGTTTGTTCCCAGACCCAGGAGTTTCTGAATCGGTCCGAGTTCGCGTCCGCATTGAATAGCATTGAAAACGGGTTCCATGAACTTGGCGATGAGCCTCGGTTGATCGCCATGCGCGAGACCGTCCAGGCTTCAATGGCAGACTTCGAGCGGGCACAAGGAATGCGCCAGGTGGTTGAGGGTGCCGGACGCTGTACTGCTGAAGGGCAACCCAAGACTGCGACGGAAACGCTTGGGAAAGCGACGAAAGTCTTTGGTCCGGTCGACACACGCTCAGAGGCTTTGGCTGAGACGAAAGTTGCTGTTGAAGAGAAACAGCGGCGGGAAGAAGTCGAACGGCTATGCCGGCTGGCACAGGCCGAGCTGGATGCTCAACGACTCGACAATTGCGCACAACTGCTCGAAGATGCCGAGCGGTCGCTGGGGACCGCGCAGGAATTCAGCCTGCTTCGTCAGCGCGTCAATGCTGCCGTCGCCGAGCATCGCCGCGCGGAAGCGGTTAACCATGCTATTCGAGAGATCAACGCTCTGATAGCGCAAGGCGCTTACGATGACGCCGTGAACGCCGCTGATGCCGCAATTGCGCAGTTTGCAAACGGAAGCGAGTTGATAGCAATTCGGTCGCAAGCCGTTCAGGGGCGCGCAGCCAAGCAAAAAGACCAAGCTATCGAAAAACTCTGCAGTGAGATCCGCGCGATCGCAAACCGTGGCGACTCCAACACCGCGCTGAAGAAGATCAAGCAGGGCCAGAAGGCTCATGGCTCCGACCGTCGATTTGAACAACTGTGCGCTGAGATCACGACCCGCAAACCTGCGTCAGAACCGCGTCGCAGCGATGCGGCCGGCCCGGCACGGGCGCCCCTTTCGCCTCCGCCTGCAGCCAGGTACGCCCCGCCTGTTTCGCCCACGCAAGGTGCGCGACGGCCTAGTAAGCTTTGGCTCATAGGCACCGAGATTGCAGTGGCGATAGCGGCCGCCATCGTGGTCTGGCTCGGCTATGGCAGACCGTCGAGAGCGGCCCGGCTTGAAGTCAATGCCTCGCCTCAAAGCGCTCTCGTGCAGGTGGAGGATCAAACCTGCACGAATGGTCATTGTAGCTTCGATTTGAAACCTGGCGTGCACCACGTTCGCATCGCAGCCAATGGTTATCAATCAAGGACAGAGGATATCCGGATCACACCGGGCGCAAAGCCCCCGCCAATCGACGTTGCCTTGAAGCCTTTCAGTCCGACCCTGCAAGTGGCCGCAAACGTCGCCCAGGGTCAGGTTTCACTCGATGGCCGTCCCGCCGGACGTCTGCTCGATGGGCAATTCTCACTCGACAGCGTGCAGCCCGGCAAACATGAACTTCGTATCCTTGGGAGCGACTATTCAGCACGCGTCACATTTCAGTCTGAATTTGCGAGCACGCCTGTGCTCCAAACCATCGCGGCCGAGGGTGTCGACGTTGTCGCGCTAGGAAATTTCGGCAATCAAGCTTCCGTTTTGTGCCCAAAGTGCTCTGGAAGTCTTACACTAGACGATTCGTCCCCGCACGAAGCCGGCAAAGGGATTTTCACAGTTCGTTCTTTGTCCGCCGGAACACACCGGCTCCACCTAACGACCGAATCCGGAGAAAGGAACATTGTGTTTAACGCAGGAGAGGAACCGGCTCTCACGCTCTCCCTCACCTCGAACCGTAACTATGGAACTCTTGTCATCGAAACCGGCGAGGACGGCGCCTCTGTTTTCATCGATGGCAAGCGGTATTCTCGCACCATTGCCCGTGGGCAGGTTCTTACGCAAGTGGAGGCTAAAGAGCACACCGTGCACGTCACCAAAGAGGGGTTCCGAGCCGAGCCGGCCGAATTCCGTGGTGAAGTGACCAAAGGAAGCCAGTTGCAGGCGCGTTTCCGTCTCACTCCGCTACCAGCTCGGCTCTTTGTAACGGGCGCCGTACCAGGTACGAGAATCAGCATCGATGGCAGCCTCGTTGGGACAGTTGCACAAGGAGGTGCCTTCTCAGCTCAGGTCAACCCAGGGAAGCACCAAATCGAATTCGCGCGCGACGGCTTCACGCCAGCTCAGGTGTCGCGCGACTTCGGCCCCGGCCGCGCTGTCCAACTGAGCCAAGGAGAAGTTCAGATGAACCCGCTGCCCCAAGCAGCGGCACAAGCCAAAGCGCCACCGAAAACGGTCCCGGACGAGACTGCGCGACCAGATCCGGCGGAGGTTGAACTCGCGGACTGGCAGCGGGTCGCACGCAATCCCACAGTCGCGGATGTCGAGGACTTCCTCCAAAAACACCGCAGAGGAGCCAACGTCACGGAAGCTCAAAGGCTGCTTGAACGGCTGGAATGGAACACCACCAACCGGAACAACAAGACCGATCTTCAGCAATTTCTTTCAAAGTTCCCGGACGGCGCTCATTCGCAAGAAGCTCGCGTCGCGCTGGCGTCAATTGAGAGAGCCGAGACCGATGAGATAGCTGCCGCCCAGTACGCAAGAGAACAGGTGGCACGATCAGAGAACGATTTGGAGAACCTCTCGCGCATCTTGAAAGCATTCGAAGATGCGTACAACAGAAGGGATCTTGCGGAACTCCAGCGAATCTGGAACCCAATGCCGCGGAACTTTGTGGAGAGCTACCGGAACCAGTTTCGAGAAGCGAAGACGCTGGCATTTCAAATCAGGCTCTCGGGCGCGCCTTCTTTCAACGGTGATTCCGCCACCGCCGTCTGCAATCGTACGTTGAGTTTTACGGCGCGGAACGGCGAGCGTCCCCCGGAAACCAGCGAACGGGTGCGTGTCGTCTTAGACCGCACTGGTTCCAGCTGGACGATCCGGTCAATCTCGCCGTTTTGATCGGAAGTAGCGAATTAGTTCGCCGGGGCGATCTTAAGGAGTTGCAACAAGGTCTGGCACGGGTCATCGTCGTTGAGCCCGTCTTCATCTGCCATCGCGCGCTGCTCATCCGCGAGTGTTTTCTCGGCCTTTGGCTTCTCACTCGCGGCTGTTGAAAACTTGCGGATCCCGAAGCGGACCTCGATTGTTGCGGACACCGTTGCTGTCTTTCCATTTCTTGTCCCGGGCTGGAAGCGCCATTGCGTCACAGCGGCGATCGCATTTCTGTCCAACCCAGGGTCGAGCGATTTGATGACTCGAATGTTATGGGCACTCCCGTCGCTGCTCACTTCTGCATACAGAGTGGTTACGCCTTGGATTCCCATCGCCCGAGCCTCGGCGGTGTACTCGGGCTCGATGCGTTGCACCAGGACAGGAGCCATGGTCCCAGCGGAGGTTCTTTTCTCGTCGCCAGAGCTTGCGAGCCCGACCGGCGTCCAAACAAGAAGCAAGAGTAGATTTTTCATTGTCGTCCGGGTACTCATATCGAATGGTTCGTCCATCTTTTCGGACGTGAGGCGCTAAGGTTGCTCTTCAGAACGCGTTTTATAAGAGATTCATTTGGCGAGCGGTAACCATCACGCCGGGCGGGAGCAGCAAGTCAACAGCGCGCGGAGTACTGACGTTCGAAACAGCAGCGGACAGGTCAGGCAGTAGGCTGGCAACTCGGCAAAAAAGAAAGCGGGCCGGATTGGTGCCCGGCCCGCTGCAACATTGAGGAAGGATCGAGGAGGGTCGAAAGCAGTGGGTATTGGCAGGCTGATGGCTGGAATTATTCGCCCGCGGGAAGCACAGCAGATTTATTACGACGACGCCGCAAAGCGGCAATGCCCATCATCCCGAATACTCCGCCTCCGGCCAGGAACTGAAGAGACGGCTCGGGAGTGGCAGTGGTGCCGGTGCCGGTTCCACCATAGCTGAAATCGTCGATGGTGAAACCCTTGTCGCTGAGGCCGAGGATTTTAAGACCGCCAATATCCGCCGTGGCATCGGAGATTCCAATGAACTCGCCGGGGTTGAGAGGATTCTGCGAGTCCAGAATTACTTCATTGGGGTCGTGGCTAAAGGCGAAGTTCGTCGTTTCGGCGAGGACTTCGACATTTCCGAGCGATGGATTCAACCAGAAACCGACCTTCGAAACGTCCTTCGGAAAGAACATTTCGATCTGCGCCCCTGAATCGAAGTCGGTGACCAGTTGCGAAGGATCATCCACGCTGGAGACCTCGGCTCCCAGTACGTTGGTGGCGGAGTGTGCGTCGCCGGCGATGCCGCCGGAGAGCTTGTATACCACAGCGCCGTTGACGCCCACCATTCCGCCCGCGGTCATTTCGACATCGGGTTGTTGTGAATTAGGAGGCAAAGTAAACAGCAGCGCTGAGCTGAATACAGGGGCGCCGGAGGTGTAGCTGGTGATCGTCTGAGCCGTGATCCCGGAAAGGTTTTCGAAATCCACAACCGTGAGCCCTTGTTGAAACTGAGCGGCCACGTTTGGATCCGTGGTTATAATGACGTCGGCATACATTGCACCGCTGAACAGCAGCGGCGCGAAACACATTGCAGTTCTAGACATAGTCCTCCTGATGGATTGCGGGTCGTTGAGGCCCAGAAGCCGGTTAAGCGACGCACTCCGCTTCCGGCAGAAAAACACGACAGGCGTAGACGCCCTTAACTAGAACTGCGGATTCCAGCGGCGAAACTGACAGTCGCGGCGAGCTACTGCATCTTGGAGACGGCAGCCAGTGCGCGGCCAGCGACGTCAGTGGGTAGCGGCGCATAGGATTTGGACGACGCCAAACGCTGTCCATCGCTCAGGACCCACGTCAGGAATCCTGCGATTGCATGCCGTTTGTTTGCGTCTTCGATCTTTTCGGGAACCAGCAACCAGGTGAAACTGGAGACCGGGTACGCGCCGTCCGCGCCCAGGTTAGTAATCGAAACGCGGAAGTCGCCCGGCAGCCGAGCGGCGGCCGCAGCCGCGGTAACAGTGCCACAGCTGGCTTTCACGAAGTTGCCGTGGGAATTCTGAACACTGCCAAACTGAAGGTGATTGTCGATCGCATACGTCGATTGAAGATAACCGAGCGCGTAGGGA
>Ga0126371_10006120_pt1 | contig 10689 bp, 16 predicted proteins | sample PanSoiMetaPlot_4_FD_110145 | JGI IMG/M metagenome (GOLD analysis project Ga0126371, IMG submission 110145) | Tropical forest soil microbial communities from Panama - MetaG Plot_4 | ecosystem: Environmental > Terrestrial > Soil > Tropical forest > Bulk soil | place: Panama | collected 2016-02-17
TCCGGCAATCGTTGTGGCATCGGCCGCATAGGTCCGCCCCACATCCGGCAACCTCTCGCCCGGGGCCAGGCGCTTCAGCGCCTCCTGGCGCTGATTCCGCGTTATCTTGCAGGGGGCGGCCGAACTTGACGCCACGGTCCTTAGCCCGCTTGCGGCCCTCGCCCGTCCTGGCACGGATCAGCTCGCGCTCGAACTCGGCCAAGCCACCAAGCACTGTCAGCATCAGCCAGGCCGTGCGGGCTCGTAGTATCCGCCCAGGCGTCCTTGAGCGAGTTGAAGCCTCGGCAAGGGCACGCCCGCGAGATTCACAACGTCAGCCATGTCAGACATCCTCTTTCGCACGCCGCAATGCCGCCCCAACCAATTGGCCAGCGCGATCGGCGTCATGCTTCGACAAGCCGCCAATACCGAAACGCCCAGCTCACAAGTCGGCAAGCCGCGTCCATGCGCTCTCGTCTCCCGCCTCCGCGAGCGCCAAAATGTTGTCGAGCGAAGCAAGTACAGCCGGGTCATCGGTGTCGAAGCCGCCTGGCATCATGCCACCGCCTTGCTCCAAGTCTTCGGGTAGATGATCGGACGGTCAAACGACGCGAGATGCACCTCCCGATGCGCCCTCACGAGCGCACCGCACACCGCGTTCGCAATGTCATCCTTCGCACCCGGCGGATGGTCGATTGAGTCCCGTCCACCACGCGAGGTCTTGCGCTCAAGCGAAACCAGTTGGCGCTGCATCGTCTTGTTGTCGAGCAGCAGGGCCTTACGCCCGTTCAAAAGCGGGAGCGCGTCACGGTAGATTTCGCTCTTGTTGAGCTTGGCCGGCTCGTACGTGATGTTGTGTTGCCGGAAAATCGAGGTCGGCCACTCGCCAGCATAGTAGTCGCCCTCGATCGTGTTCACGTGGTACGCGCGCAACACGTGCGCAAACTCCTCGACGACGGCCGGCGGCTCACACGGCGACCTGCGCTCACGAACCACGTCGATGACGCTGGTCTCGCCCTCCTTGTGTGCGATCGCCAGCGTGAAGCTGTCACCCGAACCACCCGAAGGGTCCACGAAGCCAACGTACTTATGGCGCGGCTCGTATGGGCGCTCGAACACGCCGGGCACAATGCACTGCTCGACGGCCTCTTGTGTCAGGAAGCTCTCAACGTCGGTGCGGAACTCGCCACCGTATTCTGCCGCCGCATAAGCAGCATCGCGCTCATACTCGCGGTCAATCTTGCTCTGCTCGTAACTCGGATTCAGATCCCGCGTCGAACCCTTCGCCACCAAGATCGACACATCACCCTTGTCGCCATACTCGGCTTTGAACGCATTCCATAACTCGCCACGCCGCGCATACGGGCTCGAGATACACGCAAGCAATCCGCTCGTAGTGCCAAGCGCAGGACGAACCGCGTTGATAATTTCAATATCCGGGTTCGCGCTCTCGTCAGAGTGGAAGAACGCAAGCTCGTCCAGCACAACCGCCACCAGCGTCGGACCACGAAGACGACGGAAGCTGGCACCGCGAACCTCAATCGTGATCCCATTGTCGAGCTCAACCGCCTCGCTCGTCTGCCGCACAATGAGCTGCTTAAGAATCGGGCTCTCGCGCAGGATGCCGCCAACATAATCCAGCACCACCGTGGCCTGCGCCTGCGACGGCGCCAAGCACAAGGCAATCCCCTTCTCACCCGCTACCAGCTTCGGCTTGTGATCGCAGAGACAAGCGATGTAGCAGAGCAACGTCGCAATGGCCCTGGACTTGCCACCACGACGGCCAGCTATCACCCACAGCTCCGAAACACGATCTGGCGGCAACTCAGTGCGGCCAGTGAGGCGATTGTAATGCTCAAGCTCAGCCGGCCTCAGCTTCTCGCCCATGCTGTCAAGCAGCAGCGCACGCCACGCAGCCCAGCTGTCACCAGCGAGCGCGCGGCCCAACAAGTTGGAATCCGATAAGGCAGTCCGCAGGGAGGTCCGGCGTTTCATGCGGCAAGCCCCTCCGCGTGGATGGCGTCCCACATCGCATGCAGCCGGCCCAAGCCCTCGTCTATAAGACCGCCACCAATGCCGACCTGCGCCACACCCATGATCGTGTGATGTCGGCGATGCCGGAGCAGCAATGCGATACGACGAGGCGTGAAACAGCTCTCAGCCGCAAGCCATGCATCGCCGGACCAGAAATCAGCCTCATCGTGAATGGGATCAGAAACCGTCGTCGGCTTGGCGCGATACAGAGCCTCGACAAGGCGATGGGCGAGCGGATCAGGTTTCACGGCGCGGTCTCTCGAAGATATTCCGGGAGCGTCGGCGTCACGTCACGCGCCACCCGCTCAAGGCCAATGCTTTCGAGAAGCCGGCGCAGGGTGTTGCACCCGGTCGTGTAGGCAAGGAAGTCGGTGTCCCTGGCAGCGGTTGAGAACCGGCCTTCGATGCGCTCGAGCTCGACCGTGAGGGCGGATGCCCGGCGGATCAGCGCCCGCTTGGCCTCGGACAGCAGCTCGGCGCCGCCCTGATCTTCGACGTGAGCCGCGATGATGTCCCGCATGCGCCGCGCCTAGGGCCCGCGGCCGTCGCCTTCCACAAAAAGGGACTTGCCGTTAGTGACGCGTGACCGCAGGTTCCGCGGGAGGGCGGTGGAGGCCGGATGACTTTCGCCGGCGGCGGCTAGCGGCTGCGCCATGCTTTCCAAGTCCCGTTGCTCCCCTAATTGCTACCCTCAGACCGGTATATCTGCCGTTTTCTTTCAAAGTCAAGCACTTCTGCGGATCGGAGCGGTGACTGCAACACAACGCTCGCCGAAATCAGGCACCGCGGCAGCTCCGGGACGGCGGCCACGAGGCGATCGCCGGCGCCGGCCGGGAAAAACGTCAAATTGCACGAGCCGATCGCGGCGCCTGCCCGCGTCCTTTTTCGGGGCGCGTGGCCCCCAGATGAGGATAACAAGAGAAGGATAATAGGGGCTTCGCCATTTGGAGCCGCTAAGGCGTCTAGCGGCGCCATTTAGAGCCGCTACGTCGCCATTTGGAGCCGCAAGGTTTCCCCATTATTTGAACGGATCGACCAATGCGGTGACTGCGGTGGACTGTGTTCCGGTCTGCTCGGTTGATATCAGCCCCAGGCCCACCAGTTGCCGCAGGCTCTTGTTTTTGCCACAGCGCCCTATTCCCCATGTTTCCATCCTCAGGTTAGACAGCCTCACCGTCCGAGAGCCCTCCCGGTAGAACCTTTCGAGCAAGCAGAAGGCCACGGCGTAGGTTGCCCCACTGACCGGCGGCCGGGCGGCACGAAGCGCCAGCAACCACCCAGCCGGAACCAAAAGGTAACCGTCTTCGCGTTGCCGCCGTTGCTGCCGCTTGGGCGTAGGCGCCGGCTGCGTGTCCTCGCCGTTCACCCGCAGCGCTTCCAGATCCTCAAACGGGTTGTCGGTCATGCCGCTGCACCCCGCGCCTTGATCTTCTCAAGCAGGCGAAGCGTTAGCCCCCAAAGTTCGACGTTGCGGCCGTCGACGTATCGGTCCGGGAACACCAGCGGCTCGGAGGCGTCGACGGTCACCGCAGGTCCACCGAGCACCTTCCTTGACGCGTCTACCATGCACTGCTTCATGGTCTCGGTGGCGCCGGCGATCCCCGCCGCCGGTGCTTGGATCAGGATTGCGTCATGCACTGGCGCCAGGATCTCGACGCCGCGATCGACGGCGTAGCAGCAGGCCAACCGCAGCATTTCGGCGCCGTTGGCCTGCATGGGGAAATTGGCGAGCGTGCCCGACCTGGCGTTGCGCAGTACGATCATGCGCCAACCAAACACGGTGTAGAGTTTTCGCTGGGTGATGGCCTTGTCCTCGACCGCCGCACTCCACCGCCAGAACTGCGGAAACATATTTCGGTGCGAGCGCAGCAGCTCGCGCGCGCGTATTTCGGACACGCCGACGTAGGCCGCCATTGTCCTGAACCGCATACCATAGAGCACGCCGAGCGACGCCAGCTTGTACATGGAGCGAACGTCGCGATGCGATTTCTTGGTGGCGTCCGCCGGCGCAGCCCCCGCAGCTTTCGCCCACGCGAGGTAGGGGTCGCCGCTCTCGTATGCGGCGATCATGTTCCGATCGCCGGAGAGGTATGCGGCAAGGGCAAACTCCTGGCCGCTGAAGTCAAGGTAGACGAGCGCGTTGCCCGGTTCGGGTTTGATCAAGCTTCGGAACGCCGCGTTGATGCCGAAGGCAAATGAGCTGTTGCTAGGCTGGTTGCGAGACGTCTTCGATCGGAACGCCGACAGCATGCAGCGGTTGCGGCCGTCCGCACCCACCGAGAGGTCGAACGTTTTCAATCGATCGAGCGTGACCTTGGTTGAACAGAACTCCGCCGCCGCGGGATGGTGCAGGGCTATAAGGCTTAGCGTCTCTTCGTCGGTGGAGAGTTGCCCCGTAGGCGTGCGTGGCCAGTCGGCTATGCCGTGTTCGTACACCCATTTCTCCAAAAGCCTTTTGCGAAAATTGGTCCCTTCGAACAAAGGGTATTTCGTATTCAGGTCAGCTATGATTTCGGCGCGAACCTCCTGCCATAGGTTTGAAAGGTCATTGAACAAAGCCACGTCAATAGGTATGCCGCGATGTCGCATCCAGGCGTCGGCTCGCATATAACTGCCGCCTCGCTGTAGTGCAAAAGGTAATGGCGGAAGCGTAAATACCTTTAGCAATTTCTCCAGGCAGTCGATGTCGGAGCTGCAATAGTCGAGAATGCCCTGAACCTCCGCGGCAGCCCACGGTGGGCCGCGCAACACAACGTCGCGCCAGTGTTCCTTGCTGCGCACGTCGATGCAGTCGAGGCCGAAGTAGACCATTGCGTCGAGCAGGCCTGCGTCTATTTGGTGTTCGTTCGAGGTGTTCGTGAGGCAGCGAAATTCGGCAAATAGGTCAAGGATATTCCGCGGCAGTTTCCACTTGAGCGCCAAGTGGCAGCACAATTCCGCGCTCGCGTAGTAGGCGACGAACAACGTTTTGTCGTCGATGCGGTAGGGGGGTTCGTTCCCCAATTGATCGCGCCATAGGCGAAATTCGCGGCCGCTACGTAGCTCGCGCGCGCACAGGCAAACGACGTTCGGACGATCGCCGTCGGCACCATAGAACTCAAAATCGCATAAGACAATTTCCTCGAAGGCGTCGAGCACGGACGTAATTCCTGTGTGAGGGAGACCCGGATGCAATCGTTGTTCGGCTGCATCCGGGCCAGGGACGGTCAGGCAAAGAGCGGCATGGCCGCTGTTCCTCCTGATCCTCCACCACTTCCGCTCGCGCGGAAGGACGATTAGGCGCCGCGCGCCTCGAAGTCCTTGATGACGTCATGATCGTGCCGGTTAACGACGCGATCGGGAAACGTCATGGCCAGAAGATCCTTGAGCGGCCGCGTCAGCCAATGCGGTTCGGGCTTGTTGAACGGCAGCGGCGTGTACCCCCATTGCCTGCCCCCCGGTTTCGTCACCTTGACCCAACCCTTTAGGGCCGCGTCCGCGACGAAGGCGGCGCTCTCATACCAGGGATTTTCCTCCTGGCCGGGGTTGTGGCGCTTGATCTTCAGGAAGAAGAACTCGTCAAGCCCGTCATACGCCACGTATAGATCGCAGAGGCGCGGCTGGTCACTGAGCGCGGCGGCGAACTGCGGCAGCACCAGATATTCGATCTTGTTGCGCTCGAGCAGGTACACCCCAAGGAGGTGGAATGCCGGGTCGGGGTTGATCCGAAGGTGTTTGTCCTTCTTGAGCGTGCGCAGAGGGAGCGGTGCGATCGTCTCGCCTGTCATGTATTCGGTGCAATCTTGCGGAACCCGCAACGCATCGAGATCGGCAAAGGGATCAGCATTCATGATCGATCCTCGAGTTGAAGGGACGAGAGGACTGCGCGGCCGCGGCCCTCTCGCTCTCGCCTAGTATGGCAACGCATCGTTGATGAACTCGCCGGCCGGCGTGTCCTTAGGCGCAGTACCGATCGGCTTCGACGGCGGCGCAGGCAAAACCGGTACCGGTTCCCCCTCACCACCGACGATGCGCCAGTCCACGACCTCGAACTCCGGCCGGCGCTTCTTGCCGTATTGTGTTTTCATTTCGCGTGAGGAGAGCTTGACAAGCGGCATCACAAACCGCCCACGCAACATCTGCATTGCGTCGACCTTTTCCCGCAGGCGATCGGTGGCGATCCGCGCCCCCACGGTCGAGTTGATGTAGGTGAACACCGCGGCGTCGGCCGGCCGCACGAGGTGCACCACGCGCTGCTTCACCCACGGCTTGCGTGGCTGGCCGTCGAGACCCTTCGGCCATTCCTTCTCGGGAATTTGCTCGTTGAGCTTGTCAACGTCGGGAAGTTCGTCGCCCGGCGTCGGCATGATGGTGTCAATAAGCTCACCGTCACCCCGGCATTGCATGCACTCGAACGTGCGGATGACGCCGTAGACATCATCTTTCTTCAACTCTTCACCGTCGCGGCTGTGCCAGTCGTCGTCGATGTTCCACGCGAGTATCGGGCCGATGATCGGGGAGTTCTTCTTGAGATCGAAGATCGCGGGTAGTTTCGATTGATCGCTCATAGGGAAGTTTCCTTTTGCTTGCTTGATCCGCGAAGGAGATCATTGCATCGACATGTTCGCGGATCACGTCGGTGAACTCGTCACGAAGGTACGAGGCGATGGCTTGTTTGCTTGCGCCGTCGTGCGCCATCTGGCGGATAACGCGCGCGGTTACGGCTGCTCGATCGCGCACGCTCATCGAAGCAGCCCCCATGCCTTGAGCGTGTCGAGCGCAGGATCGAGGCCCCATGCAACGCCGGTGTAGCCGCCAGCAGCTTCGAAGCGCGAGAGAAACTCGCGTTGAACATCTGAAAGCCTACCGCCCGGACGTTTCAGCTCGAGCGCGTAAAATTTCCCGTCGTGGAAGAGTAGGAGATCGCTTGCGCCGGCGAGCGTGCCCATCGCCCGCAACTTCGCCGCGGTGCGAATATCTCGATGCTCACCATTGGCCGGATGGATCCACAACACACCCGGCTTGGCGCACAGCTTCAAGTTTTGAACGGCGGCGATGTGGATTTGCAGCTCGGACAAGTCGGGGCGCGCTGAACCTTTCATTGTCGTCCCCGCAGGTCTGCAAGCGCATATTGTGCTTCGATGAAGGCGGTCTCAGCGGTGGCGGTGGCGCGCGTGGCCGCCTCCGCCGCCAACGAGAGGTCGGCCACGGCATAGAGTGCCCTCGCGGCCCTGATCTCGGCCGCGATGGCGTCAGCGATTTGGCTGCCGGCGGCCTCAAGATCGAGAATGGAATGCTCGTTCATTACCGCCCCCCCAACTCAGCGAGCGCGTCTTTTGCGCGCGTGAGGTTCGCCATGTCGGAGACGCGGCCGCGGCCGAGCTTGACGCGGATCATGCCCGGCCAACGATCGTCGGCGACAAGGCCGGCCGGTACCACCGGCGGCGGCTTGGGGAAGGTGAAGGTGGTGCCGTTCTTCTTGGTGGCGAGCTTCACCTTCATCTTGGTGATGCGCTCGGCGGTGCGGTGCTTCTTTTCCGCGGCCCGCGCGACATCAACCTCGCGCGGCACGATGCGGGGCGCCGGCGGTGGTGTGAACCGCTGCCATGCGGCCGCGCGCGCGCCGGCGGTGATCACCAGCACGGCGGGGATCTCGAGATCGTCGCTCATATCTAGCCCTCCCCGTCGGCGGACCACGCACGCATGGGCGGCCGCGGCCGCGGTCGCTGTGGCAAGCGCGGGTTTTGAGTTTGTCTTTCGCCCGGCCGGAGACGAAGATCCGGGTCGCTTCGCCGGGCGATCTCGAGGCGGGCCGCGGCGCCGAAGCGGCTTGACGTCGGCGCCATCAGCCGCTGCTCGGAAGACAAGCGATCGCGGAGCGCGCCCGCCGCCCGCCGGATCTCGTCGCGGCGTTCCTTGAAGATCCGGAGCAGTGCTTCGCGATCGTTGAGCGCGTCGAGATCGAGGCCGTATTGCTCGAGCCGGCGTCGCAACCAAAACGGCGTCGTGCCGAGATCGGCGGCGGTCTGCTCAAGTGCTTGTGCGTGGCCGTTCAAGCCATTAGATTTCGGGGCGATCTTTGCTGGATCATTCGTTCCCCGAAGGCTCCCGGTGGCTGGCACCGCCGGGGCCTTCTTCCTGTTTACCCGCATGCGGTGGCCGCGCGAGCGCGCTCCCACTGCTCGAGCTGGGAGACTTTCCAGAACCGCCGGCCTTTGATGTAGATCGGTTTTGGAAAGTTGAGCTCGTCGTCGTGCAACCAACGCCAAATCGATTGATCGCTGGTGTCGTAGCGCTGCCGTAGCTTGCGCGCGCCGATGTAGTCGTCAGTCGACATAAAAGCCGCTCCTCTGTTGAGGGCGGCTTTGTCAGTGAACGCGACGAACGTTTCCGCCCGGGTGGCGGCTCCCCATCAACTACAGTTTCCCCGGCTTGTCGCGATGGGAGTAAGTGCCCGACTTAATTGTGGCACGCCTCCGTTTCAAACGTTGCTTCGCAACGCGCTTGTCAATCGGATTGTCAACAACAACAAGCCGAGCAAGCGCTGGCGGCTCCGGTCGCTTTCCTGCCAGTGCTTGCAATATGAAGTCCTGATCCTCGGGATCGAGCTTCTTGAATGCCTCGCAGGCTTTCTGCACGTCGCGGCGATGCATTCCGAAGTGCTCTGCCGCCTGCATGGTCCAGTCGTGTGCCCCATCCTGCTGCGCCCTCCACACGAACGCGGCGATTTCATACACCTGCATCTGCGTTGCCGTTTTCTTCGGGCGGTGTCTCGGGCGCGGCGCGCGCGGCAACAGGCTCCTAAAATACTGCCGCAACGCGTCGGTCAGGGGGAAGCCGCGATTGATGTAGTCATCCAAAGGGCGCCAGTCGCCGTTGCGGGCGGCCTCGAGCGCCGCAACGGCATATATGTTTGGCTTTGGAACGTCGTAGTTCCCCATCCCCACAGCGTACTCGCCCGTGCGGAGGCGCTGAGCAAAAACTTCCGCTTCGTCGTCGCCTATGGGAACCCGCCCGTGCTTGCGCTTCATGTCCGCCCCCGCAACGTGACGACGGCGCCCTTCCTCCCGCTCACCAGGGCGTCAACGTGATCGGCCCACCTTTGCAGCGCGTCTCGCTTCTCGGTGGCGTAGTCGTGACGCTGATATACGCCGACGATGCCGGCGGTACTGCCGCCGCGGTGGTTCAACACCGCCTCGGTGACCTCCAAGCGCACACCGAGCCGCTGCAAGCCGCTCGCCACGGTGCGGCGCAGATCGTGCAGCGTCCAGTCGGTCACACCGCACGCCTCATCGAGGCGCTCTTTCATGTGGCTGAAGTTGGCCAGCGGCTTGCGTCGGACGGTGAAAACGTGATCGGCGCCAACTAGCCGCGGCAGACCGGCGATGATGGCCAACGCCTGGGCGGAGAGCGGTACGTCGTGAGCTCGAGCGTTCTTGGTCCTGGCTGCCGGGACATGAAGCGCGCGATCCTCAAGGTCGATCTCATTCCATCGCAGATGGGCGATCTCGTTGCGGCGCTGCCCGGTCAGGATTAGCAAGCGCACAATCCCGGTGTGAGGGTGCCCCAACTCGCCAGCCGCGAGCCACACCTTGCACAACTCCTTGTCGTCAAGCACACGGTCGCGGGACCGTTCCTCGGCTGGACGACCGAGGTCGGCGCAGGGGTTCGCAGTGACGAGCCTTTTCCCCTTCGCCCATCCGAATAGGCTACTCAACACGGCATGCAGCCGGTTCGCCGCAATGGGGGCGTGACCGCTGATCTGGTCGAGCGCGTGGATGATGTCGGTGTCGGTGATGTCGCTGATCCGGCGCGCGCCCCAGCGATCAACGAGCGAACACCTGCGATGCCCACGGCGGTCGGCGCTGCCGTCCCGTATGATGGCAAGCGTCTCTGGCGAGCCGTTGGGCGCGAGTCCGAGCAGTCTCGCATACCACTCCCAGGATCGCTTTCGCCGAAATCGCAGGTCGGCAATGTAGCGCCGCGTCACCGCATCGAAGCTATCGTCAACTTCGGTCGCCCGTCGACGTGCCACGATCTTGGCGCCATGTGGATCGCCACCGCGCTCGATCTCGGCGCGAAGCTCGGTAGCCGCCGAGCGCGCGTCCTTGAGCGAGAGCATGGGGTAGCTGCCGATGGTGTGCTTGACGGCCTTGCCATCGCCCTTGCGGCGGTAGCGTAGCGCCCACGACTTCACCTCGCTCGGCTCCGGCTGAACGATGAAATACAAGCCATCGCCAATGAGCACTTCCTGCCGCGTGGCCGTGTGCTTCCAGTTTTTGATGTCGAGTGCGGTGAGCTTCATGTCCCTCTCCCCTCTGGGGTAGCGTAAGGGGTAACAGATACCCCTGTTAGGCAGCGTTACCCCGAAGGGATAACACAGCCTAACGGAGCATTGCAAGGCGGGGATTATCGAAAATGGACGTTGAGGAGGGGCGTTGATAGAAAAGGCTTATTTTCGCTGCCGGTGTGACCGCGGTCAAGGACCGATGCGTTTTCAGATTTTTGCGTTCAATTGCGACGGCATCCGCCGCGCGGACCACGGTGCCAGCCGCGGCCGCAACCGCCGGCCACCGCGACAACCTGGCTCGTGTCGTCAGCCGCCTTCACAATGGCTGCGCCATTGGCAGGGCTGGCAAGCGCGTTCGATGCGCCCAGCGCACCCACTCCCACGGCGACAATGGCAGCAGCAAGTAA
>Ga0126371_10006121_pt1 | contig 10689 bp, 7 predicted proteins | sample PanSoiMetaPlot_4_FD_110145 | JGI IMG/M metagenome (GOLD analysis project Ga0126371, IMG submission 110145) | Tropical forest soil microbial communities from Panama - MetaG Plot_4 | ecosystem: Environmental > Terrestrial > Soil > Tropical forest > Bulk soil | place: Panama | collected 2016-02-17
AGTCGAGCGCGCGCTGCAGGAAAATCTGTGTGGGCCCATCGTCCGGATATGAAGATAAAAGCACACCAAAGCTCCCTGCCGCTGCCTGCCACCTTTGTGCGCGGTAGTCGCCCATGGCTTCATTGAAGCGCGTCAACAGCGACTCGTATTTGTCGCGCTTCGCAGCAACATCGAGAAGCTCATAGATTCCTACCGGCTGCAGCTTCCCTTTCACCCGGATCTTGTCGAGGTCTCGGCAAACGAACTGATGCTGCACCTCGCGGTACGTCGCTTCGCTAATCACGATGCGACTGCGATACTGCTTCGTCATCCCTTCCAGCCGCGAAGCAAGATTCACGTTGTCGCCCATGACCGTCCAGGCCAACCGCTTCGACGATCCCATATTGCCGACGTTCACGGGCCCTGTGTTCAGGCCGATGCCGATGGAGATGCGCTTCCTGCCCTCAGACTCCCACTTGTGGTTTAGACCCTCGAGACAACGAATCATCTCCAGCGCACAACTACAGGCCCGGAAGGCATGATCATCCTGCGGATAAGGCGAGCCCCAGAATGCCATCACCGCGTCGCCTATGTATTTGTCGAGTGTTCCGTAGTTGCGGAACAACGCGTCGGTCATGGCTCCCAGGTATTGGTTCAACAGGTGGACCAGTTCATCCGCCGTCAATCCCTCCGACATCGTGGTGAAATCCCGGATGTCGCTGAACATAACCGTGAGGTCTTTGGTTTCGCCGCCCGGCCGAATGTATTTCTGCGGATCCTTCTCGATGAGCGCAATCACACCCGGGGACAAGTACTGCGAAAATGTTTTTCGGATCTTCCGCTTCTCGCGCTCTTCAAAGATCATGCGGAAGCTCGTGATGGCCGCGTAATTTGCGATCAATGTGCCGGCGGGAATCACAAAACTCAACCAGCATCCCCCATGTGCAAATGCGAAATACACAAACCATCCGAACAGGCCAAGGATCAGGATCAACGAAAGGGTCGAGTAAAGAGGCGGCACGCGTGCAAACAACACCCCAAAACCGAGTCCGAAAAGTACGATGAATGCGATGTCGATCATCTCTTCGCGGGCGCCACGGGTGAGGAATCCCCGTCCCGCTTCGCTGCTGTGCAAAATGTTGTCGATGATGTTGGCGTGAATCTCCACCCCCATGTACGCTTCGCCGCCCTGGAATGGCGTATTGCGCAGGTCGCCGATCGCTTTGGCGGTAGCGCCAACGAGCACGATCTTGTCTTTAAACGCTTCCGGCGGCGAGGTCCCGGCGTTTACGTCCCACATCGAGTACTGACGATAGGTCTCGTAAGGACCCGCATAGTTGATGATCGCACTCCCATCACGCGATGGACGAAACACATGAGAACCGAACTGGATTCGTTCCAGTCCATTCTCCGCGATATAGGCCGCAATCTGTTGATCGGGAATCTGCTCGTACTCGCGGACCGCCTGCAGCGCCAGCGAGGGAAAGAAATCCTGATCGCGATAACGCAAGATCAGCAGCGCATGGCGGAGTGTCCCATCCTGGTCGGGATTGATGTCGATGAACCCGTACGATGCGGCCGCCTCCGCAAGTTTCGTGATATTCGCTTCCGCCCCTGCCGCGACCGTTCCGCCGTTCGCGATCCAGGCCTGACCCATGTCGAAATCCCGGCCGTCTTTTGATTTGACCTTCAGGACCTGCGGAAAGGCTTTTGCCCAGACAATATTGAAATAGGCTTCTTCCAGCGTCGGGTCGGCGTTCTTGGCGCGCTCGTGGTCCAGGAACAAATGCCCCAGCACCACGTTCCCTGATTGCTTGAGCGCCGCGGCAAAGTGTCCGTCCTGGTCGCTGGACGCCTGCAGTTGGTGAATTTTCTCAATCAAAACAGGCGGCGCCGACGATCCCATCTCGCTCTGAAGATGGCGTAGAGCTTGCGTAGCTGAGTTGGTCTCCGGCGTAGGAAACGTTGCATCGAAAGCGATGACGCGAGCGCCATCTGCACTTAGTTTCTCTACCAGGGTGGCGTAACTCTGTCGCGGAAGTGGAAACGAACCGATTCGCTGCAGCGTCCGCTCGTCGATTCCAACGATCACGATCCGATCGTCGTGCGCTCGCTGCCCGCGGAGTTCGAAGCGCATGTCGAGCAGGCGCTGCTCCACGTTCTGGAGAAATACGAAGCCGGCACCGCGGTTTCCCCCGATGCCGGCAAACGCGAAAAGCAGAAGCCCACAAGCTGTAACCAGGATCGCAAGCGCGATATCGACCTGCCGAACGGTGACTCTACTAATCCATTGTGTGAGACGCTGTGGTTGCCACGTCATGAAACTGATTCCGTCAACAATTTCAAAGCGCAGCTTCCTTCAGCTCTCAGACCCAAACGCTTTCTACTCCAATCCTACGGGCACAGACCGGTCTGCGGATTCGGCTTGCAACCCGGCCGTGTGACCACAGGCGTACCACCACCCGAATTTAGTTGCGTGATTCCAACGGCCCAGCCTGTCGCCGCCACGCCAACACCAATGAGTATGTTTCGTACCAGGTGCGGGTGAAGGGACGGCGGCGGATTGTCCGGAACATCCGTATCATTCATGCTTGCGCGCGCAGTCTCAGCCGGAGTGTCGCTCGACTGATACCCAGCCGGTGGGACTTCGGTGCTGATAACGACCATCTGCCCAGCGGATACCGTGATGCTGCCGTTCGAGTCCGCCTGACCAGAATTGCGCATGATCTTTGCGTTTCCGCTCGGTGTGACCCACACCTTACCCGTGTAGCAGATCACGGTTGTGCGATTCGATTCGTAGCCGACGTAGAAGTCGGTGCCGATGACTCCAATCACAGCGTTTGGAGTCTTCATCTCGAACTTTCCATTCGGCTGCGTGATCTTCGCAACCTTGCTGCGAACCTTGCCGAAGTTCATTTCCAATGCGGTCTGTTGCGAAGTGGCATCGTGCTGGACGACGCGCAGTTCGCTGTTCGATCCAACGCTCAGAATGGAACCGTCAGCCAGTCCGGCACGTACGCGCCCGGAGTTTCCCGTTTGCAACAGATCATTCCACTGCAGGTCGTCTTTGACTTTCGCGGGAGTTGAGTTCCGGGAAGCGGACGGAATAAGAGCGTTGATCTGTCCTGCGTGGTCGCCCGGAGCCGGCTGGCAAAGGGCTGGGAAGGGCGAAAGTAAAAGGCAGAGAACAGCCGCAATCAGCCGTTTGCACATCTGAGATTCTCCTTAGAACTTGAACAGAAAAATCCGAGGGAAACTTAAACGAATTTTGACAGAGGGTATTGGAAAGTCAACGTTACCGACCGCGGGATTGACATTTCTGGTTACACGAAGGTCGCAGCACCGTCGTTCTCATCGCAGCGCGTATTAAAGTTCCGTTAAGCAGCGCCCTTGTTTCACTATGACTGCTGGCGCATGTCTCCATCAGTAATGAAGCGTACGTTTCCAGCAGCGATTTCATCGGCGATTTCGACGTTTGCGCTCGTCGTTCTCATTACGATTTTGACGTCGTGCAATAACAGTTCAAGCAATCCTGCTTCACCCGCACCGTCGGCAGCCACACCGCTCACGGCCGCCGATGTCCAGCAAGTCGTTCAGGACGCCGCTCAGTCCGTGAACGTGCCACTCGTCATTGCGGTAGTTGATCGGGCCGGAAATATTCTCGCTGTCTTTCAAACTCCGGGCGCGCCCGCCACCTCAATCGGAAATTTTGGAGCTACGGTCGGCAGCAACGATCTTGCAATTTCCTTAGCCCGCACTGCGGCTTTGTTCAGCAACGATCAGGCACCGCTCTCGAGTCGGACGATCCGATTCATCAGCGGCATCCACTACCCACCGGGCGTGGCGGACGCTCCGAACGCCGACCTCTACGGGATCGAAAACACCAACCGCGGTTGCTCGTTGAACGTCACTTTCAACCCCGGGATGAGCATCGGCCCGGCGACGTTGCTGAACGGAAGCACTCCCAGCCTCGGCATCATCACCGGAAAGAGCGATACATCTGACAGCGACCCCACGGCCGTGAATCCGGGTGGTGTTCCGCTCTTCAACCATGGCCATGCCGTCGGCGGGGTGGGCGTAGTCAGTACTTCGCTTGACGCCGCTGAGTACGCCGCGTTTGCCGGAGCAACGCAGGCTGGATTCTTGCCCTCCGCATCGCAACTGCCGCCGCCCGGCGTGGTCGTCATCGGCGGGATTGCAGTGCCTTTCGTAAATCAGACCACTTTACCTTCGGGTATAAGTGCAGGATCTTCTACGGGCTCTTACGTCATAGGACCCATAGCAGGCAGCCTGCCTCCGGAAGGAGATTTAGTCGGACCAAACGCAGGTTCGTCTCTCACGCAAGCCGATGTCGCTTCGATTATCAGCCAGGCGGTAAGTACCGCAGACCTAACCCGCGCGGTCATTCGTCTTCCGTCGGGATCGCGCACACACATGACCATCGCGGTCTCCGATCTCGACGGCGCCATCCTCGCGCTGCACCGCATGCCTGACGCCACGGTGTTCAGCATTGACGTCGCAGTGGCGAAGGCGAGGAACGTCATTTACTTCAGTGGCGCCGGCGCAGCGGATCTATCGGGGGTTCCAAACGGCACCGCGGTAACCAACCGCACCATCGGATTCGGCGCCCAGCCCCTCTTTCCACCCGGCATCAACAATTCGGCGCAGGGGCCGTTCTTCAATCTGTTCCTCAACGACCTTGCGCACCCGTGCACCCAGGGATCGCAACCAGCCAGCGCGAACCAGAATGGAGTGGTCTTTTTTCCGGGAAGCCTTCCGCTCTACAAGAACGGCGTTCTCGTCGGCGGCCTTGGCGTGAGCGGCGACGGCGTGGATCAAGACGATTACGTGACCAGCGCCGCTGCCCAGAATTTCGCCGCTCCGGTGGGAATACGCGCAGACCAGGTCATGATCGACAGCGTGCGGCTGCCTTACTTGAAATTCCCGCGGAATCCGACGGATTGAGCCACCTCTCTCTCCTCGTCGAAGACCTGCTCGCGGAGCTGACGCTTGGCCGCGTAAAACGCGGCGTCGGCCGCAATAGATCATGTTCCACGGTTCGACAGAGTAGACGCAACTCGACCGAATACTCTTGCCGCTAATCCCGCTCACATGCTGTACTAATGGTGCAAGTCCCCCCTTATCAGGATTTCCATGAGTCTGATTGTCATGAAGTTTGGTGGCACTTCTGTCGGCAGTGCCGAAAGAATTCGTCAAGCCGCGACGATTGCATCGCAGCATGCGAAACGCGGCCATAAAGTCGTCGTGGTCGTTTCGGCTTTGTCCAAGGTCACCGACCTGATTCTCAACATCCTCAACTCCGCGCGCCTCGGCAAAGCAGAAGACATGAAGGCAGGCCTCGCGCAACTCCGCCTTCGCCACAAGCAAGCGCTGGAAGAGCTGTGCCATGGCGACGCTCGCGAAACTGTCGGCGCCGAAGTCGAAGCCACTCTTACGCGCATCGAGGAATTTTGTTCGGCACTCTTGCTTCTCGGCTCCGCGACGCCCCAGGTCATGGACATGGTGTTGCCCCTCGGCGAACAAATTTCCGCGCGGTTGTTCGCGGCCTGCCTGAACGAACTGGGAGCCAAGGGTCTCTTCATCGATTCCGCGCGCGTGCTCGTGACCGACGACAAGTTTGGCGATGCCAGTCCCGACATGGATGCGACGCGCACCCAGTGCGCCCAGGTTCTCGGGCCAGCCCTGCAGCAGGGACAGATTCCTGTCGTGATGGGTTACAGCGGCGCCACTGCCAGTGGACAAGTCACCACGCTTGGACGCGGTGGTTCCGACTACTCGGGCACCATCCTCGGCGCGGCAATGGACGCAAACGAAGTCTGGATCTGGACGGATGTCGATGGCGTTCTCACCGCCGATCCGCGTGTTTGTCCGGATGCCGTCACGCTTCCCGAAATCACCTTCGCCGAAGCGATCGAGCTTTCTTACTACGGCGCTAAGGTCATCCATCGCAAAGCCATCTGGCCGACCATGGAACGCGGCATTCCCGTCTGGATCAAGAATTCCTTCAAGCCCGAAGTACCCGGCACCAAGATCGTCGAGTCGCTTCCGCCCAGCGATCGCCCCGTGAAAGCGGTCACCGCCGTATCGCAGGCCTCGCTGGTAACTTTGACCACGCGTCGCGACGTTCATTTTGCCGAGATCTTTGGCCGCCTGTTCCTTCGCATGGGCCACGAGCACGTTGATGTTTTGTTCTCGACACAATCCTCTTCGGAGGATTCGCTTGGTATTGTGCTACGCGAAGCCGATACCGAGCGTGTCGTTCACGCCCTGCAAAGACTTTTTCGCACAGAGTTGAAACACGGTGTGCTGAACCCGGTTACTGTGCATCGCGACATCGCCGTCATTGCGGTGCTCGGATCGGGCATGAAAGGCACGTGCGGCATCTTAGGCCGTCTGTTCTCGGTCGTGGCCCGCAACAACGTGAGTGTGATCGCGGTCGCGCAGGGCGCCAGCGAGCTCAACATCTGCTTTGCCGTAACCGCTTCGCGTGTCGATGACGTCGTGCGCGCGGTTCACCAGGAATTTCTCAGTCCTGGCGCGAGCACCGCCGCGACGCAATCCGGCGACTGATCGCCCGCGAGCTTCATCCTAACTATCCTTATGAAACAAGTTCGAGTCGGCATCGTTGGTTTTGGAACAGTCGGTCGCGCTACCGCCGACATCATCTCCACGCACGCCGACCTCATTGAGCAGCGCAGCGGCGTGCGACTCGCGATGACCGCTGTTTGCCGGCGCTCGCCAATCTCCGCCAAAGACGTTCCCGCCGGCGCTCACCCTGTCTATTACTGGAAACAAATCGTAGAAGATCCTGAAGTCGATGTTGTGGTCGAAACTATGGGCGGCACTAACGACTCGCGTCAACTGCTGCGAGCCGCACTCGAGCACGGCAAGCCCGTGGTCACAGCGAACAAGAATCTGCTCGCCGAGTATGGCGACGAACTCTTCTCCCTCGCCGCCTCGAAGAATCTACCCATCGGATTTGAAGCGAGCGTCGCTGGAGGAATTCCAATTCTGCGCGTGATTCACGAATCGACCGCTGGCGATCGCCTGCGATCCGTTCACGGCATCCTGAATGGCACCGCCAACTACATCCTGACGCAGATGGAAACGCGCGGCATCGAATTCGATCAGGCTTTGGCGGAAGCTCAAAAAGCCGGCTACGCCGAAGCCGATCCATCCTTCGACATCGATGGTCAGGACGCCCGCGACAAGCTTTGCATTCTCGCACGTATGGCTTTCGAGGGACGCCTCACCGTTTCGCGCATTCCGACCTATGGCATCCGCCCCGTCCGCGCCATCGACATTCACTCCGCCAACCGCCTCGAGAGTACGATCCGCCTGGTGGGATCGGCCGAGCAGACTGAAAGTGGCCTCGAAGTCGCCGTTCGCCCCTGGCTGGTGAATCGCCGCTCGATGCTCGCCAAAGTTGAAGGTGTCAACAACGCAGTGTTCCTTCTCGGCGACAAGATCGGCACACAGATGTTTTATGGACGAGGCGCCGGAGGCGACGCCACAGGCTCCGCAGTCGTCTCAGATCTGATCGAGATTTCGCGCGACTTTGCCGCAGGCCAGATGAACGCCAAGAACATCTCCGGATTCCTGAACTCAAGAGATCTGGTGCTCTGCACTAATCCGAAGCCCGTGGCTTGGTACTTGCGATTAACTGTAAAAGACCAGCGCGGAATCGTCGCCCGTGTCGCCGAGGTCATCGCTCAGGAAGCCATCAACATCGATTCCCTGGAGCAGGAACCCCACCTGCCCAAGGATCGGGTTTCCTTCGTGATCACTGTCGAACCAGTCTCCGAACCGGTCATCCGCCGAGCAGTGGAAACCATTAACGCCTTTGACTTTATGGTGGAACCAGTGCTGCTTCTGCGCATGGAGGAATCTTCATAATCAGATCTTTGAAGCCTCGCGTTACCGATTGTCCTTGACTCATTTGTGCGGAACAGGATACAAAACTTGGAATATCTCAACGGATATGCTGAGCTTTGGTGCCAATCCGAATCGAATTAGACCCGACAACGGAATCATTCTGCTCGGGACCCTCGTACTTGTACGAGTACTTGTAGGATTCGATTGCGGCGGATGATGTAACGCTCAGCCAAGCTTCTGAACGGGCCATCATCCAGTACAGGATGATGGCCCGTTTGCTTATCGGCCTTAAACGAGATTGAAGCAGTTGACCAAGAGGAAGTGACGCTATGACAAAAACCGGAGCTGAGATTCTCTGGGCCTGCCTGGAACGCGAAAATGTGAGCACCGTGTTCGGCTATCCCGGCGGCGCAATCCTGCCCGCTTACGACGCGCTGAAGCACAGCAAGATCCATCACGTGCTCGTCCGGCACGAACAGGGCGCAACCCATATGGCCGATGGCTATGCGCGCGCCTCAGGTGAGGTAGGCGTCGCTGTTGCGACCTCAGGACCGGGTGCCACCAACATGGTCACAGGCATCGCCACCGCAATGCTCGATTCCTCTCCGATCGTCTGCATCACCGGCCAGGTTGGCAGCAAGCTGATCGGTTCCGACGCCTTTCAGGAAACCGACATCACCGGCGTCACGCTTCCCATTACCAAACACAACTACCTCGTCACCCATGCCAACGAAGTCGCTCGCACAATCCGCGAAGCCTTCTACGTCGCGCGCTCCGGGCGCCCCGGCCCCGTCCTCGTCGACATCACCAAAGACGCCCAGCAGACCTGCTGTGAGTTCGACTGGGAAGCCGCTAAACCGCAGCTCCCAGGCTACCGGCCCGATCTGTCTCCGGAGCAAGCCGAGTACGAACAGGCTCTCGAGTTGATCAAGAACGCCAAGCGGCCGGTGATTCTCGCAGGACACGGAATCATCGTTTCAGGCGCCGAAAAAGAAGTCCGTGACTTCGCGGAGCGCACCGGCATTCCCGTGGCCCTCACCCTGCTAGGTCTCGGAGCATTCCCGGCCTCGCATCCGATGAATCTCGGCATGATGGGCATGCATGGCGAGGCGTGGGTGAATCACACGATTCAGGAAGCCGATCTCCTCCTCGCCTTCGGCATGCGCTTCGACGATCGCGTGACCGGCAATCTCAAGACTTACGCCCCTAATGCCAAGAAGATTCACGTCGAAATCGATCCCTGCGAGATCAACAAGAACGTAAAGGTCGACGTCGCCCTGGTCGGCGACCTCCGCGAAGTCCTCCACGAACTGCTCCCGCACGTCACCTCCGTCGATCGCAGCGAGTGGCTCGATTACATCGACCGGCTGAAGGGCGACGCCGCGGTTCGCGACATTCAGAACCTTCCCGACAACGGCCATCTCTACGCCGCCCACGTCATCAACGATCTCTGGCGCGAGACGCGCGATTCTGATTCCATCGTCGTCACCGACGTCGGCCAGCACCAGATGTGGGAGGCCCAGTACTACAAGCACGATCGTTCGCGGTCGCTGATCACGTCGGGTGGATTGGGCACGATGGGATTCGCGCTTCCGGCTGCGATCGGCGCCAAAGTCGCTCGGCCCAATTCCGAAGTATGGGTTGTGGTCGGCGACGGCGGCTTCCAGATGACGATGTCAGAGCTTGCCACCATCGTTCAGGAAAATCTTAAGGTCAACATCGCCATCATCAACAACGGATTCCTGGGGATGGTGCGCCAGTGGCAGGAGTTCTTTTACGAACGCAACTACCAGGCAACGCCACTGCTGAATCCCGATTTTGTGAAGCTCGCGGAAGCCTATGGCATCCGCAGCATGGCAGTCACGCAGCGTTCCGAAGTTGTGCCCGCGGTCCAGGCAGCCCGCCGGCACGACGGCCCCGTGCTCATGGATTTCAAAGTGGAGCAGGAAGACACGGTGTACCCGATGGTCGCCGCGGGAGCCTCGTTGCACGAAATGATTCGCAGGCCCAGCAAGATCGTGGAGACAGCCAGCGACGAATGAGTCCTTCTATGATGAATACCTTTGTTGTCTACGTGGAGAACAAGCCCGGTGTCCTGACCAGGGTCGCCTCCCTGTTCCGCCGGCGCGCTTTCAATATCGATTCGCTCACCGTCGGGCGCACGGAAAAGCCTGAAGTCTCGCGTATGACCATCACGGTCGACGCCGACCGCGATCAGGCGCGGCGCATCGAGGCCAACCTCTACAAACTCGTGAACGTACTGCTGGTCGAGAACATCACCAACCAGCCCGCCATCGTTCGTGATCTCGCCATGATCAAGGTCGCGGCCACCCACGAAGCGCGCTCACACGTCCTTGAACTCGCCAGCGTCTTCCGCGCCCGTGTGGTCGATGTCGCTCCCGAATCTCTTACCATCGAAATTACGGGTGCTGAAGACAAGATCGACGGCCTGCTGGAAGTACTTCGTCCCTACGGTGTCCTGGAAATGGTGCGCACCGGAATCGTCGCTATGCGCCGCGGAACCAAGTCGACCAGTATGGCGGTTGGCGCAAATGGAATGGCGCAGGTCGCTGCGGACGACGACGTCTCGTATTCCGTATAGCTCGCCACCGCGATCGGCATAGGGGGAGTGGTCACCCACTCTCCCCTGCCACACCACCGTACATGCGGGTCCGCATACGGCGGTTCAGGTCGGTTGAGCTGAAGAAGCCTCCAGCAGGCGCGGAAGGCCGAGCGCGTCGAAGTAAGCAGTCGGCAATGCGAGGGACAAGGCTGGACTGTTCGCCAGGCGCCAAGGTCCATGGGGACTACCGG
>Ga0126371_10006122_pt1 | contig 10688 bp, 7 predicted proteins | sample PanSoiMetaPlot_4_FD_110145 | JGI IMG/M metagenome (GOLD analysis project Ga0126371, IMG submission 110145) | Tropical forest soil microbial communities from Panama - MetaG Plot_4 | ecosystem: Environmental > Terrestrial > Soil > Tropical forest > Bulk soil | place: Panama | collected 2016-02-17
GAGCGGCTCAAGGTCGAAGCCGCCGGATGGGAGATTGCCGAGGACGGTATGGAGATTGTGTTGTGATGCTGCTCTCGCCCCGCGAGCTCGAGGAAAAGCTGAACGACATCGGTGCGCGGCGCTATCACCGTCTGCATCCGTTCCATCAGCAGCTGCATAGCGGCCAATGCACCAAGGGCCAGGTTCAGGCCTGGGCGCTCAATCGCTACTATTATCAGGCTATGATCCCGATCAAGGATGCGAGCCTGATCGCCCGGTGCGAAGACCGCGCCCTGCGCCGCGAATGGCGCAGTCGCTTGCTCGATCACGACGGTCGGGAGGAAGGGGATGGCGGCCTTGAACGCTGGCTCAAGCTCACCGACGGTTTGGGCCTGGCGCGCGACTATGTCACCTCGACGCGCGGCCTGCTTCCCGCCACGCGTTTTGCGGTTGACGCCTACGTGCACTTCGTTCGCGAGAAGACTTTGCTCGAAGCGGTTGCGTCATCGCTGACCGAACTGTTTTCGCCGACGATCATCGGCGAACGGGTGGCCGGCATGCTTGCGCATTACGATTTCGTCACGCCGGAAACGCTCGCCTATTTCGACAAGCGCCCGCCGCAAGCCAAGCGCGACGCCGATTTTGCCCTCGACTACGTCAAGCATCATGCGGTGACGCCTGATACCCAGCAGGCGGTGGTTGGGGCTCTGGAGTTTAAGTGCGACGTGCTGTGGGCGATGCTCGATGCGTTGTCCCACGCCTACGTATCGCCCGGACATGTGCCGCCGGGCGCCTTCAAACCTCAAGACTAGAGGCTGCGCGTGACCGAACCCCCAGGAGAAGCGCTGCCCATGGACGCCCGGCCGCACTTGCCGCGCGGGGTGCGTCTGGTGGACAGCGCCGCCCAAGGCGGCTTGGTGCTGTTGGCGCCTGAGCGGGTGTTCAAGCCCGACGCCATTGCGGCCGAGATTCTCAAGCGGTGCACCGGCGAGGCAACGCTGGCCGCGATCGTCGATGCGCTCGCGGCGACCTATGGGGCGCCGCGCGAGCGGGTTCTTGCGGACGTCTCAACGCTGCTGCGCTCCCTCGTCGACAAGAAACTCATGGAGCTTTAGCCCATGGAGGCGACGTCCCCGACTTTGCTGCGGCCGCTCGGATTGTTGGCGGAGCTCACGCACCGCTGTCCGCTCGGCTGTCCGTACTGTTCCAACCCGGTAGCCCTGGAATCGCGTGCCGACGAGCTTGACACCGCGACCTGGGCACGGGTGTTTGCCGAGGCTGCGGGTCTCGGCGTGCTGCAGGTGCATCTTTCAGGTGGCGAGCCGGCCGCCCGCCGCGACCTCGTCGAGCTTACCGCGGCCGCCCGTCAGGCAGGCCTCTACACCAACCTCATTACTTCGGCCGTCGGCTTGTCGGCCGAGCGACTGGCCGGATTGGCGCAGGCCGGGCTCGACCATGTCCAAATCTCGATCCAGGACAGTGAGGCGGCGAGCGCTGACCGCATTGCCGGCTACGAAGGTGCGTTCGTGCGCAAGCGCGCGCTGGCGGCCGCGGTGGTGCAACAAGGGTTGCCGCTCACCGTCAACGCCGTCGTGCACCGCGCCAATATCGACCGCATCGGCGAGATGGTGGACCAAGCAGTGGCGCTGGGGGCCAGCCGGGTCGAGATTGCGCACGTTCAGTATTATGGTTGGGCGATCCCCAACCGGGCGATGCTGATGCCTGCTCCCGAGCAGGTCGAGCGCGCGAGGGAGCAAGTCGAAGAACTGCGCGGTCGCCATCACGGGATCATCGTGATCGATGCCGTGGTGCCGGACTACTACGCCCGCTATCCCAAGCCCTGCGTCGGCGGTTGGGGTCGGCGCTCGCTCAACGTGACCCCGTCTGGCAAGGTGTTGCCCTGCCACGCCGCCGAGAGTATCCCCGGGCTCGAATTCTGGTCGGTGCGTGAGCATTCGGTCGCGGATATCTGGTGTCACTCGCCGGCGTTTAACGCCTTTCGGGGCACGGACTGGATGCAGGAGCCGTGCGCGAGCTGCCCGCGGCGGTTCGAGGATTTCGGCGGCTGCCGGTGCCAAGCATTTGCACTGCTTCGTGACGCACGTGCCACCGATCCGGTCTGCCATCTCTCGCCGCATCATGGTCTCCTGGCCGAACTTGCCGGAGCGCGCCGCGATGCCGCCTACGTCTACCGCCGTCACACGCCCGCCCCGGCGCATGCCACGGCGCAAGGCGATCGCGATTAAGGTGCGCATCGTGGGCGCGGGCGTATCGGTGCGAGCGCGGGCCCCAAACCGCCGTTCGATTGGCAGGTGCGGGGCGCGTGTGGACGAAGATCGGCGATGAACAGCACCGAACCCTGCCACGACATCGCGCATCTGGGGCATGTCGAACTGCTCACGCCGAGGCTAGAACAGAGCCTCGCCTTCTTCGTCGACGTCATGGGCATGAGCGAAAGCGGCCGCGATGCGGGCAGCATCTATCTGCGCGGCTTTGACGACTACGAGTTCCACACCCTGAAATTGACCGCCGCTTCGACGCCCGGCATGGGCCATGTCGCATTTCGTGCGCGCAGCCCGCAAGCGCTCAGGCGCCGCGTTCACGCTCTCGAAGAGCGCGGTTGCGGTCGTGGCTGGCATGAGGGCGATCTCGGCCATGGACGTGCGTTCCGCGCGCAGGCCCCCGACGGGCATCTCTTCGAAATCTACTACGACACCCGATGGTACGAGCCCCCGCCCGGCCAGCGCCCGGCGCTCAAGAACCAGGCCCAGCGATTCCCGGCTCGCGGCGTGAATGTGCGGCGGCTTGACCATCTCAATCTGTTGGCTCTCGACGTCGCCGCGACGCGGGAGTTTCTGGAGCAAGGCCTGGGAATGCGAACCACGGAGCGCATCGTCCTTAACGACGGCAGCGAGGCCGGCGCTTGGCTGACTGCGACCAACAAAACCTATGATATTGCTTTTACCAAAGATCACACCGACCTTCGGGGCCGTTTTCATCACCTGACCTACGCGGTGGATTGCCGCGAAGACGTGCTGCGCGCCGCCGATATTTTCTTGGAAGCCGGCATCTTTATTGAGACCGGTCCACACAAACACGCCATTCAGCAGACGTTCTTTCTCTACGTCTACGAGCCCGGCGGCAACCGCGTGGAAGTGGCCAATGCCGGCGCACGCCTCATTCTCGCTCCCGACTGGCAACCGATCGTTTGGACCGAAAGCGAACGCGCCAAAGGCCAGGCGTGGGGCCTCAAGACAGTGGAGTCCTTTCATACTTACGGGACGCCGCCGGCTGACAAAGACTGACAGCGGTTCGCGGCCTTGCTCGAGCGCCTCACTCGGCGGCGAGCGCGACCGCTGCCGGCTCCAACTTGGCCGCGCAAAATTTAAATTCCGGGATCTTTCCGAACGGATCGAGCGCCGGATTGGTGAGCAGGTTGGCGGCGGCCTCGACGAACGCAAAGGGAATGAAGACGACGCCGTCCGGAATGGCATCGTCCTGACGCGTTGCCAGGGTCACGGTCCCGCGTCGGGTCGTGACCTTCACGCGTTCGCCCGCCGCCATGCCGAGCTTGGCCAAGGTGCCCCGTGAGACCGAGGCCACGGCACCCGGTTCGAGCGCATCGAGATTGACGGCGCGGCGCGTCATCGCCCCCGTGTGCCAGTGTTCGAGTTGCCGGCCGGTGGTGAGCACATAGGGATATTCGGCATCGGGCCGTTCGTCGGGCGGCTTGATGGTTGCCGGCACGATCTTTCCGCGACCGTCCTCGGTGGGGAAGCGATCACCAAACACCACGTCGTGGCCGGGCTGATCGGGTGCATCGGACGGATAGGTGACGGAACTTTCCCGTTCGACCCGGTCCCAGCTGATGTTGTTGAGCGATGGCATCAGCGAGGCCATCTCGGTATAGACGTCGCGCGGGTGGGTATAGGTCCAGTTAAGCCCGATGCGACGGGCGATCTCTTGAATGATCCACCAGTCGACCCTTGCGTCTGCGGGCAGCGGCAGCGCCTGCCGGCCCATCTGCACCTGGCGATTGGTGTTGCTCACCGTCCCGTCCTTCTCCGGCCAGGCGGAGGCCGGTAGAACCACGTCGGCGTACGAGGCCGTTTCGGTCAGGAACAAATCCTGCACCACCAGATGCTCGAGGTGCGCCAATGCCTGACGCGCATGGTTGAGATCCGGATCCGACATCGCCGGATTCTCACCCATGATGTACATACCCTTGATCTGGTCGTCACTAATCGCGTGCATGATCTCGACCACCGTCAGTCCCTTGCGGGGATCGAGCCTGGTGTTCCATGCGGTTTCAAACTTGGCGCGAATCTCCGGCGCTTCCACCGATTTGTAATCCGGGAAAAACATCGGGATCAGCCCCACGTCAGAAGCGCCCTGGACGTTATTCTGACCGCGCAACGGATGCAGGCCGGTCCCGGGCCGGCCGACCTGCCCGCAAATCAGGGCAAGCGCGATGAGGCAGCGCGCGTTGTCGGTCCCGTGCACATGCTGCGACACACCCATGCCCCAGAAGATGATCGCGGATTTGGCGCGCGCAAAAGTGCGCGCAACGGTTCGCAACAGATCGGCATCGATGCCGCAGATCGGCGCCATTTCCTCGGGCGTGAAATCGGCGATGTGCGCGGCGAAGGGCTTGAAGCCCGAGGTTTGCGCCTCGACATATTGCCGGTCGTAAAGCCCTTCGGTCACGATCACATTGAGGATGGCGTTGAGCATCGCGACGTCGGCGCCAGGTTTGAACTGCAGCATATGGGTCGCATGCCGTTTGAGCGCCTGCCCGCGCGGGTCCATGACGATCAAGGTCGCGCCGCGCTTGGCCGCATTCTTAAAGAACGTGGCCGCGACCGGGTGGTTTTCGGTGGGGTTCGCACCGATGACCATGATCACGTCGGAATTCCGGCATTCGTTGAACGTCGCCGTCACCGCCCCCGACCCGATGGTCTCCATCAGCGCGGCGACCGAGGAGGCATGGCACAACCGGGTGCAGTGATCGACATTGTTGGTGCCGAAGCCGGTGCGCACCAGCTTCTGAAACAGATAAGCCTCCTCATTCGACCCTTTGGCTGAGCCAAAGCCCGCGAGCGCCTGGGCGCCATCGCGGTCGCGGATGTGTTTGAGGCCGGCGGCGGCCCGATCGAGCGCCTCAGCCCAGGTGGCGGACCGGAAATGGGTCCAGGGATTGGCGGGATCGACCAGGTCATCGGCGCGTTTGCCAACACCCTCCCTGCGAATGAGCGGGGTTGCGAGGCGGTGCGGATGATGAATGTAGTCGAATCCAAAACGGCCCTTGACACACAGCCGGTTGTGGTTGGAGGGACCGTCGCGGCCGCTAACAAACAGCAGTTTATCGTCTCTGATGTGATAGGTCAGCTGGCAGCCCACCCCGCAATACGGACACACGCTGTCGACCGTGCGGTCCGCGTAGGCGGCCCGCACATTGGTCGCGTCAACGAGCGTTGAGGGCATCAGCGCCCCGGTCGGGCAGGCCTGCACGCACTCGCCGCAGGCAACGCACGTCGAGGCCCCCATGGGGTCATCGAAGTCGAACACAATTTTCTCGTGTCCACCGCGGCCCGCCATGCCGATGACGTCATTGACCTGCACCTCGCGGCAGGCGCGCACACAGAGATTGCATTGAATACAAACATCGAGATTGACCGCCATGGCCGGATGGCTGCGGTCGGGCGCGACCTCAATCGGCCGCGGCGAAAACCGGCTGGTGCTGACCGCAATGGCGTCGGCTTGCGCCCAAAACCGCGACGCCGGATCCGGCCCGTGGTCGCGTTCTCCCTGATCGGCGATCAAGAGTTCGAACACCAGGCGGCGCGCGCTCGTGGCCCGCTCGGTCGCGGTCTTGACCGTCATGCCGGCGCTCGGCTTGCGGATGCAGCTTGCCGCCAGCACCCGCTCGCCTTCAATCTCGACCATGCAGGCGCGGCAATTGCCGTCGGGCCGATAGCCCGGTTCAGGCGCATAGCACAGGTGCGGAATGTCGATGCCATGGCGCTTGGCCACTTGCCAGATCGTCTCGCCGGGCTGGCCGAGAACCTCGGCGCCATCGAGCGTAAAGCGCACCGCCCCGGGGGTGGGATCCGCACCGCTGTGCATACCTGCGGTCGTGCTCATCGCTCACCTCTCATACCGCGGGCCGACAAGGCTTGCGTCATAACGCGCCAAGCGGCGTGGTCAGATCCTCGCGGAAATATTTGAACACACACAGCAGCGGATTGGGCGCGGCCTGACCCAGTCCGCAAATCGACGCATCGCGCATGGCGCTCGAGAGCTCGGCCAACAACGCTTCGTCCCAGGGGGTGCGGCTCATCAGCGCGACGGCTTTCTCGGTGCCGACCCGGCAGGGTGTGCATTGCCCGCAGCTTTCGTCCTCGAAGAACCGCATCAGATTGAGCGCCACCGCCTTGGTATCGTCGTGCTGGGACAGGACCACGAATGCGTGCGACCCGACGAAGCAGCCATGAGGCTCGAGGGTGCCAAAATCCAGCGGCAGATCGGCCATCGAGGCAGGCAATATGCCGCCCGAAGCCCCGCCGGGCAAATAGCCCTTAAAGGTATGGCCGCGGAGCATGCCGCCGCAGAATTCGTCGATCAACTCCTGGGCGGAGATGCCGGCGGGCGCCACCTTTACGCCCGGCTTGCGTACCCGCCCGGACACCGAAAAGCTGCGCAGTCCGCTGCGGCCGCGACGGCCGTGACCCGAGAAATTCGCCGGCCCTTGCTCGACAATGTCGCGCACCCAATAGAGGGTTTCGATGTTCTGCTCGAGCGTCGGCCGACCAAACAACCCGACTTCGGCGACGTAGGGCGGACGATGGCGGGGCAGGCCGCGCTTGCCTTCGATCGATTCGATCATGGCGGATTCTTCGCCGCAGATATAGGCGCCGGCGCCCCGCCGCAGCTGCACGCGGGCATGGGCCGCAAGCCCTGCCTGCTCCAGTTCGATCAACGCCTGCGCCAGCATCAACCGGATCTCGGGATACTCGTCGCGGATATAAAGATAGATCTCGGCCGCTTCGACCACCCAGGCCGCGATCAGCATGCCTTCCAGGATCCGGTGCGGATCGCGTTGCAGATAATAGCGATCCTTGAAGGTGCCCGGTTCGCCCTCATCGGCATTGACGGCCATCAGCCGCGGCGCGCGCTGCGCCCGCACCAGCTTCCATTTGCGGCCGGTCGGAAAGCCCGCGCCGCCGAGCCCGCGCAAGGAAGCCTGATCAAGGAGCCCAATGATCTCATCCGCGGTGCGCTCGCCGGCAAGGCATGCACGCAGCAGACGATAGCCGCCAGCGTCCGTGTAGGCGGAAAACGTCACGAACGGCGTTGCGGCCGCAAGCGGCAGGTGCGCCTGCGCGGCCTTGATGACGGCTGGAGCGGTTGCGGCCATGACTTGCCCATGGCCGACGGCGCAAACCGGCGCGCGGTCGCAAGCGCCCATACAGGGCGCGCGCACGACCCGCGCTTGCAAGCCGGTGCCGCTGGCGAGTTCCTCGAAAAGCGCGCCCGCACCCGCCAGTGCGCATGACAGACTGTCGCAGACCCGGATGGTGATCGGCGGCGGCGCTTGGCTCCCCTCCTTGACGACATCGAAATGCGCGTAGAACGTCGCCACTTCGTAGACTTCGCTCAGCGCCAGCCGCATCTCGTGGGCGAGCGCCGCAAGGTGTGTGGCCGCCAGCGCTCCGTACCGGTCCTGGATGAGATGCAGGTGCTCGATCAACAGATCGCGCCGCCGCGGACGCTCGCCCAGCAAGGCGCGGATCTCAGCAAGCGCTTGGGGATCGACCTGGCGGCCCTTCGGGGTCTTAGGCGGCCGGCGCCGGCCGCTGCCCGGCTTGTCGGCAATGATGTTAATTGCCCGGCTCCTTCATTCTTGTCGCGCGGCTCTTTGTTGCACCCGTGCCATCGCGCCGACGCGATCAGCCTTTAAGAATCCATTAACGGTGTTGGACCACGCCTTGAGCGGCAGGGGCCACCCGGGGCGGCGGGAGGTCCCGCCCAAGCAGCGATCCATCAGAACAACCCCTTGATGCGGCCGTCCGTTCCCAGATCGATCCGGTCGGCAGCCGGGACACGCGGCAATCCCGGCATGGTCATGATCTCTCCGCAAATCACCACGACGAACTCGGCCCCCGCAGACAACCGCACTTCGCGAACCGGAATGACGTGGTCGACGGGCGCCCCCTTAAGATCGGGATTGGTGGTGAAGCTGTACTGGGTCTTGGCGATGCACACCGGCGCGCGCGCGTACCCCAGGGCCGCGAATTGGGTGAGCTGATCACGGACTGATTTGTCGACGGCGATATCTTTGGCCCGGTAGATTTGGGTCGCAACGGCGCGGATCTTGTCAACCAGCGGCATCTCGTCTTCGTACAAGAATTTGAGCTTGGCCCTACCGTGATCGGCGAGCTTGACGACCGCGCGGGCGACGTCGGTTGCGCCTTCGCCTCCCTGCGCCCAATGATCGGCCATCAACGCCTCGACCCCGAGCTTGGCGCATTGGGTCTTGACGAGCTCGATTTCGGCATCGGTGTCCTGGCTGAAGCGATTGATGGACACCAGGACAGGAAGCCCAAATTTCTGCACGTTCTCGATATGGCGCTGCAGGTTGGCAAACCCGACCTTGAGGGCTTCGAGGTTTTCGGTCTTGAGCTCTTCCTTCTTGACTCCGCCATGCATCTTCAGCGCTCGGATGGTCGCCACCAGAACCACACAATCGGGGGTGATTCCCGTCTTGCGGCACTTGATATCGATGAATTTCTCAGCCCCCAGGTCCGCCCCGAATCCTGCCTCGGTGACGACGTAGTCGGCGAGCTTGAGCGCGGTCGTGGTTGCCAGCACCGAGTTGCAGCCATGGGCGATATTGGCAAACGGACCGCCATGCACGAAGGCCGGCGTGCCCTCGAGCGTCTGCACCAGGTTGGGCGCCAGCGCCTCCTTGAGCAGCACCGTCATCGCGCCTGGGGCATTGAGCTCGCCGGCGCGCACCGGTTTGCGATCGCGCGTGTAGCCAACGAAGATGTTTGCAAGCCGCGTTTTCAGATCGGCGAGATCGCGGGCGAGACAGAAGATCGCCATGACCTCGGACGCGACCGTGATATCGAAGCCGTCCTCGCGTGGAAATCCGTTAGCGACGCCGCCTAACGAAGACACGATCTGGCGCAAGCTGCGGTCGTTCATGTCGATGGCACGCCGCCAGGTGATGCGCCGTGCGTCGATGCCGAGCGCGTTGCCCCAGTAGATGTGGTTGTCGATCATCGCCGCGAGCAGATTGTGCGCGGACCCGATGGCATGAAAATCGCCGGTGAAGTGCAGATTGATGTCGGCCATGGGGACCACCTGGGCATACCCACCCCCCGCCGCGCCCCCCTTCATGCCGAAGCACGGGCCCAGGCTCGGTTCGCGAATGCACAGCATCGCCTTCTTGCCGATCTGTTGAAGCGCGTCGGTCAGTCCCACGGTGGTCGTCGTCTTGCCCTCCCCGGCCGGCGTCGGCGTGATCGCCGAGACGAGGATCAGCTTGCCATTCGGCCGGTTCTTGAGAGTGGCGATATAGTCGAGCGAGACCTTGGCCTTGTAATGCCCATAGGGCTCGAGATGCTCTCCTTCGATCCCGAGCTTGTCGCGGCCGATCTGTACGATCGGCCGCAGCGAGGCAGCCTCGGCAATCTCAATATCGCTTTTGGGGTGGGCGTGCTGGGAGGCGGGCATGGCGGGCGATCCTTTTCTCTCTTTGGCTCGCCGGTCAGCTGAGCCTCGTTCCCACTTTCCATTGCGCGGTCGCAAACTCGCCCGCGCGCATTTTGCCGCCATCCGCAGGCCGCACGCGCAACACGCGGACGCGCCCATTGGCGCACGCGACCGTAAAGCCTTCGTGATCGATGGCGACGACCGTGCCGGATTTGCCGCCGATGCCCTTCGGGTCGGTCGCCGGCAACGGTTTGGCCTCGAAGATCTGCAGCGTCGCCCCCCCGTGGGTCGTCCACGCGCCGGGCGCGGGATTGCAGCCGCGAATGAGATTGTAAATCTGCTGCCAGGGCTTGCCCCAATCGATGCGCGCGCTCTCGGCGGTGCAACGCCCCTCGTAGGTCGCTTGCGAGGGATCCTGCTTGTGGCGCGGCGCCTTGCCGGCCTTGACCAGGTCCACGGCCTCGAGCATGGCCTCGACGCCCATCGGGAACAGGCGATCGAAATACACGCTGCCCAGCGTATCGTCGGGCCCGATCGGCGTCTGCTTCTGCAAGAGAATGTCCCCGGTATCAAGACCGTTATCGGGCCAAAAGATCGACAGGCCGGTTTGGGTCTCGCCGAGGATGATGGGCCAATTGATCGCGCTCGCGCCGCGGAATTTCGGTAGCAGCGAGGGATGATATTGGATCGAGCCGAAACGCGGGATGGTCAGAAACTCCTCAGGCACGAACAAGGTCACGAATGCCATCACCTGAAGGTCGGGTTTGAGCGCACGAAACGCTTCCTGCACCTGCGCCGTCTTGTAGGAAGCAGGCTCGTGCACCGGCAGCGAGGCCGCCAGCGCGGCTTCCTTCAAGGGGTCGGGCTTCTGGCCCGGCTTTTGCGGAGCCACATAGACGGCAATGATATTTTCGCCGCGCTTGAGCAGTGCCTCGAGCACCGCTTTGCCGAAAGCCTGCTGGCCGTGAACCACGATTCGCATCGCACCC
>Ga0126371_10006123_pt1 | contig 10688 bp, 9 predicted proteins | sample PanSoiMetaPlot_4_FD_110145 | JGI IMG/M metagenome (GOLD analysis project Ga0126371, IMG submission 110145) | Tropical forest soil microbial communities from Panama - MetaG Plot_4 | ecosystem: Environmental > Terrestrial > Soil > Tropical forest > Bulk soil | place: Panama | collected 2016-02-17
CAGTCAGATTCGTTGATTTTCTTCTCGCCAACGCGGTCCCCTTAACATGAGCAATTAACGAATTAATAGTTCACTGTTATATCGCCGCTAACGCTGGCCTGTCAATTAATAAATTAATAGTTCGGTCGGAACCGCGAACTTGAGCCGTAAAGCGGTGAATGGTAATCGTCTCTAGAGTGGTTTGTGATTGTGAAACAAGATTAGGCGGGGCCGAACAACTTCGCCAGTTTCGTCTGAGCGGAGGCTGCGGAATCGGTAATCCGACCGAGAGATTTGACGTCCGGGGCAACAGCTCTGTCGTGCGCTGCTAGGAGCGCACTCCGTTATGTGCGGTCTAGATTGGGCAGTAGCAGCGATGTCTAGAGTTGACAGTGATCAGCAGCCAGTGATCATGAGCGAGTGCCCTCGAAAGAACGTCGCACCATTTTCAAATTGGTCGACGACATGACGAGCCTGCGGATCCCCGAGTACTGACCACTGATCACCGACTACTGTTTCTTACCAGCGTGCGCGTTCACGGCCGCGTTCACGGTTTCCGCGGTCGCCTCGATCGCGGCCTCCGCCGAATCCGCCGCCACCACTGCCGCGCTCGGCCTTGGGGCGAGCCTCATTGACGTTGATCGTGCGTCCGCCGACCTGCGAGCCGTTCAGCGCCGCGATCGCTTTCTCTCCGTCTTCGTTGCTGGTCATCTCGACGAAGCCGAAGCCGCGGGAGCGCCCGGTGTCGCGATCGGTCATGATGCTGACGCGGTCCACTTGACCGTAGCCTTCAAAGATCTGCCGCAGTTCGTCTTCATTCGTATTGAAGCTGAGGTTGCCGACAAAGATATTCTTCACGCGTAATCCCCTGCATTGAGCTGTCGGAAGTGCGAGCTCACTTCGAGGACTGGCAGGTCGGAAGGGCCTTCCTGGAAATCTCAGCGGAGCTGGCGAACAGTCAAATGCGCGGGAAGTATAGCAGAGAATGGCCCGGCAGCTTGTCAAATTGAAATTCACAGGGGTGGGCGTCGAGTAGTCGACCGGGTCTTTATTTAAGGCTTCTCAACACTCGTCGACCTTCCAGTAGCCTTCGGAATGGAACCCCATTTGTAGAAGGCGGTTCCGGGGGTCGTGACGCTTGCCACACCCGGGGCAGATCAAGTAGCGGCTCCAGGCGGTACCTTGGCGATCGTAGTCTTCGGCGACCGCGAAGGTCGTGCCGCAACTGCATGGGACGAGGAACATGCGCAGAGACGGTTTGGATTGTGAGGGCGACGATTTGGGCCGGGATTTCACAGCATGCTTACTATTCTTCCACGACCGCGAGAGAACTCTTCTTGCGCTTATTTGCCTGCAAAACTTTCTTGCGCAGTCGTAGCGACTTCGGCGTGACCTCGACGAACTCGTCGTCGGCAATAAATTCGATCGCCTGCTCGAGGTTCAGCGGCTTAAAGGGCACCAGCCGGATCGCCTCGTCAGCCGTCGAGGCGCGCATGTTGGTCAGCTTCTTCTCCCGCACCGCGTTCACGTCGAGGTCGGTATCTTTTGCGTTCTCGCCGATGATCATCCCCTCGTAGAGATCGATGCCCGGTCCGACGAAAAGCTCCCCGCGCTCCTGCAATCCCCAGAGCGCGTACGCGGTGGAAACGCCGGGTCGGTCGGCGATGAGCGCACCAGTCAGCCGGTGCGGGATCTCGCCTTGCCACTCGGTGTATCCGTCGAAGAGCGAGTTCATCACGATGGTGCCGCGCGTGTCGGTGAGCAGTTGACTCCGCAGTCCGATCAGCCCGCGGCTGGGTACGCGGAATTCGATCCGTACACGCCCGTATCCGTGATTGTGCATGTTGGTGACTTCGCCTTTGCGCGAGCCAAGTTGCTCCATGACAACCCCGACGAATTCTTCCGGGACGTCGACGGTGAGGTGCTCGACTGGTTCCATCAGCTTGCCATCGATGCGCTTGGTCACGATCTCCGGCTTGCCGACCATCAGCTCGTAGCCTTCCCGCCGCATCATCTCTATAAGGATGGAGAGCTGGAGTTCGCCGCGGCCAAGAACTTTGAAAGAGTCGGTCGTTCCGGTCTCCTCCACACGCAGGGAAACGTTGGTGAGCAGTTCTTTCTCGAGACGCTCGCGCAGGTTGCGGCTGGTCACATACTGGCCGTCTTTCCCGGCGAAAGGAGAAGTATTCACCGTGAACAGCATCGCGATGGTCGGTTCATCGATTGCGATATGCGGAAGCGGGGCAGGACTTTCCACTTCGGTGATGGTTTCGCCGATGGTAATGCCTTCGACTCCCGCGACGGCGACGATATCGCCGAGTTCCGTTTCTGTGATGTCGGTGCGCTTGAGACCCGAGAAGGAAAACAGCTTCGTGATCTTAGTCTTCTGCATCGTGCCATCGAGCTTGGCGATGGCGACTTCCTCTCCGGTGAACATCTTGCCGTTGAAGACTCGGGCGATGGCGAGCCGTCCGAGGTAGTCGCTATAGTCCAGGTTGGCAACAAGAATCTGCAACGGTCCGGACAGGTCGCCCTTCGGGGATGGAATCGTCTTTAGGATTGCGTCGAAAAGTGGCCGCAGATCCTCTCCGCCGCCTTTCATGTTGGTAGAAGCCGTGCCGGTCTTGGCATTCGTGTACAGGACTGGGAAATCCAACTGCTCCTCTTTTGCATCCAAATCAATAAACAGGTCATAGATCTCGTTCAGAACTTCCTGCGGACGGGCGTCGGAGCGGTCGATCTTATTAATAACTACGATGGGCGGCAGCTTGGCTTCGAGCGCTTTGCCGAGCACGTAGCGGGTCTGCGGCAGTGGTCCCTCACTTGCGTCAACCAGCAGCATGACACCGTCGACCATCTTGAGCGCACGTTCGACTTCTCCACCGAAGTCGCTGTGGCCGGGCGTGTCGACGATATTGATCTTGACGTCGTGATAAAAGATGGCCGTGTTCTTTGCGAGAATAGTGATGCCGCGCTCACGCTCCAGTTCATTCGAATCCATGACTCGTTCGACGTGGTGCTCGTGGGAGCGGAATGTGCCGCTTTGCTGCAGCATGGCGTCGACCAGTGTGGTCTTGCCGTGATCGACGTGCGCGATGATGGCGATGTTGCGGATGCCTGAACTCAAGAAGAGACCTTTCTATATTAGTGCGTACTATCACTTTACTATGCCGGGAACGAACTCGGCGACCACCGTCGCGGTCAAGAACACCCATAAATGCGGCCTCCGCTACAATCATTAGTCGGTAAAAGGACCCAAGAATGACGATCGCCAGGAAGACAACAGGAGTACTTTTGAAAACCGGAATTCTAGTTGCTGCCGCGCTTCCGCATGTGCCGTCGAATGCTGCTGTGGCGCAACCTGCCCAGTTTGGCCCCAGCAATCCGTTTTACGCGGCGAGTACGCTGCCGCTGCAGGCGGCGCCTTTCGACAAGATCAAAGACAGTGACTACCAGCCCGCACTTGAGGCGGGCATGGCGCAGCAGCGCGAGGAAGTCCGCGCGATTGCTGAGAACCCGGATCCACCGACCTTCGAAAACACGCTGGTGGCGCTGGAAAAATCCGGGCAGCTCTTCAACCGCGTGATGCTGGTTTTCAACGGTGTGGTGGGCGCGAATCGCACTCCCGAGTTGGAGAAGTTGCAGGAGATCGAAGCCCCGAAGCTCGCGGCGCATAAGGACGCCATTTTTCTCGATTCGAAGCTCTTCCATCGCGTAGAGACCATCTACAAGCAGCGCGAGTCGCTCAAGCTCGATCCCGAATCGCTGCGCTTGGTCGAGTACTACTACAAGGAGTTCGTTCAGGCCGGGGCAAATCTCTCCGACGGCGATAAAGCCGAACTGAAGAAACTGAATGAAGAGGAGTCGACCCTTTCAGCGGCATTCAGCACAAAGTTGCTCACCGCAACCAAGGCTGGTGCTTTCGTCGCGACAGATATGAATGCATTGGCGGGCTTGAGTGACACTCGTCTGAAAGGTGCGGCTCAGGCAGCCCAGGACCGCAAAGTTGATGGCTATGTGATTCCTCTGCAGAACACCACACAACAGCCCGATCTCGCGTCGCTGAGCCAGCGGTCGACGCGGCAGGCAATCTTCGAAAATTCGTGGAATCGTGCCGAGCACGGAGATGCCAACGATACGCGTGACACCGTTGCCCGCATGGCGCAACTGCGAGCGCAGAAGGCGAAGTGGCTGGGATTCCCGAACTTTGCGGCCTGGAAATTACAGGATCAGATGGCCAAGACGCCGCAAGCCGCAATCAAGTTCATGGACGCTCTAGTACCGGGCGCGACATCCAGGGCAGCCGCCGAAGGCAAAGACATCCAAGCGTTAATCGATGCACAGAAGGGCGGCTTTACTCTGCAGCCCTGGGACTGGGACTTCTATGCCCAGCAGGTTCGAAAGGCCAAGTACGATCTCGACGAAGATCAGCTCAAGCCTTATTTCGAACTCGACCGCGTGCTGCAAGAGGGCGTGTTCTACGCCGCCAATCAACTCTATGGAATTACCTTCAAAGAGCGGCACGATATTCCGGTCTACCATCCGGACGTCCGGGTCTTTGATGTATTTGACTCCGACGGTAAACAGCTCGCGCTCTTCTATTGCGACTATTTCAAGCGCGATAACAAAAACGGCGGCGCCTGGATGGATGTCTTCGTCAATCAATCCAAGTTGCTCGGTACTCTTCCGGTTGTATACAACGTGGCCAACTTCGCTAAGCCTGCTCCTGGACAACCGGCGTTGCTCAGCTACCGTGATGTGACGACGATGTTCCACGAATTCGGACACGCGCTGCACGGAATGTTTGCCGCCACGAACTATCCGAGCCTTTCGGGATCGCAGGTGGCGCGCGACTTTGTGGAATTTCCTTCGCAGTTCAACGAGAACTGGGCGAGCTATCCGTCGGTATTCAATCATTACGCGAGGCATTACCAGACCGGAGCGCCCATGCCCGCGGAGCTGGTGGCCAAGGTAAAGAAGGCTGAGAAGTTCAACCAGGGTTATGCGCTGACAGAAATAGTGGCGGCCGCACAACTCGATATGCAGTGGCACACGCTGCCCGGAGACTCGGCTCTGCAGAAGGTCGACGACTTCGAGGTCGCTGCCCTGAAGAAAAAGAACCTGTATCTCAGCACGGTGCCCACACGCTATCGCACCAGTTACTTCGCGCACATCTGGCAAGACGATTACGCTGCCGGATATTACGCCTATCTGTGGAGCGAGATGCTCGATCACGCCGCGTACCAGTGGTTTGAGGATCACGGCGGCCTGACGCGAGCCAACGGAGACCGTTTCCGGCAGATGGTCCTGTCCCGGGGCAATACGGAGGAACTTGGAAAGATGTACTCGGCATGGCTGGGCGGAGAGCCGAGCATCCAACCGATGCTGAAGTTCCGTGGATTGGTGCCGGAACAAAGCGGCAAATAGAAGCGTGCCCCGCTTCTCCCGGTTTTGGGAGAAGTGGGAATTGCCGTCGAAATAGTGGAACTCTTAGCGCGTTACGAGTCCGTCGCCGCAAGTAACTCCGCTCCCGCCTCAACGCTACCCTCCGCTCTGACCCGCAGCCGATACCAGAACACAATCGTCACCAGTGAAAACGCAAAGATGATCGTGGAGATGGCATTAATCTCCGGCGTGATGCCCCGGCGAAGTCGTCCCCAGATTTCAAGCGGCAGCGTGTTCTCGCGGCCGATCAGAAAGAAGCTGACCGCGATCTCGTCCATCGAAAGAGTAAAGATCAGGAGCGCCGCGCCGATGATGGGTAGCTTCAGGTTCGGTACCGTCACCCGCCAAAATGTTTGCCAGTAATTTGCGCCAAGGTCGAGCGAAGCTTCTTCTTGCGCGCGGTCGAGCTTTTGCAGACCGGCGAAGACTTCAGTTGTTGCCACGGAAATGAGTGCGGTGCCGTGGCCAAGAACAATGGTCAGCAAACTGAGTTTTGTGCTAGCCAGGTCGAACAGCATCAACAGCGAGAGACCGGTAATAATTCCGGGGAGGATCAGAGGTAGCAGAACTAAGCGGCGAAACAGCGCTTTCCCAGGGAAGTTCGACCGATCGAGCGCGAGCGCTGCGGGGATCCCGAATGCGAGCGAAATCGCCATCGCCGCGAAGGCTACTTCGAGGCTATTGAACACCGAGTCCCAAATCGCGCCGTCTGAGAATAAGGTCCGATACCAGTTGAAGGTGAGATTGCGTGGAGGGAATCCTCCGACTCCCGGGCCATTGAACGAATAAAGAATAAGGACGGCGATTGGCAAATAAAGAAACGCAAATACCGCCAAGGCGTGCAGCAGCAACCAGCGGGAACGCGAGACATTGTCCGAGTTGCCGCTCACGAGAAACTCCACTTCTTCTCCAGTCTCTCGGAGAGGAACAGCAAACTCACCACGACTACCAGCATGCACAACGAAATTGCGGCGCCGAGCGGCCAGTTGTAGGCTGCGCCAAACAGACTGACCACAATGTTCGAGATCATGATACCGCTCGGCCCGCCGAGCAGCAGCGGCGCAAGAAAATCTCCCAGGCTTAGAACAAACGCGAACGTCGCTCCCGCCACTACTCCCGGAATCGAGAGAGGGAATATCACCTTCCAGAAAGTCTGAACTGGAGTGGCACCGAGATCATGCGAGGCTTCGACCAGATTTCGCGGGATGTGTTCGAGCGACGCGTAGATCGGAAGAATCGTGAACGGCGTATAGATATGAGTCAACGTCAATACCACCGCGAATGGGCTGTAGAGCAGAAAATCCAGAGGATGGCTCGTCAGATGCACATACTGCAAGAGTGTGTTTAGCACGCCGTCGGAACCGAGAATCGTCTTCCACGCGTAGGCACGCACGAGATAACTCACCCACAGCGGAATGATCACCATCTGGTAGAGCAGGTCTTTTCGCTTGCCGGCATAGAACGACAGAAAATACGCCAGCGGATAACCCAGCAGCAACGAAAACACCATCACTCGCGCCGCGATCCACATCGAGCGCAGCAAAGTCTCCCAGTAGACCGGTTTTTGCAGGAGTTCCTGATAGTTCGCAACATTCCAGGAGCGGACGATCGTCTGCGCGGACGATACCGACCAGAAGCTGTAGCAGAACATCAGGGCATACGGCACGAGCAGAAACACCGCCACCCAGGCTAACGGCGGTACGGTGACGATTGTTCGGTAGGCCCGTGAAAACATCAGATCCTTTCTGGAGATTCGCGGACGGGAATGGCGTCGGCACCGGAGAACTCCAGTTCGACGTGATCTTGAGTCACACTGCCGCTGGCAGTGCGCGCGACCAGGACGAGACCGTTGCAGTCGACGCGGATCAAATCCGTTGCGCCATGGAAGGCCTGACTCAGAATGCGCCCGCTGACACGAACAGTTCCGGGCAAAGCAGACTTGCTGCTCAAACGCAGATGCTCAGGACGCAAAGAAAACTGGGCGGAGCCGTCTTGAAAAGATGTTTCCCACGCAAGCGACCCACACCGTGCGATGCCTTGACGGACCTCACCGTTCAATAAGTTGGTGTGTCCGATGAACTGCGCGACATAGGCGGTCGCGGGACGGTTATAAATCTCGCGTGGCGTGGCGACCTGCTCGAGTTCTCCCGAGCGCAGCAGAGCGATTCTGTCGGACATGACCATCGCCTCTTCCTGGTCATGCGTGACGAAGACGAAGGCGATGCCGACTTCGCGCTGCAGTGACTTCAACTCGACCTGCATCTGTCGCCGCAGGTTGGCGTCAAGCGCCGAGAGAGGTTCATCAAGCAGCAGCAAGCGCGGACGATTCACCAATGCACGAGCGAGAGCGACCCGCTGCTGCTGCCCGCCGCTGATCTTCGAGGGCTTTTTCTTCACGTGCGCCGACATCTTTACTTTGTCGAGCGCCTCGGAGACACGCTGCTTGACCTCTGATTCGGGCCGTTTCGCCACGCGCAGGCCGTATCCGACGTTCTGTTCCACCGTGAGGTGAGGGAACAGGGCGTAGTGCTGGAACACCGTGTTCACGCGGCGGCGATAGGGGGGCTGCTGGTCAAGGCGTTCCGCGCCCATCCGGACTTCGCCGGAAGTTGCAGTCTCGAACCCGGCGATGATTCGCAGCAGTGTGGTCTTTCCCGAGCCGCTCTCGCCCAGAATCGTGAGGAATTCGCCCTCCGCGATTTCGAGCGAGATGTCGCGCAGTACGACGTTGCTGCCGAAGGCTTTCGCAACTTTGCGGATGCTAAGCAGTGTGGCCTTCGCGGCGGGTTGCGCGTTCGTTGCTCCGAGGCTGGAGAGAGTGTTGAGGGAGGCCATATCGCTGTCAGACGCTTTCAGGCGTCCCTCCGGGACGCGTTCTCGAACATTCCTCGCAACTGCCAGTAAAACTGGCGGGCTATTATCAAGCGTCCCTCAGGGACGCACGGTGACTACTGTGCCGCCTTCACATCGTTCCAGATCTCGTTGTACTTCGCGCGGCGCGGCACGTTCTGCCAGAAGTAAATCCGTTTCTGGTAGTTGTCGACGTCATCCAGATGCAGCGTTTTCACTTCGTCGGCCGTCATGAACTGCGCTGCCTGCGGATTGGCCGGAACATAGTGTGTCTTGTCGGTGACCAACTTCTGCGTCTTGGCCTGGATCATGTATTCCAGAAACTTGTGCGCCAGTTCCTTGTTCTCACTGCCTGCGGTGATCATCAGATGGTCGATCCAGCCTGTCGTGTTTTCTTTTGGAATGGTCTCGCCAACGGGGAATGCAGCTTTCTTCAAATCGGCAGTATTAAGCGGCCAACCCATCGCGAGGACGATTTCGTGGCTCTGGAACAAATTAGTCAATTCTCCGCCGGTTGCCCACATTTTGCGGACATTCGGCTTCAGTTCCAAGAGCTTCTTCTTTACTGCATCCAACTGCGCATCGCTCAAGTTGTAAAGTTGCGACGGATCGGGCCTGTCGAAGCCAAGAACTTGCGCGGCCATATAGACGGTCGACAGATCATCCCAAACAGAAACCTTGCCTTTGTATTTTTGATCCCACATCACATTCCACGAATCAGGTGGCTGCGGAAATGCAGTTGTGTCGTAGATGATCGGGTCTGGTCCCCACATGAACGGAACACCGTAAAGCTGTCCGTTTGCGTGCACCAGGGGAAGGGAAGTTAGTTGCGGAGAGAGCTGCGCGTAGCTGGGGAGCTTGGTGAGATCAAGCTGTGAAGCAAGTCCGGCCGTAGCGATCGATGAGGCTACATCGCTCGACGGCGAGATCACGTCGTAGTTTCCCGCACTGCCTCCGCGCAGCTTCGCCATGAGTTCGTCGCTCGATCCCATGTAGGACGCGGAAACTTTACAGTGATTTGCCTCTTCAAACGCTTGAACGAAAGAGGGGTCGGCGTAGCCCTCCCACACGAGCAGATTCAATGTCGGCGTCTTCTTACTGCACGATCCAAGGAACAGCAGCGCCACGAGCAGACTGACGAGCCGCGCTGCACGTTGCCAATGCATGTCTTTCCTCCCAAACATCGCAGATGAGCGGCCTAGAACGTCGGCGGCGTGTTCACCCAAAGCACAACGGTTTCTCTTTTCCCCGGATTTTTCCAGCGGTGCGGCGTGTTGCTTTCAAAATAGAAACTGTCACCGGGCTTGAGATGGTGTTCTTCTCCGTCGAGTGTGATCTCCAGATCGCCGCTCAACACGTAGATAAATTCCTCGCCCTCGTGCGTGTAGGGATCGCCGCTGCCGGCCTCCGGCGCGATGCGGAAAAGATGCGGCTCCATCACGGTGTTGCCCCATGCCAGCAGTTCCATGCGAACTCCGGCGCCCGCCTCCAGAACCTTGCGTTCTGTTGGACGCACTCTGCGACCGCCCGTACCGTTCACGTCAAAAAAGTCGAGAATATTCGTCTTATAAAAGCGTGCCAATTTCCGAAGAGTTCCGACAGATCCACTCATCTGCGAGCGCTCGAGAGCGCTCAGAAATCCGACCGAGATGTCGACCGCTTCAGCAACCTGGGCCAATGAAAGACGGCGCCGGGCACGCAGTTGACGTAGATGCGCGCCGATCGCCCCCGCATTGCCGTCCGCTGCGGGACGAACCTTGCCCTCGCGTTTGAGCAACTCAACAATGGCGACCGCGTTGAGACCACGCACCTTGCGCAGAAACCGCGCCCGCTTCAATAACTTGACATCTTCCGCCGTGTACAGCCGGTATTTGCTCTCTGTACGCCGCGGACGGGCCAGACCTAGGCTCTCCCACGATCGGATTACGGACGGCGAAACCCCCACCTGCCGCGCTACATCTCCGATTTTCAAGTAAGGTTCAGACATGAAATTAGAAAATTAGCACGAAATCGGATCGCCACATTTTGCATGAGCCGTAGTCGTTTTTTGTCCTTGACAGCGGCTGCCCCGCTTCACTAACCTTGCGGGATTATAGCAAGGTTGTTGCGGTAGCAACTAGAAGCTTTCAACAGAATTCCCAAAATCTCTCCCGGATATGCGGAGGTTCCATGCCGTCACGCCGAGCCTTTTGGTTCGCACTATGCCTTACCGCCGTCTCACTCTCGATGCCAGTTTTACTCCCTGGCCAAGGTACTACCGGTCGAATCGTCGGTCGGGTCTCGGATCCCGGAGGAGCGGTCTTGCCGGACGCGAAAGTGACGCTCGTCAATGAGGCCACGGGCGTAAGCCGTGATGTGAAGACCAGTGGCAGCGGGGATTACGATTTCGTTGAGGTACCCGTCGGCACCTATCG
>Ga0126371_10006124_pt1 | contig 10686 bp, 7 predicted proteins | sample PanSoiMetaPlot_4_FD_110145 | JGI IMG/M metagenome (GOLD analysis project Ga0126371, IMG submission 110145) | Tropical forest soil microbial communities from Panama - MetaG Plot_4 | ecosystem: Environmental > Terrestrial > Soil > Tropical forest > Bulk soil | place: Panama | collected 2016-02-17
ACCGGAAACGGTTTCTGCTTCGCTCTCTTTCCTCCGAATAACGCTAGGTCAGACATGAGTTCTCCTTTGGCTCTGGACAACCTTATTAGTACTGGACGAATCCTGTTGCGTAGCGGAACGCCTCAACATAGTGACCGTCTTTTTTCGGCTGCTCGTCGCGCATTTCTTTTTTTGCCTTTGCGAGGTCGGAAGTTTCCCAGTCCGAGCGATACTTGGTCACCGCAGGTTCGAACTGGCTGACTTGTTTTGCGGCAGCTTCGAGTTTTAGATCAGCCACACTATCAATGTTCACGAAATAGTTCGCTTCCTGCGGCGCGGGATAGAAGAAGTACATTTCGGGAACTCTGTAAGGCTGCAGTCCCTGCTGAAGTTTCTGGTTCGGGAAATAGAGCCAAAACTCGGCCGCGCGGACGGCGTCGATGGTATTGAAAGCCGCCATGCGGTGATCACTTTTGTGCCAACGCTCGTACCACTCACCGGGATCGACGCTGAGGAGAATGTCGGGCCGGATGCGGCGAATGATCGCCGTGACCTCTTCGGTGAGTTTCGGTTGCGGCGCGTATTCGAGCATGCCGTCGTCGTAGCCCATCCACATGATGTTTTCTTTCGCCGTGCCCAGTAGTCCTTCCGAGACTTCTTCTTCTGCGCGGCGGATGCGAGCCAGTTTTTGTGAGTTCATATCGGGATCGTACGATCCCTTATCGTCATTCGTATAAATCGCGATATAGACCGTGTTGTGATTGCGGTTTAACAAAGCGATCGTTCCGCCCGCGCCGAAAACGTCGTCATCAGGATGGGGAGTAAAGACCAGAATGGTTTTGTTCTGGATTTGCTCCAGACGGGTCGCCTGCCCGACGGAAGCGGCGGCCACGAGGAATAGGGAGAAGATCCACAGCAGGGCAGATCTCATTTGTATTCTCCGCAAGCGACGAATTGCCAAGCCAAGTAAGGTACCGCAAAACAGTTGAGGAGTCATCCCGCTCGCCAAAGAAAAGGTGCGGAAACTGAGGCCGCGTCGTCGGTACCTAGATTTTTACTAGTGGTGTGATGCGAATCACTGATCGTGCGCGGGCGATGATTCTCGCATGGCGTCCATTACGGGGATAACGCGACTGCAAGTCATGGTCGATTTTCTTGACAGTACTCGTATTCGGCGTTTAGAACCATCGCAAACGATCTCGTAAAACTCACCCAGCGTGGATATGCGGAGGCCCCTATGCGGTTCCGACAGGTAGTGGTGCTCGTTCTGGTTTCAACGGGTCATGTCCTCACTCTCTCTTTCTCGGCCGTTGCCCAAGTGGATCGGGGGGCCATCGTCGGCACGGTTACGGACCAAGCCGGCGCGCGCATTGCCGGGGCGGAAGTGACCGTCACAAACGTGGAGACGAATCAGCCGACGCGGGTCACCACGAACGAGGAAGGAGCGTTCGCGGCGAAGCTGTTGCGGATTGGAACGTACTCGGTGAGCGCCGAAAAGAAAGGTTTCCAGAAGACAGTCCAGCAGAATGTTGACGTGGGCGTCGATCAATCCGTGAAAGTCGACCTCGCCTTGAAGATTGGGTCGGCGACCGAAACTGTTCAAGTGAGTGCGGCGCCGGCACTACTGCAGACAGAGCAATCCTCGCTGGGGACGATCGAGACCGAAAGACGCATTTCAGAACTGCCTCTCAATGGACGGAACTTCATTCAGCTCGCGTATCTCGGGCCCGGAGCCAATAGCGGGCAGACGGGAACCAACGTTAGCGGAGGGGTATTCGAGAATGAACGAGCCAATGAGGCCATCTCGGTGAACGGTCTTCGCGTGTCGAACAACAACTTCCTGCTGAACGGCGTGGACAACAATGAGTTCGGGTTGGGAGGTGTGGTGGTGCTTCCTCCGCCCGATGCCATTCAGGAATTCAAGACCGAAGAGAACTCCATGAGCGCCGAGTTCGGGCGCGGAGGCGCAGCGGTTAACGTTGTGCTCAAGTCCGGAACCAACCAGATTCATGGTGGAGCATACGAATTTATACGCAACGACAAACTGGATGCGGTGAACTATTTCAATGTTGGCCAGCAACCCTTCAAGCGTAACCAGTTCGGTGCGTTTCTGGGTGGGCCGATCATCAAGAACAAGACCTTCATCTTTGGCGACTATCAGGGATCAAGGCTTCGCAATAGCGCCCCATATGTATCGACGGTTCCTCTGCCGACAGAGCGCAATGGGGATTTCAGCGACCGGTTGACCGGCAGCACGTTCTCGCCCTGCTCAACTCCAAGCCCGGGCGACACATTCGACACGGGCACGATATTCGATCCGCTGTTGTCGTCGAACTATACGTGTGCCAGTGGCGAGACCATTCTTTTACGGCAGGCAATTCCTAATAACATCATTCCGCCGTGCGTCGGGTCGACGGGAAAAAGTGCCACGGGCGGTGGCTGCCTGGATCCCGTCGGTCTGAATATTGCGAATTATTATCCGCAGCCAACTGATCCCACGTCTGTTGCTGACAACTATCTCGCAAATCAAAACGTCATTAATGATCAAGACTCGTTCGACATTCGTGTGGACCATCGTTTTCGAGAGGCAGATCAGGTCTTTGTTTCGTACAGCTTCGGGGATGTACGCAGCCAAAATCCGGGTCCGCTTGGCGTACCGTGGGGAGGTTCGGATTGCTGCCCCAGCATCAGCAATTCCCGCGCCCAGCACCTCGGACTTGGCTTCACTCACACGTTTTCGCCGTCGCTGCTGAACGACTTGCACGGCGGATATTTCCGTTACGCTGTCAACGCGTTGCCGTTTAATTTCGGCAAGGATCTGGCGACGCAACTCGGAATCCCGAATGCAAATCGTCCTGGATACCCGAACTCCAGCGGACTCACGAATATTGATATCGCAGGAGTCACGTCGTTGGGCGACTCGCAGTGGCTGCCGGAGCACGTCTTCGAGAACATTTATCAAATCGCAGACGCCGTCACCTGGATGCACGGAAAACATACGCTGAAATTCGGCGTTGATTTCCGCAGGCAACAACGCAACTTTTTCCAGCTTTCCAGCCCGCGCGGGTTATTTGTCTTTGGCGGCGCATACAGCGCGGACCCAACGACCACTGCCGGCGGCAACGGCCTGGCGGATCTGCTCTTTGGATACGCCGTTTCGAATGAGCAGGATTTTCTCGGGGGGCTATATCCAACACGGTATTGGGACCTGGCTGAGTTTGTACAAGATGATTACAAGATCACTCCGAATTTCACTCTGAACATTGGGTTGCGCTATGAGATTGCATCGCCGGCTAACGGACGCGTTGGCAATTTCGATTTCAATAAGGCGATTGTGGTTAGTTCCTATGGGCCGGGAGCGGTATCGCACGGAGGAGTGCAATTCGACAAAAGCGATTGGGCTCCCCGCGTTGGATTCGCCTGGTCTCTGCCGCACAACACCGTTGTGCACAGCGCGTTCGGAGTTTTTTACTCCTCGGAAGGAAACATCTTCGACGATCTCGGGCTGAATCCTCCGCAACTGGCCTTCTGGGCTAATGCGTATCCAAGCGGTGTGGTTCCCAGTTCGCAGCAGCTCATCTCGAATGGATTCCCCGCGGCCGTTCCGGTTGGCTCCGCGACCAACATTCTTGGACCAGTGAAGACGACGGGCCCGACCAGGGTGTTGCCGCGCATCATGGAGTGGAATCTATCGCTCCAACACCAGTTCGCAACCAACTGGATGGCACAGGTCGGGTATGTTGGCACCCGCGCCTATCACCTGTGGAATCACGAAGCCAGCGATCTCAACCAGGCCACGCAGCCGCTCGATACTAATTTTTGCGGTCCTGACTTGTCGAATTGTGATCAGCCGAACTATGGCCGGCCCTTTGCTGCCCAGCAGCCGGACATGACGCAGATTCTGCCCCTGGATTATCCACAACTAGAAATGTTCTACAACGCATTCCAAGCTTCGTTGAACAAGAGGTTCTCCAGTGGATTCAACTTCCTCGCGGCATATACCTTCGCCAAGAACCTCGGTAATGCGGATGGAAACGTGGGCGGCTTTATCCAGAATTCGTTCCGTGCCGATCTCGAACACGGGCCGGTGACGCCCGATCTGCGCCATCGGTTCACGATCAGCTACCTCTACGAACTTCCAGTCGGGCAAGGGCGGCAGTTCGGCGGGGATATGAAAGGTATCGCCGACGCGGTGCTGGGTGGATGGCAGATCGCCGGCATTACAAGCGCGCAGACGGGCGAGGCGATAACGGCTGTGATGTCCACCGACTTCAGCAATACGGGCAGCTTCAGCTACCGGCCAGATCAGGTTGCGAATCCTTATAACTTCTCATTCAATACCGCGTCGCAGAGCATTGATTATCAGTGCTCGAATCCGGGGCATCAGACACTGGATTGTTGGTTCAACCAGGCCGCATTCGCCACTCCTGCCCTCGCACCCGGTCAGCAATCCGCGCATGCCTATGGCAATTCGAAAATCGGGAACTTGCGGGGGCCGCACATGGTGGATTTCGACTTCGTGCTACAGAAGAATTTCAAGATCTACGAACGGCACCAACTCCAGTTCCGCGCTGAGTTTTTCAACCTCTTTAATCATCCGAATTTCGGATTGCCTGGCGGCTCGGGTCAGATCGCGGTGGATTTCCCGGGTGCGGCAGCGATAACCAGCACGGCCACGGATAACCGGCAGGTGGAATTCGCTCTGAAGTATACGTTCTAGATATCCCTGAAGTGAGTTTGCCGGGAGCCGTCGGGTTCTGGCACGACTAACTGCCCACCGGCGGTGTGAGCTTTATAAAGCTCACCGTAGTTTGCGGCCCAACGACAAACACTTAGTCCAGAGTCTCCGTCTGGCGGTTGTCGATTCGTATTAAGTACGCATTGGTTGAGAAACTCTCAGCTACCAGCGCGAACTGCGCCTCCCCATCGAGTGGCGGTGCGCTTTTAGGTTTGCTCGGGTTCAGCGTGGGCTCGGTCTCCTCCGGCTGAAACGAGTCCGATTGCGGTTGAGCTGGATGACGTGGAATACGGAAGTTGTGCGGATCGCCTAGTGTTTCACCAGGCAGTTCATCGGAAGCGCGATACTCTCCCAGTAGCGACGATCCGACAATGGGCGACACACGCGTTCCTTGGCACTCGTGGTGAAACACGAAACTGTGCAGATCTTGGGCTATTTCGTTATAGACTCTTTGGCACCGCGATACGCGCTGATAAAGGTTTCGGTTATGTCGGGTGAAATGATTTCCCCGGAACAGGCTGCAGGCTTCGTTAAATCCGGCATGTGGCTGGACTATGGCGCGACGCACTGCGAGCCTGATGTCTTCGACAAGGCGTTAGCAGCTCGAAAGGCTGAACTGGAGAATGTCAAGATCCGTTCCTGCCTCTCCATGCGTCCCCGCGCTGTGATCGAGGATGACCCTGAAGGCAAGCATTTTCACCTTTTCAGTTGGCATTTTTCGACTTACGAGCGAAGAAAGCACGACATGGGCCGGTGCAATTACAGCCCACTGAATCTTGGGGAGGTGCCGGACTATTACAGGCGCTTTCTTGATCCGGTCGATATCGCCATTCTCAAGACTTGCCCGATGGATGACGGGAGCTGCTTCAATTTTGGCCCGACGAGTCTCTGGCAGCGGGCCGTGATTGAACGCGCAAAGCTAGTGATCGTGGAGATCAATCGTGAGATGCCGTACGTCTTCGGCAAAGACAATGGTGTGCACCTAAAGGAGGTTGATTTCATCATTTCAGGTGATCATCAACCGTGCGCCGAGCTTCCCAATCCAGAGCCGAGCGAGGTTGATCGCACGGTAGCTCGGTACATTGCAGCCGAAATTGAGGATGGTTCGTGTCTCCAGATCGGGATCGGCGGCATGCCCAACGCAGTGTGCTCCCTGTTACTGAAAAGCGGAGTGAAGGATTTGGGAATCCACACCGAGATGCTTACCGATGGCCTCGGGCTGCTTTATCGTTCCGGCCTTGTAACCGGATCGCGGAAAACTTTGGACCCGGGTAGAGTGGTATACACCTTCGCGCTGGGTTCACTAGCCCTTTACGCGACAACCAATCGCAACCCGGACATGTACTGCCATCAGGTGGATTACACAAACTCGCCGCACGTCATCATGCAAAACGATAAGGTGGTGTCCATCAATAACACCACCCAGATTGATTTGCAGGGCCAGGTGGCTTCGGAATCAGACGGCCACCGCCACATCAGCGGCACCGGAGGGCAACTGCAATTCGTGCGCGGGGCTTATGCCTCCAAGGGAGGCAAGTCGTTCATCTGTTTATCGTCCACCTACGAGAAGAGAGGTGAGCGACGCAGCCGGATCGTGTTTACTTTAACGCCGGGCAACATCGTGACCACGCCGCGCTCAGACGTGATGTATGTTGTAACTGAATTCGGCATCGTCAATTTGAAAGGGAAATGTGTCGCAGAAAGAGCCAAGGCGATCATTGGACTCGCCCATCCTGATTTCCGCGAGGATCTGGAACGGCAGGCATATGAAAAGCGATTGATCCCACGTGGCGTTTCTTTTTGTTCCCCGAGGAGCGCGAGCGAAGACTTACAGAAAGTCCTACATTCGCGGTGACACGTTAGCACCTGTTAGACAGAACGGAGCAACAGACTATGTGCGCCGACGCTACCTTAATATCAGAGGAGCCGTTTGTCCTCACGACAGTGGAGAACGGAGTCGCCACTCTCACTCTCAATCGTCCTCCACGGTTCAATCCGTTGTCGAGCCAGATGATCGCCGCGATCCAGGCCGAGTTGGATACCATAGGCAATGACGCCTCATTGCGGGTTGTGATCCTCGCTGCCGAGGGAAAGGGATTTTGTGCGGGGCATGACCTCAAGGAGATGCGTGCTCACACGGAGGACAAGGCCTGGCAGCAGGGCCTGTTCGACGCCTGCAGCCGGATGATGATCGCACTCACGCAGATTCCGCAGCCGGTGATCGCACGAGTCCAAGGCATAGCCACTGCCGCCGGTTGCCAGCTCGTGTCGATGTGCGATCTTGCCGTCGCGGCTGACACGGCTACATTCGCATTGCCAGGAGTAAACATTGGCGTGTTCTGCTCGACGCCCGCGGTGGGCGTTGTTCGGAACGTCGGTCGAAAACACGCTATGGAAATGCTGCTGACTGGCGAGCCCATCGATGCCGCGACCGCACAGTCGTGGGGGCTGGTCAACCGAGTCGTTCCTCGCGACAGACTGGACGCCGAAATTCGGCGATTCACCGATATTATTCTGTCCCGGAGTTCTGCTACGGTCCGTTTCGGCAAGCAAGCCTTCTACCGCCAGATCGATCATCCTGTCGCAGCGGCTTACGACATCGCCAGTGAAATAATGGCGTGCAATATGCTTTTGGACGATGCCGCAGAAGGGATTGACGCCTTTCTTGAGAAGCGGCCAGCTAGCTGGCGCGGGAAATAACGGGATTCGCAATCAACTTGCGCGGAGAATGCGGGAAGCAACGAGTACTATCGTGCGATTTTCGCGCAGGCTCCCCTACGGCTCGCGCCACTCGTCGTGTTCGCCAAGAGGTCGGCGGGTGCTGAATCTTATTTCATCTTAGCCAATACGAGCATCAAGATTAAAAGGACTCCGACTGCCGCGATCATAATCCATTGCTCGGGTGTAAGCTTTTCCCGCGTCATCAGGCTGCGCCGTCATCGGCCGACTGCACTTGCATTCGAAGGCTGCGACTCAGTTTCGAGCTACTCGTGATTGGCTTACCGGTTGATTCGACACGACCAGACAGAACGCCGTGATATCGGCGAGCGCCTCGGTCTTTGTTGCCCAACTCCGCAACGTGCGGTAGCAACTCGGACACATCAGCTTGACGTTCGAACCATTCATCGAGACATCCGCGGAAACGTGACAGTCTCGGCATGCGATCAGTTTCTTCGGCGTCAATGCTATGAGCTCCGTTTGCAGTGGCATGAAACCGCCCCACACTTGAGGTTTGCAAGAAGCAGCAGAAGTCTACGCCGAACATCGAAGGATGGAAGAGGGCCTTCTTTGTAAATTGTTGGTGTGCGAGTTGTAAAGTTTGTGAAGGTACTCTGGAGCCAGCTAGAACAATCAGCCACTGCTCCGGCGTCGGCCTTTTCCAAGATCACGCCCCACGCCCGAAGTCTGTTTCGACCTTCATCCCCCACTCGCATAGGAACCGTTGGGGAACATACCGGCGCTTCCGGTTGCGGTCGCACCAACGCTGGAGTGCCACAGAGGCAACGTAGTCCTGGCTCTTGAGTCTGCGGCGCGGCGACTTCCATCTCGAACTCCGTGACCAATGCCGGGATGGGAAGGAGCGGCTTGCCCCAATCAGGATTCCCACGTTTGTTCATGGGCACAGATCATAGGCTTCTTCTCGGGAACAGGAATCCCGACTTCTTCGCCACCGCTAGATCAGTAAATAAAAACCGCTCCGACCAAAGCCGGAGCAAGTGTGGTCATGCAGATTGTGAATAGTTGCACGGTACCTCGGTTCAGGCGGGGAAATCAACTGTCTTTACAAACAAGTATTCGAGTGGGGCGGCGTTGGATGTCCACCAGCACAGTGACCCCCTTCGGTGCCCCTGGGAGCGAAAACCAATATTTGTTCAGTGGACCAGCATCGGTTTCAAGTTCGCCGTTTGACGCAGCGCAAAGAGCAAGCCGCATGCCTCCGTAAGAATGTGAGCGTATCAAGAGATCGACGCGGAGTATCTCGTTTGTTGGGACAGCGTAACATTGCACTCGGGGTGGTCGGCTCGGGTAAGCCCTCACTGGGCGCAAAGATTGACTCCGTTCAAGAGTTCACGTTGTTCGCGGGTATTAGCCGGGCGGACTGTGCTGCGATCATTTCTGTGAGCCAAGAAAGGCGATTCAATCGTCGCAAGAATCTCTTTTCCGTTGGTGATCCTGTCGTCCAAGTATTTTTGATCCTTTCGGGAAGCGTGAAGATAACTCAGGTAGGCTTTGGAGGCGGCGAAGCGATGCTTAGGATCTGTGGTGCCGGCGACTTGGTAGGAACGTTCGGCCTATGGCCCGACAACAAGCACAACTCCACTGCGCAGATCGCCGAGGTAGGTTCTGCACTGGTCTGGGATTCGGTAACCTTTGCCAAGCAGCTCGACGCCTTCCCTCAGCTACGTCACAATACGTTGCGCGTTCTAGAGGAACGCCTGCAAGAAATGGAACAGCGATTTCGAGAATTGTCCATGGACGATGTCCCATCACGCTTGAGTAGCGAATTGATCCGCTTGTGGCGACGGTTCGGCTCTGGCAACAGGAAAAATGGAGAAATCCACCTCTCGCAAACAGACTTGGCTCAATTGACAGGCACAACGGTGCCGACGGTAAGTCGTCTCCTTGGCCGCTGGGAGAAACTGGGAATCGTCAGTGTTCGTCGCGAGGCGGTTCAGGTGCATAATCTTGCCGCGCTGGCTCAGTTTTCCGAAAGTCAATGAATAACCTGTTGCCACACACGGATGAGGCCCCTAGCTAGAATCGATTACATTCTCGCTACACATTCAAGTTATTGATCGCAATCCTACGCTGCCACAACTCTTCGACGAGCTTTCTAATTGCCTCTCTCCGAGCATCGCACGGTTCGGCCTCTGGTGAGTTCATGCTTAAGGACATGGCCGACTGGTAGCGGTGGAACCATCCGCGCTCAGCCAGCCCCGGATTGTCTGGGCCCTGGGTCGAACCGTGAAACTATGTAACTAGAGTGAAGCGTTGTCTTTCTAGATCAAAGACAAGAGTCGCGACGTATTCGGAGTAGTTGTCCAAACGAATTGCCCAACAACGGCAGGTTGCGGTATCTCGCTGGCCACTCGTCGGCGCTCCGTTCCTGCAAGAGTCTGCCTTTCCCATCGCATCTTGCAGGACGGCTGAGCGCGAGTATGAGAGAAAAGCAACAAATCATACATCTTTGACCTTCAACGTGGAGAACACACAAAGGTATATAAGGCCGCTGTGCCTGATGTGGAATCTATTTGATCGCTAAAGGACTTTCGGTCATACGACCGCCAATTCCGCACCCATTTAGAGATGAACCCACGAGCCCTCTGGAAAGGAGCAGCGTCCGCGAACCGTCATACGGCACGTGTTTACGTGTTACTGACGTAACCCTGTAAATGCCCTTCTGTGCGAGAAGCCTCGCCATAGCGAACTAGAATCAACGCATACGCGCCCCAGCAACATTGACCCCGTAACACGGGTTTATACGTTCCAGATCTCCCCGTTCCAAGGTAGACATTTTGTTCCCGCGTTCCCTCGCACCTGTCTGGCCCACGAGTGTTCATCGTGAAGAAGCCAGGGACTGGGAAGGAGAAACTTCAATGCGCATCGTGCGGCTGGTCTGCCTCGCTCTTCTCATCCAGATCATTCCCGTTTCGTCTTTTGCGGGCGTGGTCATTTCCGTGAACATCGCTCCCCCCGCACTGCCTGTTTATGAACAGCCGCCTTGTCCCGGCGATGGTTACATTTGGACTCCCGGCTACTGGTCCTACGGTCCCGAAGGGTATTACTGGGTCCCAGGCACCTGGACAATGCCACCGACCGTGGGCTTACTCTGGACCCCAGGATACTGGGGATGGGGCGATGGCGCGTATGTCTGGCACGCGGGCTACTGGGGACCACACATCGGCTTCTACGGCGGCGTGAACTATGGCTTCGGCTACTCTGGCAGCGGCTACGAAGGTGGCTATTGG
>Ga0126371_10006125_pt1 | contig 10686 bp, 8 predicted proteins | sample PanSoiMetaPlot_4_FD_110145 | JGI IMG/M metagenome (GOLD analysis project Ga0126371, IMG submission 110145) | Tropical forest soil microbial communities from Panama - MetaG Plot_4 | ecosystem: Environmental > Terrestrial > Soil > Tropical forest > Bulk soil | place: Panama | collected 2016-02-17
TCTTACGCTTCTCAGTCTCGGACAGGTCAGACGAGTTGATGAAATCCGCGATCTGCCCGCGAGCCCCGCTCAGCACAACGATCCGGCCAGCCCCGCTCAGCACAACGCCCGACTGGCATCGCAGGAAGAGTAACAATATTCGGCCACCCAGCGAACGGGTATCGAACTCGCCTAAAGATATTCGAACCCGTCACTTCCCTAGCAAAGTCTCGGCTCGATCTTGCAGTCTCTTGATCAGCCCGTCGGCTCCGCCCGAAGCGATGATAGAAGAAAATTCATCGCGTCGCGTCGCGAGATCACTGATGGTTCCGTTGAGATAGACATCGATCACTCGTCCGCCGCGAACCAAATAGTTAATGCTCACGGTTCGCCCGCCGGGCTGCAGCAGCCTGGTTTTTACGATCTCTCCGCCACCACGCGACGCCGGACTTGTTTGCGGATCGACGATGAATTTCTCTCCCGAATAATTGTTTATCTGGCTCGCATAATCTGCCACGAGGAAGCGTGTGAAGGCTTCCTGCACTGCCGCTCGCTGTGCGTCCGAGAAGTTTTTCCACGCCGGGCCCACCGCCAGCCGCGTCATCGTCGCGAGGTCAAAAGCGGCGGTAATAGCGGGCCCAAAGCGCTTATCGCGCTCGCGCACACTGAGCCGCCCGGACTGCTGGATCGTGGGCATCAGCTCCTGATAGTAGGTTTGGATGCGTGCGGCGGCAGCGGCACTCGGGGTCTGCCCACGCAGTGGGAGCGAGCCGAACGCGACCACTGCCGCCATAGTCGCAAGAGAAACCGTCGCAATGTTGCGGGCCAGCTTAAAATTCTTCATCTGGTTCCAGTCGTGATACAGATTCAGGGCGCCATCAATTTACCGGCGTATCATTGTAGGAGATTCTGGCTTGCAACTTTTTTCGGCCACGATTGAGGCCGAGTCAAGGCGGCCAGTGCTTGCAAACGCTAGCGCTCGCTCCCCCGATCGTGCTAAGGCGCCTTGAGCTCTGCCGGGCGGTAGTGGTAATCGCAGATTGACATGCGTGACAGCCAACCGGACTATGCATTCATTCGAATTGGCTAGGCGTAGCCTGTAGGGTGAATGTCTGCCCCCTCCGATGCTGCGTTGCTTACGGCCAAGAGAATGCAGGACCGAATTGACGCTGGGACGCGCACTCTGGTCGCTTCACCGCGATCCAAAGAGAAGACGGACGACTCCACGGCGACAGGCGCAATCACACGCCTCGTCCAGCTCTCGGGTAGCTATGCCTGGCCCGTGATCCTAGGCTTCTTGTTGCTGGCGATTCTTTCGGGCGGCTACTTCACGCGGCACTTCGCTATCACCAGCGATAGCAATAAGCTCATGTCCAACTCGCTGCCGTGGCGCCAACAGGAGGCTATGCTCGATCTTGCCTTTCCCCAACGAATCGACCGGATCGTCGCCGTAGTCGACGCGACCACTCCCGAGGCAGCGGACGACGCAGCGGACGCCCTGGTGAAAGAACTTTCGCCTCGCTCCGACGTGGTCCGTACCGTCAGCCGTTCCGATGGGGGCGACTTCTTCGAGCGCAATGGAATCCTCTTTCGCAGCCTGGACCAGGTGCGCCGCGATACGGCTGACCTGATCTCCGCGCAACCTTTCCTCGGAAGTCTGGCGGCCGATCCGACTCTGCGCGGGATTTTCGGTACGCTATCGCAGTCGCTCGAGGGTGTGCGTCTGGGCAAGGCGAAGCTGGACGATTTGAGGCCAGCGTTCGCTGGGATCGCCGATGCGCTGGAAGCCCTGGCAAACGGGAAAACTCCTGCCTTCTCCTGGCGTACGCTGATCACCGGCCGGCCGGCGAAACGCTCGGAACTTCGTCACTTCGTGAGCATCCAGCCAGTTCTGGATTTCAGCAATTTGCAGCCTGGGCGCAAGACAACAGCGGTCATTCGCGAAGCGGCGTACAGACTCGGGCTCACCCCCGAAAAAGGGGTCAACGTGCGCCTCACCGGATCGGTCGCGCTTTCGGACGAAGAATTTGCCACAATCGCGGACGGCGCCGCATTAAACGGCGCAGTGACGGTGCTTCTTGTCGGGTTTGTGCTGTGGCTCGCGCTGAAGAAGGCGCGCCTCATTCTGGCAATTCTATTGAATCTCGCTGTCGGCCTGGTTGTCACGGCTGCTGTCGGGCTCTGGATGGTCGGAGCGCTGAACCCGATCTCGGTTGCGTTCGCTGTGCTCTTCGTGGGTCTCGGGGTTGATTTCGGCATCCAGTTCAGCGTCCGATATCGATCGGAGCGATACGCGCGCGGGGATCTTCATCTGGCGCTTCTGGCGACCGCCCGCGGGGTGGCGGGACCGCTCCTGCTCGCAGCTGCGTCGATAGCTGCGGCGTTCTACTCGTTCCTACCAACGGCGTATGTGGGTCTTTCCGAACTCGGGGTGATCGCCGGAACCGGAATAGTGATCGCGTTTGCAACCACGGTGACTTTACTGCCTGCGCTGTTCTCGGTGCTCAAGCCGCCCGCTGAGCAGAAGCCGATCGGCTATGCCGCGCTGGCCCCTCTTGACCGCTTTCTGGATAGACAACGCAACTGGATCGTCGGTCTGACGCTGGCCGTCACGATTTTAGGCTTGCCACTGCTCGCAGCTTTGCGCTTCGACTTCAACCCGCTCAATCTGCGGGCCCAAGACACTGAATCGATTGCGACATTGCTCGACTTGATGAAAGATCCCGATACGAGCCCGAACACGATCGAAATTCTCAAAAGCAGCCTTGGCCAGGCGTTGCCCGTTGCCGAAAGGTTGCGCCAGTTGCCGGAAGTCGGCCGGGTGCTGACATTGCAAAGCTTCGTTCCCGAAGATCAGGACGCCAAGCTGGCTCTCATCGAGGACGCCAGCTTCTTTCTGCAGAACACGCTCAACCCGGACCACATCGATCCCGAGCCGACGCCGGCCGAGACGAAGGCAGCAATCGAAAAGCTGGTCCCCGAGCTGTCGGATGCGGCGCGCGACCTCGATAGTGCTGCCGCCGTGCAGGCGCGCAGGCTGGCGACACTGCTAGCCGCACTGGCAAACGCGCCGGTGTCTTCGCTCGACGGAGCACGCCAGGCTCTAGTCGCGCCATTGAAGACCACGCTACGCCAGGTACGACGTCTTCTCACTGCCGAACAGGTCAGCATCGAAACTCTTCCGCTTGCGCTTAAGAAGTTGTGGGTGTCTGATGACGGTCGGGCCAGGATTGAGGTGGGGCCGAAGGGAGATGGCAACGACAACGCAACTTTGAGCCGTTTCGTCAACGCGGTTCGCAGTGTCGAGCCCGATGCTGCTGGAAAACCTATTTTCATGATTGAGGCGGCTGCAACCATGGTCAAGGCGTTTCTCCAGGCCGCCGCGTTGTCCGTGCTGTTGATTGCCCTGATCCTCTTCATCGCGCTGCGCCGCTGGATAGACGTTGCATTGACGCTCGTACCTCTGCTCATCGCCATCGTTGTCACGCTGGAGATCTGCGTCCTCATCGGCCTGCAACTGAATTTCGCTAACATTATCGCACTGCCGCTTCTGCTCGGCGTCGGCGTCGCCTTTAAGATCTACTACATCATTGCCTGGCGCTCCGGCGAAAAGAACTTCATGCAGTCGAGCCTGACGAGAGCCATCTTGTTCAGCGCCTGCACCACTGCCATTGCCTTCGGCAGCTTGTGGCTCTCGCATCACCCGGGCACATCGAGTATGGGCAAGTTGATGGCCCTGTCGCTGCTGACGACGGTGGCAGCTGCTGTCATTTTCCAGCCGGCTCTCATGGCAACTCAGCGCCAGAAGCGTCTGAACCCTGAGGACCTTAACCCTATCATTTCGTCATAAGAACGGAACGTGATGCAAAAAGGCCACAGCCAAAGCGAGTTCTAATTGGTAGCGTGCGGCCAGAACTGTGACGCGACGGCGGACTTGCAGACATCGGTTTGCCTTCGCAAGGATCGTTGCGGCCTTGAAGACAAAGAAAGTCATGCGTCGTGCCCGAAGCGGCCTCGGCAGGGCGATCGCGTGGGGCTTGCCGTTGCTTTTGTGTGCTTGCGCTGCGGCGCCCCGGGACGCATCGTTGGCGGTCCGCGATCCCAACGAGGAAATGAACCGTCGTGTTATGTCGGCGAATCAGGTCGTATTGGGGCCGGCCGCAGAAGTCGTCAAGGCGGCGATACCGGGCCCCCTGCACGACCGCTTGCACGACTTGAATTCGAATCTGAAGGAGCCCCGGATCTTCGTAAACAACGTATTGCAAGCTCGCTTCGACGCAGCCGCACGAACGGGTGCCCGCTTTTTATTGAATTCGACCTTTGGTCTCGGCGGGCTCTTCGACATCGCAAGCCGCGAGGGCCTGCAACAGGAAACCGGTGATTTTGGCCAAACTCTCTTTGTCTGGGGCGTGGCCGAGGGGCCGTACGTGGTGCGGCCCTATTTGGGTCCGTCAACGCTACGAGACGCAGTTGGATCGACCGTAGACATGGTGGCCAACCCGCTTGGTCTGGTCGCCGGATCGGGAGTGGTGGTGACCGCCAGCACCACGGCCCTCGATGCAGCCGACCGCCTTGGACAATGGAAACAAGCCGAAGACGCTTCCGTCGATTTCTATAGCTTTATCCGCTCCAGTTATTACCAGATGCGGCGGGCGGAACTGCGCGAGGCCGTTGGCCAGCCGAACGTCATTGACTCACCGGCCCTCACTGACCTTGACGACCCCGAGCCCTCCGCCCCCGCGGCCCTCGCCAGCCGTTCAGTGGCGGCCGCCCGCTGAAGAAGTGTACTGCAAGATCATTGAAATGGCCGAGTTCAGCGTACCTTGGGCTCACCACGGCGCAGAAGATCGTGCCCTTCGATCCAATGCCAGAGAACCAAGCCCGGCACGCCCAACGCCAATTCTCGAACGCGTTTGGACAGTGAAATGACCAGCGCACTGTCCGCTGGCAATCCGAACAGGGCACCGAATAAGATATAGCTGCCCTCGAGAGCACCGAGCGCGCCGGGCACCATGAACGCTGCTGCGCGAACGCCGGAACCGAGGCTTTCGAGGATATATGCATCGACCATCCCGATGGGCTGGCCGAGGCTCTGCATCACCAGCCAAACTTCGCCCGCCCCAGCGGCCCATCCGATGAGACGCAACAGGCTGGCGCGCAACATGACCCGCCCGCTACGATATGTCGCCACAACAGCGCCGTCTATCGTCGAGGCGCTGGGCGCGAAGCTGTACAGCCATTTCTCGGGCAGCAGGCTGTGAACCAATTTCGCGAACCTGGCAAACAGACCTCGATGTTGGAACAGCACGAACGCAGTGATCGCCACGAAGAGGATGCCTACGCCAATTAGCACCGCTTCCGCCACGAACAGCGAGCCACGCTCCGTCGACCGCCTCAGCAGCAGCCACACCCCGGAAAGGACGAATATCAATTGGGTCACCACTCCGACGGTGGTATCAACGACCATACTAGCTGCCGCCTGTGTCCCCGGTACTCCCTTCAGATGCGCGAGGCGCACGCTCGCAATGTCTCCTCCGACGCCGGCGACCGGCAAGAGTGAGTTGATGGATTCACGGATCCAACGGATCCGAACAACAAGAAGGGCATCCGGACGACTTGCACCAGGTAGCAGTTCACGCCATGAGAGAGCGCTGAAAGTCAGAGGTACAAGATGGAAAAAGGTTATCGGTAGGAGCCACCAACCGACCACCAACATGGCCTGAGCCACCTCCGAGGTACCACTCTCGATGACGAGGTAGACGGTCAGCAAAAAGCCGAGAACAGCAGCGGTAATCAGGGAAGCGCGAATGACTTGGCTCCTGCTTGGCTGGGCCGGACCGTTTTGCCGGTGCTCTCTCGTCTTCTATCGCCGTTTGTCGGCCGTTCCAACTGGAAGGAAACGCGTCCTTGAAGCCTGAAGACTCACCCAGTGCGATGGTTATGCCGAATCTCATCCTTCTGCCCTCAGCTGTCTCGCCCAACGCCCCTGACGAGCAACGGAACTATAGTGATCTCAGCATTCTGGGGCTCGATTTGATCCGGCGCACGGTCATGGCTGCGCGACGCGCTGGTTTCGACCAGATATTTTTCTTGGCGCGTGATTACGACCCACCGTCAGGTGTCACTGCCGTTTCTGACTGGAATACCCTCCGCCTGCAGCAAGCCATGCCCCTGGTCATCGCTCCGGCAACGATTCTCGCCGAAACCAATTGGCTCAAAAGCCTCGCGACAATGAGGATTGAACCGAGCGCGTGGGCAGCGATACCTCATCGGATCTTAGTGCTGGCTGCGACGGCCGTGCCTGATTCACTTTCGCTGCTGCACGCGGACGGCGGGGCGTACGATCTGGCAGCTATCGAAGAGCGGCTTACCCGTCGATTCGGTCCTGCGACGACGGTTTCGAGCGAAATCGATCCGATGGTCGTGGCGAAGTTGCAGGATATTCCCGTTGCGGAACAACGCTTGTTGCACGGCTTGCGCAAGGACACCGACGGCTTCATGGCACGGCACTTCGATCGGCATATTTCTCTACAGATCTCCCGCCGTTTGGCGCCAACCGGCGTGACGCCAAGTCAAGTCACGTTGGTCTCGATCGCCATTGGTTTATGCGGCGCTCTGTTTTTCCTGTCTGAGCTTTGGCCTTGGCAAACCCTGGGGGCGCTGCTCTTCCTGTTGCACTCGATCGTGGATGGATGTGACGGGGAGTTGGCCCGACTGAAATTTCAGGAATCGAAATACGGCGGTATTCTCGATTACTGGGGAGACAATATCGTCCACCTAGCCGTTTTCGGATGCATGGCCGTGGGTTGGGCTCAGGCTGCAGCCGAGACGTGGCCATTGTGGCTTGGCGCCACGGCGATCATCACCACCTTGGCATCGGCGAGCTTCGTGTATTGGCGGCAGTTGCGGGGCAAGGAGGGCAGCGGCCCATTTTTTACCTCAGTCTCGGCCGTCTCCGATGATCCTCTGGCTGAAATGCTCGACGCCGCGTCACGCCGCGACTTCATTTATATCGTACCGATCTTAGCGCTGTTCGGCAAAGCGAACTGGATACTGCTTTTGGCTGCGGTCGGATCCCCGGTGTTCTTTCTCCTCCTGCTGTTTCATGCAGCGCGCGAGCGGCTCAAAGCAAACAAATGATATCCGGAGCCAAACGCGCGCGCTAGTAGGAAGGCTCAGCGTGAGCAGCCAACCCGTTTACGGAGCGCGTGGCGCTCCTCGGTGCTAGATTGAACCGGACGCACTTCAGTGCCGTTTCCGCTCACACTGAAGCAACATCCCGCAAACAGCGAGAGGTTGGAGCACCGGCAAGTGGTGCTTCCTGCACGGTAATTTCACCGAAATGCGCTCTTATCGCTGATTGCAAGGCGAATCCCGCCAGCCGCACTTGACCGTTGGGCGAGGTCGATCAACTGAGCGCACAACACCGCCTCCTGCAGGTTGCCCTTCTGGCCGGCGGCTGCCGCGACCCGGAAGTCCCCGGCCACACCCATGAACCAATCCTGATGATGCGATCCTTCCGACAAAGAGGGTGGACAGGACCACTGGTGCTCCCGCGACTTCGTTTGAAGGACGACACGGTCACCCGCAACGCTGATGAGGCCGCGCTCGCCCTCGATGTCGATAAAGTTAGCACGCTTCTCAGCAGCCCATGTCAGATAGATTTCGGCGGTCCCGGACACCAGATCAAGAGCGACGGTTGCTGTATCTTCGAGCGGCCATTCGCGAAAGCGGCGCTTCTCGAGGGTCGCGGCGACCGCCCTGGGAGCACCGCCCCAGCGCACGATGCAATACAACGCGTGCCAGCCGTGATCGAACAGGATGCCACCGCCGGCGATCGCCGGATCGACCCGCCAGTTTGTGTCGCCTGCGCGAACGACTGCTACCGCAGGCTGGGTGCGCAGAGTCTGCCAGCGCATGGATCTCACATCACCAATTGCGCCATCAGCGATCAAGGCGGATATCTTCAGGCAGGTCGGCGCCTTCAGCCAATTGTGAACGGCATGCACGATTCGCCCAGAGCGTGCCGCGGCCGCCGTGACGAGTTGCGCATCCGCCAGCCGGGTGACCAACGGTTTCTCACAGAGGACATGGAGATTGGCGTCCAACGCTTGTTTGATAAGGCCGGCATGGCTGCTTGGTGGTGTGCAGATGTCCACGAAATCGAGCATTTCTCCCGATAGCAGGTCGTCGATGCCGTCGTACCAGCGTCCGTTAGGACAGGCCTTGAGAAAGGTTTCGCGACGAGCCGCAAGCACATCGGTTGCGGCCACAATCACAACGTCGTGGCGCGAACGCCACGCGGGTAAGTGGCCTTGCGCCGCGACGTGTCCGAACCCGATAAAGGCGCCTCGCAGCACGCGTCGCCGCCTCAGTCGAGCCCAAATCTTCGCGCGACGGCGGCTAACGCGTCATCAAGAATATCGACGCCGCACATCGCTTCCTCCTCGCTGATTACAAGCGGCGGATTGATACGAATGACTTGCGAATATGACATCGTCACGAGGCCACGCTCCAACGCCTCGTGGAACAGAGCTCGGGTAATGGTCTTGTCCAGCGGCTCCTTCGTGGTGCGATCGGCAACCATTTCAACGCCTATCATCAAGCCACGTCCGCGGACGTCGCCGATGAAACGATATTTTTCTTGGAGCTGCTTAAGCGCTTCGAGCATCAGCTTTCCGACGCGGGCGGAATTCTCGACCAGCTTCTCCTCAAGGATAACTTCGACGGCGCCCAAGCCAGCGGCGGCGGCCAAGGGATTCCCGCCGTAGCTGGATGAACTTCCGCTCGGCTCTCCGAACGGTTTGGCGGACATGCGATCGAGGGAGGAGGCGACGGCACTAAGGGGAAAGCCGCCGCCGATCCCCTTGCCAATGGTCATGATGTCGGGCTTGAGAGCGAATTGTTCGGACGCCCACATCGTGCCGGTTCGACCGAAGCCTGTCAGGATTTCATCCGCGATGAGAAGAGCATCGAATTCGTCCACGATGTCTCGCACCGCCTGAACAAAATCGTCAGGCGGAATGACGTTGCCGGCCGTGCCTTGCATCGGCTCCAGTATGATCGCGGCAACCTCGCCCTGGGTGTCGTTTTTCATGACGTTACGCAGATGCTCTGCGCAAGCGAGTCCGCAGGACGGATACTGCAGCTTCCAGGGACAACGGTAACAGTTAGCATAGGGAGAAAGATGCATCCCTGGGGGAAACGGACCTTGGTGATAGCGGTAGCTGCCTCCCAGCAGGCCGACCGTGCCCGCAGTCTTGCCATGATAGCCCCCCCAGAATCCAACAAACTCGAATTTTTTCGTGACCGACTTGGCAAGACGGAAGGCGGCCTCGACCGCCTCCGCGCCGCCCGAGAACAGCTGGATATGCGTGATGCCTTCGGGCAGCAGTTCGCCGACCAAACCGAGAAAACGGGCGCGGGTCTCAGTCGCGAAGCTGCCAAAGGTTATGCGGCCGAGTTGCTCGTTGAGACGTTTCACGTAGTGTGGATGCGCGTGGCCGATACTGCCGATCGCGATACCGGCAATGAAATCCAGATACTCATTTCCATCGACGTCAACGATGGTGCAGCCTTTAGCGTGGTCCATCACGATCTGCGAATAGAGCGCGATGGATTGCAGGCCGGGCGCCATCACTTCGGCTTCCCGATCAAAAATCATCTTTGATTTGGCGCCGGGCACGGTACGGAGTTGGCCGATGCGGCCTTGAGCGCCATCTTGTGGCCCCCATGCGATGTACCGCGAAGTGATGTCGTCCATGATCAACTCCTCACAGGGGTCACGATACGCGGCCGCCGCCGGAAACGCTCGGTAAGAAGGTCTGCGATCGCCTGTGTGGCGCGTTCGCGATATCGCGCATAGCTCGGCCAAGCGTTGATGTCTATGACCACCGGCTCGCCGTCGGCCCGAATGACGGCGTCGCCGCCGAAGATCTCGAGCCCTAGCGCCGCGGCAGCGCCGAATGCTGCGCGGCGCAAGCCTTGAACCTCGAAGGAGTGGCCAAGCATGCCCTTGTCCCGATGATAGAACCATTCGAACCAATTCGAATCCGTCGGAACGATGGCATTTCTCACGCCGTAGAATTTGACGAGATCGCCTGGCACGTGCTCCTGCGCAACAACGAAAGGGATCCCGCGTTTGGCAAATCCGCGCAGTGCCTCCCGCCATCCTTCCTCTGATGCCGCGTACATCACATCGTGGGCTTCGGTAGCGTGAAAGTCGTAACGCTTGACCCACACGCCGGTTGTCGGCCGAGGCTTGCTCGCGTCACTGGCGACTGTCTGGCTGACAGGTGCAGAAACACGGTGCCGAGCGAAGAGCTCGACCATGCGATGGCGATGTGTGTTGCGAATGGCATCTGGCGAATTGACGACAATCGAACCCATCTTCTCTGCGTTTCGGAGACGGTCAAGAATCGGCTCGCGCTCGCACATCACGAATATGTTGGCGAACTTGGTATCGAACTCGGCGTCAGGAGCGATGAGCTCAACGTCGAAGCCGCGCGCCGCTAAAGCCGCACCAACGCTCTCGAGGATTGCATGGTCGCCCTCGATCCGTCCCGGCGAGTGGGCGGATTCGCGGTAAATTCCCCAGCAGCTTCTAGCCGGATTCATACCCGCTCACTATTCCGCGTCCACGCTCGCATACCGCTGCCTCGGCCGCCGCGACATCGCTTGCCCTGTCGACGTCGAACACGCAAGGCA
>Ga0126371_10006126_pt1 | contig 10686 bp, 6 predicted proteins | sample PanSoiMetaPlot_4_FD_110145 | JGI IMG/M metagenome (GOLD analysis project Ga0126371, IMG submission 110145) | Tropical forest soil microbial communities from Panama - MetaG Plot_4 | ecosystem: Environmental > Terrestrial > Soil > Tropical forest > Bulk soil | place: Panama | collected 2016-02-17
AGCATCGGGGCCGCGAAGGCCGTTCTCGCCTTGTGACCAGACACAGACCAGAGTCCTCAGCGGTGAACAGCACAGCAAGTAACCAAAACCTTCGATCATTCGTTCTGGAATTGGCGCATTACGCCGAATACGCGCGGGCTTATAGATGCGCGGGCCGTGCGAGCCGCCTCGCGCCGATCAGCCAGCTATGGGCGCCGACTCTGACAGGCGCCGCTTGGGGATCCCTAGTCCGAGGTTGCTGTAGCTCTCTGCAGTTTCATGCTCCTGAGCAGCGACTCCGGCTCGTCTCGCTATCCCAACTCCCTGGGAAGGGGAATTCCCCGCTGGGCGCCTGGCGGCTGGGTTGCGCAGGACCGCAGCCCGGTGGCAGCCGGACCGCAACCAAGGAGGGTTGTGCTCGTTCGGTGCGGCCGACCGGCGGCCGCCGGAACTGAAGGATCATAGCCATGCCGATGCGATCAAAGCTGACGTCCAGAGGCGGCGCAGCAGGGCTGGCGTTCACCGCCTGCGGCTCAGGGAGCGGGCATGCCGACGGGGCGCGCCCAAGCCATGCGACGGCGTTTTCGCGGCTCTCCGTGGGTGCCCGCACCGCGGTGGCCGCGACGCTGATGTTCGCGGCACTGCTGGCAACTGGCGGCCGGGCCGCAGGTGCCTCAGCGGCCGGCCGCCATGCCACGGCGCGAGTGGCGAGCCGGGCCGCGGCGGGCAGGTCATGCAGGCCAACCGTGACGCGGCTGCCCGACCTGGGCCACGGCGGCGGCGCAATCGCATTCAGCGGCGGCACCATCGTCGGCGAGGTTTCCGATGCGCGCGGGAACCAGCACCCGGCGATCTGGCGGCGCGGGCGCCTGCACGTCATCCGGACCCGGGTAATACGCAACGGCGGCGCGAACGACATCAACGCGCGCGGCCAGATCGTCGGGCTCGCAGACAACTTCACCAAGTCGTGGGAGCTGTACCGGGGCCGGATCACGATCCTGCGGGACGTGCCCGGCAGCCACGCGGACTACGCCAGGCGCATCAACAATCGCGGCCAGATCGCCGGCGCGGCCGACAACATGAACCGCGCCGCCCGCTGGGACTCAGCCACCGCCGCGCCGGTCCTGCTGCTACCCCAGGCCGACGACAAATTCTCCTTCAGCAAGGGCATCAACGACCGCGGCCAGGTGGCCGGGGATACCGACGAGGCGGACGGGACGCCGCACGCCGCGGTGTGGGGCCCGGCGGGCCACATCCGGGTCTTGTCCGGCGCCTATGGCCCGGGCTCGCCCGGTGACCTGTTTGAGATCAACGACGCGGGCACCTCAGCCGGGGAGTCATTCCTGGTCAGCGCGGCCGGTGCCATCCTCGCCAACCAGGCCACGATCTGGGCGCGGCGCGGCGCACCGGCCGGGCTTGGCTTCCTCCCCGGCCTCAACCAGAGTACGGCGCTCGGGCTGTCCGGCACGGGGTTCGTGTCGGGAGAGAGCTCGCAGTTCGACTACGCACACGGCATCCAGGGCGCCACGCACGCGTTCGTCTGGCCCGGGCACGGGCCGCTGCTGGCCCTGCCAGTACCGCACATGTCCTACGCTCGCAGCGGGTCAGAGGCCCACCAGATCAGCGGCAACGGCACGGTCGTGGGCGCGGCCGGCCCAGTGCACGACGTGTCCAAGTGGCACGCCTACGTGTGGACCTGCGTGTTCCAGCAGGCATTCCTGCCGCACCCACCGGCCGCGCAGCAATCGGGCGCGGCCGCACGAAACCACAGCCCATGGCGGTTCCGCCCGCCAAGGCGGCTGGCGCGGCTGCTTCTTCGCCGGGCGACCGCCTAGACAGCGGACCGGGCGCCGGTTCAGCCGCGAGGCCGTGACCCTAGAGCAGGGTGAGCGCCCGCGCGGCGCCGGTCGCGGCGCAGGCAGCCGGGGGACGCCGGACCTACGGCGTCCCCCGGTGGCGTCTGGGGCGCGGGCGTGACGCGGGTGTCCGGTACTCGGGGCGTGATCGCGTGGCGAATTAGAGGTACCCATTGCGGCCATGCCGGCCTACGCTCAGCTATGCAATTCGGCGTGCTGGGGCTGCTTGAGGTCCGGTCGGACAACGGCCCGCTGACGATCAAGGGGGTCAAGGAGCGGCGGCTTCTTGGGCTGCTGCTGTCTCGCGCCAACAGCGCGGTTCCGGTCGATCACATCATCGAGGCGCTGTGGGGGAGCAATCCTCCGCCCAGCGCCGCTAAATCCGTGCAGGTGTATGTCGTCCGGGTGCGCAAGATGCTGGCATCAGACGGCGTGGGCGGCGTCGTCTCGCGCCAGGGCGCCGGCTACATGCTGCGCGCCGCGCGCGATCACATTGATGCCCTGCAGTTCGCCGATCTGGTGGCCCAGGCGGGAGAGGCCGCGGCCGCGGGCGCGCACGACGTCGCCGCGCTCGTGCTGCGCTCGGCGCTGGCCTTGTGGCGGGGGGCGCCGTACGCGGATTTTCAGGACACCTGGTTCGGCGTCACTGAGGCCGCTCATCTCGGCGAGGTCCGGCTGGCCGCGCTGGAGGCCCGGATCGAGGCCGATTTGGCACTGGGCCGGCACGCCGAGGTGACCGCTGAGCTGGAGACGCTGGTGCGCGAGCATCCGCTGCGGGAGCGGCTGTGGGCGCAGCTGATGCTCGCGCTGTACCGGAGCGGGCGGCAAAGTGAGGCCCTGCTCGCATTTCAACGGGCCCGCAGGCACCTTGTGGGAGAAATCGGCGTGGAGCCAGGTCCGGCGCTGCGCGCCGTCGAGACGGCCGTCCTCGCGCAGGATCCCGGCCTGGCGGCACCGGACCCGCGCGCGGCAGGCTCGCCGGAACTGCCTGCCGGGTTGCGCCGCGCCGGGCCGCTATTCGCCGGCCGCGATGAGATCTTGAGCGGGTTGCGCGGATTTTGGGCAGAGGCAGAGCATGGACGGGGCGGCGTGGTGCTGGTTTGCGGTCCGGCCGGAAGCGGCCGGACCCGACTCGCCGCTGAACTCGCCCACCACGCGCATGCGCGCGGCGCCGTCGTGCACCTTGCGGGACCCGGGTCCGCTGAGCTCACCGACCTGGCGCGGCCGGCGGGGCCGCGGCCGGTGCTGGTCGTCCTCGACGACGCCGACCGGTGCGGGCCGGGCGCCGCGGCGGCGCTGGAGGCGGCGGCCGATACCGCGCCGCCGTTCCGGACCCTGGTCCTTGCCACCTACGATCCGGCTTACGCTGATGCCCGGCTGCGCGCGGTCGAGCTACGGACCGGGCATGCCCGGCGGATGCAGCTGCCGCCGCTTGATGAAGGCGACGCGGCGTTTATCGTTCAGCGCTACGCCGGAGCACGTGCCGATGCGGATGTGGTCAGGCGGATCGTCGCGCACGCGCACGGGCTGCCTGGACGGCTGCAGGAACTGGCGGCCGCGTGGCTCGAGGAGGACGCCTCGCTGCGGGTGGCCGGCGCGGTGTCGCAGGCCCCAGCCGCGCGGCACGCCCTTTCCCTGGTGCGGGCCACGGTGCGCGAGGGGGTTCTGGACCTGCACCGGGTCAAAGAAGAGCGGGCGGCCCGGGCGGGCGCTGGCGGGGCGTTGTGCCCGTACAAGGGGCTGGCCCGGTTCGAAAAGCTGGACGCGGCGATCTTTCATGGCCGCGAGGCGCTGGTCGCCACGCTGGTCGCCAGGCTCGCCGACACCCCGCTGGTGGCGGTGGTGGGCCCGTCCGGCGCTGGCAAGTCGTCGACAGTGCGGGCTGGCCTGCTGCCTGCTCTCACCGAGGGCGTGCTGCCCGGCAGCGGCGACTGGCCGCAGCATGTGCTCTTGCCCGGCGGGACGCCCCGGCGGCTGCTGGCGCCGCTTCTTGATGAGGCCCCAGGCCAGCCTGGCGTGGTGGTCGTCGACCAGTTCGAGGAGCTGTTCATCTCCTGCCGGGACGAGGCGGAGCGGGCAGGCTTCGTCGAAGACCTGCTCGGCCTGCTGGGCCTGGACGCCGCACCGGCGCGGGTGGTGCTGACGATACGGGCGGACTACGTGGGCTGCTGCGCCGCCTACCCGGCCCTTGCGGCCCGGGTCGAGGAGGGGATGGTCCTGGTCGCGCCGATGACCGAGGACGAGATCCGGCGCGCGGTCACCGCGCCAGCACAGCACGCGGGCCTCGTCGCCGAAGATGACCTGGTGCGCGCCGTGGTCTCGGATGTGCGTGGTCGGCCTGGCGGCCTGCCACTGCTGTCCACAGCGTTGCTGGACACCTGGGAGCGCCGCCGCGGCCGGACGCTCACCCATGCCGGGTACCTGGCCGCCGGCGGGGTATCGGGGGCGCTGGCCAGGCTGGCCGACGCAGCCTACGCACGGCTGGACCCGGCGGGGCAGCAGGCGGCGCGGCGGATGCTGGTGCGGCTGGCGGAGACCGGCGAGGGCGGGGCGCTGGTGCGCCGGCGGGTGCCGGCGGAGGAGGTAGCCGCGCCCGGCGACCAGGCCTCGCGGCGCGCCCTGGACGCCCTGGTCGCCCGCAGGCTGCTGACAGCCGGGGAGGGCACCATCGAAGTGGCGCACGAGGCGCTGCTATCACACTGGCCCCGGCTGGCCCGCTGGCTGGAGGAAGACGAGCAAGGCCGGATGCTCCGGCGGCACCTTGCCCCCGCCGCCCGGGAGTGGGCACAGTCCGGCCGCCCCGACGCCGAGCTGTACCGCGGTGCCCGGCTCGCCAACGCGCTGGACTGGGCCGCCGGGCACGCCGGCGACCTGAACCCGGTTGAAACAGAATTCCTTGAGGCCAGCCGGAGCTCGGGGCAGCGGGAGCTCCGCGGCCAACAGCGGCAGAACCGCCGCCTGCGGGCGCTGCTGGGCGGGGTCGCTGGCCTGCTGGCGGCGGCGCTCGTGGCCGGCGGGCTGGCAGTCGCCGCGGAACGGCGGGCCAGCGACGCGCGGGACGCCGCGTTCGCCGACCAGCTGGGCGCTGAGGCGCTGCTGGCGCCGCGGCAAGATCTGATCCTGCTGCTCGCCGCCCAGGCGGCGACGCTGCGGCGGGGCCCGGATACCGGGAGCGACCTGCTCGCTGCGGTGCTGCGCGCGCCGCGGGCACTGCATGTCAGCTACATCAGGCACCGGCTGCTCGGCGTGGCCGTCAGCCCAGACGGCCGGGTGCTCGTGGTCAGCGACAACGAGGGCGAGATCCGCCTGCTCGACGCGCAGACGCTGGCCGTCACGCGGGTGCTCAGGCCGCCGGACGGCAATCTCATCACCGGGCTGGCCTTCTCCGCCGACGGACAGCGGCTGGTGTCCGCCGACCAACTCCCCATCCAGGGTGCACGGATAACGGTGCGCGAGGTCAGCACGGGGCGGGTGGTGCTCAGCCTCGCGGCCGCGGACGGGTACGCCACCGCGATCACGCCGGATGGCACGGGGATCACTTCGGGGGCGAGCGGCGGCTCCTACCTGTGGCGCCGCGGCCAGGACGGCTGGCACCGGACCGGGTACGGCACGCGGCGGTACGTGACCAACTTCAGCCGCGACGGCGCCGTGTTCGCGGTCGTGGCCAGCGGCAGCGGCGGCGGGACGGTGCTGCGCAGCGCGCGGACCGGCGCGGTGCTGCGGCGCCTGCCGGCAGCGTCTACCGCCAGCGGGGCAACGGCGGCCCTGTCCCCCGACGGGCGGGTGCTTGCCACCAGCGACGCCAACGGCGCGGTCCGGCTGTGGGACACCGGCACCGGGCGGCAGCTCAGCGAGCTGGCGGGCCTGCGCGGCGCCGCGGGGTCGCTGGCGTTCTCGCCGTCGGGCCGGCTGCTGCTGGCAGCTGGCGGAGATGGCACCGCGATCGTCTGGAAGGTGGCCACCGGCCACGTGGTCGCCGACATCACTGCCAGCCAGGGCCCGCTGTACCAGGCCGCCTTCGCGCCCGATGAGCAAACGATCTACACCGTCGCCCAGGACGGGACCGTGGCCTCCTGGGACCTTACCGGCCGGCGCGGCTTCGGCACCTGGGCGGCGGTGCCAGCCAACGCGCAGGCGGTCGCGGCCTCGCCCGGTGGGGGCCTGCTGCTTGGCACGGCAACCGGACAGGTCGCAGTCCTGGACCCGGCCCTGTCCGTTCGACGGCGGTTCACCGTCGCCGGCCAGGTGACCGCGCTCGCCGTCAACCCGGCCGGCAGACTCGCCGCTGCCGGAACCCTGCACGGAACCTTGTACATCCTGGACCTGGCCACCGGCACGGTCACCGCGAGGATCCGCGGCCTGCATGCGGTCGGCGGCCTCGGCTGGTCGCCGGATGGCCGCCTGCTCGCCGTCACCGATGGCGAGGCACACCGGGTGCAGATCATCGACACCGCGACTTGGCGGACCGCTAGCTCGTTCGGCGTTCCCGGCCCGCCCGGGCAGGTTGCCTGGTCAGCCGACGGCAAGCTGCTGGCCATCGGGATCTTGGGCAGCAGCGTGGAAATCGCCGACCCGCGCACCGGCCACCTGCTGCGCCGGCTGCCGGTCAGCCGCGACCCGGTCGCGCCGTCCGTGGCCTTCACCAGCGGGGCCACGCTGGCCGTCGGAGCCCGCGACGGCAGCGTGCGCTTCTGGGATGCGGCCACCGGAACGCCGCTCTCCGGCCCGATCCCAGCCACCACAGGAGTGGTCCAGCAGCTGTCAGCAAGCCGCGGCGGCGGGCTCGTCGCCGCAAGCGGGTACGACGGGTCCCTTGTGCTCCTAGACGCCGCGCACTACCGGCGCCTCGGCGCCGCCCTGCCGCCTCCCGCCGGGCTCAGCGGATGGCCGGTGCTCGCCGTCGTGGACTCCCGCCGCGCCACGCTAATAGCCGTCTACTTCAACGGCCAGGCCTCGGTGTGGCCACTCGACCCAGCCAGATGGCTAGCCCGCGCCTGCACCGTCGCCAGCCCGGACCTGACCCCAGGCGAGTGGAGGCTCTACCTCGGCGCACGTCCCTACAAGCCGGCCTGCTAAGGCGCCCGCAGCGGCAGATCCGCCATCCCGAAGCTAGGCGGGCCGCGCCACGCCCTGGCCCGCCGCGCCAGGTCGCGCGTTCAGCTTCAGGGCCCACCATCACAGCCGACGTCGACACCAACCTGGCGGTCGCGCCGCACCGAATCCAGGCAAGACCCGCGGCTCAGACGCCATCTCTGCGATCTCAGCTCCGGAAAGCCAAGACACTACCGGCCGAACAGGCAGCAGATGCCGCCCCCAGATGCGGTGCTGATCCCTAGCCAGGTGTCGGCTCCGGCCAGGGCGACGTCCAGGCACTGGGCGCGGACCGGGCAGCTGGCCGCGATACATAACCGCCAATTCGTTACTCGTCGAAATTGACCGGCCCAACACATCTGGCGCGCCATATCGAGCCGTATTTGCGCGGTCTAGTCATGTCCTTCGATTACGTTCCGTGACGAGCGCCGCCCGACCAGAGGCTTTCCGGGAGGCTATCGCCCAGGCCCGCTTCTAAGGCGGTTAGACGATTGGTTTGGCTTGAAGTGCAAGGCGGGCTCCCGCACCGTGGCGTGATCGACGAGAAGCTGGCCTGGATGGACTGGCCTGCCGTACCCACAGTCACGCAGGGCCCGGGACGGGGCCGCCAAAGGACATTCTGCGCGAACCACGAGCGTGTTCGAACAGAGTTTCGCCACGCGTCCTGTTGTGGCTATGGTTGGAGTGTGGACGTGGGGAGCGCTGTCGCAGTACGGACCCAGTACCAGGCTCGGCCTGGGCGCCGGGCGATCGTGGTAATCGACCTGGCGAACTTGCATGGCCCCGTGCATGGCACGGTCGAGCTGCCCCTGCGGTTGTTCTGGAGCAGCCCGGACCGGTCGTTCGACCTGGATCAGCCGTTCATGCTGCGGTGGTTTTATCAGACGGTGCTGCGGGAGGCGTCCCGGCCGGAGGATCTGACTGACTACCTGGATCGTGACACGCTGATCGTGCTGTGGCCTGAGCTTCACCTGCCGCGGGGTGTGCGGCGAGCCTGGGAAGATCATCATCCGGTCTTGCGCGCCACGGCCGCCTGATGCCCGTCAGCGATCTGCACCGCAAGGTCGCCTCAGTCGCGCTGGCGGCCGCTGGGCATGGATTTGCGCTCGGCGGCGGCAACGCCTTGCTCGCGCATGGGGTGATCACCCGCCCGACGCAGGACGTCGATCTGTTCACTGACCAGGAGCGCGGCGTTGAGGCCGCTGCGGGCGTGGTGGAGGCGGCGCTGCGCGAGGCAGGGTTCGAAGCGGAGCGCCAAGACCAGATCGCGGGACTGGCTGATGTCTTCCCCGGCATGGGCGAAGGGCTGGCCGAGTGGATTGTCACCGATCGCGACGGTGCGGAGGTGACGTTGCAGTTGGCTTACTTCGACCGGGTCCGCGAGCCGGTCGCGATGGAGATCGGTCCGGTACTGGACGTCGAGGACGTGGCCGCCGGCAAGATATGTGCGCTGGCAAGCAGGGTAGAGCCGCGCGACTACGCCGATACCGCCAGAATGCTCCAGCTTTACACCCCGGCTCAGCTGATTGGCCTTGCCCGGCGGCTGGATCGAGCAATGCTTGAAGCCTGTGGATCTTGCCGGGAAGCCATGAAAGAGGGTGCGCCTTCCCGGATGATGATCGAGTCATAGGTCTCAAGCAATGGCCGGCGCTGCAACGCTGGCCGGGAAGGCACACCCGTGCTCACAGTAGTCCCTGACGTGCCTGCCGCGCTGCCCGCTGGGGAGCCGTCGTCGCTGATTGATCAGATCGTCCGGGAGGGCGCGCGGCAGATGCTGGCCGCGGCGCTGCAGGCCGAGGTCGCCGCCTACATCGACCGGTTCGCCGAGCTGAGGGATGAGAACGGACGGCGGCTGGTGGTGCGTAACGGCGCTGCGGAGCCGCGCACGCTGCTGACCAGCGCGGGCGCGGTGGAGGTGACCGCACCGCGGGTGAACGACAAGCGCACCGACCCGGCCAGCGGCCAGCGGATGCGGTTCTCCTCGGCGATCTTGCCGCCGTGGGCTCGCAAGTCTCCTCAGATCAGTGAGGTGCTGCCGCTGCTGTACCTGCACGGGCTGTCGAGCGGGGACTTCGTGCCTGCGCTCGGGCAGTTCCTGGGCTCGCATGCCGGCCTGTCGTCATCGACGGTGACCAGGCTGACTGAGCAGTGGAAGGAGGAGGCCGCCGCGTTCATGACCCGCGACCTGTCGGGAGTGGACTACGTCTACCTGTGGGTCGACGGGATCCACCTGCGGATCCGGCTGGGCGAGGGCAAGCTGTGCCTGCTGGTGATGATCAGGGTCCGCGCCGACGGGCGCAAGGAGCTGGTCGCCCTGGCCGATGGGCACCGGGAGTCAGCCGAGTCATGGGCGGACCTGCTGCGCGACTGCAAGCGGCGCGGCATGCGCGCCCCGATGCTGGCTGTCGGCGACGGGGCGCTGGGGTTCTGGTCCGCGGTGCGCGAGGTGCTGCCGGAGACCCGAGAGCAGCGCTGCTGGTTCCACAAGATCGCCAACGTCCTGGCCGCGCTGCCGAAGTCCGCGCAGCCGGGCGCGAAGAAGGCGCTAGCGGAGATCTGGAACGCTGAGGACAAAGACCACGCCCGCGCCGCGGTGAAGGCATTCGCCGCTGCCTACGGCGCCAAGTTCCCCAAGGCGGCCGCGAAGGTCACCGACGACCTGGATGAACTGCTCGCCTTCTACGAATACCCGGCCGAGCACTGGGTGCACCTGCGCACCACCAATCCGATCGAGTCGACCTTCTCGACGGTAAGGCACCGAACCAAGATCACCCGTGGGCCCGGGTCGAAGGCCGCCGGGCTGGCCATGGCATTCAAGCTGATCATGGCCGCGCAGGACCGGTGGCGGGCGGTCAACGCGCCCCACCTCGTCGCCCTGGTGCGCGCCGGCGCGGTGTTCGTCAACGGCAAACTCGCCGTGCGCTCAGAAGACCAGCAAGCAGTCACGCCGCACGTCGAGACCGCGGCATGACCAGCAATGATCCACAGACCGTGGCCTGTCGGGTGACATCGATCCGGCGGTACCCCGTGAAGTCGATGGGCGGCGAGGCGCTCGACCGGGCTCTGCTGGACCGGCGCGGAATCGTTGGTGATCGCTGGTACGCGGTCGAGGATGGCGACGGTCACTTCGCATCGGGGAAGAACACTCGGCGGTTTCGCCGTCGCGACGCGGTCTTTGCCTACTCCGCGCGGACCGATGCCGCCGGGGCCGTCCAGGTCACCCGCGGCCGCGAGGAGTGGAGCGTCGGTGACGCCCTTCTCGATCAACACCTGTCAGCACACATGCGGACGGCCGTTCACGTTACGGCGGAAGCTTCCATTCCGCACCAGGACATGGGCGCCGTCTCGATCATCGGCACAGCGACGCTGGACTGGTGTGCCGCGACATGGGGCGGAGACAGTGACTCGCGTCGGCTGCGCGCCAACATCGTCGCCGAAACGGACAGGCCGTTCATCGAGGAGGAATGGCAGGGGACCGATCTGCATATCGGGTCGGCCGTGCTTCGTGTCGTCGAGCGCGCGCCCCGCTGCCGCATGATCGACATCGCTCAAGACGGCGTCAGCCCACGGGCCAAGTGGCTCAAGAAGGTCAGCAACGACCGCGGCATGTTTCTCGCCGTCTACGCCGATGTCCGGACCGCAGGCGAGTTCGCAGTCGGCGAGCACGTCACCGTTAGCCCGAATGTGCGCCCGCAGTGACGGCCGCGCAGTCCGGGTCGAAGGCCACCGGGCTAGCCATGCCGTTCAAGTTGATCATGGC
>Ga0126371_10006127_pt1 | contig 10685 bp, 15 predicted proteins | sample PanSoiMetaPlot_4_FD_110145 | JGI IMG/M metagenome (GOLD analysis project Ga0126371, IMG submission 110145) | Tropical forest soil microbial communities from Panama - MetaG Plot_4 | ecosystem: Environmental > Terrestrial > Soil > Tropical forest > Bulk soil | place: Panama | collected 2016-02-17
CATGTTCTCGATCGCCGAGAACCGCATCTATGCCGACGCGATGAGCGCGGCGAACCACCCGACCGACCTGCCGGTGGGTCAGCTCCGCGAGGTCAATCGCGTCGACCCCGGTACCGGCCGCCGCATGACGGTGTTCTTCGGCAAGAACACCTTCATCGCCGGCCTCAACCGCCCGGCGCGCAAGGTCGGGCGCATCGTCACGCGGCAGGACGCCTAGGCGCCCCGGCAACCGAACCGAACCCCACACCCGGCGACCCACAGGGAGCTAGAGCGCCATGGTCTCCACGATCACCATCAACCCGAACAACACCACGGTGGCGTCGGGCTCGTTCAACGTGTCGAGCGAGGGGTTCATCCAGGGTACGATGCTGGACGACCCCGCGATCCGCAATCAGCTCGCCGGCGGCTACCTCGCGACGACCGAGACGCTGCCGATGTGGGGCGGCGTCGGCGTGAACCTCGGCATCCCGGGCGCCGCCGGGACGCCGCTGCCCAACCTCGGCCCGTCGGTCGCGCGCGCGACCACGATCAGCGCCACCGGGGCGGCGGGCGCGCTTCAGGGTTTCAGCGTGTTCAACCAGGACCACGCGATGATTAACAGCCCGCAGTCGCCGGTGCCGCTCGCGGCCTCGGGCATGCTGGTGAACTTTTTCCGTCTCGGCTCGGGCGCCCGCATCATCGTCGCGTGCGACCCCGCGCTCGCTTCCCTCGAAAGCTCGCCCGAGACGCAGCAGGTCTCGTGGGACTTCGGTGCCCAGCAGCTCTCGCCGTTCCAGGCCGCGTGGAACGCCGCCACCATCACCAACGCGACGTGGTCCGCCGGCCAGGCGACCTTCACGACGAGCGCCCCGCACGGCATCAGCGTCGGATCGGACATCACCGTTACCGGCGTGGTGCCGGCCGGCTACAACGGGTTCTTCAAGACGGTGGCGGGCACCACGGGCTCGACGATCGTCGTGAATCTCGCCGTCAACCCGGGCGCCTACGTGTCGGGCGGCTCGGTCCCGGCCGGCGGCGGCGCGGTGCCGGTGAAGGTCCTCGACTTCCAGTTCGGGAATTCGATGACCGTGTCCCTCGACCCGACGACGAACTTCGCCACCTGGAACCGCGCCGGCAACGTCGCGGTGATCCTCATCTGAGGCAGGCAGCGGCAGGCAACCCCCTAGGAGCACATCACCATGGCGAACATCGCCCCGGCCTTCGTCCAGGTCCACCCGTCTTACACGCTCCCCGAGCTCCTGTTGCCGTACAGCCAGGCGTCGGGCGCGTTCCACCTCTTGCCGACGGCCGAGCCGCTCGTCCGTCTCTCGGACGGCGACCTCTACGCCTACATCAAGCGGGTCGACGTGCGCACGCGCGTCGCCGCCGGCCAGGCCGCCTACAACCTGCTGCCGTCCTGCTCGGTCGCGCTCAGCCAGATCTCGACGCCGACCTACCTGCAGCGGGTGCGCGCCGAGTACGACCACCACGACACGGCGGCGATGGGGAACTGGGGCGTGTCGATCGTCGAGGCCCAGCGCCTCGGCATGCGCCAGGGCCACTTCCAGCTCGCGCGGTCGGCGCTGCTCTACGGCTTCAACCCGGCGAACGGGGAAGGCCTAATCAACACCAACGGCGCGACCGCCGTGAACCTGCCGCCCGACACCAACGGGAATTTCACCGTCGTGACCTACGACAACGGGCAGATGGCGTTCTTCCTCATCGCCCAGCTGTCGAACATCAAGACGCGCACCAACCAGCTCGGCATCGGCCGCAAGTTCACCGTGCTCGGCCCGCAGCGCGTGCTCGGCGCGTTCGAGTACCAGAACATCGTTCAGCTCGTTCAGTACCAGCGCGTCGGCGCCGGCTCGACCTCGACCGCGGGCGTGGTCAAGGACGTGGCGAACATGAACGACGACGAGATCAACTGGGTGTACGACGACACGTTGATCGGCAAGGGTTCCGGCGGCGTCGACGCCGTCGTGTTCGTCATGCCCGAGGTCGAGAAGCCTCAGGGAACGAACTTCAACACCAACGAGTTCGCCAAGCTCGCGCCGGGCCTGGAGGCCTGCACGCTGATGCTCTGCGACATGGCGGCGCCCAAGGAGATCCCGACCCCGCTGCCCGGCGGCGCGATCGACGTCCTCTCCGAGTTCCGCGTGACCTCGGGGTGGGGCGTCCGCCCGGAGGCCATCACCATCATTTCGATGCAGTTCCAGTAAAAGAGTTCGCCCCCAGGGCGGGGGGACGCGGCCGGGGGCGAGGCGGGACCTCCTCGCCCCCGGACCGTTCTTCGAGGAGGCAGGCAGTGATTCTCAAGGTCGCGGGCGAAGGGCCTGGGGCATTCCGGCTCATCGAGGCGGCGGACGTTCAGTTCGGGCACGGGGACGGGTTTTCGTTCGCCGACGTGCGCCTGGCGAACGGCCTGGTCGACCGGGTGCTCGTGCGCGGTACGGCCTACGTGCTCAACGCCGGCGGGGACACCATCGAGAAATTCAGCGAGAGGCAGGAAAGGAAAGGGTAGGAACCATGGACCTTTACATCGGCAACTCCACCAAGCAGCGCCAGCAGTTCTGCTACCGCGTGCCCGAGGAGACGGGCCTGCGAGTCCAGGACATCGAGATCGGCACGCAGGTCAAGATTTCGGGCGACCTGTCGACGCAGCAGATCGACGCTATCATCCAGCAGCACCGCGCCTACGGGCTCGTCCCGGCGGCCGAGGCCGGCAAGGTGAAGGGGTTCACGGGCCTGTGCTACTCGGTCGGCAGGCCGATCCAGAGCGCGACGCTGGAGCTCGCCATCGACGCCAACCAGCGCGTGCTCGAGGCGCGCGGCAAGAAGCTGCGCGAGGAAGCGGCGATCGCCGTGAGCAACGGAATGGAGCAGACGCTCGGCGAGATGGGGACCGGGGCGAACCTGCGCGAGGTCGAGATGAGCGCGGTCGAGGAGGAGCCGAAGGGCGGCTACCGCGACGACGCTCCGTTCGGCGAGGGCGTGCGCGTCACGCGCGAGGACGCCAGGACGACCAGCCAGCGTCGCAACCGCCGCGGCAAGAGCCGCTGAGGGGAGCGGCGCCGTGGGCCCGACCGTCGCGGGGTTCCTCAACTTCCTGCGGACCACCGTGGCGATCCCGACCTCGGCGCTGCCCGACAACTCGCCGTTCATCCAGTCGGCCTACGACTACGCGACGATGATCGTCGACGTGAACCTGGCGAGCGTTCCCTCGCCGGCGACCAGCCCGAGCTACTACGCCCAGGCGATCTACAACCTCGGCGCCGACGCGCTCGTGAACATCACCCCCGATCAGTCGGGCCAGACGTTCTTCGCGAACCTGCGCTCGACGATGCACATCAACGAGTTCGTCTCGGGCGTGATAAGCTCCTCGGCGGACGAATCGACGTCGCAGTCGATGGTGGTTCCGAAGGCGGCCGAGCTGTTCACGATGCTCGACCTCCAGACGCTGAAAACCCCCTGGGGGCGCTTCTACATGGCGCTCGCGCAGCAGGGCGGGTACCTGGTCGGGCTCGTGTGAACGGAGGCGGGGATGGCGCGGAAGTTCCAGTACAAGGTGGTCGAACTGCGCGCCGGCAACGGTCAGACGATCATCGGCGGCCAGGCGGCGGCGCAGCAGGACGTCCTCGACCGGTTCGGCGCCGAGGGCTGGGACCTGGTCGCGATCGAGAACCACGGCGTCGTCACCGCGTACTTCAAGCGCGAGGTCGAGGAGACGGACGACGGCAAGGGCAATCCGGAGGCGAGCGGTGGCTAACGACCTGTACCTCTTCAACGGCAGCAACCAGGTCTACGACACGACCGGGAGCCTCGCCGACATCCGCGGCGGCGCGAACAAGCTCGTGCCCCCAGGGGCTCAGGCCCACCTCGTGTACGGCAGCGCGGGGGAACTCGCGGCTGCGGTCGCGCACCACGAGCGATACAGCGTCAAGGACTACTCGACCCTGACGAACCCGTCGACCACGCCGGTCAAGGTCGTGGCGCACAACGCGTCGCCCATGCTGGTGAACGGCAAGGGCCCGCCCGTCGTCTGACAAAGAGGAGAACCGTCGATGATCCGTCACCCCGTGATCGCGCTCGGCCGCGCCGCCGCGTGGATCCTGTTCGCCCTCGCGGTTTCCGCCCTCCTCGCGGGCCGGCACGCCGGCGCGCAGTCGGTCGGCGGGAACGCGTCGATCGCCGTGGGGGCGTCGAGCGCGAACGTCCAGCTCCCCGCGAGCACCATCACGAACCCCTACGTGTTCCTGGCGCCCGCGGTCGGGACGACGAGCGAAATCTTCTACGCGCTCGGCACCAGCAACTCGGTGGTCGCCGTCAACACCGGCCCGGCGCTGCCGGCGGCCGGCCTGTGCCTCGCGGTCGGCCCGAACACCTGGGTCGCGGCGATCGGCACCGCCGGGGCGAACCTTCGCATCACGCAAATCTCGACCTGTCCGCTGCGATGATCCTGCACCTCGGAGTCGTCGACGTTCCCTACGTCCGCACGCCGCCCGCGGGGCGACGTGGCCGGCGCCGCCGCGGCGCGGGCGGGACGCAGACGACGGGGGACGTCGCCGGCTGGCTGGAGAACCGCTACCACGTCATGGAGCACTTCGCGCAGCTCCACCTCGAGGACACGATCGTCCCGGCGCTCGAGGAGGGGCTCGCCGGCGCGCTGGAGTCTCAGATGATGGGCGCGCCGCCGCCGCCCTCGCTGTTCGAGACGGGCACGGAGAAGATCGCGGAGCGGTTCCGCCTGATGCTCGACCAGCGGGAGCTCGACGCGCTCGGCTACCCCGGCATCCCGACCCAGGCGTCGCTCGACCGCGCGTCCGGCAAGGGGCGCAGCGCGCGGTTCGCCTCGCGCCGCGCCTCCGGGGCGGCGGTTTCGTTCGTGGACTCGGGGCTTTACTCGGCGAGCATGAGGGCGTGGATCGACGACTAAGAGGGAGGCTGGCGGTGGACCACGTCTGGCGGATGATGCCGCCGGGACCGAGCCCAGCGCCGCGAGGCAGGCAACGGAGGCAGGTGATGGGAACGATCTTCATCGTGGGTGCCGACAAGGGCGGCACCGGCAAAACGACGCTGGCGCGCGCCCTCGGCGAGTACTTCGACGGCAAGGGCATCGCGCGCGACGACTTCGACACCGAGCACCCCAAGGGCGGGCTCAAGCGGTTCAACCCGCTGGCCGAGATCGTCAACATCGAGTCGACCGAGGGGCAGATGCGGGTGTTCGACGGGATGAACGGGAACATCCTCATCGACGTTCGCGCCGGCATGCTCTCGCCGGTCCTTCAGATGCTCGACGAGGTCAGGCTCCTCGACGACGTGAAGAACGGGATCGCGAACCTCGCGGTGCTCCACGTCCTCGGCCCGACCAAGCAGTCGCTCGGCGAGGTCTTCGACGTCGTCAAGGCGATCGGCCCCGTTCACCACTTCCCGATCAGGAACTACGTGTCGAGCACGGCCGACTACCTGCAGTGGGCCGAGGACCCGGAAATCAGCCTCGTGCTCGACAAGCTCAAGGCGATCACGGTCCCCCACCTCGACGACAAGGCGGCCGGCGTGATCGACCGCGACGCGTGGTCGTTCTCGGGCTACGCTGCGAGCAGCGAGTCGCGCGTGCTGACGGGCAAGGTCCACACCTGGCTGCGCGCGGTGTGGAAAGAATTCGACCGGGTCGGCATCGCCGACCTCGCCGTCGGGAGGGGCACCTAAGACGTGACCAGCGCCGCCGAAGCCGCCGCGGCCAGAACGCCGCTCGGGGCCGACCTCGCCACCGGGGTCGAGGCGATCTCGCTCAACCAGCAGATCCTCTTCACCCAGTACAAGCGCGTCGTCCTGCCGCTCGACGGCTTCGTGTTCTGGGTCAAGGCCGACCTGGTCAAGGGCGGAGCGACCTTCGACGCGATGGGCCCGTACGACGACTGGCTGTTCGACGGGAGCCCGCAGGTCGTCGGCGCGGCCACCGTCCTGGCGACCGGCTCGCTCCACTACGCGACCAGGCGCTACCAGAGCGAGGACTCCAACGCGGCCGCGAACGACGTGGTGTTCACGTCGGAGGTCCCGCTCGACTTCTTCAACTCGATCGACCCGCAGACCATGTGGGTCGCGCAGTTGCCGGCGAGCGAGCCGAACAACCGGCGTTTCGCGTTCTCCTCGCGCAAGAACCTCTACCAGCAGGCCGGGCCGCTCTACCATTATCTGGGGGCGAGCGTCGCCGCGACGATGGCGAGCCAGCTCGTCGACTCGCCGCTCGCCTTCAACGCGGTTCAGCCCGTGGTGTCGAACAGCCTGCCGATGTGGCTGCAGGTCCCCCAGTACGCGTCGCCTACGGGGTTTTTCCCGGTGACCGCGCCGTTCTTCCCGTCGATGGCGGTGCCCGACAACGAGCGGCCGCCCTACGTGGTGATCCACGTCGTTCCCGAGGCGACGCGCGCCCTGCAGGCGTTCCCGCAGATCGACCTCGACCTCAACCAGGCGCAGCTCGCGCGCGACCTCGTGCGCGTCACGACGTTCGGCCTGCGCAACGCCGACGTGCTCAACCTCGTCCAGGCGATCGAGCAGTACAGCCTCGAGACGGACAACATCGGCATGATGAACATGCCGATCCCGCGCGACGACAAGAGGGGCCAGGTCGAGTTCTTCACGCTGGCGCAGCAGAAAACCATCGAGTTCGAGGTCAGCTATTACCAGTCGACCGCGCGCGCCGTGGGGCGCCAGCTCATCACGGACTGCGTTCCCACCTTCGTGGTCGGCCCGCTCGACCCCTTCGCCTGATTTCGCCCCTATGCGAGCGGGGCCGAGTCGGGCTACGCTCCGCGACGCAGATTCGGCACAGGCTTCGGGATTCGGACCACAGGAGAGGGGAACATGCCGCAGCAACCGCTCAGCGCCTTTATCGCCCAGACGTTCGGTCGCGTGTTCGGCGCCGCCAAGCTCGACAATCAGGGCGGCTTCCTCTCCTCCCAGCAGGCCCCCGACTACTACGCCGCGACCTACGGGCCGAACGCGCCGGGCTCCGGCAAGGCCGGCCAATCTTTCTCGGTCGCGAACCCCTCCGCGGTGACCTCGTCGGCCGCGCTCGCCACCACTTACCTCGGCCTCTGCCTGTCGAACCCGGCCGGCTCGGGCGTCAACCTCGTGCCGAAGCGGGTGAACATCCTCAACATCGTCGCGGCCGCGGGCGAGACGGCGCTCGGCCTGATTACCGGCTGGTCGGCCGCCGGGGTCGTGACCCACACCACCCCGCTCAACGCGAACATCGTCGCGAACTACGTCGGCGCGGCGACCGCGAGCGGGTCGGCGACGATCACGGCGTCGAAGGCGAACGTCGACTCGGCCTGCACCATCGTCGGAACGCCCCGGTGGGCGGCCTGGCTCGCGACCGACCCGGTGGCGACGCAGTTGCCGACCGCGAACTACGACTGCCGCGGCGCGATCATCATCCCGCCGGGCGGCTACCTCGCGCTCGGCAACCTGCTGGCGTCCGGCGCGTCGGGCTTCCTCGGCTCGATCGAGTGGGACGAGGTCGCGCCGTAATCGGGGCCTGACCCGCCACCGGGGGAGAGCCCATGGGCAACATCGTCACCGTCAACGTCTCGCAGCAGCAGGCGCCGACGCCGAGCACGCTGCAGAAGACCGGCGCCCTGATCTCGCAGGGGGCGACGACCACCGCGCCGAACACCTCGACGTTCCTCACCCAGCTCGCGGACCTGACCTCGATCCTCAAGGGCGCGCTCGCGATTTCCACGCTCGTGTGGTCGTCGGGGGTGGTCACCGCGACCACGGCCGCGCCGCACGGGTTCACGCCCGCCGACACGATCACGCTGACGATCGCGGGGGCGAGCCCGTCGGGCTACAACACCACCGCGGTCTGCACGATCACGGGCGCGTCGACCTTCACTTACCCGCTGGTGAGCAATCCCGGCATCTACGTCTCGGGGGCGACCTACACGCCCGAGGACGTAGCCGAGCTGCTCGCGATGGCGACGACGTTCTTCGCCCAGGGCAGCCACCAGGGCGTCTTCGTGCTCGAGCTGGGGCCGGGCAACGCGACCGACGGGGTGACCGCGCTCTCGACCTACATCACGGCGAACCCGAACGCCTTCTACGCCTACCTCGTGCCGCGGTTCTGGGATGCGGTGAGCGCGTTCCTGACCTTCCTCGCGACCTTCGAGTCGACGACCGCGAAAACCTACTTTTTCGTCACCACGACGACCGGCACCTATACGAGCTACACGGCGCTGATGAAGGACGTTGTCGCGCTGGTCGAGGCGCCGGGAATCCCGGTGACCGAGTTCTCGCTCGCGGCCGCCTTCTACGTCATGCTCAACTACGCGCCGTCGAGCTCCAACCGGGTCACCCCGTTCGCGTTCGCCTTCCTGCTCGGCGTCACCCCCTACCCGACCAAGGGCAACAACGCGCTGCTCACGGCCATCCTCGCGGCGAACGTCAACTACGTGGGGACTGGTCAGGAGGGCGGTCTGTCGAACGCCGTGCTGTTCAACGGCACGACCGCGGACGGCAACGACTTCACGTACTGGTACTCGGTCGACTGGGTCCAGATCAACGTGGACCTCGCGATCGCCAACGCGATCATCAACGGGTCGAACAACCCGGCGAACCCGCTCTACTACAACCAGGACGGCATCAACCGCCTCCAGGCGGTCGCGACCTCGACGATGAACAGCGGCGTCGCCTTCGGCCTGGTGCTCGGCACGCCGACGCAAACCCAGTTCTCGCCGTCCGACCTCAACGCGGCGATCGCCGCCGGAGCCTTCAACGGGGTGACCGACGTCAACGCGGTGCCGTTCATCGTCTACAGCCAGCTCAACCCGGGCGACTACAAGATCGGGAAATACGCCGGCCTCACCATCGTCTACGTGCCCGCGCGCGGGTTCCGGGCGATCATCTTCAACGTGCTCGTCTCGCAGTTCGTGGCGACCTAACGGGGGAGGGACCAAGACATGGCTTCAAACCCGCTGATCGCCCAGGGCACGCTCAACCGGCTGCGCGCGAGCGTGGTGTGGACGAGCTTCCCGGCGCTGAACGTGACGCCTCCGTTCCTCGGCCGCGAGGGTATTCGCCTCGCGCTGGAGGGCGAGTCGACGACCTTCATCAACACGATGACGGGCGCCGTGACCTCTCCCGAGCCGTACATGGCGGTGTCGCTCGTCATGAACCTGCTCAAGACGCAGGCGCTGGCCGGCGCGTACAAGGCGCAGATGGAGTTCAACGCGCTGCTGGGAGACGGCACCGTGCGGCCGGACAGCGCGACGCTGCCGCCCTACGGCATCATCAACTGCGCGATTCAGAGCGTGCGGGAGCTGAATTTCTCCGGCGAAGACGCCGGTTTCGCCGTCACGGTCCGCGGCTATTACCCGGTCAACGCGGACCTGTTCAACCTGTAGACCGTGCCCCGGTCTATCTCGCGAGGGGGCGTGGGCGGGGCAATCCACCACCCGGCAGTCGCCGCCCCGTCCCCTCGCATCCGCCAGGCAGGAAGGAAACCGAACCACCATGCGCGTCGACCGCAGACTCAACATCGTCGTTCCCGTCGAGACGGCCGAGGGCGAAGTGTTCGTCCACTCGACCCCGATCTCGTCCGACGCGTTCAGGCGCTACTACCTCCTCATCGCGAAGACGTTCGCGAAAATCTACAACCAGGGCCTGGGCGCGCTCGCCGGCCCGCGAGTCGCGGCGCACCTTCTGCGCGACGCGGCGATCGAACAGGCGGGCCCGCTCGCCGACGAGGAGGCGCGCGAGGCGGCGGGGCGGGAGGCCGAGGGGCTGCTCGCCGAGATCCGTCGCCTGTCGAACGTCGCGGCGCCGACGCGCGAGGGCTGGGCGACGATCCCGTACCAGGAAGCGATCGACCGGGGCGCGATCTCGAAGGAGGACGCGGACGACGTGGAGAACATCCTCGTTTTTTTTATTGTGGCCTCTGCGATGCAGAGGGGGGAGGAGCTCGACACGGTTCGCAAGATGACGGGCCAACTCTACGACGCGCGCTTCACGTCGCAGAATTATACGGCGTGGGTCGCTTCCTTGCCGACGTCGACCGCGACCGACAATTCGGACTCGAGGCCGACACCGTCGTCCATTCCCTCCTAGACTGGCTCGCCAATGAGGGCTTGCCGGCCCTCCTGCGAAGCAACGGATTCGAGTATGCTTCGGCTCACGAGTTTCGGCAGCGCTACCTGATTCTGGCGCGGCGGGGAGGCTGAACGGATGCCCGTCAAGTCCATCGTCGAGGTCGACGTTCAGGACGAGTCCTTCCGTCGATTCCAGCTCCTGTTCGACAAGTACCAGACCCAGCTCGCGCGCACGCCGACGTGGTGGGCGGCGGCGACCAAGGAACAGCAGCAGCAGACTAAGGGGTTCCAGGCGGTCGCGGCCGCGCTGCTCGCGCAGGGCGAGATGATGCGGCGCCAAGTCGCCGAGCAGGAGCGCGGCCGGCGAGAGACGGAGCGGAGCGAGGTCGCGTGGCGCAAGATCGCGGGCCACGCCAAGTCGACCGCGGAGGCGATCGCGTCGGCCACGCGCTCGGTCCTCAAGTGGGGCGGCATCGGCACCGCCGTGACCGGGGCGCTCGCCGTCGGGGGCCTGTTCGGGCTCGACCGCCTGGCCGAGTCGGTCGCCGGCCTGCGCCGCGGCGCCGCGGGGCTCGGCATCACCCCGGGGGAATCGCGGGCCTTCGGGCTCAACTTCGG
>Ga0126371_10006128_pt1 | contig 10685 bp, 6 predicted proteins | sample PanSoiMetaPlot_4_FD_110145 | JGI IMG/M metagenome (GOLD analysis project Ga0126371, IMG submission 110145) | Tropical forest soil microbial communities from Panama - MetaG Plot_4 | ecosystem: Environmental > Terrestrial > Soil > Tropical forest > Bulk soil | place: Panama | collected 2016-02-17
CTGAACATACTTGGATGCCTCGACAAACCGACGAGCGGTACTTATCTTTTGGACGGAAAGGATGTCTCCGGCTACTCAGACAGGAAACTCTCTCTCGTTCGGTCGCGCAAAATCGGCTTTGTGTTTCAGTCATTCAACCTCCTGCCGAAAACCACAGCCGTTGAAAACGTCGAGATGCCGATGATTTACGCCGGCACCGGAATTGACCGCAAGAGAGCGCTCCGAGCGCTCGAGCGGGTGGGACTAAAGGACCGCGCAAGGCACTATGGAACCGAGCTGTCAGGCGGAGAGCAGCAGCGCGTTGCGATTGCACGTGCTTTGATCAATAACCCTCCTTTAATTCTGGCGGACGAGCCTACCGGCAACCTCGATTCTGTTGCGGCCGCCGATATAATGAATATCCTTCAAGAGTTGAACCTGGAGGGCCGCACCATTCTACTCGTCACCCACGATGACTCAACCGCCGCTTACGCTCGGCGCCAGGTCTTTCTCAAGGACGGATCGATCTGTTCATGAGACCACCTCAGTTATAGGAGGATCAAGCCTTGAGAATGACATCAGGCATCAGACTTGCAGCCAGGGCGCTCGGGCGACATCGCTTGAGATCCTTTCTCATGATGCTGGGTGTTGCCATCGGAATATCATCCCTGACCGCCCTCTACTCCGTCGGTGAGAATACGAGGCAGGAAACCAGCAGGCGCTTCAAGAATATGCTGGGCACGTTCGATACCGTGATGGTCCGGCCGGGATCGGGACGCACTCGAGGCATGCCTTCGCTGACCAACGTGGAACCCACACTGAAGTTCGATGATGCTCTAGCTATCGAGACTGGCGTCCCGGAAATAAAGCGGGTCGCGAGGCTTCAGAGCGCCTTCGATATCGATGTGAAGTATAAGGATCGCGCTACAGCGACTGCAGTCTTTGGCGCCTCCCCAAATTGGCTTGACCTTCGCGGAGATGAAGTGGCTGAAGGCGAGTTCCTCAGCGATGAAGACGAGCGTATGCTCGCACGCGTCGCTGTTATTGGTACTGATGTCAGGTCTGTGCTGTTCGCCGATGAGAATCCCGGCGGCAAAACGCTTCGCATTGCCGACGTTCCCTTCCAGGTCAAGGGTGTGCTCAAACCCCGGGGTGCGGGACCAACCGGAGCCAGCCTGGACAATGTCATAATGATCCCGGTCGCAACGGCCTCCAGACGTCTCTTCAATCGGGACTTCCTTACTATGGTCGTCGCTCAATTGAATGACCCGCTGCAAAGTGAAACAGCGATCTTCAATGTCCGCGCATTGTTGAGGCAACGCCATCACCTGGCGCCATCAGCGTTGGACGACTTTACGATTACCAGCCCGCAGGCAATCACGGCGCAGGTCACCCGGGTTGGGACCACTCTTGCCAGAACGCTTATGGGCGTCGCGGGGATCGCCGTGTTAGTTGGTGGAATAGTAATCATGAGCCTGATGCTGATTGCGGTGTCCGAGAGGAGAAAGGAAATCGGAGTGCGGCGCTCTTTCGGGGCAAGCCGGAACGATATTCTGCTTCAATTCATGCTCGAATCCGTTGTCATCTCCGTCGTAGGCGGCTTTCTCGGCCTGGTCGTCGCGGTGGCGGGCACAAACCTCGCGGCGGCCTTTCAAAACATGGCCCCTGTCTTTGCCTGGAACGCCCTCGGGCTCGCAGCCCTCCTTTCAATCGGTACGGGTGTTCTGTTTGGCTTTTATCCGGCCTGGAAGGCAGCTCGCCTCGACCCGGTTTTTGCGCTCAGGTCGTGACCAGAATGTTGCCAGAATAGTGGTCCACAATGGTGGTGCTGGGAATCATCAGGGAATCACTTCGGACGGTTTGGCGTTTCAGGCTGCGGTCTGCTTTGACCATAGTCACTGCGCTGATTGGCGTGGCTGGGGTGGTGTCTTCCGTCAACTATGCCGCGGCTGGCCGGGATCAGGTTCTGGATCAGATTCGAAAAATGGGGACGAATATCATTACTGTGATCCCGCTGCAGAATCGGAGCATAGCTGGGCGCGCCCGCACAGGCTCGATTTCGACCACTCTTGTAGAAGCGGACTATGTAGCCATTCGTCGCTCTCAGCCCGGTCTTCGACGCTCGTCGGCCATCTCATCCGGAAGGTTCAAGCTTAAGGCCGGCGAGTTCTCAAAAGATTGCGCCATCATAGGCTGCGAGCCCGATTATCCAGCCATAAGGAATTGGCTCGTCCTTGAAGGAGGTTTCTTCGACTCTGCCGATGAACGTAGGCTCGCTCGAGTCGCGGTCCTGGGCCGCACTGTGGCCAGGGACATGTTCGGCGACCAGTCCCCGGTCGGCCAGCGTCTCCTGATCAACCGTGTTCCTTTCGAAATCGTGGGTGTAATGACGGAGCGGGGACAGGGACTCGACTTAACAAATGAGGATGACCAGGTTTACGTTCCGCTGCCTACGGCCATGCGCCGCCTGATGAACCTGGGCTATTACAGCGAGTTCGTTTTTGAGGTCGAGCGTTGGGAGAAGATGGATGAAACTGCTGCGGCTATAAGGGAATCCATCCGGCAAAGGCACTCGCCTTCGGGAACCCGGCGCGATGATGATTTCCAGGTGCAGAATCAGAAGAGTTTGATCGACAACCAGATTGCCTCTTCCCAAACTCTGCGCTTTTTCGTGCGCTGGATCGGAATCAGCGGGTTGATCGTGTCCGGTGCTGGGGCGCTTGCCATCCACTGGATAGCAGTCAAACAGCGAACTGTCGAGATCGGCACCAGAAGAGCCATCGGAGCCTCCTCGTTCCAGATATTTCTTCAGATCCTCGTCGAAGTCATCACAATCAGCTCTGCCGGAAGCCTTCTCGGACTAGCAGCCGCGTGGCAGGCTTCAAAGTCCGTCGCGGCAACCACCCGTCTGCCCCAGGTGTTTGATAGTTCGAATGCCGCCTTTGTGCTGTCGCTCTCGCTTTTGCTAAACCTCATTTTTTCTCTTCTGCCTTCCATAAAGGCCGCGAGACTCGATCCCATCAGCGCGCTCAAGTACGAGTAGCCGCAGTCAGGCTCCGTACGCCATGCTAACGCGGGACCCATCGAAAAAGCTCGTGTGATAAGTGCCTCATTGAGTGGCAGGCTGAATTATGAATTCTACGAAGCACTGTCTCGTTCGGCCTGAATCGTCTAGCCCGATAAGCGGGACCAGGACTGAACCGGTCGGTCCGCCGCCCTTGAGCTTCAACGCGAAGGTAACACTGCCTCCGGTTGTCGATTGAATGTTACCTCCCGGCTGTTTGATCTTTATCGAAGAAAGGTCGGGTGTGTCTACAGTCACGTTGCCCGTAAAGCCGCCAACGCGGCTGATGTCTATCGTGAACTGGGTCTTTGTGCCTCGCTGCATCGTCACGATCGCAGAACTCCCCGCCAGCGCAAAGTCGGGCGGCCCTGCGCTTGCGGCGCTCACCGCAGCAACGAATACATCGGTATTGGCTGGTGAATCGTCAGTCCAGCCGATGAACAGGTTGCCGGCGCCATCGGCGCTGCCGAACGCGCCAAACGATCTCGAGGTGTTGGCTGAAAGGTTGATTGACGGGCCGAAGGTGGCGCCTCCGTCGCTCGATCGCGCCAGGTAGACGTCTCGTTGCGGGTCAACAGTGGTATCCTCCCAAACAATACTCAAATGTCCCTGGGCGTCAACGATCGGGGATGGGAAGGTCGACTGGCCAGCATTGTTCGAGACGTTGACTTGCGGCCCGAATGTGGCGCCCCTGTCAGTTGACTTGATTACGACGATCTCGCGATTGAAATTGGAGCCCACCACGAAGCGGTCATAAAACGTAACGTACAGGTTGTCGTTATTGTCAATGGCAATCTGCGGAGCGAAGGTGCTGATCCTCGAGTCCGAAACGGTTTTGGACGGGCCAAAAGTGTGCCCGTCCGGCGCGATCGCCAGTTTGATTGCCGCAACCTGGGAGATCTCATCGTAAGTGACATAGACTGCCCCTTGTGAGTCGACAACGACAAACGGTGGGTTGTCGAGAACTTCGCCGGCCTGCGAAACGCGCGAGGGTGCGGAAAAGCTTGCGCCTCCATCGGTGGAACGCACCTCGAATATCGCCCCTCCGGACGTCGCGAAGTCGATATAGACGATTACAATGTTGCCGTTCTTGTCGACAACAACCCTCGGGTTCTCGGCGCTAACCGATGGACCTGAAGCCAGCACTGGCTTTGAAAAGGTAGCCCCATGATCGGTCGACCTGGATAGGAATATGGAAAGGTTTTGCTGTGGAGTGGGACTGAAGCTCGTCCAGACTAGGTACGGGTTACCAGCCGAATCAAGGCCCAGCGTCGATTGGGCCGCCAGGTTCGGCGACGGCCCGGATACCTTGACCGGCGGTGAGTACGACTGCCCGCCGTCGGTTGACTGCGTATAAAAGACATCGTCGAGTCTCACGTCCGCGCTGTCGTCGTCGAACACAACGTGCACCGTTCCGCCGGAGTCCGCTTTGACTCCGCCCTGCATCGTCGTGAAGCCTTTAGTGTGGCTGGCGTTAGACGGCACGCCCGCGAACCGGCCAGGGGCCAGCACCGTCAGGCGGAAGTTGGTCTTTCGGGTCAATCCCGAACCTGCAGCCGCGACAGTGATCAGGTATGTGCCGGCCGGAACGCCCGACGATGTCGAGACAGTGACGCTCGCAGTGTCGCCCGCGTTGATTGACGAGTTCGCGAAGCTGTAACTCAGCCCGCTGATGGCTGGCGACGCGCTCAGCGCGAGGCTTCCTGAAAAGGCATTGGTGATGCTCGTACTCATATCGAATGTTGCCGAGTCACCCGCTGTTATGTTGTCGAATAGTTTCTTGGCGGAGATGTTGAAGTCTGGCGTGTTGCTATTTCGGCTTTCCGGAACCTCGGCAAAGTAAGCGTCCGCTTCGCCTGCACGCTCATCGCTCCAGGACATCAAGAAATTACTGCCGTCCGATACAATATCGTCATAGTCTCCGTGATAGCCCGAGGCAAAGCCGGGTTCTATCGGACCAAACATCCAGTTCTGATCGGTTATCCGGAAGTTCTTTCCGAACGTCATCCCCCCATCGTGAGAAATCGTCATGTAAACGTCCGTGAGGCAGTCATTCAACGTGTCGTTGCGGCGGTCCCACCACTTTACTCCGATCGTGCCATCAGCCGTCACCGCTATCGACGGCAAGAACTGAGTGGTGGTCGTACCATCGTCGTTCAATTTCAACGGCTGGCTCCAGGTGTCGCCCCCGTCACTGGATCGCACGTAAAAGATATCGCTCCTGTCGAGCTGAGATCCTGACCACGCGTCATAGACAATGTGCACAACGCCATTGTTATCGATGGTGATGCTCGGAAAACTGTTTGTTCTAACGGCCCCTCCGCCCGTCATAGCGGAAATGCTCGAAACCGACACCACCTTCTTTTCCGGGAGGAACGTTTTGCCTCCGTCGGTCGATTTCCTTATAGCCATTCCCCCAAAGGCTGAATGAGTGTCTCTGAATGCCACGTAGAGGTCGCCGTTGGATGCGACAACTGGCATCGACCCTTGTACGGCACTGGACCGATCCTGTGCTGATATGGCCTGCGGCGCCCCAAACGTTGCGCCGCCATCGGTCGAGCGAGCAAAGTTTATGAAACTCCCGTTTGACTGCCCGCTCGGCAGCGCGGTGAAGTCCGTCCAGCTCACATAGACGTTTCCCTTGAACTGGGACGTCGCATTCCTGTCCACCGCGACCCATTCTTTGTCCTGGAAATCTATACTGTTGCCAGCAGTAGTGCTCGCATCGAACGGCGTCGAAAAGGTAGCTCCGTTGTCGGAGGATTTCGACACCCCCACAAAACTCTTAACGCCGCCCGTAGCGGTGACCACTTCAGCCAGCGTTGAATAATAGATTTCGCCTCCAGGCCCGAACGCGACAACACCATCGCCGAGATTGGCAGCGTTAGACGCCGATGGAATCCGCTTATGGGTGAATGTGTTTCCGCCGTCGCTGGATATACCATAACCGTCAAAGGCGGCCTCGTTAAAACTCACAATCACGATCGACCCGTTCACGGCGACGCTGGTTTCACTATGAGTATGAAAGCTGGTATCCAGGGCAGGGTTGTTTACCCTGATGTTATCGCCGCTCGCCTCAGGCGCGACGCCCTCCCCCCTTCGCGGGAGAGGCGGCTGACCGGCCCCGCCATCAGATTTGAGCCGGCCGTTCATTAGCAGAGCCGCTCGCTGGCCCGCTGACGACAACTGGGAAAACACCTCAGGCTTCAGCAGCCATCGTCTACTGGTCTGATCGACGCCAGCCATAGGTAGGTTGGCCTTAGACTGCGTGTCCATTTCGGCCTCGCCGTTGTCTAACTCGTCCCCAAAGCTAAGGACACGCTGACCCGTGTCGGGAGAGAGACCGAACGGCATCACAAGCCGGCCTGTGTCAGGAGGAGCGCTGGGCGCCGGCGCTCCGGCCAATGTCATCGTGAATAACAGGCCCGATATCAGAAGCACACTAAGAAGCCTTGTGAACCTTCTCGTCATGGGGGTTCCTCCATTTGGTGTCAGACGAAAAATCACGGATTCGGAAGTAATTGGACCGAGGTGAAGGACTTCATGGTTCCGCGTGATCTCCCGCGCCCGGGATCTCTACCAACTTGTTTGTATTAGTTTTAGTTGAACTCGCAGGCCCAACCTTACCCGCGAATCAACTGGCTGAGGTTGACAATCTATTATGGCTGGGTGCAAAGGTCAAGAGTTCTGACAACGCTAAAGAAACCACCGCCCGGCACTAAGGCCTGGTCTTGGGTGCTCTCTCGCGAATTCACGGCCTCGGTCCGAGAAACTGAAAACCTCGGCCAGCTTCTGGGTTGAAACTTAGGCGGCGGCGCTTGTCTATTGCCGCTTTGCGGTCCAGGTTCCGGTTCCAAGGTCTCCGAGCTTGACGCTTCCCTTCATGCTGCCGCTTTCGATCGTCCCTGTGTATGAGATGACAACATCCTGGCCCTGCGCATTAACCTTTACATTGAAGTTAATCGCGTTTCCCTTGACTGTGCCCTCAACCGGTCCTTCCCCGAAGGCGCCCTTATACGTGCCGGTCAGTTTTTCGCCGTCTTGCTTAAAGGTGAAGGATGGTGAGCCTGAACCCTGTTCTGTTTGAACCTCGAATGCCCAACTCCCGCTGACGTTGGACGGGCCTGAGGACGGACTCGTCGCAGGTCCGGAGCCCTCCTGGTGGCGCTTCGCCGACCACGTCCCCTGTGCGAATCCCCCAAAGTCGGCATCGCCTTTCATGGAGTCTTTGTCAACCTTCCCAGTCAGCGTGATCTTCAAGTCCTGGTCCTGGAACTTGATTGAATACACCAGTGTGATGTCGTTCCCCTTTAGGGTGCCGGTCAAAGGTATGTCACCTTGCTGGCGCTTCATGGAGCCGGAGATATTGTCGCCATCAGCCTTCAGAACCGCCGTTCCGGTCCTTGACCCCTGCGGGGTCTCTATTGTGAGGTCCCACGTCCCGCTCGGATCAGGCTTGCCCTGTGCGATTCCGATTGAACAAATAGCCCCCATTGCTACTACAACTCCGAGCATCTTGATGATTGCCTTCATTTTGGCCCTCCTGGAAACCTCGTGGAGAAGATTGCCTTGAACAGGCACCTGGCCTGAACTAGCCGAAGCAGTCTAAGGCGGCCCGCAACCCTGAGTCAAGCGCGCTAACCGTGCGCGTTTTGAATCTACGTTGAATGAACGCTTCATTACGATGCAATTTCATGACGGCGCATCCAGTCCTCAGCTCCCCAGCCTCAGTCCGAGAACTAGCCATCAATGATGCCGAAAGGGAAGAGAAGATTCTCTCTAGTAAGGCGGAACCAATGCGAGCGGTTGAATCGTCCTACTGGGTTTTGATAAGGCGCGAGACTTCAGCCTCGCGCCTCCAGGCTGAGCTTTGCTTCGGCTCCGTCTTCACGTCAATTTGTAATTCTCATTCTCCTGCAATTCTTATTCTTCAGTTTTCGTCTTGCTGAACGTCCTCTTGATTGGGCTATCGTGGTTCACACCTTCCTGATTTGGGCTTCATTGCCTTGCGCTTCGGGGGTCTTGCGTTTAGGGGGTCTTGCGCTTAGGATGTTTTTCTCCGGGGAGTTGTTTCATCCGTACATATAAGAACGCGATTCCCACGGGAGTGCCAACGGCGACGACACCAGTCTCTGTAACCGTTGCGTTCACATGCGCCGGAAAGAGCTTTTGCAGTTTGCTTACGGCATCACTGATCGCCCTGTCCACGTCCCAACTATTTGGAGAGAACCCGATTACTTCGTCGTCGGCTGGGACTGCTGTCAGCAGGGCAGGTGTAGCTGTATCAGGCAGCAACTCTGCCGGAAACGGCCCCACCTCGACCTGGCGGGCACCCGACGCGGTGTGCACTGTAACCGACTCAGGCTTCTCTGGTAGATGAAACCAGCCGTGCGCCGTGTAGGGAAATGACCCGATCTCAGGACAAGCGCAAGTAGTTATCTGGTATTGCGGAGGAAAGATTTCGATCGGTGACTGAGAGATGTTCGCGTACTTGGGGCACTCACAGTGGCCGCTCGCCTTCAGGAACAGGTGACCGAGTGCCCAGTAAGCGTCGATGCTCGTGGCATTGATAAGGTAGCAGTTCATCCTATTCTCCTTTCGTGCACAAAAAGCGAAAGTCGCCGTAGTGCGGACGCATCGGCTCCGGTAAGAGCCAAAGATTATCGCCTAGGCCGCCGGCGTGAAGATGAGTACCGACGGTGTTTGAACTGGATCTGCCATTCTCAAATAGAAATACGCGATACCGGCCAAACCTAGCATCAGTCCGGCTGTCTCCAGGCCGCCGGGGCCCCCGCACGCCCACGTGATTCTCTTCGCTGCATACGTGTCGATGCCCCCGAGCGCGACTTGCTCGGCTCTGGCGAACAATTCGGGTCGTGCCAGTACTTCGGCTCCATAGATCAACGGCTCCGAATTGCCGCCCAATCCATGACACAGCGAGTAGTTGCCCTGGCTCATTTCCGAATTGCCGTACAAATTCTTGACAGTAGTGTCAATCGCCGTTTCCGCTTCCTGGCGGCAGGTCGCGCAGGTCAGAATCTGGTAGCTCCTCAGGCGCGATAAGGCGATTCCCGGCGCTCCGTGACACCAGGCATTCATGAAACTGGGAGCGTCCGTTCGCGGACCCCCGGATAGTTCCGGGTTGCGCAAGTCCGGCCAATTGCCTTTTTCGGGGTCAAACCAGTGACGTTCGTGCCGGAACCCAGCTTCCCCGGCCTCTTGGAATCGGGCTTCCTCCGTAATGCGGGACAGTTCGAGCAGTGCTAATCCGATGCCGGCGGCTCCGTGCGAGTAACCGGTCAGGTTGCCGAAGGCTCCCGATTCCGGCTTGTAAAGATCACCCCAGGACCAGCCCGTCTCCGCCTGGATGGCGCTCCCTACGAGGGCATCTCCAAATCTCATCGCCAATTCGACAAATCTGTTATCTCGTCTGTTATCTTCCGGGAGCTCATTGTGCACTACAAGGAGTCCGATCACAGCGCCTGCACACCCGGCGAGAAGGTCGCAGTTCGAGGTATCGGGTTGTACTTCGGCCAGGCGATCCACCAGGCGGACCGTTCGATCGTATGTTGACTGATCGTCCAACAGCCTCGCTGCTCTGAGCCCCGCAATTGCGATTCCGAACCAGCCGCTGTATAGCCCCATTCTGAAATGGGGCTCGATGTCCTCGGCTCTCCCCAGCGCGTGATTCATGGCCCCGAGCGCAGTCTTGCGAAACAGGCGCTCACCTGTGGAGCGATACAGAGTCGACAGAGCCAGCGCCACACCGCTGGTCCCCCCATAAAGGTCCGGGCCGAATACCTTGTAAACCTGGCGCCAGCGGCCCTCCATCGGCTCCATCGCCGGGCCGATCCAGTTACACCGGCCGTCTGCCCACATCGCATCGCGGCACACCCTCGCCCCCAGCGCCGCTGCCGTCTCGACAAATGCATCGCGATGACTACTGCGCGGAATCCCGTGATTGGTTCCAGGTTCTGACATTTGGCTCACGCGTTGTCCGTCGGCAGCTCGTACCAGTCCAGCGAACCGGCGTTGAGGTGTGGATGTTCGGGATCAATCCGCTTGCTCACGAGCAGCCGCCTGAACTCGTCGACTCGCTCCCCGGGGGAATGCGCTCCCCGAAGGTAGCAGTCCCAAACCCCCTGTGCCAGGCACCGGCAGCGGCTTTGCCCGAAACTCTCGCCAGTCCCAGGATCTTCAGCGACACCGACTCCCGTGGCGATCGCTTTGCTGAATAGCGGCACTTCTTCGTCAAGGAACTCCGCAACCGCCGGATGGATGTCAAGTAACAGCTCCGCTGCAATTCTGAAAAAGCGCTTCGCCAGATATATAACCGCCACGTCCGTTCGCCGGTATTGACTCGGAGAAACGGCACATTTCATGCGAAACGGGACTTGAAACCGGTTAAGCCTCGACGTAGTAGCCGCGACCAGTCGAGGCGCCCCCGGGGCTGATATGTTCCAGTACAATCGTACCAGCCCGAACCCTCCCGCCGGTTCCTCGGCCTCTTCGCCGAACGCATAGTAAAAGCCATTCTGGAGTGAGCGCGATTCCTTCGCATAGAATAGCGAGACCTCCGCGCCCGTCCGCGGAACGGCCGCAGGACCGTCCTTGCTGATAAACTGTCCCGGCCATACCGTCC
>Ga0126371_10006129_pt1 | contig 10683 bp, 7 predicted proteins | sample PanSoiMetaPlot_4_FD_110145 | JGI IMG/M metagenome (GOLD analysis project Ga0126371, IMG submission 110145) | Tropical forest soil microbial communities from Panama - MetaG Plot_4 | ecosystem: Environmental > Terrestrial > Soil > Tropical forest > Bulk soil | place: Panama | collected 2016-02-17
AACAAGGAACGGAATCGGGAAGATCATCCGGTCGGTCGTGTCGTCCTGGCGTACTTCGCCATTCACCCTCGTGATGATGCGCATGGGCCGCGCGCCGATTTCGTCCGCCGTTACGAGCCAAGGGCCCATCGCGCCGCTGCGCTCGAAGTTCTTCCCCGGCGTAACGTTGAATTTCCCATGGCGCAGCCAATCGCGAATGGTGCCCTCGTTGCAGATGGTGTACCCGCCGATATGCGCCAGCGCTTCGCTTTCCGCGATGCGCCGGCCTCTGCGTCCGATCACCAGCGCCACTTCACCTTCATAGTCGAGTTGGGGCGACTCCGGCGGTCGCACGATGGGCTCATCGTGCGCCACCAGCGACGCCGGAAAGCGCACGAAGATGCTCGGATATTTGGGCGCGTCGGGATTGTCCTTGTATTCGGCGGCACGATCCGGATAGTTCACGCCGACGCAGAGGATTTTCCCTGGATTTGTAAGGGGCTTGAGCAGGCGAATCTCGCCGAGCTCGTAATCCACGGACGATCGATCCGCCGCATCCGCGAGGCGGTTCAGGGCTCCCGCGGAAAATAAGGCGCGCAGGTCGGGAAATTCCTTGCCAAGGCGCGCAACTGCATCGATAACTCCATCCTTCTGAACGACCCCGTAGGAAACGCGGCCGCCGGCCTCAAACGTAGCGAGTCTCATGCTGCTTTGCCGGCCTCGAGCAGCCCGGCGCGCGTCAGCACCGCGTCGAGCCGCTTCTCGAGTTCCGGCGTGGCCGGAACCATGGGCAAGCGATGCTCGTTCGCCGCAAGAATCCCCAGCCGCTTCATCATGTACTTGATGGGGATCGGATTGGTGTCGAAGAAAACCGCCTGATTGATCTCGAACAGCCGCTGGTGCAGTGCCTGTGCCGTGGCCAGATCATTCTTCCAGATGGCTTCGCACATGTCGCGCAGGACTCCCGGGCACAAATTGCCCACCGCGTTCATCAGCCCGCAGGCGCCAATGGCCATCATGGGGAAAGAAAGTTCTTCGAGGCCCACAAAAATCCGGAAGCTGGGTCCGAACGTCGCCAGGCACTCGGAGACAAAACCCAGGTCGTTGACCGCGTGCTTCATGCCCACAAACGCAGGCGATTTCGCTTTCAGCTCCTTCAACGTATCGAGCGTCACGCTCACCGCCGTGCGGCCCGGGATGTGGTAGATCATCCAGGGCAGATGGCTGATCTTCGCCAGTTCCAGGTAGTACGCCACTAATCCGCGCTGCGGCGGCCGCGTGTAGTAGGGCGTGACGATCAGCAGTGCGTCGGCCCCTGCTTTGGCCGCGTGCTCGGTCAGCCTCTGGCTCTCTGCCAGCGACTGCGATCCCGTGGCGGCAACCACTGGCACGCGCCTGCCCGCAACGCCCATTGCAACATCAACCAGTTTGTTGCGTTCCTCGACCGTCAGCGTGGCCGGTTCAGAAGTGGTGCCATTCACCAGAACGCCGTGGCTGCCCTTTTCGATCTGTTGCGTCACCAGCCGCGCGTAAGCGTCGTAGTCCACTTCGCCGTTTTTGAACGGTGTGATCAGCGGTGGAATCGAGCCTTTCAGGCGTTCGATCGCAGCGGACATCGGTGGACTCAACCGCGCCTTTCCGAGCAGCTTCCCGAGTTTCAAACGTTGCCAAGCATGTTAAGTTGCTAGTGTTCTGGCGTCAATTCCGCTCGACGGAATGAGGTAGATCAACAGGGCATGACCAAAGAGACGGAAACCAATAAACCCGAAACGAAGCGCAGAGGGCCGCTCGCGGGCCTCAAAGTAGTTGATCTTTCGCACGTGATGGCCGGGCCGACCTGCACTCTGCTGCTTGCCGACATGGGCGCCGACGTGGTCAAGGTCGAAAAAATTCCCGGCGGCGACGACGCCCACCGCATGCTGCCCCCGGCCATTGGAGACGAATCGGCCGCTTTCCTGATGATGAATCGCAACAAGCGCGGCATGGCGGTCGACCTGAAAACCGAAATGGGCCGCAAGGCGCTGCTGCGCGTGCTCGAAGGCGCCGACGTGCTGGTGGAAAATTACCGTCGCGGCACCATGGAGCGCATGGGGCTCGGCTACGAAACGCTGCGCGCGCTCAATCCGCGACTCATCTATTGCACCATATCCGGATTCGGGCGCACGGGCCCTTACGCGGACCGGGGCGGCTTCGATCTGGTAGCGCAGGGCATGAGCGGCTTGATGAGCGTTACTGGCGAGGGGCCGGGACGCCCACCCGTGAAAGTGGGGTCCCCCATAACGGACATTACCGCGGGGATCCTGGCCTGCGTGGGAATTCTGGCGGCGCTTTATTCGCGTCAAACCACCGGCAAAGGACAATTGGTCGACACGTCGCTGTTTGAAGCGGGCATCATGCATACCTACTGGCAATCGGCCATCTGCTTCGCTACCGGAACTCCGCCCGGCGCAATGGGCTCGGCGCATCCGCTGAACGCTCCTTATCAAGCCTTTCACACAGCGGACGGCTGGATCACCGTAGGCGCTGCCAACCAGACGAACTGGCTGCGGCTGCTCGAGGCGCTCGGCGCGCAACACCTTGCGACCGACCCGCGCTTCGCGCAAAACGCCGGGCGCATGGGCCATCTTCCGGAATTGACCGGGGAACTCACGCGCTATTTCGAAAAAGCCGCTTCCGCGGAGTGGCTGGCGCGGCTGGAAAAAGCGGGCGTACCTGCGGGACCGGTGCTCGACGTGAAACAGATGCATGCCGACCCGCAGGCGCTGGCGCGCCAGATGATCGTCGAGACCACCCATCCGGGCGCCGGAAACGTGAAGGGCATCGGCCTGCCCATCAAATTTTCAGACACGCCGGGCGATTTGACGCGGACCGCGCCTCAATTCGGGCAGCACACCCGCGAGGTGCTGCGCGAGCACGGCTTCAGCGACGCGGAAATCGACGCCATGGCCGCGGCGGGCGCCATTGAGACGCAGGACTTCAAGCCGGCGGTCAAAGCCTGAAAGCAGCGCGCTGCGCCGCGCAAGCGGAAGGACTCATGAGCGAACAAGTCCTCTACGAAATGAAAGATGGAATTGGCCGGGTTACCTTCAATCGCCCCGGGGCGCGCAACGCCTTCACCTTGGCCATGTACGAGCGCCTCTACGAAATCGTGCAGCAGGCGCAGAACGATCGCTCCGTGCGCGTGCTCGTGTTGACCGGCGCGGGCGAGAAAGCCTTCGCCGCCGGCACGGACATCTCCGAATTCAAGTCCTTCTCTACCGAAGCGGACGCGCACCAGTACGAAGCGCGCATGGAGCGCGTGTTGGGCACACTCGAGCGCTCGATTGTGCCGACTATTGCGGCCATCAACGGCGTCTGCACCGGCGGCGGCGCCACCATCGCGGCCTGCTGCGACCTGCGCATTGGCTCGGCAAACGCCCGCTTCGGCCTGCCCATCGCACGCACCCTCGGCAATTGTTTGTCCATGTCGAATTATGTCCGGCTGGTGGCGCTTCTCGGTCCGGCGCGCGTGAAAGACATTGTCTTCACTGCCCGGCTGATGGACGCCAAAGAGGCGCATGCCGCCGGCTTGCTGAGCGAAGTCCTGCCGGACTACGCCAGCCTGCAGGCGCGCGCCATGGAACTCGCCCGTACTGTGGCCAGCCACGCCCCGCTCACGCTGCGTGTCACCAAGCAGGCCCTGCGCATGATCCAGGAAAAAATGATTCCCGAGAACGATCCCGACATGATTCTCACCTGCTACATGAGCCGGGATTTTCGCGAGGGCATGGACGCGTTTCTCAACAAGCGCACGCCCAATTGGAAGGCGGAGTAGGCCGTCTAAAACTCCGACAACACTCCGGCTAACACTTGAGGCTGAACCACGCTCATCTCTGCCTGACACCTACGCAGGAGCTGTTCACTTTTCATTGAGAACCATTTGCGGGTGAGAACCATGTGGCGCCGAAGGGGCGACCGCTCTGTCTGTAACGCCCAAAATCTCGCGGACCTTTCGAGCTAAGGCTTTGGGGCGGTATGGTTTTTGTATGAAAGCGCTGGCGGAATTGAGTACACCTTGCCGCGCGATTACGTCGTCTGTGTATCCTGAAGTGAACAGCACTTTGATATCCGGGCGAGCAATAGCAATCTGGTTTGCGAGTTCCGGCCCACTCATTTCCGGCATTACAATGTCCGTAATAAGCAGGTGTATAGGTCCGTGGAATTCGTTCATCTGGCGCAGTGCATCCTTTCCTGACACCGCGTCCATCACTTTGTAGCCAAGGCTTCGCAGATATTCCGTGCAGATTTCGCGGAGAGATTCGGAGTCTTCTGCGACAAGGATGGTTTCCGCGCCCTGCAGACTCTCGCGTTCCTGGCTCGGATGCTCTTCGGAAGGGGTGGTTTGATTCACCCGTGGAAAGCACAGCTTGAACGCAGTTCCGTGTCCCACTTCACTGTAGACCCAGATATAGCCGGCGCTCTGCTTGACGATGCCGTACACGGTCGCGAGCCCCAAGCCCGTTCCTTTGCCAAGTTCTTTCGTGGTGAAGAAGGGATCGAAAATGCGCGCCTGTGTTTTTGCGTCCATGCCGAAGCCGGTGTCCTCCACCGACAGCATGACGTAAGGACCGGGAATTACAGGCTGGTGTTCCTGGCGATAGGATTCATCCAGATCAACATTTCGAACCTGGATTGTGAGCCGGCCCCCTTGTGCCATAGCATCTCTCGCATTCACGGCCAGATTGACCAGGACTTGCTCGATCTGTCCCGGATCGGCTTTGATATTTCCGATTCCGGGCTCGATCGAAATCTTCAGAGTGATGTCCTCTCCAATCAGCCGCCCCAGCAATGCTTGAACGTGCGTAAGAGTTTCTTTGAGGTCCAGGACGCGCGGCTGAAGCATTTGCTGGCGGCTGAACGCCAGGAGTTGGCGTGTCAAGTCTGCAGCAGAGGAGCCCGCCTGTTTGATTAGCTTGATTTTCTTTGCCGCCGGATGGTCCGCGGGAAACGATTCATCGAGCGTATCGCAACAACCAAGAATCACGCCCAGAAGATTATTGAAATCGTGGGCGACGCCGCCGGCCAATTTCCCGATCGATTCCAGCCGCTGCGAGAGACGCATCTGCTCCTCGATCTTCTTCCTTGCGGTAATATCCACGATTGTAGCCGATACCAAGGGGCCTTCTTTGGTGGCAAGCGGTCCCAGGCTGATTTCGACCGGGAATTGCGACCCATCCTTGCGGCGCGCAAACAATTCCATGCCCAAACCCATCGGGCGCGGGTGGGGGCTGGCCATGTATCCGGAGCGATGCTCTTCGTGTCTTTTCCTCAGCTTTTCCAGCAGAAGTATATCCACGCTTTGTCCGAGCAACTCCTCACGCATATATCCGAAGATTGCGAGCGTTTGGGCATTCAAATCGACGATTCGTCCTTCGCCGTCGGCAATCACGATGGCCGCCGGTGCCGTTTCCACCAGCATGCGAAAGCGCTCTTCGGCGCGCTTTCGCTCTTCGATCTCCCTTTCGAGTTTCCTGGTCCGTTCCTGAATAGTCTGAAATCGTTGGGCGTTTTCGTAGGCCAGAGCCACGTGAGCAGCTAAAGCGGTCAGGATTTCGGCATCCTGGTCGGTGAATTCGGCCAACCCGATCTTGCCCGCGACATAAATCCACCCATAAACCTGATCGCCGGCCTTCAAGGGAGCACCCAGGAAGCTGCGAACTGGCGGATGGCGCGCCGGCAAATCCAGGCCAGCCGGCTCGCCATAAGGGCTGAACTCCTTGCGAATCTTCTTGTCGCGGATCAAGGACGCAAAAACAGGCCCTTCAAACGCTGCCTCAGCGAGGCTCTCTGTGGTCTCCGAATCGGTTCCGAAAAATGCGAAGGAGCGCAATTGGGTTCCGACTTTCTCCAGGATACCGGCACCCGAGTAATTCGCGCCAATGGTCTTCCGGGCACCATTGCAAGCCCTTTCCAGCAACTCCTCCAAGCTGGAATGTTGAGCGAGTTCCAATCCAAGCTCGACAAGAGAGGCCAGCCGGACACTGACGGCGTCCAGCCGCTTGCCTTTTTCAAAAAAAGCATCGAGCAATAGCGGGACCGCGTCTCCCGAAGTTGCAGCCGGAGCCGCCACCATCGGCTCGCGGCTCTCCAGGCCAAGCGCGGCCTGGACAGTGCTCAGAATTTTTTCCGGTTCACACGGTTTCAGAAGATAGAGGGAAACGCCGCACGCCTCGCCCAGGGATCGTGTTTCGCGGTCCAGAAAACTGGCGCTGCTGAATATGACCGGAACGTTTTCCATTGAAGGGAATTTGCGGAGCATGGATACAAACTCATAGCCGTTCATGGTGGGCATAAGGATGTCGGAGATTACCAGGTCCGGTCGACGCGCGCACACCGCGTCTAATGCCTGCTTCCCGTCGTGGGCCTCCAGCACCTCATAGCCAAATGGAGCTAGCAAGGAACGGTACAATTCCCGTGTCCCCGGGTCATCATCTACGATCAAAATCATCGGATTGGATTCGGCTCGCATGCTTCATTCGGACGCGATTCGCGAAGCGTCTCCTTTTTGCGAGACCGCCTTTTCCACCGCGGCGAGAAAATCGTCGTTGTCCACCGGTTTTTGGAAGAACATCTCCGCGCCGGCTTCCAATGCGCGATGTTCGTTCATGAGAGGATCGCGGCCGCTCACGACGATCACCGGGACGAGCATCAAGTCTACGTTGGACTTGAGCCGCTGCATCACTAGGAAACCGTCTCCCCCCGGTAAACCGAGGTCCAGGACGATCAAGTCGGGTTTCTCCTTACGAGCCGTCGCCACGGCCGAGACGGCGTCGTGGGCGACTGCGAGGTCATACCCCTGGCTCTTCAGACGCACCCCCATCGCCCGCACGGAGTCTTTGTCGTCTTCAATGAGGAGAATTTTCTTGTTGGCCAACGGATGCTCCTTCTACTTGAATTTTGTGCAGCCGGTTTCGCAGATATTCGCTTGCACAAACCGTACAATGGTCAAGTGACATCCCTTTCGTCAGGCTGCCCAAATCGATCACCTCGCCCTCCACTTGCCACTGGATCCCTGCTTTTTTTAAATCGTGGCACCGCGACAATTGCTCGCGGACCCGAGAGAGAATCACCTGGCAGCCGCGCTCATCGGTGCGCGCCACAATGCTGAACAGATCCGTGTGATTCCAGCTTTCGATAGGCAGCAGGACGTCCAGGTCCGGGAGCATGCAGCGCTCCAACACGTGGCGAATCTTGTTGAGCGCTTTTTCGCGTTCGAGCTCGCCCCGCCATGGCCTATCCGGCGTGACCCGGATCGTCAGGAATGCGATCGAAGGGGCCAGGCGGGCCTCCTGGATCAAAAGAGGAGCGATCATGGACTTGATGGTGAAAACCGGCAGGGTGAAATGAAACGCGCTGCCCTGATGGCATCCCGATTCTACCCAGATGGTCCCTCCATGCAGTCCGATCAATTCCTTGCAGATGTGCAGGCCAAGCCCAAGACCTTGCCGGCTCGTATCCACAGTCTCTTTCGCCTGGTACAGGCGGTCGAAAATGCGGTCCGTGTCCTCCGCTTTGATTCCGCAGCCGCAATCCGTTACGGACACACGAACGAAGTGGGGATCGGTATCGAAAATCTTCGCGCTCACCTGAATCGCCGAATTGGGCGGAGAAAACTTCAGCGCATTATCCAGGAGATTCCCGAGCACCTGGGATATCCGCGAGGCGTCCGCATACACCGCAGGGAGATTCGCCGGAATCTCCGTCTTGAGGGCGATGGATTTCTTCCCTGCAATTGAGTCCCACGCCTGGACCGTTTTCTCGACGAATCCTTCGAGAGATAGAGACGACGGCCTGACAGCCAATTTGCCCACCTCGGCACGCGAAGCCTCAAGCAAGTCGTTGATCATTCCTTTCAATTGGTTGAGGTTGCGCAGCATGATTTCGAGATATTCCTGCTGCTCGGGCGAGAGCGGGCCGCCCAGCCCATCGAGAAGAATCGTCGTAAATTGGTGGGCAACGGACAATGGAGAACGAAGTTCGTGGGACACATGGGAAAGGAATTCGCTCTTCAATCGAACACGCTCTTGGTGACTTCTCACCACCTCTTCTTCGGCCTTCTTGCGCTCCAGGATTTGCTGTTGCAGCGAGCGGTTTACGGATTCGAGTGCGGCGGTACGTTCCGCCACTCGCCGTTCCAGGCGCGCGTTCAGCTCCTCGACTTCTTGGACCTTTTCGTAAAGTTTGCGGCTTAGTACCTGAGATACGTCTTCCTCATCCGCTTTCCCTCCAGCGCCGGCGGGCAGCTCGAAAGCTTCAGATGACAACACGGAATCTACAATCTTAAGGATCTGGCCAGGCTCGGTGGGCTTGCAGATTACGGAGGAAACGCCGCAAGCGCGCGCGAGCGTGCGCGCTTCCTCTTCCAAATATGTCGCGCTGTAAAAAATTACTTTTGGTTGCTTGATCGTTTCGAGCTTCCGAAGCCTGCGGACAAACTCGTAACCGTCCATCGCCGGCATCAAGATGTCGGTTACAACCAACTGGGGGCCCTCCAGACAAACTTTGTCCAGGGCTTCGACGCCCGTAGCGGCTTCCACCAGCCGGTGCCCGTGGTAGCCGAGCAACGTAGTCAGAACGCTGCGATTCAATTCCTGGTCATCCACCACGAGGATCGTAGCCATGGTCAGGCGCCTCCGGCCCTTTGAAGGCAGCCTTGAATTTCTTCCAGGAGAACCAAAGGCTCAATTGGGCGCGATAAGAACTTGGACGCTCCCAGTTCCAGCGCCTGCATCTTCTCGCGCGTGGACCAGACCGACGCGCTGAGGAACACAAACGGAATCCGCCGTAAGTTTGGATCGCTCTGGACCATTTGCATGAAGCGGTAGCCGTCCTCATGAGGCATGTGCACGTCAGATAGAATCAAATCGGGCCGCGCGCGACGGGCGAGTTCAAGTCCCTCTTGCGCCGAGAGGGCAGCCGCGACTTGATAGCCGGAGGGTTCGAGAATGCCGCGTACCAGATCAATGTTGGTCTGAGTGTTGTCAACAAACAGCACGAGCGCCTCTTTCTTTGGCCCGGCCCCCTGGACGGGTTGATTGACCGGTTGCGAAACCACAACGGGGGCCGGTCGCCGTGGCGGCGCGGCCAGAAAGGCATTGATCTGCGACAGAAGTACTTCTGCCTCGATAGGTTTGGCGATGTAGCCGTTGAATCCGGATGCGAGGATCTTTTCGCGGTCGCCCACCATGGCCAGCGCCGTAACCGCCACCAGCGGGATCCGCGAACAATCCGGATCCGCGCGGAGCCGCCGAGCCACTTCGTAACCGTCCATCTGGGGCATGTGAATGTCGAGAAGGATGAGAGCGGGGCTTTCGGACCTCGCTTTTCGCAGCCCTTCTGCTCCTTCGTGCGCCTCCACCGCCTCATGGCCGCATGCCGTAATCAGGTAGACCATGAGCTCGAGATTGGTGGGGTTATCTTCGATGATCAGGATACGTGCCGTAGGACCTCCTCTGCGACCGGAACGGAAATGCAAAATACGCTCCCCTTCCCGTAGGCGCTCTCAAACCGGATCTGCCCCCCAATCATGTGGGCGAGCTTCTGGCTGACGTGCAGGCCGAGCCCGGTGCCTTCATAGGCTCGCGTCGAAGAGCTATCCACCTGCATGAATGCCTGAAATAGCCTGGCCTTATCCTCCTCGCGAATACCGATGCCGGTATCCACAACCGCGATTTCCGCGAGAGGAGTGCCATTATCCCGTCGTGCGCACAACTCGATTCGCACCGAACCTTTATTGGTGAACTTGATGGCGTTGTTAGCCAAATTGATCAGAATCTGGGTCAGCGAGCGCCGGTCGGTTTGGACCAACATCTCCTCGTGCGGCAGGCGAACTTCAAATTTCAGGCCTTTCCCCTCGGCCAGCGGCCGCAGCGTGGTGCGGACTTCTTCAACGATCGTCCGGCAGTCCAGCATCTCTGTGTTCAACTCCACTTTTCCGGATTCGATTTTTGCCAGATCGAGCAAGTCGTTGATGAGCGACAGCAGATGCCGGCTGCTGGTTTGGATGGTGCGGAGCTGTTTTTCCTGCTCGGCAGTTAAGGGGCCAGGAAGTTTCATCAACAGCGTGCCGGTGAAGCCGACGATCGCATTGAGCGGCGTGCGAAGTTCGTGGCTCATGCTGGCCAGGAAGCGATCCTTCGCGAGGCTGGCGTTTTCAAGCTCCACGTTCTTTTCCTGAAGTGTCTGCTCGAACCGCTTTCGTTCTGTCACGTCGCGTGCTGCCGCAAACACTCCTTGCAGCTTTCCTGCCTGATCGTTGAAGGTAGTGGCATTGTAGCTGACCACGGTTTCGCGGCCGTTTTTCGATTGTGCCGTCAATTCATAGTTGGTGACGCGACTTTCCCTCAGCACGAGGCGGATGCCCTCTTCCGCCCGCTTGGGATCGGTGAAGTAGTTTTTGAATGGAGTTCCGATAAGTTCGTCGCGGCTGTATCCGGTGAGTGCTTCCATTTGCTGATTTACGTCGGTGATGATTCCGAGCGGATCGGTGGTCATCAGCGCATCGATGTTCGATTCGATCAGGGAGCGCGTGTAGAACTGCGAGTCTCGAAGCTGCTTTTCAAGTCCTTTCTGCGGAGTTGTGTCGCGTGCGCCTGCAAGGATGCCGAGCGCGGTGCCGGCCGAATCGGTGAAAACGCCGGCGCTGAAACTCACAGGAATGCGCCG
>Ga0126371_10006130_pt1 | contig 10683 bp, 14 predicted proteins | sample PanSoiMetaPlot_4_FD_110145 | JGI IMG/M metagenome (GOLD analysis project Ga0126371, IMG submission 110145) | Tropical forest soil microbial communities from Panama - MetaG Plot_4 | ecosystem: Environmental > Terrestrial > Soil > Tropical forest > Bulk soil | place: Panama | collected 2016-02-17
CGACTATGCACGCGCTGGAATCCCGATGCTCCCGGTCGTGTCCGGCGATAGGAGCACGCGACGACAGATCCTGCTCTATACGGCTTTGCTTGTTCCGCTTGGTCTTGCGCCCTGGTTGTTTGGCTACACCGGAGCGCTGTACGGAGCGACCGCTATCGCCGCGGGCGCCATTATGCTGGGACTGGGCTGTCAGGTTTTGCGCGAGCGGCTGCCGGCCGAACGGGCGAGCCGGAATCTCTTTGCCTTTTCGGTCCTGTATCTTTTTCTGCTTTTCGCCGTGCTATTGGTCGAGCGCGGATGGGGCGGGCTGATCGTCCGTTTGGCATCGTGAGCATCGGGGCCGTCATGAGTGACCAACGCGACGACGACGGCATCGTGCTCACTGAGGCCCAGAAACGCGCGCGGCGTTCACGTTCTATTGCAATCGCGCTTGCGCTCGCCGCGTTGGTGATTTTGTTTTACGTGATGACCTTGGTGAAGGGGCCGGGCGTCCTGATCCGGCCAATCTGACGGACTGTTGGAACCTATGACCGCTCGCTCTCGCAACACCGGCAGAATGCCCCTGGGCCGCGACGCCCTGGTGGCGGCTTGTTGCGGCGCGGTGGTCGCCGGGATGGTCGGCGCAGCCTATGCGGCAGTGCCCCTCTACAATTGGTTTTGCAGAACAACTGGCTTCGGCGGTACCACCCAGGTTGCGGAGAGGGCGCCCGATCATATCCTCAGCCGCACGCTCACCATTCGTTTCGACTCCAACGTCACCTCTGGACTGCCCTGGAAATTCGAACCGGAGCAAAATGCCATTCAGGTGCGAGTCGGCGAGGTGGCGACCGTACACTACAAGGTCGTCAACGAGGCGGCGCGCGAAATCGCAGCGCAGGCGTCGTACAACGTCTCTCCGCCAACCGTTGGCGCGTATTTCGACAAGATCAACTGCTTTTGCTTCACGGAGCAGCGCCTGAAGCCGGGTGAGACGCGCGAGATGACGGTGGTGTTCTACGTCGATCCGTCGATCGTGAAAGATCGCGACCAGGATGATCTCAACACCATCACGCTATCTTACACATTCTACCGGCTGCGCGAGCCGGAACAGCCGGTTGCCGAGGCGCCGGTCAAGAACGCGAACAGACTTTAGTGCGCACGATTCCGAAAAGCGAAAACCGGTTTTCGGACAAAGTCCTGCGCAAAACGTAAACGGAGACAAAAACGATGGCCGACGCCCACGCCAAGCACCACGATTACCACCTGGTTGATCCGAGCCCATGGCCGGCGGTCGGTTCGGTGTCAGCATTTGTTCTGGCGGTCGGTGCGATCAGTTGGATGCATCACATGTATCCTGCCGCTCCGGCGGTTTTTGGCGTCGGCGTGCTCGGCGTCCTCTACACCTTCGTTGTCTGGTGGCGCGATGTCATCCGTGAAGCGCAATTTGAGGGGTTTCACACCCGCGTGGTTCAGATTTCGCACCGGTACGGGATGATCTTGTTCATTGCATCCGAGGTAATGTTCTTTGTTGCCTGGTTCTGGGCCTATTTTAATACAGCGTTGTTCCCGGGGGATGTTCAGGACGTCGGTCGCATCGCGGCGACAGGCGGCGTATGGCCTCCGAAAGGAATTGAGACTTTCGATCCGTGGCATTTGCCGCTGCTCAACACCCTGATCCTTCTGACATCGGGCACCACCGTTACCTGGGCGCACCACGCGTTGCTGGAAAACGATCGGCAGGGCCTGAAATGGGGCCTGATCTTGACGATTTTGCTCGGGCTCACCTTCACCGCCGTGCAGGCCTACGAGTACTCGCACGCAGCGTTTCATTTCAGCGGCAATATTTATGGTGCAACGTTTTTCATGGCCACCGGCTTCCATGGTGCTCATGTCATCATCGGCTCGATCTTCCTCATCGTTTGCCTGCTGCGGGCGATGGCCGGTCACTTCACTCCGAAACAGCATCTCGGCTTTGAATTTGCCGCGTGGTACTGGCACTTCGTCGACGTCGTTTGGCTGTTTCTGTTCGCCTGCATATATGTGTGGGGCTCGGGCGCCGCGCACGCCGAGTAACGAATTGCCGACACCTGCTGAAGGGCGGCGTCACTGCGCCGCCCTTTTGTTTTGGTGCGTGAGGTAGCGCCATGGCCGATCCGGCACCGACAGACAGACTGCCAATTGGCCGCGGGCTGCGCGGCCTGTGTCCGCGTTGCGGGGAGGGCAAGCTGTTTCAGGGATTTCTCTCGCTGCGACCAGCGTGTGCGCATTGCGGTCTCGACTATGGCTTCGCTGACGCAGGCGACGGGCCTGCGGTGTTTGTAATTCTCATCGGAGGATTCATTGTTGTGTTTGCGGCGTTGATGACCGAAATCGCTTACCAGCCGCCCTATTGGGTCCACGCCGTTTTGTGGTTGCCGTTGATTTTGATAGTGACACTCGCGCCACTGCGCCTAATCAAGGGTCTGCTGATTGCGCTGCAATACCACCACAAGGCGGCGGAGGGGCGTCTCGAATATCGGGGCGACCGGTGAAGACGGCGCGACAAAAAAAGAAAGGCGGCGCATTCGACGCGACCATCGCGGCAGTTGCGGGCATTCTGATCCTGTGCGGACTGGGTGTCTGGCAGCTCGACCGCAAAGTCTGGAAAGAAAATCTGATCGCAAAACTCAACAGCCGGCTCGTCGAGGCACCCAAGGATTTGCCGCCGCGCGCCAGCTGGTCCCAGCTGCGCGAAGACGGCGAAGAATTTCACCGCGTGACCTTTCCGGCTGAATTTCTCGACGGCGAGGAGGCGTTGGTCTATACGGCCGGCTCGCCTTTACGTCCGGATGTAAAAGGTCCGGGCTACTGGGTATTTGCGCCTGCGCGGCTTGCCGGGGGTAGCATCGTTGTCATCAATCGTGGATTTGTGGCAGACGACCACAAAGATCCGAACACGCGGGCCGGGGGCGCGCCACGCGGTACCATTGATGTAGTCGGTGTCATGCGTTGGCCGGAATCGCGCAATTCCTTCACACCCGCGGACGACCCGAAGAAAAATATCTGGTACCTGCGAGACTCCAATTCGATCGCGACATTCAAGAAATGGGCGACGGCGGCTCCGTTCTATATTGACCAGGAAGAGCCCGTGCCATCTGGTGGCTGGCCGAAGCCGGGCAAACTGGAAGTGCACCTGCCCGATAATCACCTGCAATATGCCATCACCTGGTTCGGCCTCGCTTTGGCGCTCGCGGGCGTTTACGTCGCCTGGCTTGCGCGCCGTCTTTTTGGGCGGAAAGAGCGTTTGTGAAAGCCCGCCCTCAAGGCTAGTCTGCGATTACCGATACCGTCGCGACTAAGGCATAAAATAAAGCTGAATCAATGCGTTATGTCTCTACCCGGGGCGAGGCTCCCTCGCTCGATTTTGTCGATGCCATGCTGGCCGGCCTTGCCCGCGATGGCGGCCTTTACGTGCCTGAACGCTGGCCGGCCATCGACAAGCCCACCATCGAAAGCTTCGCCGGGAAGCCATATGCCGAGGTTGCCGTCGAAGTGATCCGTCCCTTCGTCGGAGATGGAATTACCCAAGCGGAACTCGCCCGCATGACGCGCGAGGCGTATGGCAACTTCCACCATCCCGCGGTGGCACCGCTCACCGAGCTCAATCCGAATTTATTCGTCCTTGAGCTTTTTCACGGACCGACGCTCGCCTTCAAGGATCTGGCGATGCAGTTGGTTGCGCGGCTCATGGACCATGTGCTGCACCAACGCGGTGAACGCACCACGATTGCGGTTGCAACATCCGGTGATACTGGGGGCGCCGCCATCGAAGCTTTTCGCGGTCGTTCGCAGACGGATGTCGTTGTGCTGTTCCCGCAGGGACGCATCTCCGATGTACAGCAGAGGATGATGACCACTCCGCCGGATGCGAACGTCCACGCCATCGCGATAGAAGGCACCTTCGACGATTGTCAGGCCCTTGTGAAGGCGATGTTCAATCACCATGCCTTTCGCGATCGTGTGCGTCTGTCCGGCGTCAACTCCATCAATTGGGCGCGCATCGTTGCGCAGACGGTCTACTATTTCACGGCGGCCGTGGCGCTCGGAGGACCGCATCGAAGGATTGCCTTCACTGTTCCGACGGGAAATTTTGGCGATGTCTATGCTGGCTACGTTGCTTCCCGCATGGGTCTGCCGATCGATCGCCTCGTGGTGGCGACCAACGTCAACGACATCTTGGTCCGCACTTTCGCCACCGGCGCCTACGAGATCCGCGACGTGATAGCCACCACCTCGCCGTCAATGGACATCCAGGTTTCTTCCAATTTTGAGCGTTTGCTGTTCGATGCGTGTGGCCGGGACACTCACGCCGTGCGCGCCATGATGAACTCGCTGGCGCAATCTCGCCGCTTCACAGTGTCTGCTCACGCGCTCAAGGAGCTCCGCGCGTTGTTCACGGCAGACCGGGCCGATGAGGATGAGAGCGCGGCCCAGATCCGGACGTGGATGCGCGAAGCCAACTACTGCGTCGATCCCCACACGGCTGTCGCGCTGGCAGTGGCGGAAAAGGAAACCCGTGATCCGTCGGTCCCGATGGTTGTATTGTCGACTGCGCATCCCGCAAAGTTCCCCGACGCGGTCAAGGCCGCTTGCGGTTTCGTGCCGGCACTGCCAGATAGGCTCGCTGATCTGACAAGACGTAAAGAACGGGTCACCGTCCTGCCGGTGGATCAGACGGCTGTAGAGCGGTACGTAACATCGGTCTCGCGCGCGGCGCGTGAAGGAGCAGCGGCATGAGCGTTGAAGTGACTCGTCTTCCGTCCGGTCTATCAGTGGTGACGGATCGAATGCCGCACCTTGAAACGGCTTCGCTTGGCGTGTGGGTCGGATCCGGTAGTCGGAACGAAAGGCCGGATGAACACGGCATTTCGCATCTGCTCGAACACATGGCTTTCAAAGGCACCAAACGACGCACGGCGCGGCAGATCGCCGAAGCGATCGAAGCAGTGGGTGGGGATCTCAATGCTGCAACAAGCGCCGAATCGACGGGCTATTTTGCGCGCGTGCTTAGGGCGGACGTACCGCTCGCCCTCGATGTTCTGTCCGATATCCTGTCCGACCCAACTTTCGATGCGGAGGAATTGCGGCGCGAGCAAAACGTGATCGTACAGGAAATTGGCGCGACCGAGGATGCTCCCGACGATCTTGTTTTCGACCGCCTGCAGGAAACAGCGTTTCCGCTGCAGTCGATTGGTCGTTCCATTCTCGGCACCCGGGAGACTGTGCGCTCGTTCAACCCAGCACGCTTGCGAGCCTATCTGTCGCGCAACTACCGAGGTCCCAACATGGTGGTTGCGGCGGCCGGCGCGATCAACCACAGCGCAATCGTCGCGGAAGTCGAAAAACGCCTGGCCGGATTCAACGGGCCGGCCGCGCCCGAACCCGAGCCTGCGCATTTTCGCGGCGGCACCAGAGTGGAAACACGGGAGCTTGAGCAAGTGCACATTGCCATGGCCCTGCAGGGATTGCCCATGCGCGATGAACAACTTTATAGCCTGCAGGTTTTCACGAGCGTGCTCGGCGGAGGGATGTCGTCACGTCTTTTCCAGGAAGTGCGCGAAACTCGCGGGCTGTGCTACGCCATTCACGCCTTCCACATGCCTTTTGCAGATACCGGGCTGTTTGCGCTTTATGCCGGTACGGATGAATCCGACGCTCCCGAACTCATGCGTGTTGTGATCGAGCAGATCGGTAATACCACTGAGACTTTGAACGATACCGAGATCAATCGTGCCAAGGCCCAGATGAAGGCAGGACTTTTGATGGCGCTGGAAAGCTCCGAGGCGCGTGTGGGCCAATTGGCAAGGCAAATGCTTGCATATGGACGTCCGATTCCGCTCGAAGAGATCGTCGGCAAGGTCGATGCGGTGAGTGTTGAAAGCGCCCGTGCCGCCGGCCGCGCACTGATCGGACGCGCCAAGCCCGCGATCGCGGCACTCGGGCCCGGCAACGGGCTTGCCAGCACCGCCGCGATCGCTGAAAGTCTCATTCGCCGCGCGGCCTAACGCACGGGCACTCTGCCGAATTTGTCCATGGCGTTTTTCAGGACCGTCAGCTCAAACGAAACGATGCCGGGCATTGTCGGCGCGGGTGTCACGTTGCGTGCCCCGCACAGCGGCGACTTCAGTGAGTGGGCTGCCTTGCGTGAGATGAGCCGCGCGTTTCTCACTCCGTGGGAGCCGACCTGGCCGCCCGACGATCTTACACGCGGCGCTTTTCGACGCAGGCTAAAGAGATATGCCGAAGACCAGCGCGGCGATCTTGCATATGCGTTTTTAATCTTCCGCAGTGACGATAATGCGATGGTCGGGGGACTGACGCTGGCGAACATCCGGCGGGGCGTGGCTCAGGCCGGCAGCATCGGATATTGGGTCGGCGCGCCATTCGCACGTAAGGGCTATATGACCGCAGCAGTACGTGCCCTGATACCGTACAGTTTCAACACGCTGCGTCTGCATCGCCTCGAAGCAGCCTGCATCCCCGACAACGCCGCATCGGTCCGCTTGTTGGAAAGAACCGGATTCAGGCGCGAGGGCTATGCCCGTGGATATTTGTGCATCAACGGAATCTGGCAGGATCACCTGCTATATGCGCGTCTCAAGGACGACGTCGATTGAAGAGCCGTGCGCGCCACACTTGGCTCGGATTGGCGGCTATGGTGACAAGAAAACGCGAGACAAAAATGAGCGCAGAAAAAACGAGACCGATGCGGATACCTACGTCTATCACCGTGCTATCCGGCATAGCACTGCTGCTTGCCGGCTGCGGCTCAAGCAATCTGTTCAGTACTTCCGCTCTCGACCTTTTCAGTACGTCGTCGAAGGCGACAACGGCCAATGCCAGTGAACCTGATACGGACGTGGAGTGTCCGAGCGTCAGCGTACGCACCGGCGCGGCAACCCTGATGATTGGCAATAAAACGAGTGAGGGCGAGCCATCGGCCCTCGATTTGAAGTACCAGGCAACGATCGTCCGTACGGCCCGCGAATGTCAGGTGAATTCCGGTATCATGAACATGAAGGTTGGCATTGAGGGTCGCGTGATTACCGGTCCCGCGGGGGGCCCGGGCACTGTCGATGTGCCGCTGCGCATTGCTGTGGTGCAGGAAGGGGTCAATCCAAAAACCATCGCATCGAAATTCGGCCAGGTGCAGGTCACCATAAGCGGTACCGTCGATCGAGTACCTTTTACTTTCATCGAGTCCGATATTTCATTCCCACTGCCGCAGCCGATCGCGAATATTGACGCTTATGTCGTCTACGTGGGCTTCGACCCGGCGGGAGCGCAGGAAAAGAAAAAGCCAGCAGGCAAGCCGAAGCCGAAAGCGAAATCGGTTGCGAAGCCGCGTCAGAGCTGAAAGGAACCTATCGGCCGCGCAGATCGATTGCGAAGCTGGAGTTGCAAGCTGACTGGGGCGCTTAGTTCAGCTTCTTGCGAACGTCCTCAATGCCCTTGGCGATCAGATCGACTGCAAGCTGCCCTTTTGTCTCCGCGGCCAGGATTTTCTCTGCCGCGGCAACGGCGGCCTCGGCGGCCGCGCTACGGACGTCGGCGCTCGCCTGCGCCTCGGCCTGAGCGATCTTCGTTTCTGCCATTGCAGTGCGCCGGGCGATGAAATCCTCGATCTTTGTTTTCGCTTCCGCTGCGAGTCGCTCCGCTTCGGCTTTCGCACTGGCTATAATGTCCTGCGCCTCGCTTTCGGCAGCCTGCCCCTTACGCTGATATTCCGCCAACAGCTGGGCCGCCTCATCCTTGAGCTTGCGCGCCTCATCGAGCTCGACCTGGATACGGCCTGACCGGGCATCTAGCGAGTTCATAAGCATTTTGTGCACGCCCAGGTAACCTAAGCCGCCGACGAATATGACGAAGGCGATCGCTACCCAGGTTTCCGGATCCTGCAGCAACTCCATGAGCGTCCTCTCACGTCTTCAGCGAGTCGGTGACGGCCGCTTCGACTGCATTGTCAGCTGGTGCGCGACCAATTAGTCGTTCGACGATCGCCTTGGCGGCGTCAGCGGCGATGCCATGAACATTCGTCATGGCGTTTTGCTTGGTGGCGGCAATCGTCTTTTCCGCTTCGGCCAGCTTGATAGTGAGCTCATCCTCGAGCTTTTTGCGGGTCGTTGCCGCCTGAGCGGCGTGCTGCTCACGCGTTTCGTTGGCGATCGCCTGCGCGCGGCCGCGCGCGTCAGCCAGGGCTTTTTCGTAAGCCGCAATTGCAGCATCAGATTGGGCCTTGGATTGCTCTGCCTCCGCAAAGTCATCGGCGATGCTCTTCTGGCGGTGCGCAATAATCGCACCGACACGCGGCAATGCGACCTTCGCCAAAATCACGTAGAGGAGGACAAAAGTGACGACGAGCCAGAATAGTTGCGAAGCGAACGTCTGCGGGTTGAAGGGTGGGAATGCGCCCTTATGCTCGCCCGGCACTTCGGTATGGGCAGTCGTTGCCATCGCGGAACGATACTACTTTTAAAGCGCGAACAGCAGCAGCAGCGCAATGAGCAGCGAGAAGATGCCGAGCGCTTCGGTCACGGCAAACCCGAAGATCAGGTTGCCGAACTGACCTTGCGCGGCCGATGGGTTGCGCAGAGCTGCGGCCAGATAGTGACCGAAGATCGCGCCCACGCCGACGCCAGCACCGCCCATGCCGATGCAGGCAATGCCCGCGCCGATGTATTTTGCTGCGATTGGATCCATGATGAACTCCTTTGCTTGGTCGTTGCGGGCCTAGTGGCCCGGATGAATAGCATCGTTGAGATAGATGCAGGTGAGGATGGCGAAGACGTAGGCTTGCAGAAAGGCCACCAGCAGTTCCAGCGCGGTCAGTGCAACCACCATTGCCAAGGGGAGCGTCGCGCCAACCATGCCAATGATGCCGGCGCCGCCCAGCAGCGTGATGAAGCTTGCAAACACCTTAAGGGTGATATGCCCCGCCAGCATATTGGCGAATAGACGCACGCTGTGTGAGATCGGCCGCGAGAGGAACGACAGCACCTCGATGAACACGATCAGTGGCAGAATGTAGATTGGAATGCCTTTAGGGACGAATAGGTTGAAGAAGCGCAGCCCGTTCTTCCAGAAACCGTAAACCAGAACCGTGACAAAGACCGAGAGTGCAAGCGTTGCAGTGATGATGATGTGGGTCGTCACAGTGAAGGCGTAGGGAATAAGGCCGATGATGTTCGTTGTCAGGATGAACATGAACAACGTGAACACAAACGGGAAAAAGCGCATGCCTTCGCTGCCGGCCGTACTGCGGATCGTATTGGCAACGAACTCGTAGGTCAGTTCGGCCGTTGATTGAATGCGACCCGGCACGAGACTGCGTCTCGCGGTGCCGCCAATAAGGAAGGCGGCGATCACCGCCACTGCGAGAACCATGTAAGCTGCGGAATTGGTGAATGCGATCTCGGTATTACCAATCTTTGCGATCGGAAAGAGATCGATGATCTGAAACTGATGGATCGGATCGACGGCCATGGCGCTAGTCGTTCAGACTTCTTTCACGCACGATTCCTGCAGCTCGCATCACGTTCAGTACGCCGGCGGCGAAACCGAGCAATAGAAACACGATGAGCCCCCACGGCGAAATTCCCAGCCAGCGATCAAGCAGCCAGCCGATCATCGCACCCACAACAACACCGGCGACCAGTTCGGCCGACAGGCGGAAACCGCGGGCGATCGCCGAAGGATCGGCGGTCTGACGAGGACCGGAGTCGTTTTCGGATGGCCGGTTCGCCTGTGCGAGCCGGTTGCCGAGACGCTGGAGCCTCGCGGAGAGAGCAGCCTCGTCGTCCGGCGGTTCGTTGCCATCACCTGTGCCGCGCGTGCCGTCAGACATGCTTTCGACCTGCGTGGATTTCAGGTTTTCGCTTGTCCCGCCGCCCTAAAAGCCGCGCGGACCATACTTATCGAGTTTCTTTGAGTCAAGGAACCGCCCTTTTGCTATAAGTATCTGAGAGCAAGGAAAAAAGCCGGATTTTCCGCTCAAGAACCGCGCCCGTCTCCTCGCGTGATATCTACTTGCTCTGCTTGGGGACGAAAGCGCTCTGGTCTCCGTGTGTGGTACTGGGCTGCTTCGTTGATAGACTTGCTGGCACTATCGAAGGACGAAGGACAATGTCATGCGCATCTTGCTCATTCTGACCGCGTTTTTTGTTGGCGTCGCTTCAGCGGCGCAGGCGCAGGCCGTGATTGGTGTCGAGGGAGAGAGGACAACGGCGCCTGAGGTGAAGGATCCAGGTCAAGCACCGCCTCAGGCTCCGCAAGCACAAGAGAATCCGCAGCTGCCATCATCGGGCCGCTACAGCTTCAATTCCGTTGAAGGTGGTTTGCTGCGGCTCGACAACCAAAGTGGAGAGGTTGCCTATTGCAGCGCGCGAGCCGCCGGCTGGGCCTGCGAGGTGGTAGCGATAGACCGCAGTGCATCGGAGGCGGAAGCCACAAGCGCTCAGAAGCAGACTGCGTTGCTTGGCAAGTTAGGTGCGGCGATTGCTCAGCTGCACGACGAGGTGGCGTCGCTAAGGAAGGAAATTGAGGATCTCAAAGCACCACCACCGCCACGTCCGCCAGCGGACCTCACGCCGCCCGCCGCCGACAAAAGCGGCGATGTATCCGTCAAGTTGCCAACCCGCCAGGATATTGCGCGCGCGAAAGACTACC
>Ga0126371_10006131_pt1 | contig 10683 bp, 7 predicted proteins | sample PanSoiMetaPlot_4_FD_110145 | JGI IMG/M metagenome (GOLD analysis project Ga0126371, IMG submission 110145) | Tropical forest soil microbial communities from Panama - MetaG Plot_4 | ecosystem: Environmental > Terrestrial > Soil > Tropical forest > Bulk soil | place: Panama | collected 2016-02-17
CGGTACCGGCCTTGCCGCCCTGATCGCGACCCACAATCTCGATCTCGCCCGCCGCCTAGACCGCGTCGTCGCGCTCGAGGATGGACGGCTGCGGACGGTTGCTTGAGCCGGCGATTCGGCGAATACGAGACGCACAACGAGTCCGAATGACCTCGCTGAGACGACAAGGCGGGGGTGTCACTGCCACAGCTGAAATCCCGCGCGGCTCATGCCATGTTGCGGACATGCTGCTAGCCGATTTTGTCCATCTCCGCGTTCACACCGCCTACTCGCTGTCGGCTGGGGCGATACCGATCAAAGAGCTGGTCGGGCTATGCCAGAACCACCGGATGCCCGCGGTGGCGGTCACCGATACCGGCAATCTGTTTGGCGCTCTCGAGGTCGCGATGACCTGTGCCGCGGCCGGGATTCAGCCGATCATCGGCTGCGAAATCGCCCTCGAGCGCGACGGCGCGCGCGAGGGAAGCCGGCCGGAGCGCAGCTTATGCGCACCCGATCGGATCGTGCTGTTGGCGCAGAACGAGGCCGGCTACCGCAACCTTCTGGAGCTCGTCAGCGGATCCTATCTTGCGGGCGAAGCGTCGGCCGAGCCGGCGATCACCCGATCAGACCTCGGGCAAGCCTCTGATGGGCTCCTCTGCCTGACGGGCGGACCGCGAGGTCCGGTCGGGCGGCTGCTCGGGGAGGGTCAGGCGGAGGCTGCCGAGGCCGTGCTGACCGACCATGCTGGCCTGTTTCCGAACCGGCTCTACGTCGAGCTGATGCGTCACGGGTCGCCCGAAGAGGGGCGGACCGAGCCGGCCCTCGTCGAGCTGGCGTATCGCCACGACTTGCCGCTCGTTGCCACCAATGACGCCTATTTTCCCGATCGCGACTTTTATGAGGCGCATGACGCATTGCTCTGCGTCGCCGAAGCCACTGTGGTCGCCGACCAGGAGCGCAGACGGCTCACGCCGCAGCATTTCTTTCGGTCGCCCGCGGAGATGCGGGAACTCTTCGCCGATCTGCCGGAGGCGTGCGACAACACCCTCGTCATCGCCCGGCGCTGCTCGTTCATCCCGCAGTCGCGCCAACCGATTCTGCCGGCCTTTCCGACGATCGACGGGGTCGACGACGCAACCGCGCCGCGGCGCGCGGCGCGGGTCGGGCTCGACATGCGGCTCACCCGCTCCGAGATCGGCGAGGCCGCCGCGGCGCCTTATCGGGAGCGCCTCGAATTCGAGCTCGACACGATCGTCGGGATGGGTTTTGCCGGCTACTTCCTGATCGTCTCCGACATTATCCAATGGGCAAAGCGCCAGGGCATCCCGGTTGGCCCGGGACGTGGGTCGGGCGCCGGCTCGGTCGTCGCCTGGGCGCTGACGATCACCGATCTCGACCCGTTACGCTTTGGTCTGTTGTTCGAGCGGTTTCTCAACCCCGAGCGGGTGTCGATGCCGGATTTCGATATCGATTTCTGCCAGGACCGGCGCGACGAGGTGATCCGCTACGTTCAGCAGAAATACGGGCGCGACCGTGTCGCGCAGATCATCACCTTTGGTAAATTGCAGGCCCGCGCGGTGCTGCGCGATGTCGGCCGGGTGCTCGGTGTACCCTATGGCCAGGTTGATCGGCTGTGCAAGCTGGTGCCGAACAATCCGGCGCACCCGGTAACGCTAGAACAGGCGATCGCCGGCGAGCCGGCCCTGCAACAGCAACGCGACACTGATGAGACGGTGGCCCGGCTGATGGCGATCGCGCTCAAGCTCGAAGGCCTGTACCGGCACGCCTCGACCCATGCCGCCGGCGTGGTAATCGGCGACCGCCCGCTGACCGAACTCGTCCCGCTCTACCGCGACCCGCGCTCGGACATCCCGGTCACCCAGTTCAACATGAAATGGGTCGAGCTCGCCGGGCTGGTAAAGTTCGACTTTCTCGGGCTCAAGACCCTGACCGTGCTGGCTCGCGCCCGCAACCTGCTGGCTGCCCGCGGAATCACTCTCGACCTCGCGAACCTGCCACTCGAGGATCGCGGCGCCTATGAGCTGCTGGCGCGCGGCGACACCGTCGGAGTGTTCCAGCTCGAAGGTGCCGGTGTCCGCGACATGTTGAAAAAGCTCCGGCCCGACTGCTTCGAGGATATCATCGCGGTGGTCTCGCTCTACCGCCCGGGGCCGATGGAGAACATCCCGCGCTACATCGCGGTCAAGCACGGCGAGGAAGCCGCCGACTACCTGCATCCAGCCCTCGAGGGGATCCTGCGGGAAACCCACGGGATCATGATCTACCAAGAGCAGGTCATGCAGATCGCCCAGGAGCTGGCCGGCTACAGCCTCGGCAGCGCCGACCTGCTGCGCCGCGCGATGGGGAAGAAAATTCCGGCCGAGATGGAGGCGCAGCGCCAGCTGTTTATCGAGGGTGCAGCCGGACGCGGTGTCGATGCCGGTCTCGCTGACCAAATCTTCGACCAGATGGCAAAGTTTGCCGGCTACGGCTTCAACAAGTCGCACGCCGCGGCTTACGCGCTCGTCGCGTACCAGACGGCCTATCTGAAAGCCAATCATCCGGTCGAATTTTTCGCCGCGCTGATGACCTTGGATCTCGGCAACACCGACAAGCTCAATGTCTTCCGGCAGGAATTGGACCGCCTCGACATTCGGCTGCTGGCGCCGGACATCAATCGGTCGGAGGTGACGTTTGCGGTGGAGCCGGATTCTCGGACCGGGAAACCGGCCATTCGCTATGCGCTCGCCGCGGTCAAGGGGGTGGGCGGTCAGGCGATGGGCGATCTGGTCGCCGAGCGCGCCGCCCGCGGACGCTTCAAGGACCTCTTCGATTTCGCCTGCCGGCTCGACGCCAAGAGCTTCAACCGCCGGCAATTCGAAAATCTTGCCAAGGCCGGCGCATTCGACTGTCTCAGCCCGAACCGGGCGCAAACCCTCGCCGCGGCCGAGCTGCTATTGCGCCAAGCGAGCCTGGCGGCCGAGGAGCGCGACAGCCGACAGGAGAGCCTCTTCGGCAAGCTCGATGCGGGCTTTGCGCCACGTCCGGCGTTGCCCATGGTGGCCGATTGGCCATCCGTCGAGAAGCTGCAGCACGAATTCGCGGCGATTGGCTTCTACCTGTCGAGCCACCCGCTCGACCCCTACGGCAAGAGCCTCGAGCGCATCGGCGTCATCCGCTTTGCCGAACTCCCGGCCGGGCTGGCGGCAAACGATGCGGCTCGTTTCAAGCTCGCTGGTGTCGTCGTCGGCAAGAAGGAACGTACTTCGGCGCGCGGCAACCGGTTCGCCTTTGTCCAGATGTCCGATCCGAGCGGAATTTTCGAGGTGACCGTGTTCGCCGATATGCTGGGCGAAGCGCGGGAGCTGCTCGAATCGGGTCAGCCGCTGCTCGTCACCGTCGATGTTCGCAGCGGCGAGGAGAGCCTGCGGCTGATCGCGCAGAAGATCGAGCCGCTCGACGCGGTCGTAGCCGACGCCGCGGCAGGGCTCAGAGTATTTGTCGGCGAGGCGCGCGCGCTCTCGAGCCTGAAGAGTGTGATCACCCGCGAGGCGGGCGGGCGCGGCCGGGTCACAGTGGTTCTCGATCTGCCTTCGCGCGAGGTCGAGATCGCCATCCCTGGCGGCTTCAAAGTCGATCCGCGGACGCGGGCCGCGGTCAAATCACTGCCTGGGATCCTTGACGTCCACGAGATCTAAGCGCCCGATTTTCCCGCTTTCGAGAAATAGCCGCAAAAACCACCGAAGCGGGGGTATACGTCTCGTCGTTTCAATGACTTGCGTCAAAATTCCCGGACTCACCAACCGGGAAATTATTACGACGAACCGGGAATTTTGGACTTGCCGAACCGGGAAATTTTCGCGGCTTGCGTCTTAACCGGGAAAAACCGGGAATTGGCGGACGGCACGAGCGCCCGCCCGCCACAGCCCTATGCGTTGATCGAGGCCAGCTCCTCAATGCGCAGACCGGCGCGGACCCGGGCGACCAGCTCGTCGGGTTCGTAGACCACCCCGACCGGGTTCTTGTCGGTCTTGGAGCGTCCGCGCATATAGGCCTTGCCCGCGACGTCGGTGGCAAAATTGTCGATCAGAAGCTCGACTTGGTTGTTATCGGGATCCTGGTAGTACATCGACGTGGTCACGCCGTGATTGACGCAGCGTTGCGGGCGGATGCCGAGCTCCTTGAGCCGCAGGTAATTCTCGGTCAGCTCGTCGAGGCTGCCCATCGTGAACGCGACATGGTTCAGCCCAGCGGCGTTGGGCTGGCGCTCGGTCAGCGGCCCGGGGTCGAGAAAGGCGACCCGGTGGTGCTCGTTGTCATAGCTGATGAACGAGATGCGCTCGGCCTCGTAAAGAATTTCGGCGCCGAGCACCGTGCAATACCAATCGATCATTTCGCGACGGCGATTGGTCTGCAGCACGATGTGCGACAGCTTTTTTGGTGACGCCATGACCGCCTCCGGATCCACCCATAAATGCCGACGGCATGGGTGCACCGGAGCGCCGGGCAAGTCAAGGTTGTTCGCGTTCAATCCTCGCGCGGGCGCAACACCGCGCGGCCGGCGAGACGCCGGTCGCGCAGCGCGGCGAGCGCCTTCCCAGCCCGGTCGAGCGAGAAGATCTGCGCTGCCGCCGGCGTGACCCTCCCCTCCTCGTAGAGCGAAAAGATTTCGGCAAAGCACTCCGCCATCCGTGCCGGGCGTCGCTTGCGGTAGTCGCTGACCTGCAGCCCGCTGACCTCGATGTTCTTGAGCAGCAGGTAATTGGCTTTGACCGTCGGGATGGGCCCACCGGCAAAGCCGATCACGATCAGCCGGCCGCACCAGGCGAGCGCCCGCAACGCGGCCGCGAACACCTCGCCGCCGAGCGGGTCGAGGATGACATCGGCGCCGCGTCCGTCGGTCGCCGCCCAGACCTGTTCGCGCAACGAGTCGCGCAGGTTCTCGCGCGACAAGTCGATCACCGCAGCGGCACCCGCCACTAGCGCTGCTGGCGCTCGCTCCGGCCGCGAGGTGCCGGCGAGCACCCGCGCGCCCATTGCCCGGGCGAGTTGCACGGCGGCCTGCCCGACACCACCCGAGGCGCCGAGCACCAGCACCGTCTCGCCGGGCGCCAACCGTGCCCGTTCGCGCAACGCGATCCACGCGGTGTCGTAAACCAGGCTCAATGAGGCGGCCTCGGCAAACGACATGCCCGGCGGCAGGCGGTAGCACTGGTCGGCGCGGATCACGACAGCCTCGGCATAACCGCCCTCTTCGGCCATCGCCAGCACCCGGTCGCCGACCCGCGGCACGGTCACACCCTGGCCGAGCGCGGCCACGATCCCGGCCGGCCCTTTGCCGGGAATGAACGGTCGCGCCGGTAGGAACTGGTAGCTGCCGGCCACGACCAGCAAATCGACATAGTTGACTGGTGCTGCATGCACCTCGACCAAGACCTCGCCGGGTCCCGGCCGCAGCGACGGAACTCCGCCAACGCGAAGTTGCTCGGGTGGGCCGAATTCATTAACGACGATCGCGCGCATCAGGTCAGTCGGCTCGGAGCCGGTCGAAAGCGCACGGGCAGGGGACGCAGCCTGCCCTCTTCGACGCGGTGCACCAGCTCGCGTTTGATCACCTTGCCGGTCGCGGTTAGGGGCAGCTCGTCGAGCACCAGAACAAATTCCGGCATGTCGTATTTCGAGAGGCCCTCCCTATCCAGATGCCGCAGGATCTCGTCCGGCTCAACCGGCTTACCATCGCGCGCAACGATGGCGAGGCAGACGCGTTCGCCGAGCCGCGGGTCGGGGATTGGGAAAGCCGCCACCTTCTCGACGGTGGGATAGCGAGTCGCCAGCGCCTCGATGCGTGCAGGATAAATGTTACGACCGCCGCGGATGATGATGTCCTTTTGGCGGCCGACGATTTGCAAATAGCCTTGCTCGTCGAGCCGGCCGAGATCGCCGGTCATAAACCAGCCATGCACGTTGAATGCGGCCTCGGTGGCTGCTTGATCCTCGAAATAGCCGAGCATCAGGCTGGCCCCGCGGCTGCCGATCTGGCCGATCTCGCCGGGTGCCGCTTCGATGTCGGGGTTGTCCCCGCGCCAGATCCGAACCTCGAACCCTTCGCAGGCGCGGCCGCAGGTCTCGGCGATGCGCTCGGGCGGATCGTCGGGCAGCGTGTATTGGTGCGAGCAAGTCTCGGTCATGCCAAAACCGCTCTGCGGCACGATACCGTGGCCCATCAGCTCGCGGACGAACTCCGGCGGTGCGGCGGCCCCGGAAATGCGAAAGCCCCGAACCCCAGCCGGGCGCTCGACGCCGCGGGCGCGCATCTCACTCAACAAATCGATCGCGTGGGTCGGCACCCCGAACAGGAAATTGGCTCCGGTCTCCTCCAGCCGGTCGAGTAGGCTAAGGCCTCGCGGAAGATCGTGCACGACCAGTTCGCCACCGGCCGTGAGTGCCGTGATCAGCGCGCCGAGCCCGAGATTGTGGCTCAATGGGCTGAACGTGTAGAGCACCTGGCGGTCGAGCGCCCAGTCGCGCGCCATCATGCGCGCGGTCGCGAGCAGAGTGTTGTCGCTGTGCATCACACCTTTCGGCTCGCCGGTCGTGCCGGAGGTGAACGGCAGATACATGATCTGATTCGGGTCGCTGCTCTCTGGTGTCTGCACAGCGGGATCGGAAAGCTCGGCGAACGGTGCCCCCGCCAACTCGGCTCGGGGCACGGGATGCACCCAGCGCAGGAAATCGCGGTCTCCCAGCTCTGCGAGCAAGTCATGCCGGTCGGCGTCGGCGCCGTAGCCCGGCTCAATGATTAGTGCGGCGGCACGCATGCGGTCTAGCAGCCTCACAACTTCGTCGACCGTGTGGTCGCGGTGCAGCGACGGACAGCAGATATAGCCATTGCGCGAGCACGCGATCAGCGCGATCGCGGTTTCGACCCCGCTCGGCAGCCATACCGCGACGCAGTCGCCGGTCTGAATGCCATGGCTGGCGAGGCTCGCGGCGAGCCGGTCGGCGGCATCCATCAACGCGGCATAGGTCAGCCGCCGGAACCGATCGCGTACCGCGAAGGCGTGCGGCGACGTCCGGGCCTGCCGCTCGGCGAGCCGGTAGATGGTCTCGTCGCGCCAAACGCCGGAAGCGGTATAGCGCGCGACCATCAACGGGTTTGGTCGCGTCGGTAACACGTTCCCTCGGCGGTTCCTTGCAACAAACGTATAACCGACCACAATGATGTGTCAGGAGGCGGATTATGAAGCACGTTAATCTCGCCGCACCTGAGCAAATTGGTCGCGCGGGCGGCTGCCGGCGAGCCGGTCTGCATCATGTGCCGCGGCAACCAGTGGCGCAGCTCACGGCGGTCGATGTCCGACGCAAGCGCATCGATCCGTCCGCCCTGCGGGCGGTCACCGACGCGATGCCAATGCAGCCGGAGAGTGCGCGCGACTTCGTTCGCCGCATGCGGGACGATGAACGCTATTAATGCTGCGAAAAGCGACAGTCCGACCTCGATTTATCGGCGAATGCCGGGCTGATCGCATGTTTACATCCTACCGAATTTGAGGCTTGCCGATCGCCCAGCAATTTAGCCCCCAGCTGCCGAGCGTTAAGTTTGGTATGGATGAAAACCAGGTACGTCACACTTTCCGCCACACCGATCGGCTGGGTCTTGATCGAGGCGCGATATCTGCGTCAATCCGGGCTGATCTCGCTCGACAGGGACCGATTCTGCTGGGAGCGAACATGACCGGAAATGTCAGCGTCGGCGGAGTGACGCTCGAATATCGAGCTTTTGCTCTTGCCGATGGTACTATCAATTTCGGTCGAATCACGGGTTCGTTGACATGAGCGCCTGGCGGAGACTTCGCAGGGAAGAGGCGGACCTTGTGGTAGCGATGGTCGCAAACCGTCCCGGGGCCGATCAGCTTTTGCGGTCGCTACCCGAGCGTCTCGTCGCGGACCTGAATGACGGGGGGATGCGCAGCTTGCGGTTTCGAACGTCGGATAGTCGGAAGAGGCGCTTTGGCAAGAAGATCACCGAGGCAGAATTTACGGATGAAGACGGCACTCTCGTCAGCGCGGCCGTAAACCTCGACCAGAGCGGCGAACTCTTCGAGCTCGATATCTGGAAGGTCGATTTCTCTCCTCTCAAACGATATCCGCGACCGGAGGAGCTTCGTCCAAAGCCGCTCGGCTCCGGTTGAACGAAGGTCGGCGCTGCCGACGAAGCCCGCTAGTTCGAGTAGCGGCGGATTACACCCAGGCTGCACAGCGCAGCGACCGCGAGGAGGACAAGCGAGGAGGGTTCGGGGACCGGATCGATCGTCTCGAAGCCGGATTGCGCCCAATTCAATGCTGGCGTGAACAGTGCCGTGTTGCTGTCGGTGCTGGCAAATGCAGTCAAGGTGCCGTTGAAGCTCGCCAGAGTATTGCCGCTGCCAAAGGCGTATACTGCGGTGACCACGTCGCTGCCGGCGCTGTCTTTTAAAAATCCGAGCTCGACCTGCGGGTCGGCCAGCTCCGCCGCTGTAAGAGGCATCTCGCCGATAACCGTGTTCAGACCGAGGGCTTGGTCTAACCATATGAACCGTAGCTCGGGACCGGCGCTCGTCTCGCGCAGCTGAATCTGGATGTTCCGGCCCGGGGTTGCTGTACTGTTGGTCAGGACGACATCGTATCTCCCTAGTGCTACCGACGGCACGGCAAGATCGAACAAGGCGATCGCCGAGAAGGTGCTTGTTGAGGTCAAGGCGTGCGTCAACGAGGCGTTCGTCCCGGTCGAAAGTACAGCGGCAGTCTCCTGGATGACTGGGATATTCGGCGGAGGCTGATGTATCAGAAGCCCGTTCGCGGTATTGAGCTGCGCTTGGCCATTGTTTGCCGTTGTTTCGGGGATCGAGCCGATCACGCGGTAGCTTGCCGGGGTGCCATCGGAGAAATTTGTTCCCGACGGGAGAACGGTTCCTGACCCGCCGACCAAGGTCGTGTTCTGGCTGAAGCTGTCGTCGAAGAGCGTCGTTCCATTTCGGACGACGCCAAACTCGTCGACATTGACCGCAGTGGCTCCGGCCTCGAGCGAATAGGCTTGTGCTGCAAATGCAGCCGACAGCAGTGCGACGGCGGCTTTGCTGGTCTGGCACATGCGCGCCTCCTCCCTGATCCTCGGAATCCCTATGGCCAGGAGCGGGGAGGGCGCTGCGAAACTCCACTAAAAAGTTCTAAATTGTTCTAAAATGGCGGCAAAGTCGGCATCGCGTGGCAGGGGCGGTCGTGCAAGCACTTTCCTCGGCCGGCATTTTCCTGTTCGAGGGGTTCCGCCTCGACCGGCGCGGTCTATTCCCGTGCGACGCAGAGACGGCTGGCGCGCCGGTTGAAATCGGCTCGCGCGCGCTCGACGTGCTCCGCGTGCTGGTTGCCCGTCCGGGTGATCTCCAGCTGCGGCACGAGCTAATTGCCGACGCCTGGTCGGGAATGGTGGTCGAGGACAACAACCTGACGATCCAGATCGGGGCTCTGCGCCGCGTGCTCGACCGAAACCGCGCGAACGGCAGCTGCATCGAGACCGTTCCCGGGCGCGGGTACCGCTTTGTCGCCCCGGTGATGCGGATCGAGCCTTCGGCGCCGCCACTGCGACCACTGTCGCGCCTGTCGATTGTCGTGCTCCCCTTCGCCAATATCGGCAACGACGCGGAGCAGCGATATTTCGCCGACGGCATCACCGAGGATGTGACGACCGATCTGTCGCGGATCGTCGGGATGTTCGTGATTTCGAGTAATACCGCATTCACCTACGGGAGCAGAGCGGTTGACACGAGGCAAATCGGCCGCGAGCTCGGCGTGCGCTACATACTGCAGGGGAGTGTCCAGCGATCGGGCAAGCACGTCCGCGTTACCGCCCAGCTGATCGACGCCGCGAGCGACACGCATGTATGGGCCGAGCGGTTCGACCGCGAGATCGGCGATCTGTTCGCGGTGCAGAACGAAATTACCAGCCGGATCGCGTACGAGCTCGGCGTCGAGCTGGTCGCCGCAGAGGCAGCCCAGGCGACCAACAGTGCCGATGCGGTAGATTTTATTCTCCGCGGACGCGTCGCGGTGCACAACCCTCCGTCGCCGGGCAACTTTGCCGAGATGATCGGCCAGTTCGAACAGGCATTGGCGCTCGACCCGTGCTCGGTCCAGGCGATCTGCTTTTTGACGACCGCGCTGATGGGGCGCGTGCTGAACGGAATGAGCGGCTCCGCCGCCGCCGATATCGAGTGGGCAGAGGCCTTGGTAAACCAAGCCCTGGCGCTATCGCCCCGCAACCCGCATGCGCATTTAGCCAAGGCATTCGTGCTGCGCGCGCAGAACCGGGTCGAGGAGGCCATACCCGAATATGAGATTGCGATCGCATCCAATCGCAACTGGCTACTCGCAATAGCGACCCTCGGGTGGTGCAAATTCCTGACCGGGGAGATAGAGGACGCAATCCCCTATCACGAGCAGGCGATCCGCCTCAGCCCACGCGATAATTTGATCGGGAATTGGTATCAGCGGATCGGCATGGTGCATCTGCTCCAATCGCGCACCGATGAGGCGATCGTTTGGCTCGAAAAGGCGCGCAACGCCTCGCCTGGTTTACCTTTACTTCGCAGCCGCCTCGCTGCCGCTTATGCCCTCGGAGGCGAAACCGAACGCGCCACAGCGGAGCTCGCCGAAGCCCGTAGGCTC
>Ga0126371_10006133_pt1 | contig 10682 bp, 13 predicted proteins | sample PanSoiMetaPlot_4_FD_110145 | JGI IMG/M metagenome (GOLD analysis project Ga0126371, IMG submission 110145) | Tropical forest soil microbial communities from Panama - MetaG Plot_4 | ecosystem: Environmental > Terrestrial > Soil > Tropical forest > Bulk soil | place: Panama | collected 2016-02-17
CGGGTGACCTAAATTTGACCGTTGATTTTTATTGTGAGATATCGTATAATCTTATTATTAGGTAGGCTATGGGATGGAAGGTCATGAGCAAGAAGAGGGTTGCCGTAATAACTAACTGTACGTCGTCTGGAAGTCTTCCAGTGATACCGTACCTCGATGGAGTCGCTCTCGGCGGAGGATTCACGCACTCCGCCGCAGCAGAGGAGTGGCTAGCGAGAGTACGCAGGTCGGAGAAGGAGAACCCCGAAGGGCGGTGCACTGTCAGACAGATGTACACTGGTATGAGCTTTCGCTCCGTGCTCCAAGTCATGGACAGTCTAGAGGGAGCTAAAGACCACGTCGAAGAAGCAGACCTCTACATAGTGTCTCTCGGTTTCGGGTTCGTCAAAGAGAACGATGTCATCTCATCGTACAACATAAACATCCAACCGCCAGAGGAGTCTCCCTCATCTCTAAGCCATATCGTTACGGCAGAAAAGTTCGAGTCCTTACGGTGGTGGAACGCGATCAATCGTACCCTCTACAATAGGGAAGCGCCCATCGCAGACTTGATTGCTAGACGTGAGTATGACATTATTCTTGTCGCACTCAGCAACAGCTTCCTACAGCTTGTTGCTGCAGACGTAGCGTCAGTATCACAGATAGACGGATTCCAGCGGCTTCGCATCCTAGGGCCTAAGGGTTCGAACTGGATGCTGAAGTACATAAGACACATTGCGAAGCGTGATGTGATCATGCCCTACAGCCCCAAACTGAACGACATGATCCCAGGAAATCGGAATGATTATCCTCAGCGTGCTACGCTCCATTTCATCAAGGAGATCCTAGCCCCTAGTGGTTTCGAAGGGAGTGTACAAGATCACCGCCAGAAAGTCACGGACCTCATGCTGCCGAGGCTTCAGACATTTGGAGCTCAAAGCGACGACCATATCATTACGGACTTCATTACCCAACAGCGCGAAGCAGGGATCACCAGTATCTCTGCAGCGTACACTAGAGCTGTAGCGCAGTTCTCTTTCCCAATCAGGTTCGATAAGTTCGAGAGAGCCTGGGGGATGACGTCACAGAAAGAGCCTACAACGTCGGAGCTAGACGACGCAATGGAAGCTCTTACGTCTATAGGAATCGCGAACGAGTACGATAGCCAGGAGGAAGTGATCTCAGCCCTCAAACTGTTCACGCAAGCTCTCCGCTCGAGAGGAGGAGGTAAGTTCACTGCTGGAGACGTTATTACGTGGTCGAAGCTATACTTCGACAAGAGACAGAAACCGATCCCGGAAACCTTAACTAACCCCTCTAAACTGGGGCGCCTCATTAGCATGATTTCTGACGATCTGATGCTGATCAAGAACCAGAACGCTATCGGCGGCAAGTACTACGAGGCACGCCCATGAACGAAGTCAAAGGCAAGATCGTCCTCAAGATCGAGGAGGGGATGAATCCCAAAGACATACACTGTACCACATACCAGATGCGGAACGTGTATCAACAGTTCGCGACCGCTATGATCCAGACGCTCGACATCATGTCGATGTCGATGCACCAGAAGGCTGCAATCGATTGCCGCTCAGGAGATAAGGTGCTCGACGTATGCTGTGGAAGGGCTATGATACTCCCACTTATCAGGAGGCACCGCCCTAACATCGCAAGCTATACGGGCGTAGACATCTGGCCGCAGAACTACAGAGAGGCCTTCACACACGCAGCGATGTCTAAGATCCAAGGAAAGCTCTCCACAGCAGATGTAGGCCCTGGAGAGCCATACTACCCGTTCGCTGTGAACTTCGTAACCGCTGACGTATCGGAGATGTTCGAACCCCTAACACAGAGTCGCATGACACCGTTCGACTACATCATATACATGGCCTCTATAGAGCACATGCAGAAGGAAGCTGGAATCAAATCTTTGGTCGAATGTTTTAGATGTCTACGCTCGGGAGGTCGAATGCTTCTGACAACACCCAACACTCGAAACAAGGAGGACCCATATGATACACAGTATGCAGCACACTTGTATGAGTGGGAGCTCGATGAGATTACTCCAATCCTGAAATCTATAGGCTTCAACATCACCAACACGTTCGGCTTAGTAGCAAAGGTACGTGGTTACGAAGAGGCTCTAGAAGAAGAGTATCCAGACCTCGTCCCAGTCTTCCACGCCTTCAAGGAGTACTTTCCCTCTCAGTGGCTCTACTCGCTATTCCCTGTGATCACGCCAACCATAGCGGACGAGGTCGCAATCACTCTCAGCAAACCTTAACCAACCAACCAACTTTGACCTTATTTTGACCACAATTTGGACTCTTGATTGACCATATGGACCTCATATATAATAGAGGGGTAAGCTAACAAAACACCAACCAAGGGCCTAAACACCATCATGGACGCTCACCACTGCCACCACTATCACCAGTGGTACTACAACTATACACAACCATGCCCTGCTTCGGGGATTATCTATATGCGCGCACCAAAGCGTGCGTTTACGGTGGAGATCACCAAGCTTCCTCCTGGCTACGAACAACTCGACTATCTGATGCGAGTTCAGGATCCGGAACACTGGGACGCCGTACAGAAGCTCAAGGCGAGCATGAGCAAGGACAGACCACCTACCGAGTGACCAATGTACGTAGGGCAGAAACTCGGCAAGCTGACCATACGTCAAAGAGTCAGGTCTGGATCAAATGGGCGACATTGGCTGTGTGATTGTGATTGCGGCCGTAGAATCACAGTCCCACAGGCCTACTTAAACCGTAAGCCGAATCCAAAGAGGGAGTGCGGTGAGTGTGGGCCTACGAGCCTCGTAACCTCCCATCAGCGGGAGTACCACATCTACCGTATGATGATATACCGCTGTACGGTCAAAGAGCACTCAGGGTATAAGAACTACGGTGGGCGAGGTATCAAGGTGCACCCAGACTGGCTAGACGCAAAGGAAGGTTTCAAGAGATGGTTCGAGCACGTAGGAGTCCGTCCAAGCCCTCAACACACAATAGACAGAATTAACAACGAGGGGAACTACGAGCCCGGTAATGTACGCTGGGCAACCCCTGAAGAACAAGCGGCGAACAAAAGGCCTATAAGTCAGCCGCAAAGAGCTCACATCTCGATCGATCCCATTCCTGCCCCTCAGGACGACGATTGAGATGTGGGGTGTACGTGGTGTACATGGTGTGAACTGACCCGAAGGAGGCCTTCTTTCCTTTCTCCTCCTTCGGGTCTTTTTCTCCAGGAACAAAATGCAACTCCAGATTCGTCCTTTTCAAGAGGAAGAAATCCAACGCGTCTCAAGCCGTAAGAGATGCGGAGTCATTTGGCACATGGGTCTGGGAAAGACCATGTGTGCTGCCACAGTAGGGGGTCGTGCCCACTTAAGACGTTGGTTAGTGATCGCTCCCACTAACGCATTCTCCGTCTGGCGAGACAAAGCTGCCCCTTGGATCAAGCTCGCTTGGCCAGAGAGCCATACGCATGTCTACCTGCTTACGGGAGGGCCCGACGAGCGTGAGTTTGCTTGGAAGCTCCCAATCGATCCAAACCCAAACAACGTCCACATATTCGTAATAACCGTAGACAGTTTCCTAAACGATTGGACTAGACGAATCAAGGCGAAGATTCCAGGCAAAACAAAAGCTCAGACACTCCTAGAGCTTAAGCCCCGTAAGGACTTCGTGTTCCCACAGATCGTTATCTTCGACGAAGCTCGACGGATGAGGAACCGTAAGAGCCAAGCATTCAAAATCACGGAGAAGTTCACACAATACTACAACGTGCCCTACTTCCTACCAATGACTGGGACACCTGGAAATCAGCCCCAGCACTTCTACGCTATGCTGAGCATCATTGCTCCTAAAGTATTCACGTCATTCTGGCGGTTCGTAAGCACCTTCCATTACGTCTACGACACGCCATTCGGCAAAGAGATCGGGCAAATCAAGAACACAGAAAGCTGGCATAAGCTACTAAACCAATACTGTAGCGTCGTTAGAGAGGATGATCCAGGGATCAACGATCAGCTACCAGCTCTACAAAGGCTTCCACTAGACATCCACCTCGATGACGACCAACAGAAAGCATATCGAGCCCTAGAGAGGGACATGCTGTACGTAGACGCAGACGACGTCATCGTAGCACAGAACATCCTTGCGCTCACTACACGTCTTCGACAGATTCTCGTATGCCCCAAAATCTTGGGCGCAAACCTAGGTGTAGGGAGAGCGATCAAGGACTTCGCAGAGACAGTAGACCCAGAGGATCCTGGGCACTATGTAGTGTTCACACCGTTCGTAGCAGCAATGCCTCACTTCCAGGCCTACCTAGAGTCAGAGGGGCTTGAGAATGTTTTTAGTCTTAACGGTGGCGCCACGCCTAGTGAACGAGACAGTATACTCAGTGTGTACAGTTCTGCCGGGCAAAAGAAAGCGAGCATTATGCTATGCTCACTGCTTTATGCTCAAGCATTCTCGCTCGAGCCAGCAACGAAATGCTTCTTTATCGGATTTGACTGGGATCCTGATAATAACCGCCAAGCCGAGGCCAGACTTAGACGACTCACCTCAGATGTGGGCGCAGCAATAACCGCCTACTACTACAACTTCCCGAACTGCTATGCAGCACGAAACATGTACGACATCGTGGTGGAGAAGCAAGAGCGTCTGAACATCACGATCCCCAGCGACCTACGCAACCTGTTCAAACCAAAAAGTGACCAAAAAATTCCTGTTGATTGACCACAGGCCCTTATTATATAATTACAAGATAAACAACAAACAATCCAACCTGTGCGGGGCTTCATGCCTGGAGGGAATGACTACTATTCTATTGACTTCGGGTTTGACCCGACACCTGAGGATATACTGTCCCCAGATGAGCGGCCTGCCGTAGCGATCATACGAACCAGCGACCGTATCAGCTTCAAATCCTGCCGTCGTAGATGGGCTTGGGGGTCCTCCTTGCGTGGCAATCTAACGCAGAAGGCAACCGTAGACCCTCTGTGGTACGGTACAGGTATTCATTATGCCCTAGAAGACTTCCATGGGCACAACTTCTACGGCCATCCTACCAAGTCATTCAAAGCGTATGCGGAGGCCTGCTACCGCCTTCGCTCCACCATCCCTCTGCCACCGATGTACCACGAGCTCCTAGAGCTCGGTGAAGGGATGATGAACTACTATGCAGACCAGTGGCTCTCGGAACGCCCCCAACTACATACGCTCTGGATCGACAACCAGCCACAAGTCGAAGTGCGTGCGCTCATCGAAGTGCCCTTCAACCCTCGCGAGATCTATCCAGATTCCCCGTTCACCAAGGTCTACTACTCAGTCACTATAGATCGGGTCATAGAGGACGAAGATGACGGAGGACTTTATCTCCTTGACTACAAGACCGCCAAGCAAATGCAGACTCAGCATTTTGCCATCGATCCGCAGATCTCGGCATACTATTGGGCAGCTGGACATATCTATCCCGGAAGACGCATTAAGGGCTTTATTTACCAACAGCACCGTAAGGATGTCCCCCAGCCTCCTCGCTTTTTGGCAAACGGTACTCTCTCCACCGACACAAGGCAGCTCACCACTCACGCTGCGTATCGACGTGCAATTGTCAACGTTTATGGAGCTTCGTCGGATCGTTGGCCTCGACAGAATCTCGACACCCTCAACGCCCTAGCTGCAGAGGAAACACAATCCTACGACCGCTACATTCGTAGGGACTACGTGGAGCGTAACGACCACGTCCTTGAGAGCGAAGGTGTTAAGATCCTCCTAGAGCTGGAGGACATGCTGAATCCTCACCTTCCGTTGTATCCAAACCCCGGGCGCAGCTGCGCGTTCTACTGTAACTTCTACCACGCGTGTGTGTCTCTGGACGATGGCAGCGATTGGCAATACGAGCTCGAACTGCTAACCAAGACAAAATCCCCTCAATCGGAGCAAGACAAGTGGCGCAAGCTTTTAGTTCTGCCGCAGCAACAGGATCCCCTAGTGCACCAGCTCAGCCTCCCACCCCACCAACCCCACCAACACCACAGCCAGGAGAGCAACCTCGTCCCGTCGTCATAGCCCAGTCAGGAGCACCGCCCTTCCAAATCTCTCCACGTAGGGGAATGGATCAACGCTGGCTGAAGGTACTCGTATACGGTAACTATGGGAAAGGGAAAACCACTCTAGCAGGAAGCAGCGCTGACGTTCCACAGATGCGAGACGTGCTAGCGATCGATGCAGAGGCTGGAGACCTAGCATACGAGGACAACCCACGTATCCAACATCCAGACTACATTGAACACGTACGCGTCACCACCTTTATACAAGTCGCCCGCGTTCACGAATTCCTTAGGTCCCACTGTATCAAGCGTGACAACAACGACGTAGACGGAATGCGCCGTATCGAGGCGTGGCTGAAAGGATGCAACCCTCAGGACATCAAGGAGCCTCGACGCTTCCGCACAGTGATTATTGACTCCCTCAGTGAGGTCGAAGCATACTGTGCGTACGAACTGATGAAGGTAGATGAAGGGACTGTGCTCACAGGAAGCGCAGAAGAGATCGACGTGATGCGCTTCGACGAGTTCCGGAAGAACAACATGAAGATCCAGATGGTCGTCCGCGCTTTCAGAGATCTCCCCATGCACGTGATTCTGGTGTGCAGTCAGCAGTACACCCAGGACGAACGCAAGAGATTCCACTACGGGCCGATGATGACTGGGAAGCTCAGTGGACAAATTCAAGGCTTCGTAGACATCGTGGGGTATCTGCTCACGGGCGTTCCAGACGAGCGCGGTATTGCCCCTAGGCGTCTGTACGTGCAACCGATCGACATCGATGGGCAAAAGTTCGACGCAAAGAACCGTCGTGCGGCGTACCCCAACGCCTACTTTGAAGACCCAACAATGGACACAATCATGAGAGGTGTAGGACTTCTCAAGTAGCGCACACAGAACTTAACATGAAGGAAGGAGTGTAAACGCATGCCTACGAATCCACAGAACGAAGTCAGCGAGGAAATGTACAACAAGGCTGTGTTCGAGGAGGGCGGCAATCTTGTTGTCGACCTTGGTGGGATCAACGAAGCCAAGTTCGAAGCCGTCCCTAAGGGGATCTACAACGGCGAGATCGACTCCGCGGAGTACGGGATCTCCCAGAACTCCGGCAACCCGATGATCACCGTTACTGCTGCGATCACGGAGGGTCAATATCAAGGGCGCAAGCACTCGACGTATTGGTCGTTCAGTCAGAAGGCTTTGCCCTTCACCAAGGCTGCGATCAACAGAGTCGCCCCCGACCTCATCGCCTCAGGAAAGTTCTCTCCGCAGCGTGTCTGTGACGAGGGGCTTCTGCTGGGACGTCCAGTGCGAATCCGTATCATCCATGAAGAGTACAATGGGGAGATGCGGAGCCGTATCGGTCAGCTGCTCCCGCCTGCTGGGAATGGTGCAGGCGGCCCGCAGCAAACCAAACGAGACGGTTTCTTCTCGTGAGCCACATGACATGAACGCCGACGCCGACGCCGACGACCCCAAGTCTCCGACCCCAGCGCCCGCACGCGAGCGGGACGAAGAGTCGTCGGCAGCCCCTAGCGCGCAGCAGCAGGGTGGAGCCGGGGGGTACCTCACGCCCTCCCGTCCAGCTTTCTCGCAGCGCGCTAGGGGCGAGCTTCTAGGAAGAGTCCACACAAGAGGCTGGGTAAGCCTAAGAGACTTTGCAACAGTCATTGCTGATGTATCCTACCAAACGGCTAACGTTTGGGTGAAGCTCGGTATGATCAAGATAGTGCGTATCGGAGGAATCCGGAGAGTATACGAAAACGAGGTTGCACGCTTCCTACGAGATGGTACTCTCCCACCAGACCCTAAGACACACGAGGCTCTCAGAGAGAAGCGTCGTCCATATGAGAAGGCGTATCACCAAGCGAAACAAGCCCAGCTGAAACAACGCGCTTCCAAGTACCGCAAGAGGGAGAACCCTAAATGATGCCACCCAGCGAACGTAAGGCATTTGTACTGCTCTCGGGGGGCCTAGACTCTACTACAGCCCTCTACAAATCCCTCGAGGACTTCCCTACAGCAGAGGGTGTCTCCATCCATTACGGTCAGCGCCACAAGAAAGAATTGGATTATGCGGCCGCGACATGCAAACACCTCGGCATCGAACATTACACTATCGATTTGGGGAGTTTACTTTCCGGCAAGAACGTGATGCTTACGGAGGAGAGTCGTGGTCACGTTGAAGTTCCCAATATATCATACGCCGACATTCCGTATGGAGTCTCGCCTACGTACGTACCATACCGCAACGGCACTCTACTCGCAGCTGTCACAGCTCACGCGCAGAAATGGATTAACGAAAGCCCGAGTACGCGTGAGGCTGGGGTATATTTCGGTGCACACTCGGAGGATGCTGCTAATTGGGCCTACCCGGACTGCACCCCTGAGTTTATTGGCGCGCAAGCGAACGCGATATATATCGGCTCCTACCAAAAGATCCGTCTATATACGCCTCTACAGTGGCTCAACAAAGCCCAAATCGTCATACTAGGCAGCCAATTAGGTGTGCCATTCGAGCGCACTTGGAGCTGCTACAAGGGGGAAGCTTTACACTGTGGTGTATGCCCTACATGCCGCAGCCGTCGGGAAGCCTTCGCAAAGACGAACGTCAAAGACCCGACTAGATACCAGCAGGAGGCCCCGCGTGAGCACACCATCTCCGCCGCTCATCTTAGCTGAGCGGTATCACGACATCAGTTGTGGGCACAGAGTTTGTGGGCACGAATCTAAGTGTGCTCACCTACATGGGCACAACTACCGTATACACTTCAAGGTAGCCGCTCCAGAGCTAGACCACTTAGGAAGAGTACTAGACTTCTCCGTCATCAAGTCAAAACTGTGCGACTACCTGGAGAACTACTGGGACCACAAGACACTCCTCTGGGATCAAGATCCCCTACTCCACGAGCTCACCAAGCTGGACCCCTATGGAATCTGCTCCGTCCCATTCAACCCCACCGCAGAGAATATCGGGCTGTATCTCCTCAATGAAGCAGGCCCCGAGCTCCTCGAAGATACGGATTGCCTCCTCGTAGGAGTACGTGTTGAGGAGACTCGTAAATGTTCAGCATACGTAACACTCGGTAAGGACTCCAATGAAGCACGAGATGCAACCGAGACCAGAGAGGCCGCAGAGGCAGAGTAAGAACAAGAAGATCCCCCTTGTGGAGGTCTTCGGCCCTACAGTACAGGGTGAAGGCGCCGTAATCGGGCAGCTCACCTACTTTCTGCGGTTCGGCCTGTGTGATTACGCATGCACGATGTGTGACAGCATGCATGCAGTAGACCCAGCAGAGGTAAAAAAGAACGCTACCTGGCTCACACAAGAGCAGATCTACCAAGCGTTCACGCTCCAGAATGACTCACCTAACGTACGCTGGATCACATACTCAGGAGGGAATCCCTGTATCCATGACCTTAGCGAGCTGACTATCGCTCTGCGCTCCAGGGGATACAAGATCGCCGTAGAGACGCAGGGGACTTTCGCACCCCAATGGCTATGGAAGACGAATATCGTTACGGTGAGTCCTAAAGGACCTGGGATGGGTGAGAAGTTCGAGCACAACGTATTCCGTAAATTCTTCGACGTAACACATCAACACCCAGGCTTCAACGTAAAGATCGTAGTGTTCGGCGAAGAGGATCTCGAGTTCGCCAGAACAATCATTCAGGACTACCCATGGATCCAATACAACCCAGACAAATTCTTCCTGTCTCAAGGCAACCCGTATCCGCAGAAGCAAGACAAACCAGAAGAGCTTACAATAACCTTACGTAACAAGTATCTGAAGCTCTTGCGTATGATCATGGATGATCCTATTCTCTGCCAGGTTAAGTTCCTCCCACAGTGGCACGTCTGGCTGTGGGGCAACCAAAAGGGGGTATAACCACTATGACTCCAGGCGACAAGATCCAAACCAAGGTAACCCCTCCCACCGTACAGATCGACAGCCGCTCCCCAGCAGCTGACTGTGTAGACGTCGTCCACGACGCAGAGGAAGACCTCACGAGCATCGCTATGCAGATCGAGGATGGTGAGTGGGACGGTGCTCTCGAATCCCTGGAGGAGATCATAGGCAATCTTGTAGCCCTCCGTGACGCCATCCTTACAGCTCAACAGCAGAAGCGGTAGACACGCACATGGCATACTTCTGTATTGTGGCGCCTATTCACATCCTTGAACAACTCAAGAATCGCCACGCGATGGGGCGTTACCACCTGCTTCTCGCACACGACGTCGTGGAGAAGAGTCATGCATACAAGATGGCGTTCGACAATATCCATCCGCACCCGTACTCCTTCGTCGTCATGGACAACTCTGTGATCGAACTAGGTGACGCTGTAGACCTTTCGATGCTCCAAGAGGCTTGTAATATTGTGCGACCCAGCTGCGTAGTTCTCCCAGACGTCTTGGAGCAAGCTGACGCTACGATAGATTCGTGCCTAGACGCTATTGATTCATGGAGCAAGATTCTGGGGCCTCTGATGTTCTGTCCTCAAGGGACAGATACTCATTCCTTTACGTGGTGCGCAGAACAGCTCGCTGACGATCCTCGCATCAAGTACTGGGGATGCCCTCGTAACCTCGTACGTAACGTAGGCTCAAGAGCTGAGGCAATCAAGATCCTCCATCTCCTGA
>Ga0126371_10006134_pt1 | contig 10681 bp, 13 predicted proteins | sample PanSoiMetaPlot_4_FD_110145 | JGI IMG/M metagenome (GOLD analysis project Ga0126371, IMG submission 110145) | Tropical forest soil microbial communities from Panama - MetaG Plot_4 | ecosystem: Environmental > Terrestrial > Soil > Tropical forest > Bulk soil | place: Panama | collected 2016-02-17
GAGCGCGGGCCACTGCAAGTCGTGTACGGCATCGACGGCCGGCAGAAACTCGATGAACTGACCCTGGACCACCTGTGCGGATACGAGAATTCACGGCCCGTCCGGATTGGCAATGCCGCCTACCGCCAACTGCAACTCGACATCTACGGCGAAATGATGGATGCCGTCTACCTGGCGAACAAATATGCCGACCCCATTTCCCATGCCGGATGGCAAAACGTGCAGCACATCTTGGACTGGCTGGCAAAGAACTGGCAACGGCCTGACGAGGGAATTTGGGAGATCCGCGGCGGGGCAAGGGAATTCCTGCACTCCCGCGTAATGTGCTGGGTGGCTTTTGACCGGGCTCTGCGGCTGGCGGAGAAACGCTCTCTTTCAGGGCCTCTGGATGCATGGCGACGGACTCGAGACGAGATCAGGACAGACGTCTTTACCAGCTTCTGGAACGACCGGCTGCAGGCCTTCGTGCAGGCGAAGGGAGCCGAAGAGTTGGATGCGGCGGCACTGCTGATGCCGATGATGCGGTTCATCAGCCCGGTCGATCCCATGTGGCTGTCAACGATGAAGGCGATCGAGGAGAAGCTGATCGAAGATACGCTGGTCCGTCGTTACGAGGTACGCACCCATGTCGACGGCCTTCCCGGAGGAGAGGGCAGCTTTACTGCATGCTCATTCTGGTACGTGGAATGCCTGGCCCGCGCGGGGCAGTTGGAGAAAGCACAGTTGTTGTTCGAAAAGCTTTTGGGCTACGCCAATCACCTCGGTCTTTATTCAGAGGAGCTTGGATCGAACGGGCAGCATCTGGGAAACTTTCCGCAAGCGTTCACGCATCTGGCACTCATCAGTGCGGCCACCTACCTGGACCGTGCTCTGTCAGGAACGTCGGAAACGGTGTGGCGCTAGCTTCCTGAAGGTCGATCAAAGTCCTTCTTTGACCGGAATCTGCGGCGAGCCTGAGCCGCAAGGGGGCGAAGTGGCATCAGAAGCCGCGAGGAAGAGCATATTCCGCACCTGCAACCTCTAGAAAGCACAGCGGGTTAACGCCACAAAGGGCCGGTAGTTGGCTGGAATCCTCGGAGTGCAAGGAAGCGCGGCGGAGGGTCATCCCATTCTTTTTCGAGTGCTGATTGCAACCTACAGGATTGAATGGATTTCGCAGCTCCACGAAGTTTCGGAAAAACGGTTGGCGATCACCCTTCATCCTAACGATAACCTCGAGCGAGAAGAAGAATCGGATGGCCAGCCTAACCAAATCCGTTCTGCTGGTAGATGACAACCCGATCATACGTCGTACGCTCCATCGGGTTTTCGAATCGCAGGCAGATTTCGACGTGTGTGGTGAGGCCGAGAATGGGCAGGAGGCAATCGAAAAAGCTACTCAGCTGAGCCCTGACGTGATCGTGCTGGACCTGTCGATGCCGGTAATGAATGGACTGGACGCGGCCCGCGTGCTGAAGAAGATGGCTCCCGCTATACCGCTCATACTATTCAGCTCGTTTACCGATGCACTCCCCTATGAAATGGCGGAGGGGGCAGGGTTCTCCGCAGTGATTTCGAAGGCTGACAATGTTTCGGTTTTGATCGACAAGGCCCGGCATCTGCTCCAGATGCCAGACATCCAGTAGCTATTTCGTCTGCCAGTCCGGGAAACCCAGTACGTCGGTCATCAGCTCCCGCAGTCTGCCCAATGCATCAAAAATCATTTGACGCTCTTCCTGGCAGCGTGGATTCGAGGCCAGAACCTGTAGGCGGTTGAAGATAGCAGCCTCAGCTACGACAATGAGATCGTGCAGTTTGGTACTGTCGGGTTCGGTCAGAACCCTTTGAAAGGCGTTATGCCATTCGCCGTCGGACACTTGATGATCTTCCATGGTTCGTCCCAGCCAAGCCTCAGCAGCACAGCGGCTCCGGCCGTGAGCCACAGGTCTGAAATCTGCGAGTGTTATCGATTATTAGTATTGCCTGAGACGGCGTTCTCCGGATGTGCCAAGAAACGCCATCATGGTGCCAATGCTGCCCCCCGATCCTGGCGAGGAATGTCAGACGAGGCCTCGAGACTGTCGTAGGACCGCGGCGTTCCCGCACCGTGAATTACGTCAAATCTGATAGCGTGAAGGCTGCCTTGTTTTTGGGAGGTGCCCCCACGACGTACAATTCAGGGGGACGAAGGCTCCTGATAGGCTTGAGGTTGCGATGTGGCCAAGCGCAAGCCAAGTCGAATTTCACTGGAAGTACCGGCCAATAACTGGCGGTATGACCTGATCGCAGTCGGGGCGTCAGCGGGCGGCCTGATGGCGCTGACCGAGGTCTTGCGCCCCCTGCCGGTAAATTTCCCGGGAATTGTGGTCGTCCAGCACTTGGATCCGACCCATAAGAGTCATTTGGCGTCGCTATTGGTGCGCAAGACCTCGCGGCAGGTGAAGCAAGCCCAGCACGGCGAGCCGATTTTGCCGGGGCTGGTGTATATTGCTCCTCCGGACGAGCATTTGCTGGTAGGTCCGGGTAAGATTCAGTTGGCGCATTCGCAGTTGGTCCACTTTTCCCGTCCATCTATTGATCTGTTGTTCGAGTCGGTGGCCGGAATGTATGGCTCGCGCTCGATCGGAGTTATTTTGAGTGGCTCCAATCGCGATGGCGCCGTCGGCATCCGGGCGATCAAGGAAGCGGGAGGAGTCACGATGGCACAAGACCCGACGACCGCCGATTTCAAGACGATGCCCCAGGCGGCGATTGCCACCGGTTGCATCGACTTCGTGGTCTCGATTGCCCAGATGGGAGATGTATTAAAGGATCTTTGCGAGGGTAGACAGGTTCATCCATGAGCAAAGACATCGCTCTTAAAGACTTGCTGCAGGAACTCGCCGAGCATCGCGGATTCGACTTCCGCGGCTACAAGAAGACCACCCTGGAGCGGCGCTTCCGGAAGCGGATGTTTCAGCTGAATATCGGCACCTACGCCGATTACGGAGAATACATTCGCAAGAATGCGGATGAGGCTACCGAACTTCTCAACACGATCCTGATCAATGTCACCGAATTTTTCCGCGATCCTCCGGCCTGGGAGATCCTGCGGAATGAGATTTTGCCTCCGATCCTCAAGGGTCTGAAGTCGGGAGCGTCGTTTCGCGCCTGGAGCGCCGGGTGCGCCAGCGGGGAAGAGGCGTACTCGGTGGCCATCATTCTGAGTGAGTTCTTCGGTCCGCGAATTGCCGAATTTGACATAAAAATTTATGCCACTGACATCGATGACGACGCCCTGACCACGGCGCGCCGCGGCGAATATTCCGCCGAAGCCCTGCGGCGGGTGCGGCCAGAGTGGCGTGGCAAGTATTTTCACGGCAAAGGGATGCTGCGGGTCAATCGCGAGATCCGTCGGCTGGTAATCTTCGGCCGGAGCAATCTCGGCCAGGATGCCCCCATCTCCCATGTCGACCTGCTGCTGTGCCGAAACGTCCTGATCTATTTCGATTCCGAACTCCAAAATCAGATCCTGGCCCGATTACACTATGCGCTCGAGCCCGGCGGCATTCTCTTTCTGGGTAAATCCGAGTCCCAGCTGACCAACTCAACGCAGTTCCGCCGGCTCAACGCCCGCTGGAGAATCTTCCAGAGAATTACACCGGCTCCTGCGGGTGAAACCGGTATCGTAAAGCCAGCCGAGGTCGATGACCGCATGGCCATCTCGGAGGAGGCGCAGCGCGAGCTTGATCTGCTGCGCACCCAGCACCGTTACATGCTGGAGACGCTTCGGCTCGGCATTCTGGTGCTCGGTCTGGATGACACCATCCTGCAGAACAACACCGCGATGCTGATTCTGTACGGCTTGACGCCGGTCGAGTTGAGCGGGAGGCGGCTGCAGGAGACGGACCTGTTCGCGCGCATGCCGGAGGTCGCAACTCATCTGCAAGCCAGCCGTTTGAATAATGAGACCGTACGCTTTCAGAACCGGGTCAAGGTCGGAGGCGAGGATCACCAGCTCGAGGTGACCCTTCGCCCCGTGATGGATGATCGGGGCACGCGCACCGGAACACTCATTTACTGCGAGGATGTAACCGTTCAAGAAAAACTCCAGACCACCATCGAAGAATTGGAGTCGACCAGCGAGGAACTCCAGTCGGCCAACGAGGAACTGGAGACCACCAACGAAGAGCTGCAATCTACCAACGAGGAACTGGAGACCACCAACGAAGAGCTGCAGTCCACCAATGAGGAACTGGAGACCACGAACGAAGAGCTGCAGTCCCTGAACGAGGAGCTTGAGACGACCAACCAGGAACTGGAAGAGCGGACCAAGGATCTCGACCAGGTCAACAGCCTCTACGCCCAGACTCTGGAAAAGATACGGCTGCCGGTATTGCTGGTGAACCCGGAACGGCACATCGAGTTTTGGAACAGCACGGCCTTGCGCTTGTTTGGCTTCAAGAGCAAGCCGCCGGTGGAGTTTCAGCTCGAGCAACTCCCGCTGCCCGAACCTTTGCGGAACCTGATTGTGCGCCGATCCCGAAACGTTCTGCTGCGACAGAAGCCGGTGATTGCGCGCAATATTGCCCTACCGGGCAAGCTTTATCCGCTGGTCGATCTTCACTTCAGTTTCGTGGAGCGGGAAGATCGCAACAGCGACGTGCTGATTATGTTTGAGCCTCGGTCCGCACCGGCAAGCGTGGGATCGAGAAGCTCGCAGCGCAAAACCAGAGGAGCTAACGGAAACCGTAAGGGCGGAAAGAAAGCGGGTTCCTCCAGGAAACGGTAATCCACGTTTTTGAAATCAGGGGCTCGCCGCTATCCAAAAGGCATCACCATCGATATTCCTTCGGACCTTGCTTCCTTTCGCGGAAAGAAGGCGCTCGAGCGGGGATGGGCTGGTTTGCGATGAATTTGCGACGCTTTTTACCGCCCCCCCGTCTACCAACCTGCTTAGCGGATGCACCGCCTGGTCGATTCGGCGCCGCAAATTGCCGTGCGTCGCCATTTGACGAACCATCAGTTTTCTTTCTTTGGGCTTGCACCGTCTGACGAACGTGATCCAGGGCTTCCAGCAGTTCTGCGGTACGTTGCCGCTGAATCCACAACGAATCCATCATCTGCTTGGCGAGTGCCGCAGACCTGCGAACCAGGACTCGGGATGTGGCAAGGGCACCGTCCGGGTGAGGTGGACGGTGATCGCGGGAACCGGTGACGGAGATGTGATTGGTTCCTACACGGATGAGCCAAGCCTGCAATTCTGCGGGAAATGCGTGCACGGGACTGCGAGGGCCGCGTCCAATCCGATGAACCGGCAACGCTAATTCCCGTTCCCATCGCTGGACCGTACGAATTCCCCGGTCCAAGTACACAGCTATCTCTTTCCACGAGTTGAGCGATGCGAGTTTTACCTTCGGATGCGAGTCAGGCATCGCAGTGAAACCACCGGGAGACTTCATGGTACTTTCCCTGCGGACGGTCGGCAACCGGCCCGGCGTTTACCGGCGCCCAGACTCCTTCAAGACCCTCACCGCAGAGCGCTCAACCCCATCGGCATCAGAACGCGCTTGCTGGGCGCGTGCGACGACCTTTTTGGCGCGCGCCTCCAGTTCCCTAGTCATTTTCTCTTGCCTGTCAACCAGCCGTCCTTGTTCGGTGACGATCGCAGAAAAGCTCCGGTTCATTTTGCCTTGGCCGGCTTTTACGGTCGTAGTATGCCTGTTCCTTCCCATGATCGAACCTCCCAGCCGACTCGAGGCGCTTTTGTCTATCACAACACGCACAAAGCCTATATTCGATCGGGGATATTCCCGAAAAAACTCAAGGGATTCCTGTAGCCTCGCCCGGGCGGAGCCGCTGTTGGGAACGATGACTCAATGCGATCACGCAAAAAACGGGCTGGAAGGCGCATTTTGGCGCACACCTTAGTGGGCGGAGATGGCGCATGCTCTAGGGGCAAGGAACCGGGTACGAAACGAACTCCCAGGATTGTTCGACAGCTCTCCCCCAATCGGCTGAAACTGGGAGTTCCTTTCTTGGTAGGGGCCCTCGCGCACTTGCCCCGTCGGGATTGAAAGCGCCATTCGCATCGAACAGGGGCACCGCAAGGGGCCCAAGAATGCGGGCGGATTGAGCATGCTCAGTCGGACGATGCACGGAGTACGTGTCTGGTTTATGCTCCATTATTCGGTGTTTTTCGCTTCTTTATGCTCCTCGTCAAAGGCGCGGCACAAAGCCTCGATAAGCCGGGTCAGGCGTTGCGGGTCCTTCTCTTTGGCGGCTTCGGCGGCCAGGTCGCGCCAATTTGGCTTTGCTTGAGACGCGTCTTCCTGCATCAGGTTTGACCCCAGTGGGCAATTCCGTTCGGCGGTCCAAATTACGAGGCCTTCTCCAATAGGTGGAGCACTTTGAGTGCACCGTTCAGAGAGGCAATCTCATGTCTGCCATCTTCCGAGTCTTTCAACTGCGCGAAGCGGGCGCGGATTGCCGCTTTTGCAAATTGGATACGCGCCGGCACCACACGCGGATTGGCTTCCATTACCGCTTGCCGATACGATTCAGTCCAAGACTGGGTTTCGGCTCCTCTTGTCATTGCTCCTCTTGTCATCACTGCACCCCTGACGTGCTGAGGGTTACCGCCTGACCTGCTTGCAGGCGGCATCTGGCAATCCAGAATCCAGAAGTAAAAATTCCACGAAAACGGCGATGTTTGAGAACTCGCCAGAGATCTAAAGTATCGAGGGAGTGCGCTTCGCCTGGATGCGCCAAGATGCGCCACAGAGCGGCTCTTGAGACCGAACAATGACAGACGCAACGGGGGGAGGGATGCCGCAGCCGGGAAGCTGACTGGAAGGTTAGAACCTGTGCCGGGCGGCCTCGAGCAGCGACCATTGAGGGCAAGGCCCGCTCCGTATGTCGAGCCTGAAACCTCCCAGTCTCGACATACGGAGCAAAGCGCATCTGCCTTCCGTCACACTCGGGTCAACATCAGTACGATCAGCAGCACGAGCAAGATCCCAAGCCCGCCACTCGGGTAATATCCCCACGATCGACTGTAGGGCCAAGCCGGCAGGGCTCCGAGCACCAACAGAATCAGCAGTACAAGCAGAATGGTGTACATCGAGTTCTCCTTTGGTGTTGAAGTGTGGCGCTCCGGCCTCATCAATGTGGTCAGTTGGTCCTTGCACTAGTTGCCAGTCCGATTAGCCTCCTTTGCCTGGCTGGCATACTTTTTCACCGCAGCCAGGAACGGCTCGCTGGAGTTGGTAGGACGCACCTTCCCGTTCAGGATGTCGCTGAACGGCATGAAGTGGCCGTACAGCAGGCGTGTCTCATCCTTGTCCTGCGTGATTGCCGCTCCGTTCAGATCAACTCCGGCGAACACACCGCGCGCTCGCGAGTAGGTGAGAACTTCGGCTTTCATCTTCCAATCGGTGTCCGCGCCGGTGTCGCGGCCAACCGGACCAGCGGCGGCGGAGGCATTCGCCCCCAGCTTGAACTTGCTGGAAAGCAGGTGTTGCATGCCCTCATCATTGGTGACGATCATGACCAGGTCGACCGCTTGCCCGCCTAACTGCAAGCCCCAACTGCCTCCGGTGATCGTGATGGGCGCCGGAGCGCTCCAGCCGTGCTCGGTCCGGCAGGTTGCTACGCCTTTCCCGTGGCTTCCGCCAAAACCGATGGCGACCTTGACCATCGAGGGGATGACCGCTACGCACTTGGCGTCGTTCATTACCTTATCGGGGATGGCCTTGTCGGGAGTGGCCATGATTTCATTCAGCACTTTTGTTGATGCGTCGATCCGCTTCGCGATGTCGGACTGATCCTTGCTGCTTTCATCCGAAGCCCAACCCATACCGACGATGAGCAAGAGCACCATTCCCAGAGCCGGGACATAACGGCGAAATACTTGTTTGGATAACATTGGCGCTAAGACTCCTTCCTGGGCCCATCGAAGGCCCAGCACTCTTCACCAGACCGACGCTAGTCGGACGCGTGGAGAAGTGCCATCCGGCACAGGCTGTAAAATCCGTGCGGCGATCCGGATCGATAAGGCAAAAAGGGTAGGCCAGCGAGGTCGACTTTCAGAATTCTTAGAATGAAGTCAACTTTCGGAATTTTCAGAATCGAGATACAGACCTGCTGCTATAACTCTCATGCTGGCGCGGGAACGGATTACGGTAGATGGTTTTCTGCACATGAGGGCAAGAACGAATGTACGTGTCGCATCCAACCGCTGCGACTGGTCTTAGAGTTGTGCGTTGTTCCCGTTCCGCACAACCACAGAGTAAAAATCGCGACTCTAAGCGGTGGGAGACGCACATGCCAGCCAAAAAGAAATCGAGTCGTCGCAAATACGGAAAAGCTGCCGGGAAGCGGGTCGCCAGCGCTATGCGAAGGAAGAAGCGCGGCACGCTTCGATCTGGCAAAGGCGGTAAGGGCGGCAAGGTAAAGAGCCGCAAACAGGCAATCGCAATCGGGCTTTCCGAAGCACGCAAGAAGGGGGCCAAGGTTCCCAAGAAGAAAGCCGCTTAGCGGAACAGGAGCGCTGGCTCAGGCGGCTGACAAATAACGGGTCCGGGACCCTTCCCCCGAGCACAGCGCTCCAATGTGGATTGCCTGGCGTCCCTCAGCATCAGACGAATCGCAAACGGTCGCCGTCTGCATCAGTCGCCCTCGGTTCCGGTTGACCGAAACCGAGCGCTGGCGGCATCGCTCATCTTATTGGTCATATCCTCCGCTTTGGTGCGCAGCGCGGCACGCGTCTCTACTCCGGGACCAGGTGCGAACAGCAGACCAAGGCCGATCCCGACCCCGAGGCCTCCGAGGAACGTAGCCGTGGGCGAAATCCAATGGGTGCGGCCGCGCAAGGCGTCACCGACTCCCTGCAAGCGATCCGCTGCATCCTCGTAGGTTCTTCGAACCACATCGCCGACGTCATCAACCCGGCCGGCAGCGTCCTTGTATCTTCGTTTCATGAGCGTACTCAGATCATCGGCGTGCTCGGACAACTGCTCTTCAACGCTGGTCCACAACTTTGGATCAGTTAGGAGGAGACCACATTTCATCGCCAGCCTCGCCCATCCCTTTGCGGTAGTTCGCCTTCCCAGTGGATGCATCTTCGTTCCTCCTATTCGAGATGTTAACAACCATCTATAGGGGAGAAATCCCGCCGGCCGCCATCCGTCTCGTTGTGTAGTGCAGGGGGAAAGTCCATGTAAGGCATGGAGCGCGGCGAGTGCCCTGTTGGAGACGGCAAGAAAGTGAGGGTGGTTCAACAAGAGATACTTTTGCCATGAAACCAGGGGTGTACAATTGCCGCCGTCTTCGCATGCCGATCGGATTCGTGGGGCGCACTCGGCTGCATGGAGCAGTTTGTTGCTGCATTGATTTGCCCAATGCGGGGCTGGGGCCTACATGGACGAACTGCATATAGTGGTTGCGCTCATCACCCGGGACAATGATTACCAGGCAGAACAGGCTGCGGCCGCCGCGGACGCCGGCAGAAGGATGGGCGTCCAGGTTCAGGTGGTTTATGCCGAGAACGACGCGGTCAATCAGACCCAACAACTGGTGAAGTTCCTTCAGGGCGAACCCCGTCACCAGGCGATTATTGTCGAACCAGTCGGCACAGAAATGGTTCAGATCGCGCGCGCGGCGGTGGCCGCCGGCGTAGGCTGGGGCGTTCTGAATCGCGAACCCGACTACCTCCCCATGCTTCGGCAGGGCAACGTTCCCGCCTTCGCCATCAATATCGATCAAGAGGAAATCGGAAAGATTCAAGGAAAACAACTCGGGGCATTGGTCGCAGAAGGGAATGTGATTTACATTGAGGGCCCCTCCAACAGCAGCGTCGCCAAACTCCGCTCCAAGGGAATGCTCGCCACCAAGCCCGCACGGGTACAAACGAAAGTGCTGAAAGGCGACTGGACCGAACATAGCGCTCAGCAAGCCATGAAGTCTTGGCTGGCTTTAAGTACGTCGCGGCAGCTTCATGTGCAAGCGGTGATCTGCCAGAACGATGCGATGGCGATGGGTGCGCGGAAAGCACTCACGGATTTACCAGAAAAAGACCGCGAGCAATGGAACAGCGTGCCATTCACCGGCTGTGATGGCATGCTGCGCACGGGGCAGGAGTGGGTTCGTCGCGGGGCGCTGAAAGCCACGGTTGTCACCCCAACCGATGCCGGGTTGGCAGTCGAGATGTTGGTGAAGAACCTTCGCGGAGGCGCGATGCCGCCGCAGTTAACATTGCTGGCCCCAGCGTCTTTTCCAGCGCTCACCGAGCTTTCAATGGCCCGCTCCGCGTCTCACAGCTCTCGGTAAACGCGGGCTTGAACCACATTCAAGCAAGGTGCTGCCGCGCGTACGAACTACTCTAAGCAGGCTTTCCTCAGGCGCGAATCACGCGGATTCCGCGTTGCGCAAAATGAGCGGTTGCCTGCTCAGGTGCGGTTTCATCGGTAACCAGCACATCTACGTCTTCGATTGGACAAATGAGCGAGCGGGTAACCACGCCCAGCTTGCTGGCATCGGCCACGACAATCACTTGCTCCGCCTGCTTCACCATGGCGCGGAAGGTCAACGCTTCGTCCGACTCATTGGTGGTGGTCCCACGTTCGGCATCGATTCCTGAAACGCTGAGGAATAGCTTGTTAAGGAAGACGTCGCCCATAAAGCTGATCGTAGCTGCACCCACCAGGGAGAAGGACCAGGGCCA
>Ga0126371_10006135_pt1 | contig 10679 bp, 7 predicted proteins | sample PanSoiMetaPlot_4_FD_110145 | JGI IMG/M metagenome (GOLD analysis project Ga0126371, IMG submission 110145) | Tropical forest soil microbial communities from Panama - MetaG Plot_4 | ecosystem: Environmental > Terrestrial > Soil > Tropical forest > Bulk soil | place: Panama | collected 2016-02-17
CGAAATGATCGTTCACCTGCGTGAAGGCGGCGAGCAGCCGCTCGCGGCCTTCGCGGTTGAGCGCCGTGATGCCCTGACGCAGCTTGGCGATCGCGCCAACCAGATCCTCGCGCTCGCGGTTGAGGCCGTTCAGGCGTTCCTCGATTTCTTGCGATTCCGCCTCGGCGACTAGATTCACCGGCCCCATGTTCTCGCGCTCGCGCAGCAGGCGATCGAGGCGGGTGGTGGCGGCGCCGATCTCGGGCAACTCCTCGTCGGGTTCGATGCCGGCGGCGGCCAAAACGCCTTCGGGTTTTGCTTGCAGCTTTTCGGCGATGGCGTCGGCGATGGTCGTGCGCGCCAGCACCGCCTGATCGCGCACGCCTTCGGCGCGTACGCGTTCCTCGCGCGCTTCGCCGGCGGATGCCTCGGAGGTGCGCGCCGTCTTATCCGCTTCGGCCAGCTTGCCTTCGCCCGCCGCGAGCGCATCAGCCGCTTGGTTGCGGCGCGCAGTCGAGGTGGCGATGGTCTCGGCCAACTTGTCGCGCTCGGCTGCGATTTCCTGCGGTCGCTGCGCCAACGATTCGATCTCGGCGTGAAGCTCGTCGCGGCGACTTTCGAGCGTTTGCCGCTGACGGGCGGCGGCGTCGGCGCGCTGTTCCCACGATTTTAGCTCGACGCCGATCGCGGCCAGTCGTTCGCTGCGCGTCGCCGCTTCGCGCACCAGCCGATCGTGTTCCCCCTGATGGGCCTGCTGCAAAGCGCGACGTTCGGCGAGCGTGGACCGCGCCACCTGAATTTCGTCACGGCCGACGGACGGGTCGGGCAAGGCGGCGAGCGCATTGCGCGCCGCTTCGGTCTCCGCTTCGGCTTCGCTGCGATCGAGCGTCAACCGCTGCGCGGCTTCTTCCAACGCAGCGCGGCGCGAAACGATCGCGGCGGCAGCGCGCGCCAATTCGGCCTCGTGATTGCGGATATCGGCCAAGGCGTCGAGCGCTTCGCGTGCGCGTTGCCGCGCGTGGCGGTCCGCTTCGGCGCGTTCGCGATTGTGGCGCTGCGCCGTTTCGAGCGCGTCGCGCCGCCGCGTTACTTCGGCCTCGGCAGCTTGCAGTTCGTGTGCGAGTTCCGTCAGGCGATGGCGTTGCTCCAGCCGTTGCGTCGCGGCCGCTGGCGCACCGGGAAGCTTGCGGAACCCGTCCCAGCGCCACAGACCGCCGTCGCGGCTGACTAGCCGTTGGCCCGGGCGTAATTCCGATTGCAGCCGTTCGCCATCGGCGACGGTGTCGATAATCCCGATCTGGATAAGGCGGCGTGACAACGACGCCGGCGCGGTGACGTGGTCCGACAAGCGCGCCACACCAGCCGGCAGCGATGGCGCATCGGCGTAGTCGGGCAGCCCGTACCAATGCGCCGGCGCGGCAACGTCGATCGGCGCCGTCAGGTCGTCGCCGATCGCGGCGCCGAGCGCCGCTTCGAAACCATGCGCCACCTGGATCGCGTCGAGCACCGGCGGCCACTTATCCTGATCGGGTTTGGCCAGCAGCTTTTGCAGCGCCTCGCTCTCGGCTTTCAGCTTGGTGCGGCTCATCTCGGCGGCTGCCAGCGGACCGCGTGCTTCGGTCTCGGCGGCCTGCGCTTCTGTCAGCGCTTTTTCCGCGGCCGCCAGCGCCGCGCGACTTTCCTCGGCGGCGTTTTCCGCCGCTTTGAGTGCCGCCAAGGTTTCCGCGCCGACGCCGCTGGCGCCGGCTTCGGCCTCGAGCGCGGCGCGTTGGCGCGCGATTTCATCGGCACGATCCTTGAGGCGAACCTGACGCTCGCCGGCCTCGCTGATGCGCGTCGTCAGCGCGGCACGGCGCGCTTCTTCGGCGGCGACGCGCTCGGTCAGCGCGGTCAGCCGGGCATCGAGCGCGGCGACGGCCTCGGCAACGCGCGCCAATTCCTTGGCCGCCTTCGCCTGCACCTGTTGTTCCTCTTGCTGGGCGGCGACCAGCGACTGGCGCTCTTCGCCCAGCCGCGCCAGCGCAGCACGTGCGTCGGCGGCCAGCTCGTCCTCACGCTTCAGGTCGGCGGCGAGCTGCTCGAGCCGCGCTTCGGCCGATTGTCGCGCCGCCATGATGCGGCGTTCCTCGTCGTCGAGTGCCTGACGCGCCAGCGTCAGACGCTGGAGTTCGGCCGAGGCTACCGCCTCGTTCTGCCGCAATGCCGGCAGCTCGGCGGACGCTGCTTCGCGCAGACGGTTGGCCGCCGCTGCCGCCGTCATGCGTTCGGCGACAATGCGTTCGGCCGCGCGTAAACGTTCTTCCGCCGCCGTCAGTTCGCCGGTGGCGGCCGCATAGCGCAAATGCAGCACGGTCGCCTCAGCGCGGCGGATCCAATCCGACAGCCGGCGATAGCGTTGCGCCTGGCGCGCTTGTTTCTTCAGGCTTTCAAGCTGGGTCTCGAGGGTGCGCAGCACATCGTCGAGCCGCGCCAGATTGGTTTCGGCGGCCTTGAGACGGAGTTCGGCTTCATGCCGCCGCGAATGCAGGCCGGCGATGCCGGCGGCTTCCTCGAGCAGCATCCGTCGGTCTGCCGGCTTGGCGCTGATAATGGCGCCGATGCGGCCTTGGCTCAGGATAGCGCTCGAATTGGCGCCGGTGGCGACGTCGGCGAACAGCAGCTGTACGTCGCGGGCGCGAACGTCGCGGCCGTTGATGCGGTAGTCCGAGCCGATGCCGCGTTCGATGCGGCGATGAATCTGGATCTCGTTGTGCGCGTCGTAAGGCTGTGGCGCGTCGTGCGCGGCGTTGTCGAGGTGCAACATGACCTCGGCGACGTTGCGGGCCGGCCGCGCGGTCGTGCCCGAGAAGATCACGTCGTCCATCTCGCTGCCGCGCAGGCGCTTGGCCGACGTTTCGCCCATCACCCAGCGCATGGCGTCAAGGATGTTCGACTTGCCGCAACCATTGGGTCCGACGATCCCGGTCATGCCGGGTTCGATCACGAGCTCGGTCGGGTCGACGAAGGATTTGAAGCCGGAGAGCCGGAGTTTGGCGAAATGCACGATCGGGCTGTGGGTTTAAGTACGCGACATGAGCGAGCTGAGCCAGTTCCGGACCGTCGCGATCACACTATCGTGGCGGTCGTTCGCTGCCGTGGCCGGACCGTCCCGGCTCGGCGCCGCGGCGCCGGACTTGGCTTGGAGATATTTGACGAACTCGTCGTAAGGCACGTCGCCGATCACCTTCGTGCCGTTGACGAAGAAGGTCGGCGTTGAATCGATGCCGTATCGGTTCTGGGCGACGAGACGCGAATTCAACACCGCGTCGGAGAGTTTCTGATTGTTGGCGCAGGCGTCGAATTGCTCCTGGCTCATGCCACCGAGCCTGGCGATATGTGCCAGTGCCTTCTTGGTTGCGGCCTCGCTACCTTGCGCCCATTCGCGCTGCGTCTGGAACAGCGTCTCGATGAATGGGAAATATCGGTCGGGCGGAAAGCATTGCGCGACGGTGGCGGCGACGACGGCCGATTGATCGAGCGGAAAATCGCGATACACCAGCTTGGCTTTGCCGGTGTCGATCCAGTCCTTCTGGAGCTTGGGCAGCGTGTCGCTTGCAAACGCCGCACAATGCGGACAGGTGAGCGACGCGTATTCGAAGATCGTGATCGGCGCGCTCTTGTTGCCGAGGACGTGATCGTTGGCCTGCAATGTCGGCGCATCGGCAGCGCGCGTCGGCAATGCGGTGGGGTGAAGTAAGGCCATCGCAATCGCGGCGGCACCAATCAGCCGATAAAAACGCATGAACAACCCCACACCCTGAAAACGGCCCGATGCTAGGGCTTGCGCGGCATCAGTTCAAGCAAAGCGCCGCCTTCGAGTCGGGAAAAATCCACTCAGCGGGTTTTGTCGCCGCCGGTTCCGATCACCGCTTCACCGAGTCGCATCAGCGCGTCGCGTAGCTCGGTGTCGGCGATGCCGGCGACTCGCTGTGTCAATGCGGCACGCTCGCTTGGCGCGAGATCGCGCCGCCGCCGCCGTGCCGCTGCCGGCTCCATCGGCAGCGGGCCTTGGACCAAGGACAGCCGCGCCAAGGCGCGATAGCCGAAGAATGCATTGAGCCGCTCGAGGATCTGGGGCTCGCGATGCTGCGCTTCGAGCGCAAATCCGGGCGCGACGCGCAGCCGTAGCGTGCCGTCACGGCGCTCGCCCGGCGGAAATGTCAGCTTTTCCGGCATCATCCGGCGGGCCAGATCGGCGCCGACGATCGCCGCCCATTGCGCCACCAGCTGGCCTTCGGAAAAGCCGCGCTTGCCGAGCGCCGGTTTGACGACGTGCGGCACGTCCGCCGCCAGCGCCCGCATCGCGCCGCGCCGACGATCGGCTTCGTTCGATGTGCCGGCCAACTCGTAACCTCCTGACGCTCGTGGCAGGATAAAGCATGAAGCGCGCCCGGTCGATGTTCCCTGCCGCTGCCGACCTCTCGGCGTCGCTGCTGGCCTGGTACGACCGGCACCGTCGCGTGCTGCCGTGGCGCGCGCTGCCCGGCGCAGCGGTCGACCCCTATCGCGTCTGGCTCAGCGAAATCATGCTGCAGCAAACCACGGTCGCCGCGGTCGGGCCCTATTACGCGCGTTTCTTGGCGCGCTGGCCGACGGTCGAAACGCTGGCGCGCGCCGAACTCGATGACGTGCTGCACGCCTGGCAAGGCCTCGGCTATTACGCGCGGGCGCGCAATCTGCACGCTTGCGCCCGGGCGGTGGTCGCGCGCGGCGGTTTTCCCGATACCGAATCCGGCTTGCGCACGTTGCCGGGCATTGGCGCCTATACCGCGGCGGCGATCGGCGCCATCGCTTTTGGTTGCCAGGCGGCGGCAGTGGACGGCAATGCCGAGCGGGTGCTGGCGCGCCTTTACGCCGTGCGCACGCCGCTGCCGGCGGTGAAATCGCGCTTGCGCGCCGCTGCACTGGCGCTGGTGCCCGCCGACCGGCCCGGTGATTTCGCACAGGCCTTGATGGATCTCGGCGCCACGGTTTGCACGCCGAAGCAACCGCGCTGCAGCGTTTGTCCGTGGCAAAGCTGCTGCCGGGCGGCTGCGCAGGGCATCGCCGAGAAATTGCCGCGACGCGCGGCCAAACCGACCAAGCCGCGGCGGCACGGCGTCGCGTTCTGGGCGGTCAACGAAGCCGGCGCCGTGCTGCTACGCCGCCGGTCGCCGAAAGGTCTCCTCGGCGGCATGATGGAAGTGCCGTCGACCGATTGGCGCGTTACGCCGTGGGACGATCGTGAGGCGACCAAAGCCGCGCCGCTCAAGGCCCGCTGGCGGCGGCTTCCCGGCACGGTGGCGCACGGCTTCACGCATTTCGACCTCGAGCTGGTGATCCTGACCGCGACCGCAAAGGGCGCTGGCGTCCGCAACGGAATTTGGGTCGCCCCGGCCCGGTTCAAGGACCATGCGCTGCCAAGTGTCATGAAGAAGGTGATTGATCAAGCACGCCGCACCGCGGCGTCGGCTTAGGCGGCGGGACCCATCTCGGTGCGGTACTTCTGCCGCAGCACGTCGATCGACACGGCGCGTCCCTTCACATCGATGTGCCAAAACGCCCAGCCGTTGCAGGCGGCAGCGCCCTGAACTTCGGCCGCCACCTTGTGGATCGAGCCTTTGGTTTCGGCCGAGATCACCGTGCCGTCGGCCCGCACCTTGGCGGTCCAGCGGCGCGACGCGTCGAACAGCACGTCGCCCGGCTTGAGGAAACCGTTCTCGACCAAGGCGCCGAACGGTACGCGCGGTTCGCTGCGCTTTTCGGCGGTCGCGATATCCTCGGCCGCCGCCGGCGTAACGGTGGCGACGCGGTCGCGCGCCAGGTGCACGTAGTCCTTCTCGCGGTCGATGCCGATGAACCGGCGGTTGAGCCGCTTGGCGACGGCGCCGGTCGTGCCGCTGCCGAAAAACGGGTCGAGCACCAGGTCGCCGGGCTTGGTCGCCGCCAGCAGCACGCGGTGCAATAGGGCTTCGGGCTTCTGGGTCGGGTGCGCCTTCTTGCCGTCCCGCTTCAGGCGCTCGCTGCCGCCGCAGATCGGCAACAGCCAGTCGCTGCGCATCTGCACGTCGTCATTGAGCGCCTTCATCGCCTGATAATTGAACGTGTATTTGCTCTCGCGCGACTTGCCGCACCACAGCAGCGTTTCATGTGCATTGGTGAATCGCCGGCCGCGGAAATTCGGCATCGGATTGGTCTTGCGCCAGACGATGTCGTTGAGGATCCAGAAGCCCATATTCTGTAACAACGCGCCGACGCGATAGATGTTGTGGTACGAGCCGATCACCCAGAGCGTGCCGTCGGGCTTCAAGAGGCGTCGCGCGGCCTCGAGCCAGGCGCGGCTGAAGCGGTCGTAGGATGCGAAATCGGCGAACTTGTCCCAGGCCTCGTTGACGGCGTCGACATGGCTGTTGTCGGGCCGATGGAGTTCGCGGTTGAGTTGGAGGTTATAAGGCGGGTCGGCAAAGACGAGGTCGACCGATTCCGCCGGCAGCCGCGCCATGACCTCGACGCAGTCGCCGATCAAAACCTCGCCGAGATCGTCGCTCGTTTCTCCCGATTGCCGCATCCGGCTCCCCGCCCGGAATTCGGCCGTCGGCACGAGTCGCGCCGCCGGAGCCGAATCGGCGCATCCTGCTCTGTCACGAGTCGGGTGTCAATATACGGGGAGAGTCAATGGCTTAGTGAGATTCGCTTGGATTTGATTCGAATGTAAGGTTGAGCTGCAGCGGCGCAAACGACAAGCGATGGTGCCGCGTTGGGCCAAGCGCCCGCAGGCCAGCGCGATGCGCTTCGGTTCCGTAGCCGACATTGGTCTCCCAGCCATAGCCGGGATAACGCAGCGCGAGCGCCCGCATCAGCCGGTCGCGCGTGACTTTGGCGATAATCGATGCGGCGGCGATCGACAACGACAGCGCATCGCCGCCGACAACAGTGCGTGTGCGGCAGGGCAATTGCGGATTGACGTTGCCGTCGACCAGCGCCCAATGCGGCACCGCCGGCAAGGCTTCGAGCGCGCGCCGCATGGCGAGCAGCGACGCTTGCAGGATGTTGATGCGGTCGATCTCGCCGACGGAAGCGGCGCCGATGCCGATTCGGGCGCAGGGCCATAGTCGCGCCGCGTAATCCTCGCGTTTCTCGCGCTGAAGCTTTTTTGAATCGTCGATCTGCCGGCGCAGGTCGCGCGGCATGCGGGCGGCATCGATGATCACGGCCGCCGCCACAACGGGGCCGGCCAGCGGTCCGCGGCCGACTTCGTCGATGCCGCAGACGATACCGTCGCATTCCCGCTCAAGCGCGAGATCGGGCATGCCGCTAAGTGACACTCCACGCGCCCACGGCGCAAGCGCGACGCGTACCGGCGGAAGTTAGAGCAGCCTGAGCTGGGCGCTCGGCAGCGGCGGCGGCGCGAACTTCGTCGTGTCGAGGCGCCACAAGCGGCCGCGATTGAGGTTGAGCTTCAGCCGTCGGCACGCGGTCTCGAAGCGGATGCGCAACAATTCGGCGTAAGGACCGGTGCCGGTCATGCGCTTGCCCCATTGCGGGTCGTAATCCTGGCCGCCATGGCCTTCGCGCACCAGCGACATGACGTGCTTGGCCTTGGCTGGGAAGTGGTCGTTGAGCCACTCGATGAACAGCGGCGCCACCTCCAGCGGCAGGCGCAGCATCGTACAGCCGGCGCCGCGTACGCCGACTGTGGCGGCGCGCTCCAGGATCGCTTCGAGCTCGGCATCGTTGAGCGCCGGAATCATCGGCGCTGCCATCACGCCGGTGGGGATGCCGGCGCCGGCCAGGGCCGCGAGCGTTTCGATCCGCCGTTCGGGTGTGGCGGCGCGGGGCTCCATCGTTCGCGCCAACTTGCGGTCGAGCGTCGTCACCGAAATCGCGCAGGCGGCGAGGTTGTCCTTCGCCATGTCGGCCAGGATGTCGATGTCGCGCTGAATTAGCGCCGACTTGGTGACGACGGTGACCGGATGCCGAAAATCGCGCAGCACTTCGAGGATGCCGCGCATGATCCGGTAGTGGCGCTCAGCCGGTTGATAGGGATCCGTGTTGGTGCCGAGCGCGATCGGCTGGCAGCGATACGACGGCTTGCGCAGTTCGGCGGCGAGCAGCGCCGGCGCCTGCTCCTTCACCAGAATGCGGCTTTCGAAATCGAGCCCCGGCGACAGGCCGAGATAGGCGTGTGTCGGCCGCGCGAAGCAATAGATGCAACCGTGCTCGCAGCCGCGATACGGATTGATCGAACGGTCGAACGGGATGTCGGGTGAATCGTTGCGCGCGATGATGCTGCGCGTGCTGTCGCGCGTGAATTGCGTCGCACGGCGCGGTGGCGGTTCGTCGGCCGTGCCCCAGCCGTCGTCGAACGCTTCGCGCTTTTCCTGCTCGTAGCGCCCGGTCGCGTTGCTGCCGGCGCCGCGGCCTTTTTGCAGCGGCACCCTCGCGGTGTCGTCCATGGCGTTAGGATGCGCCTGGAATTAGAACAAATCAAGAACTTCGGCCCAGGCAGCCAAGACCGCCTTAAACAACGGGGTCGGCCTTCAGCGTGCGCCCGGCGCGACGTGCTCTTTGAGCCGCGGCATGAGCTCGACCAGGTTGCAGGGCCGGTGACGGTTGTCGAGCTGCGGGCCGATCACTTCCCAGCCGTCGCGGCAGGCGCCCGGCGAACCCGGCAGCGCGAATAGATAGGTGCCGCCGGCGACGCCGGCGGTGGCGCGGCTCTGGATCGTCGACGTGCCGACCTTCTGATAGCTGAGCCAGCGGAACAGCTCGCCGAATCCCAAGATCTCTTTCTCGTAGACCGATTGAAATGCTTCGGGCGTGACGTCGCGGCCGGTGACACCGGTGCCTCCGGTCGCGATCACGACGTCGACAGCCGGATCGGCGATCCAGGTCTTGAGCGCGGCGACGATCGCGCTCTGCTCATCCTTGACGATGCGTTTGGCAGCGATGTGATGGCCGGCAGCAGTGGCCAGCTCGGCCAGCGTGCGGCCCGATTTGTCGGACGCCTCGTCGCGCGTGTCGGAAACCGTCAGAATCGCGATGTTGACGGCAACGAACGGACGCTTCTCATCGATTGTCGGCGACACGGCGTTCACCGCTATCGTGAATATCGAAAGCGGTATAGATCGGCCAATGACCCTCGGCAAGCGCGTCCAGATCGGGCGTCGGTTGGCCGAGACGCGCGCGGTAGATCCAGTAATTCGCCATCACGCGCTCGGTGAAGGCGCGCGATTCCGGTACCGGGAAGGTCTCGAGGAACAACAGCGGATCGGCGCGATAATCGGTCATGGCGATCTTTCGCCGCTCGACCGCGCCTGGGCCGCCGTTATAGGCGAGCGCGAAGAACAGTAGATTGCCGCGGATGTGATCGTCCTGGAGCAGCGTCCGGATATATTCCTGCGCCAGCGTCATATTGATTTCGGGATCGGCCAATTCGACGCGCTCGCCGCGCCGATTGTTGGTGTCCTGGCCGAGTTGCGTCGCCATCGAGCGCGCGGTGGCCGGCATCAATTGCATCAGGCCGCGGGCGCCGGCGTTGCTCACCACCTGCGGCGCGAACCGCGATTCCTGGCGCATCACGCCATAGAGCAGGGCGCGGTCGACGGTGAAGCCGCCATGCGGCGTCCAGCGCGGGATCGGATAAAGCGCGCGGTCGTAGTTTTGGCCGTTACGGCGCGCGACGATCGCGCCCAGCTGCAGGCTCAAGGCGGGCAGGTTGGCATGGTCGGCCAGCACGATCGCCGCTTGCATGGCGCCGGTCGAGCCGCGCGCCGCCATCAGGCGCAACTCCGCGGCCGCGCCGGTCGGGTCGCCGATTTGCAGCTCGGCCAACGCGCGCCGGCCGGCCGGTTCGCTGGTCATGATGCTGGCATCGAGGCCGCTGAACGGAGCGTCGGCGAAATTGAAGCTGGCATCGATGCCAAGCAGTCGGCCGGCCAGCAATCCGTAGAAGGTGTGCGGGCGGTTGGCGGCGACGCCGAGCCAGCGTGCGACGTTGGCCGGATGATGCGACCGCAGTTCGATACGCGCGGTCCAGAATGCGGCAGCCGCAATCATCGATGGCGACTGTGCCGGCGTGGTGGCGAGGGTCGAGAACGCTTTGCGTGCTTCGTCAAGGCGGCCTTCACGCCAAGCCGTCAATCCCGCCTGCCATTGGCCGTTGGGTGCGGGCGCGGGTTCGGCTTCAACCTGGGCCGGTCGCGGATCGAGATCGCCGCCTGCCAGCGACAATGCTGCCATAAGAGTCGCCGCCGGCTTGGGCGGTTTGGCCCCATCCGGCGCTCGTTTGATCGCTAGGCCATAGAGTCGGCCGGCTTCCGGCTGATCGCCGTAGGCGGCAAGCCAGGCGGCGAGCTCGGCGTAGGTGGTGTGGTACTTCGGATGGATGTAGCGCTCGGCCAGAACATGGCCGAGCAGTAGCTGGTCCTTGAGGAGACCGATCTCGCGGTCGGCCGCCTGCCATTGACCGAGGCGCTGTTGCAGCTCGATCAACCTATAGCGTTCCGCATCCGCCCCACTCAATACGTAGGGCAGGTCGGTATCGCTCCGAAGTTCGGTCGGAGGTGTCAGTGCAGCGGACTTGAACTCGCCGCTGAAATCACCTGCAGCCGCGTTATGGAAGGCGAACAAAGCTGCTGAAAAAACCGCAATAACAAACAGCGCAGCGTAAGTCTTGTTCG
>Ga0126371_10006137_pt1 | contig 10677 bp, 6 predicted proteins | sample PanSoiMetaPlot_4_FD_110145 | JGI IMG/M metagenome (GOLD analysis project Ga0126371, IMG submission 110145) | Tropical forest soil microbial communities from Panama - MetaG Plot_4 | ecosystem: Environmental > Terrestrial > Soil > Tropical forest > Bulk soil | place: Panama | collected 2016-02-17
CGTCGCCCTGCCCGGCCGCGTAGACCAGCGTGAGGTCGCGCGGATGGCCGATCTTCGAGCCTTCCGGGTCGCGCGAGCCGAGAAAGCGGTTCTCGATCGCGATCGCGATCTCCTCGGCGAAGCCGATGCCGACGAAACCGCTTGTCGCCAGCGTATCGCCGTCGCGGATGAGCTTCACCGCGTCGGCGGCGGAGACGATCTTGCCCTTTTCATCGCGCTTGAGAAATGGCAGCGCGGGGTGATCGATCATGGCGACCGCTCGGGTCACGCGCGCTTGCGCGTCTCGGTCGCGAAGTACACCGACACCAGGGTGATGAGCGCCAAGACGATCATGTAGGCCGAGATCGGCCACGTCTCGGGCTTGTATTCCGTCATGAGCCACGTGGCGATGAGCGGCGACAGCGCGCCGGCGAAGATCGAGGCGAGATTGTAGCCGAGCGACACGCCGCTGTAGCGCACCTTGGTGCCGAACAGCTCGGACAGGAAGCTCGCCTGCGGGCCGTACATGGCGGCATGACCGACCGCGAGCCCGAGCACGATGGCGATCCAGCCGAGCTGCGGGGTCTTCGTGCCGAGCAGCCAGAACAGCGGGAAGGACATCAGCGCGGAGAACACCGCGCCGAAGATGTAGACCGGCCGGCGGCCGAGCTTGTCCGAGAGCGCGCCGAATGCCGGAATGGTGAAGCTCTCGATGAAGGCCGCGATCAGCACGCCGTTCAGGATGTCCTGCCGGTTCATGCCGAGCGCCTGCGTCGCGTAGGCGAGCACGAAGGTCGCATAGATGTAGAAGAATCCGTTCTCGGCGAAGCGCGCGCCCATCGCGAGCAGGATGTTCACGGGGTGCTGGCGGATGGCGTCGATGATCGGCATCGCCGCTTCCGACTTGGTCTCCTTGACCTTCTGGAATTCCGGCGATTCCGCCAGCGTGAACCTGATCCACAGGCCGACGATGACCAGCACGATGCTGAACAGGAACGGAAGCCGCCAGCCCCAGGCGGTGAATTGCGCATCGCTCATCGCGATCGAGAAGATCGAGAAGACCAGCGTCCCGAGCACGAGACCGAGCGGCGCGCCGAGCTGCGGCCAGCTGCCGTAGAATCCCTTCCTGTCCTCGGGCGCATGCTCGACCGCCATCAGGACGGCGCCGCCCCACTCGCCGCCGAGCCCGAAACCCTGGATCAGGCGGCAGGCGACCAGCAGCACGGCCGCCCAGACGCCGAGCGTGTCGTAGGTCGGCAGGATGCCGATCACCGCGGTCGCGGTGCCCATGATGAGCAGGGTGAGATAGAGCATGGTCTTGCGGCCGATCGTGTCGCCGTAATGGCCGAACACGAGACCGCCGAGCGGGCGCGCGACGAAGCCGAGCGCATAGGTCGCGAACGCCAGCAGCGTGCCGATCATCGGATCGAACGTCGGGAAGAACAGCTTGTTGAAGATCAGCGCGGCCGCCGTGCCATAGAGAAAGAAGTCGTACCATTCGATCGCCGTGCCGATCAGGCTCGCGGTCGCGACCTTGACGTGCGACGTGTGTGTCTTGTCGAGCGCGATGGTCGTCATCTCGTCCCTCCCTGCCCCGGGCGTCCGGTCACTCGGACGTTGTTTTGCTTGCAAAAAATGTGGGCTCGGCGCGTCTCGCCGACGCCATCTGACGCCATATCAAGGCGAACCGCAATCCGGCGGCCTTGATCTGAATCAATTATCCCGGGCTTTGCGGGCCGCGCGGACGCCCGGCGGCGGCGCGCGGCGAAATTCAGCGGTCCCTGTCCGCGTAGCTCGAGCGCGCCTCGGGATAGCGCTCGCTCGCCACGTTGTTGACGCCCGGTACGCTGGTCGGGAACTCGAAGATCTTGCGCACCAGGCCCGGCGCGAGCGCCGAGGCCGGGTTGACGCGCAGGGTCGGCGAGCCTGGCGGCCCGACCACCTCGAACGTGATGCCGATGAGGCCCTCGCGGTCGCCGCCGAGGAACAGGCCGACGATCGGGATCTGCCCGAACATGTTGTTGAGCTCGAACAGCGGCACGAAGGTGCCGCGCAGGCGCACGTCGTTCGCCGCGTAGTCGAGTACGCCGTCCATGGTGGCGCCGATCACCGGTCCCTGCAGCCGCGCGTCGCGCACCATGAAGCGGCCCGGCGAGCGGACGAAGTCGACCACCATGCGCGAGAAGTCGACGCCCGAGGATTGCGGACCACCGCCGCCGCCGACCACCTTCTCGAGCGCCGGCTCGCCGCGCACCTCGAAATCGCGGACGACGAGGCGGCCTTCCTGCGGCGTCTGGCTCGGCGTCGGCGGCTCCATCGAGGCCCACATCTGGCCGCCCACCACGCGCGGATAGGTGTCGGTGAAGCGCAGCAGCGCGCCCGCATCCGTGCTCTGGAAGAACAGCGCCTGGCGCCCGTTGGTGCCGGTGCGGATGTCGCCGAGCAGGCTCGCCTCGGCGCCGTGCTTAGCGTTGAGCGCGAAGCCCTTGATCAGGCCGGCCCGCTTCTGCAGGCGCAGTTCGAGCCCGCGCAGCGCCTCGCCGTGGAAGCCGGCGACCGCGCCGATCTTCACGTCGAGGTCGAGGTCGTTGATGCTGCGGCGCTGCTGCGGCTGCTTGCTGTCGGCCGGGCCGCCGCCCATCACCGACTTGATGAAGGTGCGGCCGTCATAGACGTCGCCGCGCATCGTCACCTTGAGGACGCCGTCGGGCAGCCGCTCGGCCCTCAGGCTCGCCTTGTCGTCGCTCGCCATCCCGAACACCGGGAAGCTCGCCGCCACCACCTCGCCGCTCTGGTCGAGCTCGACCGAGCCCTTGACCGAGACGCCGCCGCCCTCGACCACGATGTCGTCGATGCGCGTGTTGGTGCCCTTGCGCGAGGCCATCGTGAAGGTCGCGCGCGCCGCCTTGGCGGCCGGCTTGGTCCAGCCCGGCAGCAGGTTGTCGATCTTCGCCTGGGTGAGGTCCGCCTCGATCGCGAAGCGGCTGTCGAGCTCGGGCGAGGACGCGACCTTGGCGCCGAGCCGGATCGGCACGGGCCCGGTCAGCGCGCCGTTGAAGTCGAAGCCGAAGCGGCTGCGCGCCGCGTCGTCGAACGTCGCCTGCAGGCGCAGCTCGGCGTCGACGTCGCCGCGCGGCTTGCGGTAGTCGACCAGCGCGGCCATGCCGCCGATGCGCACGTCGCCGCGCGCCTGGTAGCCGTCGGGGTCGGCGGTGACGCGCAGGCTCTGCGCCTCGATCCGCTGGTCCATCATGAACCTGTCGACCGCGAAGTTGGCGATGTCGGCGACCACGTTGTACTTGATGCTGCCCTTCGGCATGTCGGGATCGATCGCGAGATTGAGCGCGACCTGCGCCGTCACGGTGCCCTTGCTCCCGGCCGGATCGAGCGGCGAGCCCGAGGCCTCGCGCAGCCGGTCGCTCGCCAGGAGCTCGGCCGCGGCCGGCACCGGGCCCTCGATGCGCATGCGCACGCGCGCCGGCGGCTTCCTGACCTGCGAGTCGGGAATCTCGAACACGCCGTTGGCGATGGTGAGCCGCCGCCCCGAGGCGAGATCGACCACGCCGCGGCCGAGGCTGATGACCACGTTCTTTCCCGCCACCCGCATGACGAGGTCGGCGTCGCGGATCGGCGGCAGCTCGTTGACCGGCCGCACCACCGTGCCGCTGGTGACGATCTCGACCGACAGGCCGTCGTCCGGCACCGGCGGCCCGCCCTTCTCGAAGGCGGACATGTTGGCGTTGGTGGCGATCTCGATCTTCTCGACCGATCCGCCGATGAAATGCTCGAGCGCCCAGTCGCGCACCGGCGTGTTCACGAACACCGGCCACATCTGCTTGAACGCCGCGATCGACATGTTGCGGCTCACCGCGCCGATGGCGAGGCGCGGGTCGGAGGTGGAGAAATCGATGTACCCGGAGGCGGCGACGCCGACGTCCTTGTTGCCGACGTCGGCGTGCTCGATGTCGAGGCGTCGTTTGGCCGGGTCGAAGCGGCCGATCACCGCGATGCGGCTGAGCACCAGCTGCTCGTCCTCGGCGGCGCGCGGCGCGAGCACGATCGAGCCGCCGGTGAGGCCGATCCGCCACGGCGCGCCCGCCTGCGCCGGCGCCTCGGCGTGCGCCACCAGCGTGATGCGGTTGCCGCCCGACACGATCTGGAACGGCGCCGCGAGCGCGCGGCGGCTCGCATCCCAGTCGATCGTCGCCTCGGCGCGCTCGACCTGGACCTGCGCGTTCGGATCCTTGGCGTCGGTGATCGTGCCGGGGCCGATCGAGAGCTGGCCGCTCGCCAGCTGCGGCATGCCGTCGCGCGCGAGCTCGGCGCGCAGGCTCAGCGACAGCGGCAGGTCGGCGTCGAACTGGGTGCTGTCGACGCGCGCGGCGAGCATCAGGTCGCGCCACATGATCTTGCGCGCCTCGATGCTGACGGCGCGGCGGCCCTCGCCGAGCGGCTTGACGCCGGCGAGCAGCACCCACGGCCGGTCGGCATTCTCCGAGCCGATGCGCAGGATGACCTCGCCGCCCGCCTGCCGCGTCAGGCTCAGGTTGATCTTGTCGAACTTCGACTGCTGTCCGTTGCGCTCGTCGTCGACCGTGAGGCTGCCGCTCTTCAAGCCGATCTCGCCGAGGTCGCGTCCGTCGAGGCCGAGCGCGCTCACGGTGTCGAGCCAGGTGAGCAGCGCGCCGAGAGTTTCCAGGCTGCTGCGCGAGGGCGCCGCGGGGGCGGCCGGCGCGGCTGCCGCCGAAGTGGTGAGCCCGCGCGTCGGTATGACCGACAGCGCTTCCGCCGAGGCGAGCTTCGGGGCGCGCGCGAGCGGCCGCTTGTCGGCGCCGGTGAACACCGAGACGTCGCCGTTCTGCTCGATGCGAAGCGACAGCGCGGCGCCCACCAGGTTGAGGCTTTCGGCGCGCAGATGACCGCTGAGGATGCTCAGACCAGCGAGCCCGACCTCGGCGCGCGGCGCGTTGGCGACCACCGCGCCGTCGCCGTCCTTCACCACGATGTCGCGGATGCGCAGCGCGGTGCGGCCGTTCTCGTCGCGCTCGAGAATGGTGCCGCCGACCTCGACCGAATAGTTGTTGCCGAGATTTTCCTTGATGGCGGCGGCGAGCCAGTCGGTGGCGAAATCGAGCGCGATCGGGCCGCTGGAGAGCCGATACAGCAGTGCGCCCATCGCCACGCTGGCGACGACGATGAGCCCGGCGCACGTGTACAAGACGCGGCGCACGGCCCGGCCGCCGAGGAACTCGGGCAGCACGAAGCGGCGGCGCAGAACCGGGTGGAGAGCGGTCGGCGGCGTTTCGTCGATGAAGAGATCGTCGGGTTCGTCGGGCTCGGGCGCCGGCGCAACCGCTTTCACGGGCTTCGCGGCACACGCCCGCGCCGCATGCGCTTCACGATGGGAGCGCAAGCTTTCCTCCAGGCCGCGCAACGCCGCGAGCCGTGGACTATCGCACTTGTCCGACATGCCGGATCGGCATCCCCCGCCTGACTTCCCTGCGTTGCGCAGGTCGAGGCGCATCCCCATGCGCGGTCAGGGATTCTCCCAGTTCCCCTGACCCACCGGCGCCCCTCCCCAAACCATGAGGCCGTTCTAGAATGATGATCCTGCAAAAAGGTCGAAAGGAAGGCACATGCCCGCCCGTCTCGCCCCCGGATCCAAGGCCCCGGCCTTCAGCCTGCCGCGCGATGGCGGCGCGACGGTATCGTTGGCCGATTTCAAGGGGCAAAATCTGGTTCTGTATTTCTATCCCCGCGCCGATACGCCCGGCTGCACCGTCGAATCCAAGGCATTTTCCAGCCTCGCCAAGGCCTTCGGCAAGGCCGGGACCGCCGTTCTCGGCGTCTCGGCCGACCCCGTGAAGGCCCAGGACGCCTTCAAGGCCAAGCACGGCCTCGCCATCCCGCTCGCCTCCGACGAGACCCACCGGATGCTCGAGGCCTATGGCGTGTGGGGTGAAAAATCCATGTACGGGCGGAAGTTCATGGGGATAACCCGGACCACCGTCCTGATCGACCGGGACGGCCGGATCGCCCGAATCTGGCCCAAGGTGAAGGTCGAGGGTCATGCCGAGGAGGTCCTCGCCGCCGCCAAGGAACTCTGATTTTCGCATCGGCGCATGTCCAGGTCGGCGGACCTGTACCGGATCAAGTCTGCGGCAGGCTTTCGCCGTAGCACGCCCCTGCTCTCCTGCGATGCGTTGCAATCGTGGACCATACGGACTTGTACGTCGGCCGCGTTAGCCGACCGTTAACCATGTTCGCAGCAAATTCGCCCCCGAGCGTCGCCCTCACGTTGTCGAGTCCGGCGCGGGAGCGTCGATGTCGCACCGAGTCTTTCCCCACCGTACCGGCGAACCGTACGCGTACGCGCACCCCGCTCACCACGACTGGGTGGCCGAGCATGCGGCGCAGCGTCATCCCGATGAGGCCTACGGGGTGGATCTCCCGCCGCCGCAGCCGACGCGCCGCAGGCGCGCCGAGCACAGCGTCCGCCGCGGCCCGGCCCGCGCGGACTACACGCTCGGTCACGGCGCCTGGCAGGTGCGCATCGGTCCGGTGGCGTTCTGGATCTGCGTCGGCACGTTGGTGATCATGGCCGGCTGGGCCGGCATCACGGCCACTTATTTCGCGTTCCACGACGACGTGCTGGCGCGCCTGATCGCCCGGCAGTCCGCCATGCAGTTCGCCTACGAGGATCGCATTGCCGAGATGCGGGCGCAGGTCGACCGCGTCACCAGCCGGCAGCTGCTCGACCAGGAGCAGTTCGAGCGCCGGCTCGACCAGCTCGCGAGGCGCCAGGCCGCGCTCGAGGCGCGCAGCTCCTCGCTCGGCGCACTGACCGATCCGGCCATCACCGGATCGATCAAGCCCAACACGCGCGCCATCACGCCGCGCGACGCTCAGCCAAAACCTTCGCCGATCAGCGGCACGACGTCGATCGCGCCCGCGCCGGAGCGCGACGCCGCGCTCGCCGACGGCGGCCCGGCCGGCGCGCTGGCGCGGCTGCAGGATTCGCTCGACCGCGTCGAGGCGAACCAGACCACGTCGCTCAACGCCCTCGAGCAGGTCTACGACGGCAAGGTCAAGCGGATGCGCGGCGTGCTGGCCGATCTCGGCCTCGGCGCGGCCGCGCGCAGCGCCGCCGAGGGGACCGGCGGCCCGTTCGTGCCCTATCGGCTCGCTTCCGCGGCCTCGCCGTTCGAGGCCCAAGCCCATCGCATCGCGATCGCGCGCGCCCGGGCCGACAAGCTCGTACGCACGCTCGCGACCGTGCCGCTGCGCCAGCCGGTCAACAGCGAGCTCGACGCGAGCTCGGGCTTCGGCCTGCGCATCGATCCGTTCCTCAACCGGCCCGCGATGCACACCGGCATCGATTTCCGCGGCAACAGCGGCGAGGCGGTGCGCGCCACCGCTGCCGGCACCGTGACGGCGGCCGGCTGGAGCGGCGGCTACGGCCGCATGGTCGAGATCGAGCATGCCAACGGCGTCGCGACCCGCTACGGCCACCTGTCGGAGATCGACGTCAAGGTCGGACAGACGATCAGGCTCGGCCAGGTGATCGGCCGGCTCGGCTCGACCGGCCGCTCCACCGGCCCGCATCTGCATTACGAGACGCGCATCGACGGCGAGGCGGTCGATCCGGACAAATTTTTGCGGGCGGGAGTGAGGCTGGGGGCGATTCAGTAGCGCCGCCTGTCGGGCTCAATCCGTTCAACACCGATCGAAATGGCATGTGTGCGCCGGAGCAGCGCGAGGTGGTCGTTGCGCGCCGAACGTCTTCGCACCGACCTCGCGCTCAATAGGTCTTCGCGGCGGCCTGTGGCACCTGCCCGCGCGCCTCGCGCACGGCGGCGGATGCTGCGTTCGCCATCAGCCGGGCGTCGTTGAGGAGCGTGCAAAGCTGATAGCCTTCGCCGAAGCGGCGCACCGCAGTCTTGGCGCCGTCGGTGTGAACGCCGGCGATCTTGCTGCGCCGGCGCGTGCCGTCGCAGATCTTCCTGATAGCGGCAAGCACCTCGGGGTCCTGCGGATCGAGGGTCGGGGGCGGCTTGCCAAGGCTCATGGACAGGTCGGAGGGGCCGACATAGACGCCATCGATGCCGTCGACCGAGACGATCTCGTCGAGGTTCGCGACCGCCTGGCGCGTCTCGATCATGGCGAACAGCAGGATTTCCTCGTTGGCGTGCTGCCAGTAGTCGGCGCCGCCGTAGAGCACGGCGCGGTTCGGGCCCATGCTGCGCGCTCCGCGCGGCGGATAGCGGCAGGCCGCGACCAGCGCCTCGGCCTCGGCGCGCGAGTTGATCATCGGGCAGATGACCCCGTACGCGCCGGCGTCAAGCAGCTTCAAGGTCAGAATCGGCTCGTTGTGCGGCACCCGCACCATCGGCACCGCCGGCGTGGTGGAAATCGCCTGCAGCATGCCGACCGCCGCCTGGAAGTCGATCGGCCCGTGCTGCAGGTCTATGGTGACGCTGTCGAAGCCCTGGTGCGCGATCATCTCGGCCGAGTACGAGCTCGGGATCGCGAGCCAGCCGTTGAGCACTGTGCCGCCACCCGCGACGATGCGGCGTATTTCGTTCTTGCGCATGGCGATCTCCTCACCCCCTTGAGGCGTTACCCGAGCACCTCGGGGTTGACCGCATTCTCGCGGATCGGCCGTCCGTCGAACACGCTGAGCACGTTGCGCGCCGCCTGCAGGGCCATCCGATCCATCGATTCGCGCGTAACGCCGGCCATATGCGGCGCGCTGATCACGTTGTCGAGCGCGAGTAGCGGATTGTCGGGCGACGGCGGCTCCCGGTCGAACACGTCGAGACCGGCGCCCGCAATTGCGCCGGCGCTGAGCGCGTTATGCAGCGCCGCCTCCTCGACGATGCCGCCACGCGCCGTATTGACCAAGTAGGCCGTGGCCTTCATCCGCGCGAGGCGGGCGGCACCGAACATGCCGTCCGTCTCCGGCGTCTTCGGGCAATGAATCGTGACGAAGTCGGCGCGCGGCAGGGCGGCGTCGAGATCGGCCGCCGGCTCGCAATGCGCTTCCCGCACCGCCTCGTCGGTGATGTACGGGTCGTACACCAGGACGTTCATTTCCATCGCGAGGCAGCGTCTGGCGACGCGGGTGCCGACGCGGCCGAAGCCGACGATCAGCACGGTCTTTCCGACGAGGTCGAACGGCACGCCGGACAGCCGGTCGGTCCAGCGGTTCGTCTTGACCAATTTATCGAGCGCCGCGCCGCGCTTGGCCAGCGCCAGCATGAAATGCATCGCCTGCTCGGCGACCGACGGCGAATTGGCGGTGCCGACCACCATCAGGGGAATGCCGTGGCGAGTGAGTGCCGCGACGTCGACCGTATCGTAGCCGACGCCGATGCGCGCCACGACTTGCAGTCCGTTGGCATTGGCGATCTCGCTCTCGCCGAACCGCGTGAGGCCGAGGACGGCGCCGTTGACGTCGCCATCCCGGCGCAGAAGGGCGTTGAATTCCGCCGCCGCGATCGAGCCAGGGAACTCCACCGCCTCGACGTCCTCGCGTGCCTTGAACACCTCCCACCCGGCGGCCGCCAAGGTGTGCGCCACCAGCACTCTCTTCTTGTTGCGAGCCACGCCGGACCTCCCTCTTCCCGCTCGCGACGCTCGCGGGGCGGCCGACCGCAGACTGCCGGGCGGCGCGCGACACTGCAAGCGGTCCGTCGGCCCCGTGCCGAAGGCCTTCTGCGCCAGCGCCCACTGCATGAACGCGTCGAGATCGCCGTCGCGCACCGCGGCGGTGTTCGAGGTCGAGGTGCCGGTGCGCAGGTCCTTCAGCCGCTATTCGGCCGCGACGTGGCGTTGCGATGGCTTGGTCACATGGCTCCCAAGCGCCCGCGCCTCGGCCGCTCGACCGGCCCGCATCTGCATTACGAGACGCGCATCGACGGCGAGGCGATCGATCCGGACAAGGTTTTGCGCCGGCGCCAAGGTGGGCATGATCCAGCAGCAGCTATTGCCGACGCGCTCTTTCCAGTTCCCGCGCCTGGGCGCCGGTCAGATCGCGCGCCCTGCCATAGTCGGTCTGGCCGGGCCCTACCTCGGAAATGCCCGCAACACGTTCGCCCTCAACCGGTGCGCCCGTGTCAGGGTCCAGCCCAAGGTCCGACAGAAGAATGTAGGCGCGATTGCCGCCCACGCAGGTCAGCACGGCCCAATCGTCCTCGACGAACTGGTCCCGCGCGACCTTCTCGACGTGATCGAACAAATTCTGATCGACCGTATATTGCTTGCCGAAGATGCGCACCTCGAACGAGCCCTCCGAATCATTACGGATGTAGTCGATCGTGTCGCCTGCCTTCAGGCCAACCGTGCCGGAGATGAAATCCCGGGACATGAAATCGAAATCGAACGGCTCCTTCACCACGAGCCGCAGAATTTTGGTCGCCGAATAGAACTTGACCTTGCTCTTGGCAATCCGGCTCTTGTTCCAAGGGTGAATGACCGCGAGGTAAGGCAGTCGGCAGGCGATATCGCGTGGAGCTGCCTTGTCCATCGTGGCGCGCGCGGCGACGACCGCATCCGGGCGAGTGACCGAAAAGCCGGGCGGATACTCGCGGCTCCAGAACTCGGAAATGAACCAGCCGTCGCCGTATCCGTTCGGCGGCACGGGCGCGTGGCCCCTGGTCGGCGATTGGGCGAACGCGCCGCCCGGCAGCGCGACCA
>Ga0126371_10006138_pt1 | contig 10677 bp, 9 predicted proteins | sample PanSoiMetaPlot_4_FD_110145 | JGI IMG/M metagenome (GOLD analysis project Ga0126371, IMG submission 110145) | Tropical forest soil microbial communities from Panama - MetaG Plot_4 | ecosystem: Environmental > Terrestrial > Soil > Tropical forest > Bulk soil | place: Panama | collected 2016-02-17
AGCAAAGTCTCGAGATTCTGCATGGAGATGGCGCCGCCGGCGGCGGCGGGACCCCGCCCAGCGAATTGGGGGTCAGTATAGTCAACAGCATTCGCGTCCAACATGATCCCGAGATGGCTGGCAAATCTGGTTGGGGTTTCGGCGAGCTTCGAGGCGGCGCCGGCGGACGGAGTAGCGCCTCGTACGGCGGCCTTGAGTCCTGTGCCAGCAACCGAGGCGTCGGTCCACCAGAGCGCCGCCTTCTTCAACTCAGGGAGCAGGCCGCGCCGATAGAAGACCTCCATTGTGGGGATATTGAGGGCCCGGCCTCCGATCGGACCCGTCTTGACGGGGAGATTCGGATCTGCGAGCTTCTCGAGTACCAAGACTGAAACACCGGCAAGCCGTAGCTCACAGGCAAGCAGCAAGCCGACGGGTCCAGCGCCTGCAATCACCACGTCGTAATCCATAGCGGCTCTCTGTCTGGGAAGGGCTCGCCATCACGTTAGCAAATCCGAGCACCTTAGACGTGTTTGGGAAACGATCGTTGCGGAAACCGGAGAAGCTTTGTTCCAACGAAGGCAGTTAGCACGGGGACTCCGCTTGGTACCAAGGGGAGTGTGCCGGTCCGATTTGCGGAATGGCCCTCCTGGGCCTGGCCAGCGCTGGTGTTGAGCTTCTCTCACAACTCGATTGTCGCGCGAGGGTGCTGAAAAACCGGGGGCGCCCGGAGGGCGATTTGGCGGTAAGGGGCTGATGCGGCGGGGGATGGGAAAATTTTTTCGGTTGGTGATGGACCGGGAAGCCGGTTTGTGTCGACCGAGAAACTCTATTTTCGAAGCCGTACAACTTCAAGAGACTCTAGCATACGGACCGAGCGTGCGCCTTCCTTATCATCAGGGCACACAATTCGCAATGGTGCCTGGTCCTTTGGCAGCGATTGTCCATCCTTTTTGTCTGCTACCAAAAGCCGCTCCCCGCCAAGCTGTGGCTCCACTTCCGCCAGGGTGAATAGTACTTGATAACCATCACTGGCTTTCGCTAGAACGTAGCTCGCCAGCGCTTTGCCACGGAGGTTTTGTCCCATTGGGGCACCCGCTCGAACAAGAATGTCCCGGAGCCAAACGCCTTCGTATTCGGCTCCAGGATTGCCCGGGGTTCGGACTGTCGCACGCGGCATCCTCATGAGATCATTCAGGGTGAGTTCCAGAGGCTTTTCAACGTCTCCGGTAACCACTAGTTTTTGGACTGAGGATGGTTGGGCCGCAATCGAGGTTAGAGCGATGCCAGCAAAGAGTAAAAGACTTGTTCGGGCATTCTTCATAAACATGTTCCTGCCGTGGAAGCGGCCGCTTTTGGGGAATTCAAGGCTTTTGGATCATCACTTCGGTTGATTTGATGACCACGCGAACGGAGTCACCCTTCTTTAGTCCCAATTCTTCGGCGCTCGATCGGGTGATCACACTTTCCACCTGACTCTCGCCAACTCGAACGACGACGTGCGCCATTATCGTGCCCAAACGCACTTCCTCTACAACGCCCGGCAACTGGTTTCTAGCTGAAAGCGACATGCTTCTGTCATAGCAGAAAAACCGTCACGAGACACGTAAAATTTCCGTCGCAGCCCCTTTTTTGTCATGTCTTGTTTGGGTTATACTGTCGTTCTTACAAGACATCACCGGGGCGCAAGCAAGCCTCTGAATTTATAGGCCTGCCGTATCAAGTGGTCCCGTCTTCAATTGCACGAAGCAGGTCCTGAGAGCATGACATTTCGACCGTTTGCTGTCCGAACAATCTTGTGCCTGATCCCACTGATGCTTGCGCGCGGCCAGGCGGACAGGCCACTCGGGTGGCGGCGGGCGTTAAGCGACCTTCTGGCTGCCTCGGACCGCTCCGAATCAGAAGACGCCATCGAACACGGCCGCGAACGCATCGCCGCAATTCGACGTGAAATCGAAGAGTGGCTTGCCCTGAATCCTGTTTCGACCGTTCCATTACCGGAGTACCCGTCGCCGCCGTGGACCCTCGACCAACTCCGAAGCCAAACCGTAGCACTCAAGGACACAGTTGAAGCACTTCTCAGAAGCATTCCCGGTCGCCCGTTCGATCTCGGCTTGACCGTGGTGAACGTGACCGATTCCGCGTCGGCTCTGTCCCCGGTTTTTGACACTCTGGAGCGGGCCGAAATCCAGGAGCACGATACGCTCACCGTAAATCAGGCCATTACCTACCTTCCGGGCATCGCTGTCGATCACAAGTCGCCAAGGAATCAGACGGGCATTTCGATCGGAGGGTTCGACAGCCGACAGATTCCCTTGTTCCTCGATGGGATTCCGGCGTATGTCCCCTTCGACGGCTACGTCGACTTGACCCGGTACCTGACTGCCGATGTCGCGGAAATCCAAGTTGCCAAGCTGTATTCTTCTCCTTTGCTCGGCCCCAACACGCTCGGGGGCGCCATTAACCTGGTAACGCGGCAGCCGCAGGAAAAGTTGGAAGCAGACGCCTTCATCGGAACCGGCTCTGGCTCGCTATTGAACTCTGGCCTTCGCCTTGGGTCTCGATGGCGCCGGTTTTTCTTTCAGGGCTCGCTCAATTGGCTGCAAAGCAACTTCTATCCGATATCGGGCTCGTTTCCTGTCAACGCCGCTCAATCTGACGAGCACCGCGTCAATTCCGACCAACGCGATGAACAGTTCGGGGGACGCCTCGGGTGGACGCCCAGAACTCAGGATTCCTATGTGTTGAGCTATTCGAACCAGAAAGGGAATACGGGTATCCCGCCCTACTCCGGCGCCGCCCCGTTTTGTCCGGCGGGAAACGCGACCGTATCTTTTCCGTGCGTCACACCCAAGTATTGGAGTTGGCCTCGCTGGAATTCGAATAGCTACTACTTCAACTCGAATACCGCGGTCGGCGAGTCGAGTTCCGTGCGCGTCCGAGGTTTCTACGAACAGTTCCCCAACATCCTCGAAATGTTCGACGACTCGACCTACGCCACCATGAATAAGCCTTCGTCGGGGATTCTGAGCTACGAAGACCATTCGACCGGCGCTTCGGGCGAGTTCGATACCAGGCTGGTGCCGCACAACGCATTGGGCGCCTCGTTCTTTGTGAATCGCGACACCCACCAGGAGCAGAGCACGACGTTCGCGGCCAATCTGCCCACCACCACGCCGCGGCAGACCGATCGCGATCTGCAATCATCGTTCGGCGTCCAGGACTTGATCACAGTCACCTCCAAAGTTCGGGTGACGACTGGATTCAGTGCCGACAACCTGGACGGATTGCAAGCCCAGGACCTAAACAGCGCGAAGACGATGGCGGTTCCATTTCAGATACCGGGAATCTGCCCGGCTACAACGAGCGGCTCATTTACAACCTGTACCGATCACGTTTGGGCTTACAATCCGGTCGGATCGGTTTCTTACGCGACTACAAAATCCGGAACGCTGTTCGTCACTTTCGCCGAGAAGAGCCGCTTTCCCACCCTCAAAGACCGCTACTCCTACAAGGCCGGTAAGGCCGTTCCCAATCCTCTTTTGCATCCCGAGCATGCTCAGAACTGGAATGCGGGATACAACCGGACCTTTGGGCTGCGAACCGTGCTCCAGGCGGATTTCTTTCATAGCAATGTGCGCAACGAGATCGAGAACATCTTCTTTTTATCGCCCTTGTGCGCCGGCGGCGGCAAAGGCGGCGCCGGTTCGTGCCAGCAGGCAGTCAATGTCTCTCGAGAAACTCACGAAGGCGCCAATTTCACCCTCCGGACTAGCCCTGTCTCGCGTGTGACTTTCGATGCCAGCTACACCTTCTTGAATCGCAAGATCGACGGCGCGCCCGGAGTGTTTCCGGCCGGAACACCCAGGCATAAGGCTGTGGGAACCGCGGTGGTCCGCTTGCCGCATGCAGCTACCGGTATGATCGCCGCCCAATATCAAAGCGGCGCCGTGGCTATGAGCGATAACAGTTTGCCCTTGCCAGCCGCGAAATTTGCCACTGTCGATCTTGGCGGCACCGTTCCCATTCGCGCAGGCATTAGCGTCCAAGCCGGCTTGAAGAATCTTCTCGATCGGAATTACTACTACTGGGAAGGTTTCCCGGAGGCTGGCCGGAACTGGTACATCACCGTGCGCTACCGTTTCTGAAACCCGGCCGACCGCAGTGGAGTTATTTCTGCTTGCCTTCGGGATGGGGCCGGTGCGCGCCTCCCTTTGTGGTTGCCGTAAGGTTGTCGAAGAAGTGGGGAACCGCCTTGACTTCCTTCGGTATCCCGGGATGCTTCGAAAGATAATCCCCGACCACCTTGTGCTCTTTTACGAACTCGGCTCTTCCAATCAAAGAGGGATCCCTTTTCAACTCGTCCAGCGCGCGCGGATGCTCCTGGATAAAAACTCGGAACTGATCCAGTTCTGAGCCGCCGTTGTCCGCCGCGACGAGAAGCCGCCCGAAAAGCAAAATCATCAACAGGATGGGTGTTCTCATCAGATCTTCTCTGGCTTCTTCAATCGACCGATGCCACAGGAAAGAAGAGCGGTTCGTCCCCGGAATCAGGCTTACCGAACTCCAGCAGAAATTTCTGTACCCGCGGGGATAAGAGAAAGTCGGCCAAAGCCCGAGCCCCCGCCGAATTGATTTTAGGCAACTTCTTGGGATTCGCTTCCATGACTATGAAGGGGCGACGCATCACCGGATCGCCTTTCACCAGAATTTCCATTCCCGAGGCCGGCATTTTGCCCGTGTCTGCCGGAATAAACCCAACCACAACATACGCGTTATGCTCGCGGGCGAACTGGAGAATATTGAACTTCGTGACCGAGTCATCCTTCAGAACCCAGTCTCCTTTCGGTTCAATACCGGCCAGCCGCCACATCGTGTGCACCATCTCGCGGCTGCCGACGCCCTGGAAATCGACAAAGTTAGCCCGTGCCTCAGCAATCTTTCGAAAAGCGGCCGCGCCATCGGTCATACCGCGGATATGGGCAGGATCGCTGGGCGGGCCAAGAATGCAGAGTTCGTTTCGCGTCCATGGCCGCATGTTCATACCGAAGCCGTCCGCCACCAGGTCCGTCGTAATGTCCCCGGAGTGCATGGTTAACAGATCAACCTTGCCGGCGCGAAGAGCCGCGTCCAGCATCGGTCGCTGTCCCGTTACCACTACCTCGACCTGGTATCCCGTTTCCTTCTCGAACATTTTGGAGATCGCGTCCCACAGCCCCGTCATCGTCATCCCGCCAATAACGGCAGACCGGACAACTCCGCGCCCGGACGCATTGGAACCGCTCTGCCCAGCCGCCTCCTGCGCGTGGGTCAGCGGAACGAAGGCCGCGGCGAACGCCGTCAGGACGGCACACCAGCGAAACGAACGCTCCTGGATATGTCTCGTAAATAGGACCATATCGTTGATAAACGACAGATCCAATCTGTACCAGAACCGGTGAGTGCGCACCGGCGACACGCGACGTGGCGGTGCTACCGAGTGGATTACGCGCTGTCCGGGAGGCTAAAATTCCTCGGGCTGTGCTGCTGCACTGCGGGTCAAGGTGATTGATTACCGGCACACGCGATTACGACGGCCGACCTTGCCATTTCGTAAGGGATTGGCTCCAGCTCGTACGGTTTGAGGTTAGTGGTGTGTCATCCTTTAGCGTTTTTCACGCAGACTTTTGACGTCGCGGTTCTGTGGCCGAGAGCGCGGCGTGGCTAGTGGACTGTCGCGGAGCAATCGTTAGCACTTGCTACGTGCCCGCGCCCTTACGGGCGCGGCTGAAAGACGCGGCCCGGATTGACGAAAGTTCAACTGGTGGGGTCGACCGACGAACCGATCGCGGTCGGAACGCAGAGTACGGCCGCAAAACCGGGTATTGGGCACTGGGTCGCGTATCACGGCTCTGTCAGACCGTCGAACACAACTAAGGACCAGATGGTCAACAAACGCCCCCACGTGTCCCCGTGAAACGTGCCAACTTGTCGGTCCAATCCCCCGTCCGGTGACAACTTGTCGAATGGGTACTCTGGGTACCGCCTCGCCTTTTCTATAGCTTGCGGGCGGGCAGGCACGGCCCGCCTCGTGCAACTCTCGGTTCCGTGAAGATTTCGAATAGTGAATCGAAGGAATCCGTCCGTCATGAAGACTTGTTCTCTCAGTGCGATTCTGTTCCTGTTCACGTCGTCAGCTTTAGCTAGCCAGCCGAAGATCGCGAAAGATCTCGAAGGACTGGACCCCAACGCCCCAGTCGACGTCATCGTCCAGTACAAGACGGCGCCCAATGCCGCGCATCATCACCAGGTGACTGCGAGAGGTGGTCGGTTGACCAGCGACCTCTCTGTTGCGAAGGCGGGGGCGTATACGATTCCGGCAGCTGCCCTTGACGGCTTGGCCAAGGATCCAGAAGTGGCCTATATTTCGGTGGATCGTACGGTGAGGCCGATGCTTGATCTTACTTCCGCGGCGGTGAACGCCAACCTTGCGTTTCGGATGGGCTTCGACGGTACCGGCATCGGGATCGCCGTTCTCGATAGCGGAATCCAGCATGACTTGAGGACCTTGGGTACAAACGCAAACAACCTGAAGCAGACCAATGTAGTGTGTGCCCTGACCTTCGTGCCCGGAAAAGATGGGAAGATCCCGCCGCTTCAGATACACACGGACGGCAACGGAAACGTCAACTGCGGTGGAGGCAACGACGATCACTACGGCCATGGCACGCACGTCTCCGGGATACTGTCGGCCAGCGGCACCCTGCCTGCGCTCGGTGGAGCTCCGGGCGGCTCCATCCAGACGCGCGTTTTTCAAGGCATCGCGCCGAAGGCAAATCTTGTTGATTTTCAGGTACTGGATCAAAATGGCGAGGCGAAGGATAGCACCGTGATCGCCGCGATTCAGGAAGCCATCGCCCTGAAGGATACCTTCAACATTCGCGTCATGAACCTGTCTCTGGGCCGGCCGGTATTTGAGAGTTATAAACTCGACCCGCTCTGCCAAGCTGTCGAAGCAGCCTGGCATGCCGGCATCGTCGTGGTCGTCGCGGCCGGCAATGATGGCCGGGACAATTCGCAAGGAACCGATGGCTATGCAACCATCACGGTCCCTGGCAATGATCCGTTCGTCATCACCGTTGGCGCCATGAAGACGGAGGGGACTCCGAGCCGCTCGGATGATGTGATTGCCAGCTATAGCTCCAAAGGGCCCACCCTGATCGATCATGTGGTCAAGCCGGATCTCGTGGCGCCGGGCAACAAAGTGGTCTCCCTGCTGTCCAAAGGGGATGCCGTACTTTTGAAAGACTATCCCACCACGGCCGTCACGTTCGGCTATTACACCAGGGAAAACGGCGGCAATCCGAATGACGAAGCTCATGACTCGAATGCGCTTCTTATGTTGAGCGGCACAAGTATGGCGACGCCGGTCGTGAGCGGTGCGGCTGCGTTGCTCCTGCAACAGAATCCGGCGCTGAATCCGGATCAGATCAAGGCACGGCTGATGAAGACGGCCAGCAAGAACTTCCCCGCTCTTAGTATCGCTACGGATCCGGCTACCGGCCAAACCTACACCAGTTACTACGACATTTTCACGGTAGGTGCAGGCTATGTGGATATACTGGCAGCACTCAACAATACCGACGTTGCCAACGCCACGGCTCTTTCGCCGACGGCAGCCTACAACCCCAGCAATGGCAAGGTCTATCTCATCACCGACTCCTCCGCAGTATGGGGAGACAGCGCCGTATGGGGCGATAGTGCCGTGTGGGGCGATAGTGCCGTGTGGGGCGATAGCGCGGTATGGGGCGATAGCGCCGTCTGGGGCGACACCATCATTCTGGGCAATAGCGCGGTCTGGGGCGATGCATTGAATCAAGGCTTCAGCGCCGTGTGGGGCAGCAGTGCGGTTTGGGGCAGTTCCACCGCCTCAGAACCGATGAGCGTACTGACACAGGGAGAAAACTAGGCGCTCCTTACAGACGTTGAGGTATCATCGGCCGACTTGAAGGAGACCGTAGGCTTAGATGCACCGCGAACGTCCGCAGGGTAAGTCTACGGTTGACGGGAAGCCGTTACGACTACCGGCCCTGCCACATGGTAAGGAATTGGCGCCGGCTCGGATGCTTGCGGTTAGGTGTGTCATCCTCAGCGTTCTTCACGCGGAGGACGGTCGCGGAGCATTCGCTCGCCCTGGCTTACGTGCCCGCGCCCTGACGGGCGCGGCTGAAAGACGCGGTCCAGCCGCGTTCGTAAGAGCGCGGGAGCTTACGATCTTCTGCGACCGGGAAACCGCACGGTTTTAGTTCGTAGAACGGATCGCAGCCGGGCCGCGAAACCGGAGGATCCTGTCATCCGACTGCACTATAATCTCCGATCGAAGTATCTCGATTCCCGAGAGTAGGGAGAAGGGGCGCGATTCCTTCCGTTTCGTCAGTGGGGGTACTGGCCAAGAGATTCGATTCGACTCCGCGATTTTGCGGTACTCGTCAAAGGGGAAGCCTTGGACGTCAGGTATGAAAATCTGCGTGTTCCCACCCTTTTCCTGACGGCCGAACTGATCGGCGAAATTGTCGGCCACGGTTCCGACCAATACAGTGGTCCCGGCCGGAACCGTCACGCCGGCCAAGTGCCCGCGCAGATTGCCGGGAGGAGTTGCGAGCGCGCTCGCGTCTACCCAGAGCCGAGCATCCTCGGACGCGCCCTCCCTGACACAGCAAAAGAAGTAACGCCCCACGGGCCTGGACTCTCCGCCGTAGATTCGCCACAACGTCATGGGCTCCTGAAATGTTTTGGCGTCGACTCTCAATTTCGGGTCAAACGATTTTGCGACCTGTTCGTAGTCGGTCACTTTCATCCTGTCCCTCAGGTACGCCGGAAGCTGGCCCTGCTCGATGGGAGAGGAGCGACCCGGACCGAGCTGATCCAGAATGCTGAGGCGCCGGATGACACTCGATAAGGAATCCACGAAGTCCATGCTCGTTTGGGCGAATTGGCCGGGGGGAAGCTCGAGGCGCGGTTTGCGGCGGACTTCGAAAGTGCCTTGGTCGCGCTTGAGATCAAGATCCCCCGCTTCAGTTCTTCGGTGAGGCTGGCGGCGGCACGGTTCTTGTCCCAAAGCCGATTCGTACCGAGACTGCCGGGCTCGAGTGCCTTGCGGACGCGCTCCACTGCCGCGGGATCGAGATTCCTTTTGCGAATGATTTCTCTTAGCGCATCCTGATGGAACCTTTGGAACTCGGCTCGCTCGACGAATTGGCTCCAGATGGGTGGCGCGAAAGTCGCAAGGACCGGAAGACCGCCGAGAATCCAACGCCGTACACGGGGCGAACGAGACATGGTGCTATCCTCCTCGCCGGAAGCGAGTATACGCCTCGATGCGGACCGGAACAATCGGCTCTTTTCCTGAAGGTCGTTGCCGGGCGACCGGCTTCCCACTGGATCAGGACCGGCGAAACGACTACACGCTGTCGAGGCGGTAGCACCGCGCGGCGGAACCGGAGAACAGGTCGGCTTTCTCGGTGGTGCTGGCGCCCTTGGCCATCAGCTTACACGCATTCCAGAAGACTGAATAACTGTAGGAAATTTTGTCGACCGGGAAGTTACTCTCGAACATCGAGCGCGAAGGCCCGAAGGCTTCGATGCAAGTTTGCACATAGGGGCGAAACCGGGCGGCTATCATTTCCGACGAGGGCGGTCCGGAGTCTTCATTGAAGCCCAAGCCCGTGTAGCCCTGACCCAACCCGCCGAGCTTGACGAATACGTTGGGCCTTGCGGCTAGCGCCTTGATGGATGCCTGCCATCGTGAAAACACTTCATCGCGCTTGCCACGATAAGCGCCGATGCCGAGGACGCCGCCGACGTGGTTGGCGACGATTCGCAGATCGGGGAACGCAGCCGCGAGGGCGGCCAGTTCGGGGATCTGGGGATGATAGAGCGATACGTCGTAGGAAAGGCCCAGGCGATTGAGCACCGCGACCCCTTCGCGAAATGTCTTGTCGGCCAGCAGGCCGGCATGCACCGGCGAAGCGGGGCTCACGATGGCAGGGTCGGCATCCCAGGACACACCGTGGCGGATGCCTCGAAAGCGGGCGCCGCCGGCGCGCATCAGCGCGGACAGAACGGGCTCGACGCGGCTACCTAATGTCAGATCGGCGTGTCCGACAATGCCGGCGCAGGCCTTGGTCTTGCCATAGACTCCGCTGCTGCAGATGGCCGCGATGCCGTTGGCAAACTCGGTCTCGCCGACGGGCCGCATTTCCTCGGGGCCTTGCTCGCGGTACATGGAACGCGCTTCCATGTATACGGTGGCGACGACGTTGTGACCGCTGCCGGTATCGAGCAGCAGGTCGTCCAACATGTACCGCCAGGCGGGACGCTGCCACAGGTGGTGATGCGGGTCGATGATCGGCAGGTCCGGTTCGAGAACCAGCTCTTTGCGCCGTTCGAGCCAGTCGCGGCGGATCGGGTTAGCGGGCGCGGCCGGCTGTTGCGCGGACGCGCGGCGCGCCAGCGAAGCGCCCGCGGCGCCGCAGAAGAGAGAGAATTCGCGCCGGTTCATAGGTCACCTCCCAGGACAAACGGGAACCGAGAACTTCTTTAATCTACCTTAGGCGGAGCGGGCCGGGGGGTCGGGAATCGCGGCGGGTGATTCACGCCTCGCCGTCACCGCGTCCGGAACGGCGGGCGCCGGTGGGCAAACCGCGATTTCCTAAGTAA
>Ga0126371_10006141_pt1 | contig 10675 bp, 9 predicted proteins | sample PanSoiMetaPlot_4_FD_110145 | JGI IMG/M metagenome (GOLD analysis project Ga0126371, IMG submission 110145) | Tropical forest soil microbial communities from Panama - MetaG Plot_4 | ecosystem: Environmental > Terrestrial > Soil > Tropical forest > Bulk soil | place: Panama | collected 2016-02-17
AACCGAGTTCCGGTTTTCTAAGACCCAACACCTAAGACCTGACACCTGACCTATGCCCCGCCTCTTCGATCTCGACCTGTGGCTCGCTGGCGCAGGACACTTCGTCATCCTGATCGCAAGCTTTCAGGTTCCGGCGCGCCTTGGATGGAAAGAGAGCCTGAAGTTTCTCACCCCATTTAACCGGAAGTTCGTTTGGGTGCAGAGCAGCTTTACAGTGCTCACCATCATCGCGTTCGGAACATTAACCCTCACGCTCCACTCCGAACTGTTGCATGGCGACCGCGCTGCACTGGGTCTCGCGGCCTTTATCGGCATCTACTGGACGGCCCGTATTCTCGTCGATGCGCTCTATTTCTCCCACGCCGACTGGCCACAAGGAAAGATGTTTGTGGTGGGACACGTGCTCCTGACCTCGCTCTTCTGCTTCCTCGCCGCCAGTTATCTGGGTTTGTTCCTCTGGCACGTGTGGCTGAAACAATAGAGGCCGTACAAGTGAGAGGTGGCCCGACGTTTTCGGGCGTTTCGAAAACGTGGAACTCCCCCACCACGTATCGCGGTATCCATGTTGGAGCATGATGGGGCGCGCTGGCGCGCAGCCGCCACGCATCTCTACCGGATCGTGAACGTCATAATATTGGACGTCTCGGCGGGCGTGTTGCTGCCCCCTCCATACGGACCGCCCGGGGTGCTGCTGCCCGGGTTCGTCACAGAGACCTGCGCTGTTCCAGCTGAGGCGATGTCCGCCGCCGGAATCATCACGCTTAGCGCATTCGCCATAGGATGGGTTGTGTTGGCTTGGGCTGCACCGTTCCAATTCACGACTGCATTTGCGTTAAATTGGGTGCCGGTTACCGTCAACATGAAGTCTGACCCGCCGTGAAGCTGGCTCGCTGGCACGATCGTTGCAACCATTGGAACAACGCCCGGCTGTGTCATCTGTTTTGGGGCGCTGTAGCCGCAGCCAATCATTGCAACCGCTACGCAAAATAAGAGAATTGTCCTCATGAAGTCCCTCCATTCGGCAATCCCTTGCGGCGCTAGTTAAGCGCAGGAACAATGGGCGGGTGTCAGAGGGCGGTCATTTTGTTGTAAAAGAGATGTCTGGTCGTGTGGCGCGCACATTGCTGGGCGCGGATACCGCAAAATCTGTAGGTGACCCTTCGCGCGAGCTAAAGCGTGCCCGACGCCGCGCCTTCTTCGAAAGTTGGAAGAAGAAGGCGCCGCCGGTTAAGTACTAACCCCTTGAGGCGTGATATCGGATCCCGTCGCACCGCTACGCCGGTTGTGGCTCGAAGACTCTCCGCTGAAAGTAGAATGCCACGTTGACCAAGACGATCATCGCTGGCACCTCGACGAGGGGGCCGATGACGGCCGCGAACGCCGCACCCGAGTTGATTCCGAAGACCGATACAGCCACCGCAATCGCAAGTTCAAAATTATTCGACGCAGCCGTAAACGCCAGGGTGGTCGTTTTTGAGTAATCCGCGCCTATCTTTCTTCCCATGTAATACGACACCAGAAACATCGCCACGAAGTAGATGAGCAGCGGCACGGCAATGCGCAGTACGTCGAGCGGCAGGCGGACGATGTACTCACCCTTCAACGAGAACATCACCCCGATCGTGAACAGCAGAGCGATCAGAGTCAAAGGGCTGACGCGAGGAACGAAATGCTGCTCATACCACTGGCGACCGCGCGCACGCAGCAGCGACATTCGCGTCAACAGGCCGGCCAGGAACGGCAGCCCGAGGTAGATGAACACGCTCCGTGCGATCTGCGCGATCGAGACATGGACGACCGCGCTTCTCAGCCCGAGTTTCGCGGGAAGCACCGTGATGAAGACCCACGCATACAGCGAGTAGAAGAAAGCCTGAAACAGGGAATGGAAGGCGACCAGCCCGGCGGCGTACTGTGTGTCGCCTTTCGCCAGTTCGTTCCACACAATCACCATCGCAATGCAGCGAGCCAGGCCCACCATGATCAGTCCGGCCATGTATTCGGGATAAGCATGCAGGAAGGTGATCGCCAACACAAACATCAGGATGGGGCCAACGACCCAGTTCTGTAGCAGCGACAGGCCCAGGATGCGCTTGTTGCGGAACACTTCGTGCAATTCCTCATAGCGCACTTTCGTGAAGGGCGGATACATCATCGCGATCAATCCGATTGCGATAGGAATCGATGTTGTGCCCACATTGAAGCGGTTCAGCTGGCCACGGCGCCGGGTGCGAGCCATCCCAGCGGCACACCTACAGCCATCGCCACAAAGATCCACCCGGTGAGGTAGCGATCGAGAAAGCTGAGACGTCCGGTTTCCTTCATTCTTGACCTTGCCGATTGTGCTGAACTTCGGCCGTCTACTGACTAGAATGCGTGGGCGTCGTAGTCTGACCAATGTTGTCGAGTTCTTTCTTGAGCGCGAGCCGGTCGAGGCTTCCCAATGGCAGACAAAGAAACAGGCTGATCCTGCGGTCAAGAAGGAGGAAGGCCTCGCGAAACGCGCGCTCGATTTCCTCCGCCGATCCTCGCACCGCAGCTGGATCGGGAATTCCCCAATGCGCCGTCATCGGCTGGCCCGGCCACACGGGGCAAACTTCCTTGGCTGCGTTGTCGCACACGGTGAACACAAAATGTAGCTGGGGCGCACCCGGTCGAAAGAACTCATCCCAGGCTTTGCTGCGCAATCCCTGAATCGGAATGTGCGTGATCTCCAGTTGACGCAGTGCCTCCGCTCGAACTTTTCCTGACGGATGACTGCCCGCACTGTAAGCGCGGAAGTTCGGTCGGCCTTTGAAGTAGAGAATTGCCTCTGCCATGATCGACCGCGCCGAGTTCCCCGTACAGAGAAAGAGAACGTTATAACTTCCCTGCATAGAATCCTCCGATTACGACAAGTAGCCCCGCTTCAAACACGGCGAGAAGCAGTCAGATTCAAATCCCAGCCAAGCCGGGTGCCCCTCGTGTCACGTTTTTCCGTAACGTGGAATTTCATGGTTCGCCAGCCCAAGCGCGACTTATGCGCAGCATGTCGGCCCGCAACACTTGGTCCCAACCGGTTTCACAGCACGCACGAAAGCACTCATGAATTTGCCATCCGCTTCCCGGGCAAGCATCTCGACATCCAGCCCCTGGCCGCTTAGAAACTCACGCGCATCGTCCACGCGGTAAATCCGTGTCGGCTCGACCTCAATCTTCTCGAATCCCGCCCTTGCCAGTTTCTCGCGATACTCGTGCTCATCGAGTGCGCCAGCAATGCAGCCGACCCACAGCAAAATGCTCTTGCGGATCTCAGGAGCGATCTGTCCTCGGGTCGCAACATCCGACACGGCAAATCGCCCGCCCGGCTTCAATACCCGAAATGCCTCGCGCAACACGCGATCCTTGTCCGCCGAAAGATTAATCACGCAATTCGAGATGATGACGTCGACAGAGTTGTCAGGCAGCGGAATGTTTTCGATCTCGCCCTTCAGAAATTCAACGTTCGTCACGCCAGCTTTCTCTTTGGTGCGGTTCGCCAGCGCCAGCATCTCGTCCGTCATATCGAGGCCATACGCTTTACCAGTCGGCCCGACTCGCTGCGCGGAAAGCAGCACATCGATTCCCCCGCCGGATCCCAGATCCAGCACAACCTCTCCCGCATGTAACCGTGCCAGCGCCGTCGGATTCCCACAGCCCAGCGATGCCAGCATCGCCTCTTCCGGAAGCTGAGACGCCTGCGCCGCGTCGTACAGATTCGCCGAAATCGGGTCGCAACACTCCCGCGCCGGCGTGGCGCCGCAGCAGGAGCTACCTCCGGTGGTCACGCGCAAGGCCGCTTGGCCGTATTTCTCTTTGACCACCTCTTTAACGTCGTGCCCGGCGTCCGCGGTGTTCATTTGTGACAACTGCTCTGGCCGATCGAGCGCCGCTTTTGGCTCAATCGTGCTTCCTGTATCTGGCATATCTCACTCCTACGTTCGAATTTGTACGATGTCTTTCGGCCGCACGGCCTTATTCCGCGTGCAGCATTCCGCGTAGAGAAACTGTAAGACCTCCTGCAGGGCTTCGGTGTTGGCTGTGTAGCGGAGGAATGTACTTTCACGGTTCACTCGCACCAGGTCTTCATTCCTAAGCTTGTCGAGATGATGCGACAGCGTGGAATTCGGGATCCCCAACTCCTCCTGAATCTCGCCCACCACCAAGCCCTCCGGATGCGCCTGCAGCAAAAGTTGCATAATTCGCAGCCGCGCCTCCGTCCCCATCGCCGAAAACATATCGGCGTACCGCGCAACATCCTCCCGGTCTCGTTCTGTGTCCCTAGCCATATTTCTATATTTGCAGAAATATAGGATCGCGTCAACTGCAATCCTACTACAGCGTCCTATTCCTGTTTCATTGCGAGAATCATCGGTACTTTTCCCGGCGCGGGAATGCGCACTTCCAACGCTTCCTCCAGTTTCTTGCTGCGCTCCACCTCCACGCCGCCACAATACGATTGCGGGACCTCGACAGTTTGGCGGCGCGCACGAACGCACCCGGTGAAGGGAACGTGCCCGCGTGTGGCACACCCGCTCCTGTGCGACGCGAAGGCAGCCCGCGCTGCGCGGTGTTGTTTCGCGTGAACCGAACGTACCTCTTGATCACCAGCCGCGACCACAACATCCGCCATCACTTCCCATTGTTGTGTGTTATGTAGACGCTTTCGGACGCAACTTCTTACTTTTCCAACGTCTTCTGCTATCCAAACGCTACCCTTTCCCGTCTAGCAACACCGGGCGGTCTGCAAATATTCCTGTTCAGCTTCCTGGTGAAATCTTCAGCGATCGCGGAAGGAGCATCCTATGAGTCCCACGAAATTCAGACGGCCGGCGGCCTTCGCCGTTCTGCTTCTCGCAACGTTCGTACTACTGGCATGTAACAAAACCTCCACCACCAACGTGGCCTCCGCTTCCGAAGGAAAAATTCCCATCACCACCAAGTCCGACGAAGCCAAGAGCGAGTTTCTGACCGGTCGCGATCTTTCCGATCGTCTGCTTGCCCAGGACTCGCTGCAGCATTTCGATAAAGCGATTTCCCTCGATCCCGATTTCGCGTCTGCGGAACTCGCCCGCGCCAATAGCTCTCCGACGGCAAAGGAATTCTTCGCGCATCAGCTAAAGGCTTCCGTGCTCGCCGACAAGGTGTCCGAGGGAGAGCGGCTCATGATCCTCGCCGGAGAAGCCGGGGCCAACGCCGAGGTTGTAAAACAAAAGGAATATCTGGACAAGCTGATCGCCGCGTATCCGAATGACGAACGGGCGCAGCTGACCGCCGGCAATTTCTACTTCGGCCAGCAGCAATTGGAAGAAGCCATCGCGCACTACAAACGAGCGACCGAGATCGCGCCCAACTTCTCTCCGGCGTACAACATCCTCGGATACAGCTATCGGCAGCAGGGCAACTACGACGCGGCCGAGCAGGCCTTCAAAAAGTATGTAGAGCTGATTCCCAATGATCCCAATCCTTACGATTCCTACGCCGAACTGCTGCTGAAGATGGGCCGCTACGACGACTCGATCGCACAATATAAGAAAGCTTTGTCAATCGATCCTCATTTCGTGCCGTCCCACCTCGGTCTCTCGGCCGACTACACCTATAAAGGACAACCGGATCTCGCTGCCGCCGAACTGCAAACGATGGCCGACCAAGCCCGCAACGATGGCGAGCTGCGCACCGCCTATTTCGGCATGGCTGTGCTCGCCTCCGACGGCAAGCAGTACGACAAGGCCCTCGCCGCGATGGATAAGGGGTATGCCGTCGCCGAGAAGAAGAACGACTCCGTATCGATGGCCGCCGATCTTCAGGCCAAAGGCAACATCCTGATGGACGAGATGAAGTACGACGATGCCGCGAAAGCGTTCGTGCGCTCGCTTGAAATCACACAGAATTCCAATTCGTCGCAGGAAATCAAAGACAACGCCCGGCTGCAGAACGAATTTAACCTCGCCGTTGTCGCCGTCGCCAAGAAAGATTACGCGGCGGCCAAGACGCACGCCGAAACCTATCGCCAAGGCGCCGAAGCGTCCAAGGGCGCAGGCCGCATCAAGCTGAGCCACGAACTGGCCGGACGCATCGCCCTCGCGCAGAAAGACTACGACAAGGCGATCGACGAACTGCATCAAGCCAACCAGCAGGATCCGATGAACCTGTATCGTCTGAGCGTCGCGTATCAGGCCAAGGGCGACACTACACAGGCGCACGAATACGCGAAGAAATCCGCAGACTTCAACCCGCTGCCGCAGCTCAATTACGCGTTTGTCCGCGCCAAGGCTGCAAAAGCCGCGGAAGGGAAGAGTTCGTAGTCGCACTCTAACAACAGCGAGCTCAAAAATCAGGGATGGAGCGAGGAGTGTGTGCCTCGCTCCATCCGAAACGCAGCTTCTTCAATTTCCTGAAGTCCTATTTTTTCGGAGCGTGGACGCGTTCCCCCTCAGCTGTGGTGGCGAATCCTGGATCGATCACTACCTGGCGTATGGAATTTCCCGATTGCGCAACTACTATCTGCAGGTACAGGTCTGGCATGCCTGGGATCACAATGGTATGCGTTCCAGCACAGTCCGAGTTCACAGAGTAGATACCCGAGCCCGGACGCCAACCCTCCGTTACGTTGCCACCTATAGCAACTGCGTCCATTTGCGTAAGATTGCCGTCGCCATCGAACGTCTGCTTGGCCACCAGCAACAGGCGTGCTAGATCCGTCCGGTAAGAGGATTGTCCCGTGGATGGTGAAGGCATAGCTGCCTTTTATTGTCGAATTGCTGCCAACACTGGCATGCGCTGTGCGACTTGACGCTGCTACTACCAGTACTAGAAGAACAAGCAAAATGCGCGATTTCATTAGTGTGCCTCCAGATTTTTCTTGGGAGGCTTAGCCTTGCCCCAAGTTGAGGCGTATCTTGCGGCCTATTTCCGCGGGACTCAATGGAGACGATCTGTGTGAAATCGAACGTCATGCGACAAAGAGTAAGAGCTCTCCCGACTTCTGCTTGCGATCGAGAGATGCGGCGATTTCGATACTACAAGGCATTTGCAGCAATCCCCGTGTGCCGGTGGCCCGCTTCGCAGGCTTCCTCTAAAATCAAGAGCCCGGAATCTTAGTCGGCTAGGCCGATTCAATTTCTATTGGAGAAGTCGCTTTCATGCCTGAGCCCCTCGTCATTGCAAAAGGTACAGAAGATTTGGTCCTGCTGCCCGGAATGGCAAACCGGCACGGTTTGATCGCCGGTGCGACGGGCACCGGTAAGACCGTCACGCTCCAGGTTATGGCGGAAGCATTCAGCCGGATCGGCGTGCCCGTCTTCGCCGCCGATGTAAAAGGCGACCTCTCCGGCATCAGCCAGGCCGGCGCCGCAAATCCCAAGCTCGACGCGCGCATCAAGCAGCTCAGACTCACCGACTTCCAGTTCTTCGCTAACCCGGTCACTTTCTTGGACGTTTTTGGTCAGCAAGGTCATCCGGTCCGGGCCACGACCTCCGAGATGGGTCCGCTGCTTTTCAGCCGTTTACTCAATCTCAACGACACACAAGCGGGCGTGTTGACCCTGACTTTCAAAATTGCTGACGACCATCAACTTCTTCTGCTTGATCTGAAAGACCTGCAAGCCATGCTGCAGCATGTTGGCGATCAGGCCCGCGACTACCAGACTCAGTACGGCAACATCTCCGCCGCCAGTATCGGCGCGATCCAACGCGGGTTGCTGAGTCTGCAGCAACAAGGTGCTGACAAATTCCTGGGCGAACCCGCCCTTAATCTGGACGATCTGATCCAGACCGACGGCAACGGTCACGGCGTCATTAACATTCTCGCCGCCGACAAGCTCCTGACATCGCCGACGCTCTACGCTACTTTCCTGCTCTGGATGATGTCGGAACTTTTCGAGAAACTTCCGGAAGTCGGCGATCCCGAGAAGCCCAAGCTCGTCTTTTTCTTCGACGAGGCCCATCTTCTCTTCAACGATCTACCGTCGAGCATTCAGCAGAAAGTCGAGCAGGTTGTGCGCCTCATACGATCCAAAGGAGTCGGCATCTATTTCGTCACGCAAAATCCCACTGACATTCCCGACATAATCCTCGGCCAACTCGGCAATCGCGTGCAGCATGCGCTGCGCGCATTCACGCCGAAAGACCAGAAAGCCGTTCGTGCTGCGGCTGAAACCTTCCGTGCGAATCCGAAGCTGAACGTCGAACAGACCATCACCGAGCTCGCCGTCGGCGAGGCGCTAGTGTCGTTCCTCGACGAGAAAGGCACGCCGATTCCCGTGGAGCGTGCCTATGTCCTTCCGCCACACAGTCAGATCGGACCGATCACGCCGGATCAGCGTTTGCAGATCATGAAGTCGTCGGTCGTCGCCGGTGTTTACGACACTTCGGTGGACCGCGAGTCTGCCTACGAGATTCTCAAGGGACGTGCCGGCCAGCCCGTCGCACCCGCCGGAAGCCCAGGACAACCCGCTCCAACCTCGCCTGCCAGTTGGCTGCCAAATCTAGGGACGATCCTGGGCGGTGGAAGCAACCGTCGCGGCGACTCACTCGCCGAGGCTGCCATGAAGAGCGCTGCCCGCGCCATGGGAAGTTCGGTTGGTCGGCAAATCGTACGCGGTGTTCTCGGCTCGCTCCTCGGTGGCAGCCGTCGCTAAGTTGCAGCGTGCTACGTCGTAGACGCGAGATCAGCACCTAACTTCCTCACGCCCTTTTTCGTCACAAGGCCGCGAACAATGCGGACGCGAAGAGTTCGCAGCTGAACTCAGGCATCGGACGACTTAAGGTGGTGACAGGAGCCTGCTATCAACAACGCCTTCGGTAGCAGATGAGTGAGATGGCGATGTCACGCCAACCATCCGTTCACACCACCTACGTTGATGGTTTTCTGTATGATGTCCGGAGCCCAACATACCTGTAGCCACCAACGTTAACTTCGCCAAATGCATCTGAGATTTTTTGCATTTTGGGATCGCCGTAACCGAATCAGCGTGCCACGCAAGTTTTTAAACTGGGGGTGTCATGCGAATTCTCCTCTACAACCCCGACAACGGGGTCACCCGCAACTTCATGCCCCATCTTTGGATGTTTCTTTTGCAAGCACTCACACCTCCCGGACATGAAGTCCTGCTCGTCGATGGCAATGCTCAACCAATGGACGAATTTCAAATTGCACAATTCGTCCGTGACCAGAACATCGGTCTCGTTGGCATCGGGGCCATGACCAGGATGGTCGCCAGGGCGTATCGCATGGCCGACGCGATTCGGGCGACAGGAGTTCCGGTAGTCATGGGAGGGCCGCACGTGACCGAGGAGGCCGATGAAGCTCTCGGCCGCAACGGTGGCGCGCGCCACGCCGATGCTGTTGCCTTGGGAGAAGCCGATGAGACTTGGCCGCAAATCGTGGAAGATGCTGTTCGCGGTGAACTGAAGGAAATCTACGCACCGGTGGATGAGGTGGGCAAGGAGCGCAAGCCTTCCCTGAATCCCTATCCCGCGATTCCATGGGACAAGCTTGATCTCGGCCAATTCAATCTCGTTCCCAAACTGATGCACCCTTGGCTCAAGAATTTCCGCGAAGGATGGGGGACCTTCCGCATCGTGCCGGTTGAATCAGGACGAGGCTGTCCTTACGGCTGCGAGTTCTGCACCGTCACCGGATTCTTCGGCGACTCGATTCGGTTCCGCACGAATGAAAGTGTCGTCAACGAACTGCTCCTGCTGAAAGCCCGCGCCCGCAACGAAGGAGGCCAAATCGCGGTTTTCTTCATCGACGACAACTTTGCGATCAATGTGAAGCGCACCAAGTCACTGCTGCGTGACATCATTGCGGCGAAAGCCCAGATCTTCTGGGTGGCGCAGATCAGCGCCAATCTGCTGCGCGACGAAGAGCTTGTTGATCTGATGGCTGCCTCCGGATGCAAGTGGATCTTTATCGGCATGGAATCGGTCGATCCGGCAAATTTGAAGGACGTGAATAAAGGATTCAATAAGCCGGACGAGTATGCCGCTGTGCTCGAGCGCCTGGCAAAACGTAACATCTACGCGATCACTTCTTTCATCTTCGGAATGGATAACGACACGCCGGGAGTGGCCGAGCGCACCTTACAGCAGGTCCGCACATGGCCTCCAGGCCTGCCAATCTTCGGACTGCTCACGCCGTTACCGGCAACCCCTCTATACAAGCGCCTGGAGGCTTCTGGACGGCTCACGCGCCCGCGGCACTGGCTCGATTTCGTTCCGTTCACCATGGCGCACACCCCGCTGAAGATGACGATCGAAGAGGCGCATACCGAACTGAACTATGGCTGGGCTCACTCCTACAGCCCGGAAGCGCTCGCACAGGCGGTTGCGGCGCTGGATGATCAGCATGTCGGGGATCGCTTCAATATTTTTCTGGCGCGTCTTTGTTTTCGCGGAATCTACTTTCCGATGTTGAACAAGTCGTCGTGGCTGCGGGTCGTTCTCGAGAATCGCCGAACGATTCTGAGGCTCCTTAAAGAAGGAGTGTCCCGATGGAAGAGCCCACGAAATTTCGCTGGGCCCGATTCTTATGACGTCGGAAGGCCTAACATCAGCGGCAAGGCCGCTTGACTCAGCGGTGCACGACGCACAACTCGCCTCGCCCTTCCTGGGATTCGGAGAACATCTCACTGCGATTCCGCGTGAATGAGGACTT
>Ga0126371_10006142_pt1 | contig 10674 bp, 9 predicted proteins | sample PanSoiMetaPlot_4_FD_110145 | JGI IMG/M metagenome (GOLD analysis project Ga0126371, IMG submission 110145) | Tropical forest soil microbial communities from Panama - MetaG Plot_4 | ecosystem: Environmental > Terrestrial > Soil > Tropical forest > Bulk soil | place: Panama | collected 2016-02-17
ACCCTTACGGAGCCGGGCAAGAACAGCCCATTCCGCGACCGCAGCATCGAGCAGAACCTCGACCTGTTTCACCGTATGCGAGCCGGCGAGTTCCCCAACGGGTCGCGTGTTCTGCGGGCGAAGATCGACATGGCTGCCGGCAACATCAACCTGCGCGACCCGGTGCTCTACCGCATCCTCAATGCGCCGCATCCGCGCACCGGCACCAAGTGGCACATCTACCCGAGCTACGATTTCGCGCACGGCGAGTCGGATGCGATCGAGGGCATCACCCATTCGATCTGCACCCTCGAGTTCGAGGACCACCGGCCGCTGTACGACTGGTTCATCGACAACCTCCCCGTTCCGTCGCGGCCGCGGCAGTACGAGTTCGCCCGGCTCAACATCACCTACACGGTGCTGTCGAAACGCGTGCTCACCGAGCTGGTGCGCGACGGCCACGTGGCGGGCTGGGACGACCCGCGCATGCCGACGCTCGCCGGCCTGCGCCGTCGCGGCGTGCCGCCCGCCGCGATCCGCGAGTTCGTCAAGCGCATCGGCGTCGCCAAGGCGAACTCCACGGTCGACGTGGCCATGCTCGAGCATGCGATCCGCGACGAGCTCAACCGCACCGCGCTGCGCCGCATGGCGGTGCTGCGGCCGCTCAAGGTGGTGATCGAGAATTACCCGGAAGGGCAGACCGAGGAGCTCGAAGCCGCCAACCATCCGGACGATCCGGCGGCCGGGACGCGGCGCATCCGGTTCGGCCGCGAGCTCTGGATCGAGCAGGACGATTTTTTGGAGAACCCGCCGAAGAAGTTCTTCCGGCTCTCGCCCGGTGCCGAGGTGCGGCTGCGCTACGCCTACTTCATCACCTGCCGCGAGGTGAAGAAGAACGCCACGGGCGAGGTGGTCGAGCTCATTTGCACCTACGATCCGGCCACCAAGGGCGGCAACGCGCCGGACGGCCGCAAGGTCAAGGCGACCATGCACTGGGTCGCGGCCGCCGACGCGGTCACGGCCGAGGTGCGGCTCTACAATCCGCTTTTTCTCAAGCCCGACCCGAGCGCGTCGACCTTCGCGGCCGACATCAATCCGAACTCGCTTGAGGTGCTGCCTGACGCAAAACTCGAGCCGGCGCTCGCCGGCGGCAATGCGCCCGACCCGGTGCAGTTCGAGCGGCAGGGCTATTTCGTGCGCGATCCGGACTCAGGCGCCGGCAAGCCCGTTTTCAACCGCACCGTGGGCCTGCGCGACACCTGGGCGAAGGTGAGCGCGGGCGGGTAGCCGGTTGCCGCCACGCGCTTGTTTTTCTTGTTATTGGCAGGAAAAAATACAAGCTCGCACGTGCTGCCTGGAGGCTCATTCCCTCGATTGAGAGCCGCCAATCTGGTCCATCCGGTGCATGGTCGTTGAATCAGAGCGCCCGGCGGCGAGCGCGGCGGGCGGTGTTCGCAGCAATCCGAGACTAGGATTTCAGCCATCGCCGATTTTGCGCGCAAAGGCAAGCGAGAGAAAAAAGCGCTCCCGTTATCCCCGCGTGCGCTTCCCCCGCGTGCGTTTCTGCGGCTTTGCCGGCGCGCCGGCTTCTGGAGCGTCAGTGCTCAGCGAGGAGAGCACCTCGCGTTCTGCGGCGAGCCAATGTTCATCGGCCTTGCCGTCGGCTTGACCATGGGCGTGCCAGATCTCGTAGGCGCGTTGCCGAATGCGGTGTTCCAAGGTTTGTTGCATCTCGTGCCACCCTTTTGTTGAAGACGCAATTTCTCCAGTGCCAAATTGTGGTTAACGGAGCGTTAATGGCCGAGGCTGGGCGCGGCCCTGCGACAAGGATGTCTCATTGCCCACAGCCCCGCCGGACCGGGTGGCGCGGCATCCGGCCGACCGTGTAACCTCCCGTTGCCTGAAGTTGCGCGCGTGCGAGGCGTCGCGTGGTCGATTGGGCAAGCGTACGGGGTCGCGCCGGGACGTGGCCGCAGGGCGGCCGCGCGCTCGCCTGGACGCCGCCGCGCGTGCCGGACATCTCCCGCTGGCTGGCGCGTCGCCTCGCGCCGTGGATCGCCGCCGAGGTCGCGCCCGGCCGGCTGATGCCGTGGCTGCCGGTCACGTTCGGCGCCGGCATCGCGGTCTACTTCACGGCCGATCGCGAGCCCGCCTGGTGGGCGGCGCTCGCGCTCGCGGCGGCGCTCGCTGGAGCCGCCATCACGGCACGCCGGCGGCCGATCGCATTTCCGCTCGTGCTCGGGGGCGCCGCCATCGCGGCCGGGTTCGCCACCGCGACGTTGCGCACGCTCGCGCTCGATCACGCGGTGCTGCGCGCGCCGGCCTACAACGTGACGCTGTCGGGCTTCGTCGAGAGCCGCGAGGAGCGCGAGAAGACCGACCGCATCGTGGTGCGCCTGCACGCCATCGACGCGCCGCGCGTCGATGGCCAGCTCGAGCGCGTGCGCCTGTCGGTCAAGAAGCGCACGGCGCCGCCGGTCGGCAGCTATATCTCGCTCGCGGCGCGGCTCTCGCCGCCGCTGCAGCCGCTGCGGCCGGGCGGCTACGATTTCGCCCGCGACCTCTATTTCCACGGCATCGGCGCGAGCGGCTTTGCGGCCGGCGCGATCGCGCTGCAGCCGCCGCCCGAGGAGCGCGGCCTGCGGCTGCGCTTTGCGAGCTTCGTCGAAGGCATCCGCGCCACGGTCGACGCGCGCATCCGCGCCACGATTCCCGGCGACGCCGGCGCGATCGCCTCGGCGCTGCTCACGGGAAAACGCGACGCGCTCACAAGTGAGCTCAACGACGCGATGTACATCTCCGGCATCGGCCACGTGCTGTCGATCTCGGGCTATCACATGGCAGTGGTCGCCGGCATCGTGTTCTTCGTGGTGCGGGCGCTGCTCGCGCTCATTCCGGCGCTGGCGCTGCGCCGGCCGATCAAGAAATGGGCGGCGTTCGCGGCGCTCGTGATGGCGACGCTCTACCTCGTGCTGTCGGGCGCCGAGGTCGCGACGCAGCGCTCCTACATCATGACGGCGATCGTGCTGTTCGGCGTGATGGTCGACCGCCCGCCGCTCACCTTCCGCAGCCTGTCGGTCGCGGCGCTCGCGGTGCTCATGCTCGGGCCCGAGGCGCTGGTGCATCCGAGCTTCCAGATGTCGTTCGCCGCGACGCTGGCGCTGATCGCGCTCTACCAGCACGGCCTGCCCTGGATGGCGGCTCCCGCCGATACCTCGTGGGGCGCCCGCATCGCGCTGTGGGGCGTGCGCGGGGTGGTCGCGCTGATCCTCGCCTCGCTGGTCGCCGGCCTCGCCACCACGCCGTACGCGGCCTACCACTTCCACCGCCTGGCGCCGTACGGCGTGCTCGCCAACCTGCTCGCCATGCCGGTCGTCTCGGCGGTGGTGATGCCGGCCGGCATCCTCGGCCTCTTGGCGCTGCCGTTCGGGTTCGACGCGCCGTGCTGGCAGGTGATGAAGCTCGGCATCGACTGGATGGACGCGGTTGCGCTGTGGGTCGCGAGCCTGCCGGGCGCGGTCGGCCACATGGCGGCGTTCTCACCCGGCGTGCTCGCGCTCGGCACGGTCGGCCTGCTGGTCGGCTGCCTGCTGCGCACGCCGTTGCGGCTCATCGGCGCGGCCATTCTCCTCATCGCCTGCGTGCTGGCGCTGCGCACCGTGCAGCCCGACGTGATGGTAGCTTCCAGCGGCGACAGCTTTGCGGTGCGCGGGCCGGAGGGCCGCTTCCAGGTGATCAAGCTCGGCAATGACGCCTTCGCGATCCGCGAATGGCTCGCCGCCGACGCCGACGCGCGCAGCGATCCGCGCGCGCTGGCGGCCGCCGTCAAGGCGCGCGAGGGGTTCATCTGCGATGACGCGGGCTGCGTCGCCAGGCTCATGGGCGGCGGGCTCGTGGCAATCGCCACCTCGCCGGCGGCGTTCGCGGATGACTGCGCGCGCGCCGCGCTGGTGCTCACGACGCGGGCGGCGGCGCTGGGGTGCGGCGCCACAGTGATCGATCGCGCCGCCTCACGGCAGGGCGGCGCGCTGACGCTGCGGTGGGTCGGCAACGGCTGGGAGGTGACGGCGACGCGGCCACGCGGCGAGGCGCGGCCGTGGGCGGCGGGTGGTGGGGGGGTTGCACGGGTCGAGTCGCCGAAGTCGGGCGCGGCGACGCAACGCGATGCCACGCCACGCGCGGAGGATCTGGGGGTCGATGACTGAGCGGCGCGCAGCGCGCACGATCTACAGCAAAGGTCGGTTGCACCGCAGCGCCTCGCGTTGCTCCGATGTCGCGATAGTATCCGCGACGTCGTGTTTGGCTGCGTTTGCGTTCTTTCATGGACCGCGCCATGACTAACTATTGCCAGAACCGACTGACGATCAATGGGTCCCCGGGTGAGATCGAAGCGTTTGCGCAAAGCTGCCTGAGCGTACACGACGACCTCTTCCAGCTCGATTTTGAGAAAATCCTTCCCACGCCGACAGTCGTCAAAGGTCTTTACCGTAGCGTTGAGTCCAGGCTCGGCGGGCCTGGTCGGCTGGCCTTGTCGGCCGGCGAGGTCGGGATGGAGGCGCTGCGGCGCGCACCGCTGGCGCCTGTGGGCGGCAGCGTGAAGCCCTTCAGCGTTCTCGACCATGAGCGCGCGAAGGCGGTCGGGATCAAAAGCTACGATGATCTGTGCGTCTGGCTGCGCAATAACGACCCTGCCGCGCTCGAGCTTGGGCGCAGATGTCTTGCCGCGCAGGATGCCTGCGGCGTCTGTTTCGAAGGCGACTGGATGGCCGTGAAGTGGGGCTGCGCTCCCGAGCGCATAGAGTACGAGCAGGCCGACCTACGCGAAACGAGCTACGTGGCGAACTTCGTGTCGGCGTGGTCCGCTCCCGAGGGGATTTCGCGCGAAATCGCGCGCCGTCATCCCGGATTGACGATCCGTTTCGCGGCGCTGGAGGAGGGCAACGATTACACATTCCTTCTGACCTCCGAAAATGGCGTGGTCAACGAGGAGCGGCCTGCGGTCAGCGACGAATTCATCGATGAGCTGGAAGGAGCGGGGGAGGTCGCGGGTCGCTCCGAGCTGGAAAAATCATATTATTGGCAATCGGCAGTGCTCGAACCGCAGCCGATGCGCCACATCCGTCATTGGTGGAGCGAAGCCCGATTGAAGCGCGCACTGGCGCAATACCCGGTCTACCGTCCGCCACACCAAGGCATCGAGATGGATATGTCGGAGGCGCAGGCGCGGGAGAACTTCGCGTTCTTCCTCGCGCAAAAGGCTGGCCGCGTGGAAGGCCTGGCGCGATTTCTCGCATCGTTTGGCGTCTCTCTCGATTTCACCGACACGACGAAGGGCGCGCTCGACGAGTGGATCGCCACCTACGCCGGATTTCTCTACGTCCGCGAGGAGGGAAGCTCGTTCATGACCCATGACCCCGAGTGGGACGGGGCGCGGCTGGGTCTCAATGTCATCTTGGACCTAGCGATCTTCCTGGGAAACTTCGCGATCCACGAGAGCCCCGGCCTACGATGGGACATGGATACGGTCATGCAGTCGGGCCGGACGCGAACCGATCACCGATTCCAGCGCCCGGTTCTCGCCGCTGCGGCGCCACTCCTGGCATTTCCGCACGATATCGTCGATGAGACGCATCAAATCTGCCATTCGCTGTGCGAGCATTCCTATATGTGGAAACGGGCGATGTTCCAGTATGGCTCGCGCGACCTCGCGCGGAATTTCGCGACAAAGACATTGCGGCATCTCTATCTGTGTGCGCGCGACGACTTCGAGACCGCCAACAGCGAGAGGGCGAAGGAAACTTACTTCTTCGACCAGAGCTGATAGGCGAACGGGCCTGCAAAGCCGCGCTGCCGTTGCTGCAGCGTATGAATGCGGCCTCCCGACACCCGAGAGCGTGCTTCGTTCCTATGAATTCGAAACGCGCTCAGGTTTCTTTATTTGGTGGATGTCCAGGTGGTCAAGCTCGGCAACGACGCCTTCGCGATCCACGAATGGCTCGCCGCCGCGCTGGTGCTCACGACGCGCGGAGCGGCGCCAGCGTGCGGCGCGATGGTGGTCGATCGCGCGGCCTCGCGGCAGGGCGGTGCGCTGGCGCTGCGCCGGATGGGGAATACGCGCTGCGCCAGATCCTGATAGTAGCGGATGTCGGTTAGCGCCAGCGGCGACGATGCCGGATGGTGCCACGACGCCTCGTGATGCCCGCGGCCGTGGATGAACAGATTGAGGTGCAGCTGCCGTCTCATGGTCCAGTGCTCGCGCTGACGTGGGGATCGTTATCAAAGCGAGGCTGTAACCCCAAGATCGGAGTCCCGTCGCCGGCGCTTCCCGCTTGGGGGCCGGGCAAATTTGATCGCGTTGCGGTGGAACCCCGTGGCCAACTCGCGTGTTGGGGCGGCGATCAAGCGCCTAACCAAACGAAGCATTTGTGGAGGATGCCATGGCGATCTACATCTCGCGTGGTCGTTTCACCGCGGACGCGGTCAGCGGCATGTTGAGCGACCCGGAAAATCGTGAGGAAGCCGTTGCCAAGCTGTTCAAGAGCGTCGGCGGACGGCTCATCGGATGGTACCTGACCTTCGGCCGCCATGATTGGATGGCTATCGGCGAGTTTCCCGACGAGAAGGCCGCGGCGTCCGCGGTATTGGCCGCTGCGGCCGGAGGCAGCCTGTCCGATCTCGAGACGACGATCGCCATGACGGCGCAGGATGCGGCCGCGACGTTCAAGTCCGCCGGCAAGGCCGCGAAGGAGTTCCGCAGCGCCGGACGCCGCTGAAGATCGCCCGGGACCTCAATACTTCCTGAACAGCCCCACCATCTTGCCCTGGATCTTCACCCGGTTGGGCGGCAGGATGCGGACCTCGTAGGAGGCGTTGGCGGGCTCGAGCGCGATCGAGGCGCCGCGGCGGCGGAAGCGTTTCAGGGTCGCCTCCTCGTCGTCGATCAGGGCGACCACGATGTCGCCGGTATCGGCCGCCTCGGTCTTCTTGATCAGCGCCATGTCGCCGTCGAGGATGCCGGCCTCGATCATCGAGTCGCCGCGCACCTCGAGGGCGAAGTGCTCGCCGGTCGAGAGCAGGTCGGGCGGCATGTTGATCACGGCGCTGCGGTTCTGGATCGCCTCGATCGGCGTGCCGGCGGCGATGCGGCCCATCACCGGCACGGCGATCGGCCGGCCGCCGTCCTCCTCGCTGGTCGCGCGCACGCGCCCGAGATTGCCTTCGATCACCGATGGCGTGAACCCGCGATTGCGGCTGTTGCCGAGCCCGCCCGCGACGGTCTCGGGCAGCTTGATCACCTCGATGGCGCGCGCCCGGTTGGGCAGGCGGCGAATGAAGCCGCGCTCCTCGAGCGCAGTGATCAAACGGTGAATGCCCGACTTGGAGCGCAGGTCGAGCGCGTCCTTCATCTCGTCGAAGGAGGGCGGCACGCCCGCCTCCTTGAGGCGCTCGTGAATGAAACGGAGAAGCTCGAGTTGCTTTCGCGTCAGCATGATCCCCTTCCCCGGGCTGCAGGTCTGTCGCTCAATGTGTAGCGACGACCCATAAACAGATCATGAACAGACCCTATCTGTTCTACATGTGTTCCGCAACCTTTTAATTCGCGGCGGAGAGTTTTCGCGGTTCTCAGAACGCGAGCTTTACGATCGCGCAGCGGCTGCCGGCCGTCGCGGGGGGTGCGTAAGGTTCTCTAATCACTAAACAACCAGCCTTGGCGAGGGGCGCCAGCATGGAGCTGTCCTGCACCCGATAGGGGGTCGCCCGCAGGGCTCCGTCGGCGCCGACGGCGAGCTCGGCGCGCATGTAATCGGTGCGTTCGTCGTTCGCCGGCAGGTCACAGCCGAGCACGGCCGATTCGGTGTCGGGTCCGAGATCGGCGCGGCCGGCGAGCCGGCGGAGCAGGGGGTTCAGGAACAGGACTCCGCAGACGAAGGCCGAGACGGGGTTGCCCGGCAGCCCGAGCACCTCCATCGAGCCCAGACGACCATGCATCAGCGGCCGGCCGGGCCGCAGCGCCACCTTCCAGAACGAGAGCGCCATGCCTTCGGCCGCGAAGGCCTTTTGCACGAGGTCATGCTCGCCGACCGAGGCGCCGCCGGTGGTGACCAGCACGTCAGCGCCGAGTTTTTTCGCGCGCACGACCGCCGCGATCGTCGCGTCGAGCCGGTCGGGCGCGATGCCGAGGTCGACGATCTCGGCGCCTTCGGCGGCGACCTGCGCCATCAGGGCATAGCCGTTGGAGTAGACGATCTGGCCGTGGCCGGGCGTGGTGCCCGGCATCACCAGCTCGTCGCCGGTCGCCAGCACCGCAACCTTTGCCCGGCGATGCACCGGCACGACAGGGTGATTCATGGCGGCCGCGAGCGCGAGATCGCGCGCGCTGAGGCGCTTGCCCCGCGGCAGCAGCACGTCGCCGGCCTTGAAGTCGAGGCCCTCGCGGCGGATGTGGCGGCCGGCAGCGCTCGGCCGCTGCACCACCACGGCGTCGCCCTCGCGGGCGGTGTGCTCCTGGATCACGATGGTGTCGGCGCCGGGGGGCACCACGCCGCCGGTGAAGATGCGTGCGGCCTCGCCGGCGCCGACCGGACGGTCGAACGGATGGCCGGCCGCGACCTCGCCGATCAGCTTCAGGCGCGCCGGCGCGCTCACCAGGTCGGCGGCGCGCACCGCGTAGCCGTCCATGGCGGAGACCGCGGCGGGGGGCTGGGTGCGCAGCGCCGCGAGGTCGGCGGCGAGCACGCGGCCATGCGCGGCCGCGAGCGGCAAGTTCTCGGCGGCGAGCGGCTGCGCATCCTTGAGGACCAGCGCCTGCGCGTCGGCGACCGAGAGCAACGCCGCCACGGCTTACCCCTTCGCTTTGTAGTGGCCGGACTTGCCGCCGCGCTTCTCGACCAGGTGAATGTCCTCGATACGCATGCCGCGCTCGACCGCCTTGACCATGTCGTAGATGGTGAGGCAGGCGACCGAGGTCGCCATCAGCGCCTCCATCTCGACGCCGGTCTGGCCCGTCACTTTCACCGTTGCCCGCACGGTGAGGCCCGGCGGCTTCTGCTCCGGCGTGATGTCGACCTCGACCTTGGAGACGGGCAGGGGATGGCAAAGCGGGATCAGCTCGTGCGTCTTCTTCGCCGCCATGATGCCGGCGATGCGCGCGGCGCCGAGGACGTCGCCCTTCTTGGCGTTGCCGGAGAGCACCAGCGCCAGCGTGTCCTTCGACATGGCGACGCGCCCCTGCGCCACCGCGACGCGCTCGGTCGCGGCTTTTTGCGACACATCCACCATGCGGGCCTCGCCGCCAGCCGAGATGTGGGTGAGCTTGCGGGGCATTGGGCGTCACCCCCGCTGCCGCGCTCCCTCTCCCCCTGAAGGGGGAGAGGGAGCGCTGGCGGTGTCACAAGTGGCGATCATCGCCAAGTCACTCCGCCGCCGTCGCGGAGCGACTGGCGTCGCCTGACAGCAGCGCGCGCGTCGCCGCAGTCACGTCCGGCTGGCGCATGAGGCTTTCGCCGACCAGAAAAGTCTTCATGCCGACCTGGGCGAGGCGGGCGAGATCGGCCGGAGTGAAAATGCCGCTCTCGCCGACCAGCACGCGGTCGCGCGGCACGCGCGGGGCGAGGCGCTCGCTCGTCGCGAGCGTGGTCTCGAAGGTCTTGAGATCGCGGTTGTTGATGCCGATGAGGCGCGACTTGAGCCGCAGCGCGCGCTCGAGCTCGGGCTCGTCGTGCACCTCGATGAGCACGTCCATGCCGAACGCGAAGGCGGCCGCCTCGACGTCGCGCGCGGCGGCGTCGTCGAGCGCCGCCATGATGATGAGGATGCAGTCGGCGCCGAGCGCGCGCGCCTCGGCGACCTGGTAGGGCTCGTACATGAAATCCTTGCGCAGCGCCGGCAACAGGCAGGCGGCGCGCGCCGCCGCGAGGTGGGACGGATCGCCCTGGAACGACGGCGTATCGGTGAGCACCGACAGACAGGTCGCGCCGCCCGCCTCGTAGGCGCGGGCGAGCGTCGCGGGATCGAAATCGGCGCGGATCAGCCCCTTCGACGGGCTCGCCTTCTTGATCTCGGCGATGAGCGCGTAGCTGCCGGCGGTGTGGCGCCGCTCGATCGCGGCGAGGAAGCCGCGCGGCGCCGGCGCCGTCTTCGCGTCCGCCTCGACGGCGGCGGGCGGGCGGGCGCGCTTTGCCGCCGCGATCTCGGCGCGCTTGTAAGCCTCGATCCTGGCGAGGATATCGGCCATCGATCTGGACCCTCAGGCGCCCGACACGACGATCAGCCGCTCGAGCGCGCCCTCGGCCTCGCCCGAGTCGATCGACCTCTGCGCCAGCGCGGCACCCTCCTTGAGATCGGCCGCCTTGCCGGCGACCACCAGGGCGGCGGCGGCGTTGAGCACCGCGACGTCGCGGAACGGCCCGCGTTCGCCCTTGAGCACGGCGAGCAGCGCTTTCGCATTGTGGTCGGCGTCGCCGCCGCGCAGCGCCTCGGGCTTGGCGCGCGCCAGGCCCACGTCCTCGGGCGCAATCTCGTAGGTCTTCACCTCGCCGTGCTCGAGCGAGGCGACGGCGGTCGAGCCCGACGTCGTGATCTCGTCGAGCCCGTCCGAGCCGTGCACCACCAGGGCGCGCTCGGAGCCGAGGTTGCGCAGCACGTGGGCGAGCGGCTCGACCCATTGCCTGGAAAAGACGCCGACCATCTGGCGCT
>Ga0126371_10006143_pt1 | contig 10671 bp, 11 predicted proteins | sample PanSoiMetaPlot_4_FD_110145 | JGI IMG/M metagenome (GOLD analysis project Ga0126371, IMG submission 110145) | Tropical forest soil microbial communities from Panama - MetaG Plot_4 | ecosystem: Environmental > Terrestrial > Soil > Tropical forest > Bulk soil | place: Panama | collected 2016-02-17
ACTGTCGCCACCACCGATTACGACCATTTCCGCGACTTCCGCCTCGGACTGGTGCGCGCCGAAGGCATCGAGTCAAGTTGGCTGACACTCGGTCATCATGAGATCTTTTCGCGTTTCACTTTCAATCGAGAGTGGGACGTTTCAGAATTGTCCTTCGCTAAATTCGTGGCGCAGGTGACGCGAAAGGATTCCGACATTATCGGCTTGCCGGTCTATGCCTCGCGGCTATTTCGCTTCGCCTCGTTTTATGTGAACCGCAAGGCAGGCATTAAAACCGTCAAAGACCTTCGTGGAAAGCGGGTCGGCGTACCGGAGTGGGCGCACACCGCGGCGGTCTATATGCGCGGCTGGCTGATGCATGACGGCGGCGTGCCACTCTCCGATATCGACTGGAGACAGGCGGGAACGAATGAGGCCGGGCGGATCGAAAAAGTTGAGTTATCGTTGCCAAAAGGCGTTCATCTCACGAGCATGCCGGAAAAAACTCTGAGCGGCATGATTGCATCCGGTGAACTTGACTGCGTCATTATTGCGCGTCCGCCGAATTCATTTCGCGAAAAACATCCGGATGTCGTGCGTTTGTTTCCCGATTACGAAACGCTCGAGCAAAGTTACTACGAAAAGACGCGTGTCTATCCGATCATGCACGTGATCGCGATACGCAAGTCGATTCTTGACGGCCAGCCTTGGGTGGCGCGTAACCTCTATAATGCATTCGAGGAATCGAAGCGCCGAAGTCTGGAGCGCATCCTGGATCCGGCCGTATCGCGTTATCCGGTGCCGTGGATGACGAATTATGCGATGCGTATGCAGAAAATGTTCGGCGATCTTTTCCCTTATGGGATCGAGGAAAACCGGCCAACGCTGGAATTGTTTCTTCGCTACGCGCACGAGCAAGGCATCGCACATAGACATGCCAAGCCCGAGGATATTTTTCCCGCCGGAATTATGGCATCGGTTAAGATCTAGTTTTTCGCGCGCTTCGTCGCCTCGGCGCGTATCTCAGGGTCGGTGATTTTCGCTAAATCAATCGCTGTTTTCAAATTGCCGGCCTTCACCAACTCGTTCTGCATCCAGTTCAATTTGTCGAGCGGCAACGTGACTGACGGGTCGACGGCATGTTGCTTTATCGTATCGTCGAAAGCATAGGCCGGGCGCGGGTCATCTGGTTTGGCATTTATAGTGTCTTGTGTGAGTTTGATTGTTTCATCGCGATGGCTGACGGCGAATGTCAGTGCCTCGATTTCGGCGGCGATAAAATTCACCGCGTCCGCGCGCCGTTGAACGACGGTCTTCCCGGTCACGGTCAGACAGAGACGCACATAGTTCGGCAGAGCATCATGCCCGGCGATCAACATCTTCACATCGTTAGGCGCGACCGCCATGAACTCCGCCGCAACGATGCCCGCGTCAGCGACGCCAGCAACCACCGCCTTGAAGCGATCGAGATCGCCGCCAAGATTAGCGAAACGAATTTCGGACACTGAAATCTTGTGCTGATCGAGAATCGCATTAACCAATAGGTTGGGGAGCGACCCCGGTGCTGCCACCGCGATTGTCTTGCCCCTGAGATCGTCCACCTTGCTGATGGTCGATCTCACCATCAGCCCATGCGGGACGCCCGGCCAGTCGCAGCCGAGAATCTTGATGTCGGCCCCGCGCGCGCCTGCGAGAATCGCGGCGCCCGGACTCGATTCGATACTGTCGAGTTCACCCGCAAGCAACGCCTTGTGCGCCGTTGCACCGTTCTTCAGCGGAATGATTTCGACCTTCAGGCCGCGCTTTGAAGCGAAGTCACGCTGCCCCACCATCACCATGAAACCAGCATCGCCCTTCGGTTCGATTACACCGTGCTTCCAGGGTTTGAGTTCCTGCGCCCCAACCTGCGCGGCTAATCCCGCCAGAAGGAGCGCTGGGACAATACTTCGCGCGACGATCCTCAGAGGTCTCCTCCTATTACTCCCATGATGCCATCACAATCGGTCGCAGCGCCAAGGGCCGAATTTTCCGAACGATTACCGTTCCCATTTCATGCCATCAATGCGTGGATCACCACGGAAAGCATTCCGATCGAAATCCAGGCTGGCTCTCGGCATTTCGCAAAGCGCTCTCGCTCCGTTGGTCCCTAGAATGATGCGCCAAGTTTGGCGCTCAACAGGATCCGCGGCGGCAAAGGCTCGACATGTCAGGATCGCAATACTCATCTGTTTTTTGGGATCTCGAACCGATGAGTATTTGATTACTTCGATGTTGGCTGATCGTGACACATCGGCGAGATTTTGGCACTCCGCATATCTGGTCTTGTGCATCCAATTATCTCTTCGATTTTCAAATGGTGCCTTTGTCAGATCGACCGCACGCTCCGTTGCGTAGCGTGCTGCGAACGCAGTGTACTCGCCCGCCTCAGGCGGCCACTTGGTGGCCGGTGATTCTGAAAAGAATAGCAGGCGCCAGAAGCACAACTCCGCAACGGCTGTATCTGCATTTTCGGCCCCGTAGAAAACTCCCAACGTATGACCGGCCCTCCTAAAGCGAGAACCGCGAGGATAGGGCGAGCCATATCGAAATGGCGTAGAAAGCAAATAGTTCAATTGCCGGCACTCCGGTGGAATCCGCGGCTTTGATTTATCGATCAGCTTTTCGAGGGTATGTTGTTCAGCAGCAGTATCGGTGAGTTTCGCCGTCGATATTACATTTTGCGCTTCGACGACTCGCCAGCATCGCCCGCTTGCTTGCTGGGCACTAGACAATAGCTCGTCGCGAATCGAGATATTCGATGACATTGGTCAATCCGGAAACTGACTGAATCACCTCAAGTGGAATCGCATCCAGGACTGTGTTTTTGTTTTTTAGCCAGTCGGCCGCGACAGAGTCGTCCCCACCAATAATTCCGTCGAGCGAGCGATAAAACCGTACAAAAAGCACGGCCAGTTCAAAGGCCTTACTCTCCGGCGGCAGCTGATAAGCACCCTTGTACATGCGCGAAATAGTCGGTTCTGAAAGTCCGATAATTTTTGCAAGGATGTTGTTCTTGATTCCCAGCCGGTCCGCGGCTCGAAGGGTAGCCTTGGTTACAACCCGCGATTCGTCCGGAGTGACTTGGCTTTGCAACTTCGTTTTATAAGGCATCCAACTGCTCCTACTCACTTCGGAAACGAAAGCCTTCCACTTTTTCAGTTAAAATATAATTCGTTTCTAAAGAAATATCCAGTGATAGATATTTCTACAGACTAAGTTTGGAATACAGGCCTAGCAAGAGACGTCCGCCTCCGGTACTACTTTTGCGAGCATCAGCGAGGTGCGGTTGCATGGTCCAACGCGTGGCTACCGTTGCGTTCGAGGGTATCGATGCCCGCGCAGTCGACGTGCAGGTGCAGGTCGCGCCGGGGTTACCGGCTTTCAATATTGTCGGTTTACCCGACAAGGCAGTTTCGGAGGCCAAGGAGCGTGTGCGGGCCGCCCTGGTCGCATCAGGTCTCGCGCTTCCTGCCCGACGCATCACGGTCAATCTGGCACCCGCCGACCTTCCGAAGGAGGGCAGTCACTACGACTTGCCGATAGCGCTCGGGCTGATGGCGGCTATCGGCGCCATTCCGCACGATGCCTTGAGCAGCTTTACAGTTTTGGGCGAGCTTGGCCTCGATGGTTCGATCGCTACGGTTGCCGGCGTGCTGCCGGCTGCGATCGGCGCCAACGGGCGCGGTCAAGGTCTAATCTGCCCGAACGCATGCGGGCCCGAAGCGGCCTGGGCAAGTCCCGAGATTGAAATCGTTGCCGCGCAGTCGCTGATCCAGCTCGCCAATCATTTCAAAGGAACGCAGGTTCTTGCGCGACCGCAACCCAAAATCCGCGACCAGAATGGCGATGTGCTCGACCTTGCGGACATCAAAGGACAGGAAAGTGCCAAGCGCGCCCTCGAGGTCGCAGCCGCTGGCGGCCACAACATGCTTATGATTGGCCCCCCCGGCGCCGGCAAATCAATGCTGGCCGCGCGGCTACCCACGATTCTGCCGCCCCTTTCTCCGACCGAGCTGCTGGAAGTTTCGATGATCGCATCGATCGCTGGCGAAATCGACGGCGGCGCGCTGACCAATCGACGGCCATTCCGCTCACCGCATCACTCGGCTTCGATGCCGGCGTTGGTTGGCGGCGGCTTGCGCGCGCGACCCGGCGAAATCTCCCTTGCCCATAATGGTGTCTTGTTTCTTGACGAGCTGCCGGAATTTTCCGGGCAGGTCCTCAACTCACTGCGTCAGCCGCTTGAGAGTGGTGAGGTTGCGATCGCAAGAGCCAACCACCGCATCACCTATCCCGCGCGTTTCATGCTGGTGGCGGCCATGAATCCCTGCCGTTGTGGGCATGCCAGCGATCCTGGTTTTTCCTGCAAGCGCGGGACGAACATCCGATGTGCGGCCGAATATCAAGGCCGGCTGTCTGGGCCGTTGCTCGATCGAATCGATCTACATATCGAGGTACCAGCCGTAACCGCCGCCGATTTGATTCTCCCTTCACCAGCCGAAGGCAGCCGAGAGGTTGCGGCGCGGGTCGCGCGCGCCCGCGACATTCAGGCCGAACGGTATGCGGCAATGGGCATCAGCAACCTGCGCACGAACGCACAGACGAGCGGACCAGTTTTGGAGGAAGTCGCGCGCGCCGACTCGACCGGAATGGCCCTCCTGCATGAGGCCGCGAACTCCATGCGTTTGTCCGCGCGCGGGTACCACCGGGTATTACGCGTTGCGCGTACGCTCGCCGATCTAGACGCTGCGGAAAATGTGGGTGGTATGCATTTGGCGGAGGCCTTATCTTATCGCGCGCTCGCGGACGAGATGCGCAGCGCGGCCTGATCGCCGGCGATTGCGCCAAGTGTTGGATGCCGTGTGGGGGCTTCTAATCCGCTTGCAGCCTGACACAGGTTTCCGCAAACTGTCATAATTCCGTGGTCGGTCCATGGTGTAGGGGGGCACCGGTAGTCCATCAATGATTCGCCGAGTCGGAGCCGGCCAACGGATCGATTTTGCGCATTTAACGTCGAAAAAGGACCTAGATGCCCAACGTTCAGCGCGCCGCTTTCCGTCCTCAGCGAAGTCTCTTCGAGCGATTTCGCCCGACTCCTACGGGCCCTGGCGCACCAGGCATCATTTCGTCGCTACAGGCCTACGGCGGATTACAGGCCTGGGCTGCACGCGCACACCGACCCTCGCAAAGTCTCGGCCGGGTTGGTTCTCTGGAAGTGCGGTTGGCGCAGACTGCCGCGGAGGTGCGCCAGGCCCAAAAACTTCGCTATCGGGTGTTCTACCAGGAAGGATCGGCGATTCCCAATCCTGGCCGTTTGTTCGCACGCCGGGACATCGACGGCTACGACACAATCTGCGACCATTTACTTGTGTTTGATCACGCCGTGCGGGAGCGCAGCGCGCTAAATCGGCCGACTGTGGTCGGCACCTATCGGCTGCTGCGGCAACCCCTGGCCGAGGACTATGGCGGCTTCTATACGGCCGGCGAATTCGATATCGGCCCACTAATCGCCCGCCACAATAATCTTCAATTCCTTGAACTCGGCCGTTCTTGCGTCCTTGCGCCTTATCGGAACAAGCGCACGGTTGAGCTGCTGTGGCACGGCATCCATGCGTACATCCTCCAGAACCGGTGCGACGTGATGTTTGGCTGCGCCAGCATCGACGGCACAGACCCCGAGCGCCTCGCGCTCCCATTATCGTTTCTGCATCACTATGCGGCAGCTCCCGACACGTGGCGCGCGCATGCTTTGACCGAGCGCTATGTTGAAATGAACCGAATGTCCAAGGAAGTGGTTAATCCCAAAGACGCGTTGCGGGCACTCCCGCCTCTAATCAAGGGTTACCTGCGCCTTGGCGCTTATATTGGCGACGGCGCAGTGATTGATCATGAGTTCGGCACCACTGATGTCCTCATCGTGCTCCCAGTGTCTGTCATCAAGCAGCGTTATTTCGATCACTTCGATCTTAGTCGCCGCGCGGCCTGAACTCGACCTCGATCACCATTTGTGCGGCAAATGAAAAGGCCGGGACAAACCCAGCCACGACGAAAAGCAGGGATAGTGACCGCTTAAAGCCGACGCAACGAGACGTTCTCGACCAAATGACTCTCACTTTTCTTCAGGATGAGATCGGCTCGCTGCCGGGTTGGCAGAATATTTTCGTGTAAGTTCACCAGATTGATGCGCGACCAAATCGAGGACGCAGTTTCGACCGCTTCCTCGTCCGACAAATTTGAATAGCGATGAAAATAGGATTTTGGATCACGGAAAGCCGTTCCGCGCAAGGTCAAGAAGCGGTCTACATACCAGGACTTGAGAACATCTTCGTCGGCATCGAGATAAACCGAGAAATCGAAAAAGTCCGACACGAATGGAATCGCTTTCCCATCCTTCGGCACGCGGCCGGTTTGCAACACATTCAAGCCCTCTACGATGAGGATGTCTGGTCTGTCGACTTCAACCGATTGGTTGGGCATCACGTCATAGATGAGGTGAGAATAGATTGGAGCGCGCGCAGGCCGCCGCCCGGCCTTTATATCGGAAAGAAAACGCAGCAGCGCCGGCAGATCATAACTTTCAGGAAATCCTTTCTTTTCCATCAGGCCTTCGCGTTCCAGAATTGCGTTCGGATAGAGAAATCCATCGGTGGTGATGAGGTCGACCTTCGGCACATTCGGCCAGCGCGCCAGCAGAGCTTGCAGGACGCGCGCCGTGGTAGACTTGCCAACCGCTACCGAACCGGCGACGCCGATGACATACGGCATCTTGGTATCCTCGGTGCCGAGGAAACGCTGTTGCGCGCGGAATAAGCGCTGTGTTGCAATTACATACATCGACAACAACCGGGAGAGCGGAAGATAGATCTCTTCGACCTCTGCCATGTCGAGCCGATCGTGTAGCGAACGCAACCGCGTGACCTCTTCCGAGGTCAACGTCATGGGCGTGTCCTCACGCAACGTTGCCCATTGCGCACGTGAATAGGTGCGATAAGGCGAGAGGTTTTCGTCGGTGCGCTGTTCCATTGCTCTAAGCTAACGTGGTCGCGATGCCTTTTCCTCGTGTCCGGATTGCGCGGTCCGCTTTTCGAGCACTGCTTCGACTTCTGCCAAGGTAACACCGCGCACTTCCAACAGCACCAGCAGATGGTAGAGAAGATCGGCCGCTTCGGCAGTGAGGATAGTCTTGTCTTCCTGCACTGCAGCGAGTCCGGTCTCGATAGCTTCTTCGCCCAGCTTCTTGGCGCAATGAATGATACCTTTGTCGATCAGCGCACGTGTATATGATTCCGCGGCGCTGGCCTTGGCCCGTTCATGGATCCGCCTCTCCAGATCGGTCAGGGTGAATTTGCTCATACCCGTCTCTTTACGCGGCTCAATAGCATTGTTGCGGCTAGGGATCGAGCCGCATCGGCAGCCCTGCCTTTGACATATAGATCTTGGCCTCGCGCACGCTGTGTTGTCCGAAGTGAAAGATCGAGGCCGCTAGCACAGCTGTCGCGTGGCCGTCACGGATCCCATCAACCATATGATCTAGGTTGCCAACCCCGCCCGAGGCAATGACTGGCACCGTGATCGCATCGGCAACCGCTCGCGTCAGCGGGATATCATAGCCTTTCTTCGTGCCATCTCGATCCATTGACGTCAGCAGAATTTCCCCCGCGCCCATTGCAACGACCTCTTTGGCATAGCCAACAACCTCAATACCGGTCGGGTTTCGGCCACCGTGGGTGAAAATCTCCCAGCGGTCGTTTTCGCCCGCCTTGGACACCTTCTTCGCGTCGATCGCGACGACGATGCACTGATCACCGAATTTCTCCGCGGCCTCCTTCACGAAAGTACGCCGGCTGACCGCGGCCGTGTTGATCGATACCTTATCAGCGCCACAAGTTAGCAGCTTTCGGATATGGTCTACCGTGCGCACGCCGCCACCGACCGTCAATGGCATGAAACAGGCCTCCGCCGTGCGCGTAACCACGTCGTAGATCGTGTCACGATTTTCATGACTGGCAGTGATGTCAAGGAAGCACAACTCGTCCGCCCCCGCCGCATCGTATGCGATTGCCGCCTCCACTGGATTGCCGGCGTCGCGCAGATTGACGAAATTGACTCCCTTGACCACCCGGCCGTCTTTCACGTCGAGGCAAGGAATGACGCGGACTTTGAACATCAGGCAGCCGTCCTCGCAGCACGGATCAGTGCGAGCGCCTCGGCGGCATTTAGCCTCCCGTCGTACAGAGCCCGACCAGCAATAGCGCCAGCAAGCTTTTGTGCGCGCGGTTCCAACAGCGCCTTGATGTCGCCCATCGATGCAAGCCCTCCCGAAGCAATCACAGGAATGGAAATCGCTTCGGCCAGTGAAATTGTCGCGTTTAAATTAAGACCTTGCAGCATCCCATCGCGCGCGATGTCGGTGTAGACGATAGCTGCCACACCAATGTCCTCAAAGCGCCGGGCTATATCGAGCACTGACAGTTGGGACGTTTGAGCCCAACCGTCAACCGCCACCTTGCCCTCGCGCGCATCGAGCCCGACCGCGACGCGGCCTGGGTAATCACGCGCCGCCTGCTTGACGAAAGGTGGATCACGGACCGCGGCAGTACCGATGATGACGCGGGCGACACCCTTCTCAAGCCAGCTTTCGACAGTTGCTGTGTCACGCACGCCACCGCCGAGCTGTACCGGAATGTCCACCGTTTCAAGGATGCGCTCGACGGCCGTAGCGTTCATTGGTTTGCCGGCGAATGCACCGTCAAGGTCGACGACGTGGAGATATTCGAAGCCCTGTTGCTGGAAGGCGCGCGCCTGCGCGGCTGGATCCCGATGAAAAATAGTCGCCCGCGCCATGTCTCCCTGCTCCAGGCGGACAGCGAGACCTTCCTTGAGATCGATCGCGGGCAACAGAATCACGGCTGCCACTTCAGGAAATTGGCAATCAACGCGAGACCCAACCCCTGGCTCTTTTCGGGGTGAAACTGGGTGCCGACCATATTATGACGGCCGACAACGGCCGTGAGTGGGCCGCCGTAATCGGCTTGCGCCACCAGATCGTTCTGCCGGGCAGTTTTGAGTTCGTACGAGTGCACGAAATAGGCATGCAGACCGTCGGGCCCGAGCCGAATGTCTTTCAGCAACGGATGGGCCTTCAACAAGTTGAGCGTGTTCCATCCCATGTGCGGAATTTTCAGTTCCGGATTGGATGGCTTGATGCGTTCGACTTCGCCGGCGATCCAGCCAAGGCCCGGAGTCACCTGATATTCTTGCCCGCGCTCAGCCATCAGTTGCATGCCAACGCAGATTCCAAAGAACGGCTTTCCATTTTTCCGCACACTCTGTTCGAGCGCGTCGACCATTCCTGGAATTTGGTCAAGGCCCCGCCGGCAATCGGCGAATGCGCCCACGCCGGGCAGCACCACGCGATCGGCACGGGTAACCGCGTCGGGATCGTTCGTCACAAAAATTGGCTGTTCATATCCGCTTTCACGCGCAGCCCGCTCGAAAGCCTTCGCAGCCGAATGCAGATTGCCGGACCCATAGTCTACGATGGCAACGCTCATCGCTGAACTCCCGGCTCAGGAAACAGGCCGATAACATCGGATGGCGATGGCGGGCTACGCCGCACCGGCAGCGAGTATTTTGGCCCTGACAACGAGGTCGGATCCGCAGGAGCATTTGTGGCGCGCTTGCTCCATTCAGCAAAGAAACGCCGCTCGGCCATTTCGGCATCCTCACCTATAACAAAGCCGAGTGTGGTCCAGCCGCGGCGCGCCAGGGTCCAACGCCAGATGCTGGACGCCTCGAAGCCAACCAGCAACGCAATCAAGAACGCCACCATAAAATGCGTATTGAGCGACGTCCGCAGCGCAGTGGTTCCAAACTCCACCAATCCAAAGCCGACGACATAAATCATAAATGCGAGCCACAACCGGTGCAGAAGCAGCCAAAGCGGCGCGAGCAAGAAGGCCCAGAAATAAAAGCCGTCACGCACGAACAAGAAACGCTCGGGAGCGCTTGCTGTTTCGCCTTTACGGCGCGGCGGTGCATGCACGGTATAAGTAGGCATTTTTTTACTCTACCAACATCGCCCGGTCGTTTCGCCCAGGATGACGGCAACAATTCGGTTAGCCGCCAAGCGAGCCCTTTGTGGACGGCACTTCATCCTTGGCGCGCAGGTCAATCGCGACAGCCGTCCGCAACGCACGCGCAAGGCCCTTAAAGCACGACTCAGCAATATGGTGGTCATTGCCGCCATACAGAGTTTCAGCATGCAAAGTAATGCCGGAATTCATCGCAAAGGCCTGGAACCATTCCTGCACGAGCTCGGTGTCAAACTCTCCAACCTTGTCGCGCACGAATTGTGCCTTGAACACGAGAAAGGGCCTGCCCGAGATGTCGATAGCAATGCACGTGAGTGCCTCATCCATAGGTACGTGCACATCAGCGTAACGCGTGATGCCCTTCATGTCGCCGAGCGCCTGCTTCACCGCCTGACCCAGCGCAATGCCGACGTCTTCGGTCGTGTGGTGATGGTCGATGTGCAGATCGCCTTTGGCTTTGACTATGATATCGATGCGCGAATGGCGCGCGAGCAAATCGAGCATATGGTCGAGAAAGCCAATGCCGGTCGCGACCGACGCGCGACCTGACCCATCGAGA
>Ga0126371_10006144_pt1 | contig 10670 bp, 9 predicted proteins | sample PanSoiMetaPlot_4_FD_110145 | JGI IMG/M metagenome (GOLD analysis project Ga0126371, IMG submission 110145) | Tropical forest soil microbial communities from Panama - MetaG Plot_4 | ecosystem: Environmental > Terrestrial > Soil > Tropical forest > Bulk soil | place: Panama | collected 2016-02-17
GTAGTGCTGCAGCCGGGCCTTGTTCAGGTGAAACGGGGCTCCGGAGAGTGAATGCTGCACCTGATGCGCGGTGCGGGTGACCTCCGCGGACAAGGTCGAATAATCGGCGCTGAGCCTGTCGGCGAACAGGAAGATGGCCCCGCCGATGACCACGATTGCGGCCAGAAAGGTACACCAGGTCGCTAGCAGGTTTGGTATCCCGCGCCGGCGCATGGCAGCTGTCAGAGGCTGAAGTAGCGCCGTAAGCAGCATCGCCGCGATGAACGGCAGCACCACTAGGCGCAGCGTGACAGCAAACCTGAACCCGAGGTAGATGAGCAGGCCGGTCAGCAGCAACCGCCAGGACCAGGCTGCCGTTGCCTCGAGCAGCGGCGGAATATGGGGCCTGGTGACCGCGGGCGCCTTGGCCGCCACGAGGCTGTCAGCCGGAGTGCCGCTGTCTTGGGTACCGCCATCAGGGGCACCGCCGTTGGGGGAACCGCCGTCTTGTGTTCCGGCTCTCTCATCCGACTCGGCCGGCGATCGGGTGAATAGCCGTCGCGCAGCCGCGCGCAGCCCTGAGGAGGCTACTGGCTCACCAGGCCGCCCCGGCTCGTCGCTCGGCGCTGCCGATGGGCCGGTCATGCAGTACATGTAACCAACTACCGTTGTGCCATGCACAGCTACCGCGAGCGCCTCCGCGCGCCGGCGTCCTGGTGGATCACCGGAATGATCATGATGCTCACGTTCGGGTCCATCGTCTGGTTCGGCTTTCCGATATGGGCGGGCGCCTTGACCTACGCGCTGGTGATCGTGGTGACTGCCGCATTCCTGCTGAACTGGGGCCGGGCGATGATAGAGGTGACCAGCACGGAACTGGTCGCCGAGGGCCACCGGCTGCCGCTGAGCTCCGTCGGCGAAGTGCGGCAGCTGGACGAGGCACACACCAGGGCTCTGCGCGGACCCCGCGCCGATCCGCGGGCTTACCTGCTGATCAGGCCCTACCTGCGTCAGTCGGTCTACGTCGAAGTCGCCAGACCGGACGGGCATGCGCCCTACTGGCTACTGGCCACCAGGCAGCCTGCTCAGCTGGCTGCAGCCATCGAGATCTTCCGGCAGGCCGTCGACACGCGCGCAGTCTGATCACGTTAGGAAACGGCTCGGCGCCGCGCTAGCCGGGCCGAAATGCGGCATCTAGTCCAAATATGCCAACGGCGTGCGGTAATGGCACCCGCGAACCGGGGTATTAGCGAGCCCAGAACGGCATGCTGGAACCGCGCGGGAATGCTGCCCGTGGGATGATCGCATGACAATAGCTAGGAGGGATCAGGCATGGCGGGCAAGCGGGGTGGCTCGGGCGCCAAGGCAGTCAATGCCCTAGTAGGCGCGGCCGCAGCGTTCGCGGCGCGCAAGTTGCTGTTCTTCGTATGGAAGAAGGTGACCGGCAAGGCGCCGCCTGAGCACCCTGAAGATCCGCAGGTGGGGCTTGCCGAGGCCATCATCTGGGGCATCGTCGTCGGCGCAGGCGTGCACACCGCGCGCTTGCTGGCAACCAGAGCCACCACTTCGCGTCTGAAGGGCTCAGGCGACGAGACTTCTGCTTAGCCGCGAGTAAGCCCGACGCTCAGGGATACTTTTCTCCGCGTTAACCGACCACACTGGTAGCCGTCACTGGCACCAGGTAAGGCTGGCTCAGGGAGGCGGAGTGGCGGCTGATGAGCGGGTGCTCGGCATGGTCCTCGCAGGAGGGGCCGGCAAGAGACTGGCACCGCTGACCGCCGACCGGGCTAAGCCAGCCGTGCCGTTCGGCGGGTTGTACCGGCTCGTCGACTTCGCATTGTCCAATCTGGTCAACGCCGGAATGCGCCGAATCTGCGTGCTGACGCAGTACAAGAGCCACAGCCTGGACCGGCACATCTCGACGACCTGGCGGCTCTCGAGCCTGCTGGGCAACTACGTGACGCCGGTACCCGCGCAACAGCGACTTGGACCGCACTGGTACACCGGCTCGGCCGACGCGATCTACCAGTCGCTGAACCTGATCTTCGACGACATGCCAGATATCGTCGCGGTCTTCGGAGCCGACCACGTCTTCCGGATGGACCCGATGCAGATGATCGCCCAGCATGTCGAGCACGGCGCGGGCGTCACGGTCGCCGCCCTCCCGGTGCCGCGCGATGAAGCGACTGCGTTCGGGGTGATCCGGGCGGCAGCCGACAGCCGGACGATCGAGGATTTCCTGGAGAAGCCTGCCGACCCGCCGGCGATGCCCGGCCGGCCAGATATGGCGTACGCGTCGATGGGCATCTACGTCTTCACGACCGACGTGCTCGTCGACTCACTGCGTCAGGACGCAGCCGACGACAGCAGCAGGCACGACATGGGCGGTGACATTGTGCCGCTGCTGGTACGGCAGGGCGCTGCGCAGGTCTATGACTTCCTGGACAACCGGGTGCCGGGCGCGGAAGAACGCGACGCGGGCTACTGGCGCGACGTCGGGACGCTCGACTCCTACTTCGACGCGCAGATGGACCTGTGCGCCGTGCATCCGATCTTCAATCTCTACAACGACAAGTGGCCGATCCTGACCCACGTGCCGTCCCAGCCTCCGGCGAAGTTCGTGCACGACAGCGGCGACCGGGTCGGGCGCGCGATCAATAGCGTGGTGAGCAACGGCGTGATCGTGTCCGGCGGGCTGGTCAGCTCCTCTGTCCTATCCCCTGGCGTCAGAGTGAACAGCTGGGCCAGGGTGGAACGGTCGGTGATACTCCACAACACGAGGATCGGCCGAAACGCCGTGGTCGAGAACGCGATCCTGGACAAGAACGTCGAAGTCCCGGAGGGAGCAGTCGTCGGCGTCGATAAGGAGCACGACCGGGCGCGCGGGTTCGTCGTGTCCGACGAAGGCATCACGGTGGTGGGTAAGGGTCAGGCAGTGCCGCTGTGACGGCGCACCCGGCCGACTCGCTAGTCCGAGTCGCGATGCTGACCAGGGAGTACCCGCCGGAGGTGTATGGCGGCGCAGGTGTGCACGTCGAGTACCTGGCGCGATCGCTGGCGGGGCTGGTCGACCTGACCGTGCACTGTCAGGGTGCAGACCGTTCAGACGCAGTGGCGCACCGGCCCTGGCCGCAGTTGTCGGCCGCTAACCCGGCGCTGCAGACCATCTCCGCCGAGCTGTCGATGGCGGCGGCGACCGGTGGCGCCGATCTTGTCCACTCCCATACCTGGTATGCCGGCCTGGCCGGCCATCTGAGCAGCCTGCTGCACGGCATCCCGCACGTGCTTACCGCGCACTCGCTCGAGCCGCTGCGACCGTGGAAAGCCGAGCAGCTCGGTGGTGGCTATGCGATCTCGAGCTGGTGCGAGCGCACGGCTATGGAGGCCGCGGCGGCGGTCATCGCGGTCTCGCAGGGAATGCGGTCCGACATCCTCATGACCTACCCCAGAGTGCCGGCCGACCGGGTGCACGTGATCTACAACGGGATCGACGCGCAGCAGTACGCACCTGACCCTGGCCGCGACGTTCTAGACCGGTACGGGATAGATCCCGATCGGCCCTCGGTCGTTTTCGTCGGCAGGGTGACTAGGCAGAAGGGCCTGCAGGTGCTGCTGCGCGCCGGAGCACACATCGCCCCGCAGGCGCAGCTCGTGCTCTGCGCAGGGCAGGCTGACACTGCCGAACTGCAGGCGGAAGTGAGCGGCCTGGTGGAGCACCTGCGGGCAACCAGATCGGGCGTGGTGTGGCTGCCTGGAATGCTGGCCAAGCCCGAGGTGATCCAGATCCTCAGTCATGCGACCGTGTTCGCCTGCCCGTCCCTGTACGAGCCGCTTGGCATCGTCAACCTTGAGGCGATGGCGTGCGGGACCGCGGTGGTGGCCTCAGCCGTCGGCGGCATCCCTGAGGTCGTAGCCGACGGAGCAACAGGGCTGCTCGTACCGCCCGACAATGAGACCGCCCTGGCTGCTGCGATAAATGCGCTTATCGATGATCCGGCCAGAGCGGCCGAGCTCGGCGCTCACGGCCGCGGCCGGGCGGTCGCAGAGTTCAGCTGGGACCGGATTGCCACCCAGACCGCAGGACTGTACGTCGAACTGATCGGCGCGAGGACGTCCGGCAGTCACCACTAACGTCGCCGGTCGCCGGAGCACTCGCCGCCGATCCGAAGGGCGTAGGCTATGGTTATTTGAGATACATCTCGACTTTGGAGGGTGCGCTCATGGAGTCAGCCAATCCGCCCAAGCCCACGCCGGGCGAGTCACCCGCCATCCGGCTGAGCGATCGGGATCGGGACGCAGTAGCGCATCGGCTCCAGGAAGCTTTCGCCGAAGGCAGGCTCGACGATGACGAGTTCGACCACCGCATGCGCGCCGCTCTGACCTCCAAGCTCAGTACCGATCTCGAGCCACTGACCAAGGACCTGCCAGCTGCCAGCGACCGCCCGGCCACGGTTGCGCCAACCGTTGTCGCGGGCCCGCGCCCCGGCAGATTCGCGATCGCGTACAAGAGCTCAATTCGCCGCGGCGGGCGCTGGCGCGTGCCGGAGCGATTCTCGGCGGTGGTCTATAAGGGCAACGGGCGGCTCGATCTGCGTGCAGCCGAACTCGCCGGGCCGGTGACAACCCTCACCGCAGTCGCCTACAAGTCACGCATCGACGTGCTTGTGCCACCCGGCGTACGAGTGGAGCTCGAGGGATTCGGGGTCAGCAAGGGCTGGTCTCCGCAGGAAGGACTGGAGCAGCTGCTCCCTGCGGATGCACCGGTCGTGCACGTGCGCGGCATTGGCTACAAGGGCACCATCGAGGTCAGCACGAAGCCACGGGACGCCGTCAGCCAGGACCAGCGCTCGCTGCCCCAGTAGGCGCCGTCAGCCCATGACTCCCTGCGGCGGGACTCCCTGATCAGGTCACCGAGCCTGCTGCCGCTCCCGTGACACGGTCACCCCAGCGCGCCATCTCGGCATCGAGATCCAGTGGTGCGATCATCGCGCCGGTCTTCATCTCCTGTTCCCACACCTCCGCGGGAACGCGCCACATGACCTCGAACTCGATGCCGTTGGGGTCCTTGGCATACAAGGACTTCGAGACCCGGTGATCGCTAGCCCCGACCAGCGCGCCCCTGGCAACGAGCCGCTCACGGATGCTGGCGAGCTCGCTCAGCGTGCCGACCTCCCACGCGAGGTGGTACAGGCCGATGTACGGCCCACTCGGCAGCACCCCGTTGGGAACCGAGAACAGGCCGAGGTCGTGATCGTTCTCGGTGCCCTCCGACCGCAAGAAGGCGGCCCGGCCAGGGATCTCGGTCCGTACCTCGAAACCGAGCGCGTAGGTGTAGAAATCGACGCTCGCGTCCAGGTCCTTGACATACAAGACCGCGTGGTTGAGTCGGCGTACGGCCATGGCGGGTTCTCCAGCGACACGATTCGGGATTGTTATGGCTCTGCTTCGAATAATGCCAGCGGCGCCACGGTGATTCCCACCGTGCGGCCGGCACGCCACGACTTACGAGGCCGCGGCCGGTGCCAGCCCCGCTGCACGCGCGGACTCGAAATCGTCGTCGATGGCGACCACACTCCGGCCCCGAGCAGAGAGGATCGATGCGGCCACTGACGCGCAGTAGCCGTAGTGGCAGTGCACCCAGACTTCGCCCCCACCAATCTCGTCCATGCGATCCGGTAGCTCATGCAACGGAATGTGCAGTGCGCTCTCGACGTGCGCGTCGTGCCACTCCCGATCGCGTCGGACGTCGAGCACGAGGAGGGCCCCGTTCCCCGCTTTAGTCGCAAGCGTGGCGAAATCGGCGGTCCGAAACGACTCAAGCTGCTCCCCCGCTGCCCAATCCGCCACCGGCCCAGATGCTGCCGAGTCGATCGTGTCGATCCCGATCCGGCACAGCTCGCGCTGCGCCTCGGCGACGTCAGCGGCCGAATCGCCCACGAGTGTCAGCGGTGCGCCCCACGGGATTAGCCAGCCAAGGTAGGTGGCCAGATTTTCGCCGAGCTCGAAGTTCAGCGACCCGCGCATGTGGCCGCCAGCGAACGCGGTTCGCGAGCGCAGATCCACGACCCATTCGCCGGCGTTGATCCTGCGCCGAAGCTCCGCCGGATCGGCCGGGCTCGGCGTCGCCAGCTCGGGCGCAGCTGGCCCGGCCAGGTTCGCCGGCCCCATGTGCGCGTAATAGCCCGGATAAGCGTCGAGTCCGGCTAGCAGGTCGTGGACGAATTCGGCCTCGTTCTCCCGTAGTGCGGGATTGACTCGGATTTCCTCGGAGATCGTCGAGCTTTCGCTGGTTGCTGGGCTGGCGGCGCAGAAGCTTCCGAAGCCGTGCGTCGGATAGATGGCGGTCGGACCAGGCAACGCGCGCGCAAGTCGGTGAGCGGAGTTGAACTGGGCATGGCTCAGAGCCTCGGCGTTCTCGCGGCCGAGCAAGTCGGTGCGGCCGGTCGTGCCATTGAGCAGCGAACCGCCGGTGAAGGCGGCGCAAGAGTCCCGGTCGGCAATAGCGTACGAGAGATGGGTGAACGTGTGACCTGGCGTCCCGATCACCTGGACGCGCATGCGGCCAACGTCGATCTCGTCGCCGTCCTCGATGGCAGTGCGGTCGAAGGCCACCGGCTCTTTGCAGTTGACCAGGTACTGCGCTCCGGTCGCCTGAGCGAGGGCGAATCCGCCGGTCACGTAGTCGTTGTGCACGTGCGTCTCGAACACGTGCGTGATCCCGACGCCGCGCTTGTCCGCCAGGCCGAGGACCCGGTCGAAGTCCCGCTGCGCGTCAACTACCAGCGCGACATCGCCGTCGGTGGCGAGATACCCCCGGTCGCCCAGCGACGGCGTGTCGACGGCGAGAATCTCTAGCACTACTGAAGCTGTGCCCACCCCGTGCCCAGGGCACACGGCCGTTACGCGTCGGCTGAGTGCCCGGTGTAGACACTGCGGGGACGGATCGGGATGTTGCGCTCATATTCCTCTAGCGCATGTGCGAGCCAGCCCGCTGTCCGGGCGATCGCGAAGATGGCCTCGCCCGCTCCCCTGATCATCCCGGCTACGTCACCGAGCACGGCCAGCGCGAACTCGATGTTCGGCTCGGGCAGGGCGCGGCGCCGCACCTCGGCTGTGACCGCGGACGCAACCGCGAGGCGAGCCGAGTCCGCGGCGAAATCCGTCACGACCTCGAGTAGCAGGTTCGCCCGCGGGTCACCGCCCTTATACACAAAATGCCCGAAGCCAGGCAGCCGCTCGCCTCGTCGCAACAGGTCACCGACTACGCGGGGCACGTCCGCGGGCTCAGCCGCCGAGCCAAGCATCAGCTCGGCCCCGAGAGCCGCACCGCCGTGCAGCGCACCACCCATAGCGCCGAGCCCGGTCGCAACGACCGCGTATGGATCCGCTCGCATCGACGCCGCGACCCTGGCAGCGAGCGTCGAGGCAGCCAGCTCGTGGTCGGCGAGCAGCACCAAGGCCACGCTGAGCACGTCTGGCAGCCCTGCTGGCATCGGTCCCGCGCACAGCCGGCCAGCCAGCCGGAGCGCGATCGGTCCCTGCTCGGTCCGCTCAGCCGGCCGCTGCGACGACGGCAGCGCGCCGGCCATCCCCGCAATCATGGCCTGACCGGCCGCCATCACCGCTGGCGGATCCAGGTGCAGCCGGAACTGGTCGGTTGCGGCCAGCGCAGGCACAATCACCTGGAGCCGCTCCAGCGGCAGCGTGCCGGGCGGCAGCGCCGCCTGCGCCGCCGTCCCCGCTGCCAGCGCTTCCGCCGTCGATTGCCAATTCGGCTGGGAACGGGGCATGCCCGCGCCACCGTCGTCTTCTGGCAGCGATCCGGTCCAGAGCAGCGTGGCGACATCCTCGAAGCTGCGGTGGCGGGCCAGCTCGGTCGCGTCCAGGCCGCGGTAATGCAGGGAGCTCTCCGTGAGCTCGGTGAGCGCGGACTCGATGATCAGCTCCGACCCGCCGGGCGCCCGCCTCGGCCTGCCCTTGCGGGCAAGCGCGGCGACTTCGTCCGCATCGAACAGGCTTGCCCGGCCATCAGGCTCACGGCGACGGGTAAGTACGCCCCTGCTGACGTACGCATAGAGGCTCGCGGGCTTGATGCCCAGGCGGTCGGCAGCCTCGGCGGCGCCGATCCACTCCGTCATGCCGCGTTCCCTCCTGATCCACAATCGCTTCGTGCGACGCGGGTGCTACCTGCTGGCCCGCGTCGGGGGCTCACCACGGTCATCGCTCGTACGAAGATCTGGGATGTCAGTTGATTTTAATCAATATTGACAAGGCCGTACAGTACCTACTGATAATAGATTCCGGACCCAGACTGAGACCCGACTTCCTCCTGGAGCCGAAGGAGACCGCGATGAGCGCCCCAGCGAACCCCGTAACCGCCCCGGCCAGTAACGCCGGCGCCAGCGGGCCTTACCAGGCGGCCGGCGGCCTTGCCGACGTGTCGGTGTCCAAGACGAGCGTCTCCGACGTGCTCGGCCGCCGCGGTTTCTACCACTACCGCGGGTACAACGCCGTCGATCTCGCCCGGCGCGGGAACTTTGAGGATGCCTGGTATCTGATGCTCCACGGCGAATTGCCGACGGAGGAGCAGCGCACTGAGTTCTCCAGCCAGGTTGCCGCCCTGCGCGCTCTCCCGGACGGCGTCGGCGACCTGCTGCCGGCGATCGCCCGGCTGAGCGCCCCTGGCTCGCTGGAATCGCTCCGTACCGCGTTGTCGGTGACCGCTCAGGCCATCGGCTGCAAGTCGTGGACCGACCAGAGTGCTGGCCAGACGCGGGAGCAGGCGGTCAAGATCAGCGCCATGCTTCCGACGCTCGCAGCCCAGCTCTACCGGGTGGCCACCGGGCAAGAGGTAGTTCAGCCGCGGGCCGACTTCGGCTATGCGGCCAACTACTTGTACATGATCACCGGAGCCGAGCCAGACGAGCGCGCCACATACGCGGTGGAGCGGTATCTGATGCTGACCATCGACCATGGCTTCAACAACTCGACCTTCACGGCGCGCGTCATCTCCTCCAGCGGGGCTGATCTCGGTGCGGCGCTGACCGGCGCCATCGGCGCACTCTCGGGCCCGTTCCACGGCGGCGCCCCGGCCAGGGTCTTCGACATGCTGGACGCGATCGGCACGCCGGAAAACGCCGAGTCGTGGCTGCGCAACGCGATCATCCGCGGCGACAAGCTGATGGGATTCGGCCATCGCATCTACAAGACGCTTGACCCGCGTTCTGAGCTGCTGCACGAGGTAGCGCAGGAGCTGCACAGCGACCGGGTGGCATTCTCCGAGCACGTCGAGAAGACCGCGGTTGCGCTGCTCGCCGAGCTCAAGCCCGGCCGCGAACTCTATGCGAACGTCGAGTTCTACGCGGGCGTCGTGCTGGACGCAGCGCACCTGCCGCGGGAGCTCTTCAGTGCCACCTTCGCCTGCAGCCGCGTCGTTGGCTGGCTCGCCAATGTCCTGGAGCAGATCCAGGACAACCGGATCTTCCGGCCGGTGGCTACGTACGTGGGACCCGAGGCACCGCGCGAGTTTCCAGCGTTCTGGCAGTCAGCACGCTCGTAATCATCGGGCATCCAAAATCATCGAGCACCGCGGAGCGAGTAGCAGATCATCCGGTCTGCGCGTAGCACCATGCCTGCGAGTGCAGCTGCGCTTCAGCCGCTATTCAGGCGGCAGCCAGCCTCCTTAGGCATGATCGCTAATTCAACCTGACCCGCGGGGGCGGGTCAGGGCAGGCGATCAAGCGTACCCAGCGCAAACCGGAGGTCCGGATTGCAGGTCACCGTAGTCGGCTGGACGCTGACCATCGGTGTGATCGTTGTCCTGCTCGCCCTGGACCTGGTCCTCGCCACGCTGCGTCCGCACGCTGTGGGCCACCGCGAGGCAGCCGCCTGGTCGGTGTTCCACATCGTGGTCGCGGTTCTGTTCGGCGTCGTCTTCGCCAGCCATTACGGCTGGGGATTCGGCAGCCAGTACTTCGCCGGATACATCGTGGAACGGAGCCTCTCGGTCGACAACCTGTTTGTCTTCGTGATCATCATGGCGACGTTCGCGGTGCCTCGCGAGCACCAGCAGCGGGTGCTGACCTTCGGCATCATTGCCGCTCTCGTCTTGCGCGCGATCTTCATCGCGCTCGGGGCGACGCTGCTTTCTGCGCTCTCCTTTATGTTCGTGGTCTTCGGCGTGATCTTGCTCTGGACCGCCTTGCGGATGTACCGGCAGCGCGACAGAGACTCCGACATCGAGGGCAATGCACTCGTTCGCCTCGCCCGGCGGATGCTGCCGGTCAGCGGCCGATATGCGGGCGGCAGGCTGATATCGCGCGTCGAGGGCCGCCGGGTGGTGACGCCGCTCTTCATCGTCTTGATCACTATCGGCGGCACTGACATCGTGTTCGCGCTTGACTCCATCCCGGCCATCTTCGGCATCACCAGTCAGCCCTACATCGTGTTCGTGGCCAATGCATTCGCCTTGCTCGGCCTGCGCCCGTTGTTCTTCCTGGTAACTGGGCTACTTGATCGGCTGGTCTACCTGTCGAGCGGCCTGGCTGTGATCCTCGCATTCGTCGGCGTCAAGCTGATCTTGCACTGGGGCCACGGAGTCCATGCAGGCGTGCCGGAGATCAGCACCGCGGTATCGCTGGTGGTCATTGCGGCCGTGCTGGCCGTGACAACGGTCGCAAGCCTGATCAGGA
>Ga0126371_10006145_pt1 | contig 10666 bp, 15 predicted proteins | sample PanSoiMetaPlot_4_FD_110145 | JGI IMG/M metagenome (GOLD analysis project Ga0126371, IMG submission 110145) | Tropical forest soil microbial communities from Panama - MetaG Plot_4 | ecosystem: Environmental > Terrestrial > Soil > Tropical forest > Bulk soil | place: Panama | collected 2016-02-17
CCGCTTGCCGTGCGCGTGTCGATGCGAACTTACTCGCCTATCGTAAGCAGATGGGTAAGGCGGTATCGAAGGACTTCGAGGCGAGCTACTTCAATGACCAGGTCCTTCTCCTTGACTACATGTTTGTGCATCGGCTCACCGGCATTGAGGGAAAGGACGGCAATCCCTTGAATGAGGTTCGCATACTCTGTAATTCAATTCTGCTGAATGAAGGCAGGCTCCAGGTAGAAAAACTCGCGGGCTGGCCCAACTCGGCAGGGTCCGGAATGAAGCTTCCGCCCGAGAAATCCGTGCTGAAGCTGAAGCCGGGGGATCAAGTGCAGCTGAGCGAATCGGATTTCGTGCGACTCTGCAAAGCCTTTTTTGAGCAAATCGACAACCGATGTGTGAGCGACTCGCCGCGGGTGAGGAGGCAACGCGCTGTCGGCACAGTCGTCAAATCCGCTTTCTCGCGATAGGGGGCTAGACGGGCTAACATCATCAAGATGAACATGAAAGCCAAGCAGAATGAGAGCTTTTCTTTACGGCCGATCGGGGTCATTAGGTCCACTATCAAGAAGCGGAGCGAAGCGCCGAGGCAGGGTTCCGAAGGAGCCCCCGACGCTTGGCTCCATCTTGAGCCGTCCATGTCAAAAGGGCTTCGCGGCATCGATGTCGGCTCCAAAGTCTTTGTCATTACCTGGCTTCACCGAGGGCGTCGCGACGTACTCCGAGTCCGTCCGCGGAGCGATCGCCGGAGGGCAATGGCGGGCGTATTCGCGACTCGTTCACCCGACCGTCCGAATCCGTTGGGCCTACATGCTGTCACGGTACGAGAGATCGTTGGAAATCGTCTGAAGATCGAACCAATGGAAGCTATCGACGGGACCCCGGTTGTTGACATCAAGCCGGTGCTCTCCAACTTGGAGCGATGAGCTCGCGCCCCGCGGAATGCCTATGTCCGTTTCATATTCATGGCGCAGCGAGTTCCATAATGAGGCTGTAGACGCCTTACACTCGGCGGCGTTTAAGCGTCCAAGGTCCAATGACGACTGGTGGGCTCAGGTGAATCAACATAGCCTCGGCTGGGTCTGCGCGGAACTCGATGGCCCACTCGTAGGATTTGTGAATGTCGCCTGGGACGGTGGAACTCACGCGTTCGTCCTGGACGTGGTTGTCTTGCCGCGAGTTCAGCGGCAAGGCATAGGGACCGAAATGGTTGCAATGGCGATCCGGGAAGCTCGCAAAGCGGGATGTGAATGGCTCCACGTCGACTTTGAAGCCCGTCTGCGGCGCTTTTATCTTGAGAAATGTGGCTTTGAGTCAACCAACGGGGATTGATTCGACTGTGAATCGTTATGGCTCCTGTCACAAAGCACTAAGTAACAGGCGACGATCGGAGGCGTGCGCTCTCAGGTGTCTTCGCCACCAGTTCTCCGGATCGGCCGCACCCGCTCGGGCTTCATCCGTTCACGGTGCGAGAGATGTCGGTTTGCCCGCAACGTTCGCACCACTTTTCGCGTGGAGCGCACTCTCGAAGCGCCCGCAGGAGCTGTGTGGCAGGTTTGGAATGATGCGGACTTAATCAAGCAGTGGTGGGGTCCAAGAGGCTACAGCGCCCCCGTCATTCACAATGATCTTCGTGTTGGCGGGAGCTACCTATGGTCGATGAAATCAGCCGAAGGCAGGATGTTCTGGAACACCGGAGTTTACAACGAAGTGGAGCCCAACAAAAAGATCGTGGCCACGATGTCCTTCGCAAATCAAGAAGGCAGAGCGATTCCCGGAGCACAAGCGCCGGTGCTTGGACGCTGGCCAGACAAGATCATAGTGATTACCGAGTTCAGCGAGTTGAATGGACACACGAGGGTCGCTGTGACCGAGGTTGGCATTCCTCTGTTCGTGAAAGTGCTTTCAAAGATTGCTTGGACGCAGCAGTTTGACAAGATACAGACTCTCGTTGAAAGTCCGGCACCGAGCACGGGTTGGGCAAAGGACGTGGCGCTTGGCTCGAAGTACAACGGATCGGCCACGCATAAAGATCGTCTGAAGAGAGGAGATCCCTGACAATGTGGTGGACAACCTCGGTCATACTGTGGCTGTTCGTGATCAATCTCGGCGTCGTGGTCGGCGCCGGGCTCTACGAACACAGAATTGTGCTCTCTGAGTGGATCAGAACGTCTGAGTTCGGCACATACTGGGATGGCGAAACAGCACGCCGGGCTGACGTCGGGAAACGGTTTTGGGGATTCGTCACCACGATACCGCTGACGTTGCTTACGCTTGCAAGTTTAGTCGTAGCTTGGGGAGTTCCTCTTCCTCCAAGTGCAGCCCGGAGTTGGTGGCTGGCTGCGGGATTTTTGTCGTTGGCAGACCGTGTGTTCACTTTTGTGTATTTCATTCCGACTATGATCGGGCTAATGAGAGCCGCAGACACACCTGAGTCAGTCAAAATAGCCACGCGTTGGCGCAGACTGAATTATCTGCGCCTCGCAATTGACGTGGCAGCGTGGCTGGCAGCGCTACGGGCATTTGCATCGCTTCACGGATGTCCTGCCTCACTTGAAGTAGTACTTAGGCAGCACTCATAACCAAAACATTCCATTATGAACAAATCAGAAATTGTAAAACTGCATCAAGGTTTACTCGATGCTTGGAACAGGCGAGAGTAAATAACGCACGCGCATCGGTTCGATGCATGCAGTCCAAGTGTTGGCCTTCGAGACGTAAGGCCGGATTCGACGCGATCCTACGTACCCGGGATCAGTGGTCACCTCCGGCACAATGGCCACATTTCGTCGTCGCAGTCCGCTATAGCAGTGACGAACAAAACTCAGCCGATGTGACGGGCTGCTCCACGAGCGGATTGCTCCCCCAAAAAATGTCTTGACATCACATTGTCGGCATTATATAACCATTAGGTTGTATAACCGATAGGCTATGCATGCTCAAAACAAATTTGACTTAGATGCGGTCTTCGCAGCCCTTGCCGACCCTACCCGTCGCGCGATGCTTGCCCGGCTCGCTTCCGGCGAAGCAACTGTGCTCGAGCTGGCCAGGCCGTTCGCGATGAGCCAACCGGCTATCTCAAAACACCTCCAGGTGCTGGAGCGCGCGGGACTGATTTCAGTCGGACGCGAGGCGCAGCGCAGACCCAGACGTCTGGAAGCGAGACCACTCGCCGGTGCAACAGCGTGGCTGGAACAGTATCGTCAGTTTTGGGAAAGCAGATTCCAGCGCCTTGATGGCGTACTCGCGGGGCTGAAAACCGAACAGAAGAAACGTAAACGCGCAATTTGATGGAGAGAACATGATACAGAGCACTGAGACGTTGAAAGTAATGGCACACGGCGATCGGGAGATCGTGATTACGCGAGAGTTCGATGCGCCGCGCAATCTGGTTTTCGACGCTTTCACGAAGCCGGAGTTGCTTCGACAGTGGCTCCTCGGACCCCCAGGCTGGTCCATGCCGGTTTGCGATGTTGATCTGAGGGTGGGCGGGAAATACCGCTATGTGTGGCGAGACAGCAATGGCAACCAAATGGGTATGGGCGGAGTCTATCGCGAGATCGTGCGACCGGAGCGGATTGTTGCAACCGAAAAGTTCGACATAGCCATGTATCCGGGGGAGGCAGTAAGCACAGTTTTATTGCTCGAGGAGGCAGCCAAGACCAAACTCAGGCAGACAGTGCTCTACGAATCTCGCGAGGCGCGTGACGCTATCCTCCAGAGTCCAATGGAAAGCGGACTTGCCGCAAGTTATCACAAGCTGGAGCAACTGTTGTCGGCCTTCGACAAGGAAGGGACAAGTTTATGAACGAAGCGCGGCATTCTCGGCGTGTTTTTCAATCAGTTGGAGCGGTGCTCGCAGGCATGCTGGCGGACGCTGCTCTCTCGCTTGGAACCGATCAGGTGTTCCACATGCTGAAGGTTTATCCACCCTGGGGGGAAAGGATGTCCGATGCACTCTTTTCGCTGGCTACGGCTTACCGTATTCTTTACAGCATCCTCAGTGGTTACATTACGGCACGCTTCGCATCTTATAAGCCGATGCAACATGCCCTTGCGCTTGGGGCCATTGGCTTGGTTGTTAGCATTGGCGGGGCCGTAGCAACATGGAACCGGGATTTAGGCCCTCACTGGTATTCCATTGTCATTGTGGCAATTGCGCTGCCTTGCGCATGGACAGGAGCAAGGCTTTTTCTGCGGCGCCGCCAACTGCCGGCATGATTCGAGGCGCTTCCCAGTAACTCTTGATTTGTGCCCTCTGAAACGGCCCGATCAAGAGTCTGCCTGGAGCGCGTGCAGCGCGCTCCAGGCAGCATTCGAGACCACTCTGCAAGATTGTGGTCCCAGTAGGAATTGTGAAGTACTCAATTCTGGAAAAGCAAGAGTCCGCGCGAAAAACGCTCTTTGACCTGGTTGTCGCCCTCGTGTTCGTCCTCATGTTCATGGCGGTTCTAGCGCGAGTCGGGTTGGTTGCGGCTGCTGGTTTTCTTGTTGTTTGGCGGACACTTTATACTTCGCCGCCCTTGGATACGACTCAATGGTATGGAGGACGCGCTGCCCTTGCTCTCCTCGTTCCGCTGGCTTTACTGCTCATTGGCTTTTACGTTTCGGTCGGTGGCCAGCCAATATTTGGAAACCTTCTGAAAGAGGAATGACGTGGCGAATTACGTCTTACACGAATCCTCGTGACTGTGCAATTACACTTTTGAACTCGGATGACACCGGAGCGCTGGCAACAGGTGAAAGAAGTTTTGCAAGACGTGCTCCCGAGCAAGCCAGCGTGCGCTGGGGATCAGAGCCTACGGCAGGACGTGGAGTCGTTATTGGTGTCCTCTGACGAAGCCGTTCGGGTTTTCTGCACTCCTCCGCCGTGCGGGTGGCGCTGACCAAAGGTACCCGGCTGGGCGACTAGGAGGTGCAGTCGTTGCTCGGCACGGACGGCATGGGCTCCCGCGGACGGTGTTTCGCCAGTGTGCCCTGCGTTTCCATTCGTTCTTTACATTTCGGCCATTTTCGCCTGTCATGCTACGTGCTTCCGTGCGGGCTTGGTTAGCGGCAAGTTGCTGATCTCTCAATCCATTGGAAGCGAAAAGCGGAAGAAACGTGCTGACGGCCGATCAGCCGCAAGTTATCCAATTCGTGAAAAACTAACGTCGCGAATCTGGCAAGTGTGTGCTTTCGATTGTGTATGGTCATGGTGTTCTTGAAAGGACCACCCGATGTAAACGTGAGTTGGACAGAGACTAACTTTGACTGGGCCTACCGAAAGCTCCGTCTGGTCCTGCAAGAGTCCTCCTGGCCCATGTAACAATGTTACATGCCCGTCTTCGAAAACCCCCACCAGTGAACTTCGATCTGGATGTTGCTGATTCTCAGGTTCCCAGCCAGCGATGACATTTTCGTGAAGCACAGCCATGGACATGGCAAATGCTCTAGACCTCTACCGGTTCTTTGTTGGCCCCGTGAGACTGCGAGCGCGCCCCCACTTTCTTGTCGTCCTGATTCTCATCGCGTTTTCCCACCCACGCAAGGAGGTAAGCATCGACAGTTCCATCACAGCCTCTACATCTGTTTCCGTGCGAATGGCCTTATCCCGCACTTCGAGCCACGCCGCGATTCCGAGTCCCAGGGCGAGGCCCGCGCCCAGTCCGCCTGCGGCAAATAACAAACGATTGGGAAAGCTTGGGGAGGTCGGCAGGTTCGCCGAGTTCAAGATGTGAAATTGCTCACCCTTGTGCTGAATTTCGATCTCCCTTCTCACGTTTGCCCGAACAAAAAATACGCGTGCTCATGGATCTAGAAGAACCGACGCGAAACGTGATCAAGAAAGATTCTGTTGCCACAATTCGCTCCGAAGGGCTGGTAGGCGATAGATTCGTCGAAATCTCATTTGGCTCCGATCAGTCGCCCAAAGTTGAGAATGGCGACACGATCCGAGGCGCGCCCCGCTCCAGGGTTTTCGCTGCTTGCGGAAACCTGCTCTTAATCCTGGAATGAAGTCCGGCCTTGCAGGTTCATTTTTATTTTCGCGCTCCTTTGTAGTAACGTGATGAACCACTGGGAGAACCCCATAAGAGACTTCGATGGGATATGTGTGCATTCATGGTCATTTTTACCAGCCCCCTCGGGAAAATCCTTGGCTGGAGGCGATCGAACTACAAGACTCGGCTTACCCGTACCACGATTGGAACGAGCGCGTTACTGCGGAATGTTATGCCCCGAACTCAGCAGCTCGCATTCTCAATAATGAAGACCAAATTGTCCGCATCCTAAACAACTACGAAAAGATCAGTTTCAACTTCGGTCCCACCCTGCTTTCCTGGATCGAGGGCAACGCGCCGAGAGTATATAGGGCCATCCTCGAAGCCGACCGCATCAGCCAGGACAGATTTTCCGGGCACGGGTCTGCTATTGCGCAGGCGTATCACCACATCATCTTGCCTCTGGCAAACACTCGTGATAAGTACACCCAGCTCGCGTGGGGAATCCGGGACTTCACATTTCGATTTGGCCGTCCTCCGAGCGGCATGTGGCTTCCGGAAACCGCGGTCGATCTCGAAACGCTGGAGATCCTCGCGGGATTTGCAATCAAGTTCACGATTCTGGCTCCAGGCCAAGCCAGCAGGGAACGTAAAATCGGTGGGCGGTCTTGGAAGGATGTGAGTGGCGAACGCATCGATCCTTCCATGCCTTACCACTTGAATCTGCCCTCGGGAAAGAAGATAAGCCTTTTCTTCTACGATGGGCCCATCTCCAGGGCGGTCGCGTTTGAAGACCTGTTGGCCAGTGGGGAAGGCTTCGCCAAACGAATCATGGCCGGCTTCGCGGAAGACTTGCGGCCTTGGCCCGAACTGGTCAGCATTGCCTCAGACGGAGAAACTTACGGCCATCACCATCGATTCGGCGAGATGGCGCTTGCTTCTGCGCTGGATTACATCGAATCGAACAAACTCGCCCAACTCACCAATTATGGAGAGCACCTGGAACGGCATCCCCCGATCCACCGCGTAGAGATATTCGAGAACAGTTCCTGGAGCTGTGTCCATGGCATCGAGCGATGGCGGAGCAATTGCGGGTGCAACTCAGGTCAGCACCCCGGGTGGAGCCAAGCTTGGCGGGGGCCTTTGCGACAAGCTCTGGATTGGCTGCGTGACACCCTGGCGCCGAATTATGAAGACAAGACTCGCCAGCTGCTCAAAGACCCTTGGACTGCCCGGAATGATTACATCGAGGTAATCCTGGATCGCACACATCAAGGCGTCGAACGGTTTATTAAGAAGCATGCTCTACGCGAGCTCAGTCGAGCTGAGATCGTCCTCATGCTGAAGCTGTTGGAATTGCAGCGCCATGCGATGCTCATGTACACAAGCTGCGGCTGGTTCTTCGATGAGCTGTCGGGGCTCGAGACCGTGCAGGTTATGCAGTATGCCGGACGCGCGATTGAACTGGCCGAACAGGTATTCGGCGTTGATTTGGAAAGCAGTTTTCTGGAAAAGCTGTCAGAAGCGAAGAGTAATCTCGCTGAACATGGCGACGGCGCCCGTATTTACGAAAAACTCGTAAAGCCGTCCAGGGTCGATTTGCGCAAAGTAGGGAGCCACTACGCAATAAGTTCTATTTTTGAACCGTACGATGAACACGCGCGAGTTTATTGCTATACCGTCGACCGCCAACAGTACTCTACCCAGCAGTCGGGAAACGAAAGGCTAGGGGTGGGTAGGGCGGTGTTCACGTCAACCATCACAGGAGAGTGTTCGACGTTAGATTTTGGCGTAGCTCACTTCGGCGGCCATGAAGTGGTGGCCGGGGTTTGCGAGAGCAACCCGGAGGTTGATGGTGTCGTGGCAAAGGGTCTTGTCGAGTCATTTCCTCAGTCCAGTGACGCGGATATGCGCTCTCTAGTCAAGCAAGCCTTCGGTGATACTCATTCCCTTCAGGCGCTCTTCAAGGATCAGCAGCGGAAGGTCTTGGGTATTCTGTCGAATTTCGTGCTGGCTGAAGTTGAGGCCGCTCACCGGCAGATTTACCAGCGCCATGCGGAATTGATGCGATTCCTCATCAGATCGGGCGCGCCCCTTCCAAACGACTTCCGGGCCTCCGCCGAATCCGCCTTGAACAGTCTTTTGCGGGACGCCTTTGCTGGGGACGATCTGGAACCTGATTCCATTCACGACCTGTTGCAAGAAGCCGAGGCGGTACATATCGATCTGGATGTATCCACACTCGAGTTCGCGCTCAGAAGGAGGATGGAATCGATGGCCGAGGTTATCGTGGCCAATGTGGCGGACCTGCCATCGATCGCCCGGCTTCGAAAGGCTGTCCATTTGGCTCGTTCGCTGCCATTCTCCGTTAACATCTGGTGGGTCCAGAACCTCTGTCACGAATGGATTAAGCGGGCCTATAAGGAGTTTCTCTCGAAGGCCGAGGCTGGGGACAAGGACGCTCAGGCATGGACATCGCAAGTAACTGAGCTCTCCGAGGGGTTGTGTTTTTCAGTGAGCATTTCCGATTCGGCCCAGTGTCCAACCACGGCGGACTGACGGCGTCCAGGATCTCGGTCATCAGCCGCCAGACGTCCCATTGCAGCCCCGGGGCCGTGATCCACAGGACCAGTCCGGTCACTACGACCACAAGAACCATCCTATAATGCAACGACCGTGTCGCGTGAGCCGTCACGTAGGAAGTATGTACGTCGCGACGTCAGCCCAGAGGAGGAAGCGCATGGGTGTGCTGCCGGGCGTCGAAGCGCTCACGCCCGCTTTGTTTTGCTGGAGTGGAGTTGCTGTCCTTTTCGGGACAACTCCCAGGCCTGATTTTTCTTTTCCTCCTCTTCTGGTGCGGAGTGCAGCGATATTTCGCCCGCCTTAGGCGGGATTCTCTTACGGGAAGATCGGGCAGTCTTTTTCGTGAGCCAGCTTGAGCAATTTGGGCAATTCTTTTTGGGAGAGGACCGGTGCATATTGTCCGAAAACTTTCTTTCCGTTCCTTTCCGAAATTGCATAGTAGCAGAAGCGGTATGCGAATTCCTCGCCGTCTCTCGGGCCTTCCGGGTTGGTGGACGTGCTCGATGACGTGTTTGTAGCCTGGGGACCTCACGTGGACCGCGTCAACCATTTTCCAAACGTTCTGCCCTAAAAGTTACACATTTCTACCGCAATCTGCAGTTGCATTTCAGTGATGTCGGCCTGGGTTTATCTTCCGCTGAACGGGCGGTGATGTACAGCGCGGCGCACGTAATAGATAGATTATGGCCTCCTCGCAAGCAGCCCGTATCGAGTTTCCCTAACCTTCCTTTGCCAGTCTGGGGCCCAGGTTGGCAGCATTCTTCATTGATGTGTTGATAGCATATGTCCCAGTTCCTTTTGTGACCATTACGATGCGAATGCTCCGCGCGCTCGGCCTCTGGATGGCTGGTGCAAGAGCTTCTCCCGGGCTCGTTCTGCTTGTACCAACTCCTTCTTCTATACCACGGCCTACCGAAAATTCGATCGTATTGAAGAAGCGTTGGGTCGAGGCCAGCTACGGGGACAGGTATCCGGTATCCAGTATGAAACCCAGGAGCGGTGGCAACGGTGACGCTGCAAGGCGCGGATCAGGGCGACGCGACCATCCGGACGTTGAGCGAGGCGGGGATGGCGGTGGCGGAGCAGATCGCAACGCGAAGCGGACCAGCGGTCCGACGAGAAGCCTCAAGTGAACGTCAATTGTATCGAAGACTTGGTCACCGACAAGGGCTACCACGGCGACGCGGTGGTCGAGCGGGTAAAGAGTTAAGAGGTGCGCAGCTACATTCCGAGAAGTAGCACAAAGGGGCGGCGGTGCGGCGGAAGTGGCCGAACAAGCGGGTGGAGCAACAGGCGGTGTACCAGAATCGGCGGCGGGTGCGGGCGAGTACGGCAAGAGTTTACTGCGGCGGTGCGGCGAGTTGGTGGAACGCAACTTTGCGCACTGCTGCGACACAGGGGCCATGAGGTGAAGTCACCTGCGCAGCCACAAGAACATTCTAAAATGTCTAGTCCACGTGGGAGCACTCAACCTAAGCCTGATCGTGCGCAAGCTGATGGGTGCGGGCACGCCTCCGGAGTGGAAGGACCGGGCTGGCATGCTTCTTTTGTTCGTTTATTTGCCACTCGCGCGCCGGGAATCTCGGGTTTGGCTCTACTCAAGCCAAATTTCGATGTCCGCCCAATGCACGCCGCCGAACCGTTGGGGAACTGAACTGATTTTTCCGGCGCTTCTTTCTTCGCAATCAACGGTTCGCTTCGCACTGGAAGCACAGCTCAAAACCATCCGGTCGCGAACACGGTGTGGCTGCTACTTGATCGGCCGGCTTATGTCCCAATCGGCCCAAGCGCTTGTTAGCGCTCACGTTTCAGGAACAAGATTCCGAGCGGAGGCAGAGTGAGCTTCACAGAAAAAGGGCGATCATGATGAGGAACGGGTTCGGCCATAACTCCGCCGAAGTTCCCTTGGTTGCTGCCGCCATAGATCTGAGCGTCGCTATTGAGGAGTTCGCGCCACCTTCCGCCTTCGGGCACGCCGATGCGGTACTCCTTGCGCAGCACGGGAGTGAAATTGCCGACCACAAGAATCACATCCTGGTGACCGCGGCGCAAGAAGCTCAATACGCTAGAGTCGGCATCGTCAGCATCCACCCACTCGAAGGTGGCGGAATCGA
>Ga0126371_10006147_pt1 | contig 10666 bp, 11 predicted proteins | sample PanSoiMetaPlot_4_FD_110145 | JGI IMG/M metagenome (GOLD analysis project Ga0126371, IMG submission 110145) | Tropical forest soil microbial communities from Panama - MetaG Plot_4 | ecosystem: Environmental > Terrestrial > Soil > Tropical forest > Bulk soil | place: Panama | collected 2016-02-17
CCTGCCCGAGCCGCAGAGCCCGATCGTGCCGATCATCCTCGGCAGCGCGCAGGCGGCGCTCGCGGCAAGCCGCCGGCTGGAGGAGGAAGGCTTTCTTGCGGTCGCGATCCGGCCGCCGACCGTCCCGGACGGCACCGCGCGCCTGCGCCTCGCCTTCACGGCCGCCCATCCGGAGGACGCGATCGAGCGGCTCGCCGACCTCGTGCGCGAGCGCGTACCCGCATGAGCGCGATCTTCGTCACGGCGACCGGCACCGACATCGGCAAGACATTCGTCGCGCGCGGGCTCATCCGCGCGCTGCGGAGGCGCGGCGGCGCCGTCGCGGCGCTCAAGCCGGTGGTCTCGGGGTTCGAGCCCGCCGAGGCCGCGGGCAGCGACAGCGGCCTGCTGCTCGCCGCGCTCGGCCGTCCCATCACCCTGGAGACCATCGCGGAAGTTTCGCCCTGGCGCTTCGCCCTGCCGCTCGCGGCGGACATGGCGGCCGAGCGCGAGGGCCGGCGGCTCGACTATGCGGCGATGATCGATTTCTGCCGCACGGCGATCGCCCAGAACGCAGACGCCCTGCTGATCGAGGGCGCGGGCGGTGTGATGTCTCCGGTCGACCAGGAGCACACCGTGCTCGACTGGATGACCGCGTTGCGCCTTCCGCTGGTCCTTGTCGCTGGCAGCTATCTCGGCACCATCAGCCATACGCTCACGGCGCTCGACGCGATCGCGCGACGCGGCCTCACCGTCATTTCGCTGGTGATCAGCGAGAGCATCGAGAGTCCGGTGCGGCTCGACGAGACGTGCGAGGCGATCGCGCGCTTCGCGACGCAAGTCGATATCGTCGCCCTGCCCCGGCTCCGCGGCAAACCCGAGCATGCGGCGTTCGACCGCATCGTGGCGCGGATGTGACGGAAGCGCAGTCAGGCCCCGGTGCCGAGCTTGACCATCGCCTCGAGCGTGCCCTCGAGATTGACCAGCAGGTGCAGCACGAAGGTGAGCAGGGTCGAGCCGCTGCGCCAGCGGATCCAGCCGAGCAGCAGCCCGGTGACGAACACCTGGCCGATGCCGAGCCAGTCGTATTGCACGTGCATCGCGGCCCAGATCACCGAGAGCACGATCACGCCGATCACGCCGCGCCAGCTGGGCCCGACCCAGCCGCGAAACAGGAAGCCGCGAAAGAGGATTTCCTCGCCGGCCGGCCCGACCAGGACGACGGCGACGATCAGCGGCAGCAGCCAACCTTCGGCGCGGGCCGTGCCGTAGGATTCGGTCTGGAACGACGAGACGATGTCGAGCCCGGCGAGATAGCTCGCAAGGTCGACCGCGGCGACGAACGCCACGACGGCGCCGGCGCCGATGAGGAAGTCGCGCCCCGTGAAAGGCGTGAGGCCGAGATACTCCGCGGGATTGCGCCCGGTCCGCCAATAGGCCACGGCGCCGAGCAGCACGATCTGCACGGGGTTGGTGACGAGCGTCACCAGCGCGACCAGCAGGCCGTCATAGCGCACGCTGGCGTCGAGCGGCATCTTGCCGCTGAGCCAGATGACGACCACTCCGACCGCCTGCGCGACGATGAAGATGAGCAGCGCCCAGCCGAAGGTGGCGCCGATGCCGAGTGTCGCGGCGTGACCGTCGGGCGCGGCTGAAGGAGGAGCCGTCGGCGACGGCTCCCCGGACGCAGGGCCGGACGCGTCGCTCACGGCACCAGGATCGACGAGCCCGTGGTCTTGCGGCCCTCGAGGTCGCGATGCGACTTCTGCGCATCCTTGAGCGGATAGGTCTGGTTGACGGGAATCTTGACCTTGCCGCTGCCGACCACGCGGAAGAGGTCGGCCGCGATGTCGAGGAGGTCCGCCCGCTTGGCCGCGTAGGTGTTGAGCGTCGGACGGGTCGCGAATAGCGAGCCCTTCTGCTGCAGCAGGTTGATGTCGAAGGCGGTGATCGGGCCCGAGGCGCTGCCGAAGCTCACGAACATGCCGAGCGGCTTCAGGCAGTCGAGCGAGGCCGGAAACGTGGTCTTGCCGATGCCGTCGTAGACCACCTCGCACTGCGCCCCGCCGGTGATCTCCTTGACGCGATCAACGAAGTTCTCGCTCGAATAGAGGATCGTGTGATGGCAGCCGTTCGCCTTGGCGAGGTCCGCCTTGTCCTTGGAGCCGACGGTGCCGATCACGTTGGCGCCGAGAAAATTCGCCCATTGGCACAGAATGAGGCCGACGCCGCCGGCCGCCGCGTGCACCAGCACGTTCATCCCCTTGCCGACCTTGAAGGTGCGGTTGAGCAGGTACTGCACCGTCATGCCCTTGAGCATCATGCCGGCGGCCTGCTCGTAGCTGATCGAATCCGGCAGCTTGACGGCGCGGTCGGCTGCGAGGTTGCGCTCCTCGGCGTAGGCGCCGAGCGCCACCACGTAGCCGACGCGGTCGCCGACCTTGAGGTCGGTAACGCCCGGACCGACCGCCGTGACCTCGCCGGCGCCCTCGTTGCCGGCGACGAACGGCAGGCCCGTCGGCGACGGATAGAGCCCGCTGCGGAAATAGGTATCGATGAAATTGACGCCGGACGCATGGTGTTTCACCCGCACCTGGCCTTGTCCGGGCGGGGGCAGCTCGATCTGCTCGTAGGTCAGGACTTCAGGCCCGCCGGCCTTGTGCACCCGCACCGCTGCTACCATGACAAACTCCTCGAGGTTGACTGCAAACCGGCCCGATCGCTGAAGCCGCGCCGTTGGGGCGGCGATCATAGGAATTGAACCGGCCGGCGCAAGGGCGGCATCAAGGCCGGTCCGGCTTGCTGCGGCGGCCGCGGCGGCGCTGCGCCAGCACGTTGAACGCCTCGACGGCGCCCGCAAAGGCCATCGCGAAGTAAATGTAGCCGCGCGGGAAGTGGACCCCGAAACCGTCGCTGACCAGCGCGACACCGATCAGGATCAGGAAGGCGAGCGCAAGGGTTTTCGTCGTCGGATGCGCCGCGATGAAGTCCGCGACGGGCGCAGAGGCCACGTACATGACGGCGACCGCGATCAGCACCGCCGCGATCATGATGCGGATATCCTGCGCCATACCGATCGCGGTGACGATCGAGTCGATCGAGAACACGATATCGATGACGATCACCTGCAGGATGACACCCAACATCGCCGCGGGGCGCCTCGGCGCAGCCGGTGCGTCGTCGGGCGCCTCGATTGCGCGGTGCATCTCATGCGTCGCCTTGGCGATGAGAAACAGGCCTCCCGCGATCAGGATGATATCGTGCCAGGAAAATTCGTTGCCCAGCACGGTGATGACCGGCGTCGACAGCCGCATCAGCGAGGTCAAGCCGAACAGCAGCGCCACGCGGAAGACGAGCGCGAGCGAAAGACCGATCTGCCGGGCACGCCGTCGTTGCGCCGGATCGAGCCGCCCAACGAGCACCGCGATGAACATCACATTGTCGATGCCGAGCACGATCTCGAGCGTCGCCAGCGTGACGAGCGCCGCCCAGGCCTGCGGATCGGTCAGGAGCGCCGTCACGGCGGCGCATCCTTGCCGGGGCGCAAGAGACCGAAGGCGAGGAAATAGAGGCCGATCGCGCACAGCCCGCCCACGACCCAGCCGCCGGGCGCGAGATCGCGCACGAGCGCGATCAGGCCGAGCACGGCCCATGCCGCGAGCAGCGCGAGGGTCAGCGGGCGCAGCCGGGTGACCCGCAGCGGATGGACGAAGGGAAACGGCACGAAGGTGAGCGCGGCGAGGAGCGCGATGCAGGCGACGGCGAGCGCCGACGGCGGCCGCAGCAGCAAGAGGTAGAAGGCGACGCAGTTCCAGACTGCCGGAAACCCGCGGAAGTAATTGTCGTGCGTTTTCATGCGGCGATCGGCGAAATAAAGCGCGCCGGTGGTCACGATGGCGATGCCGGCCGCCTTATCGAGCGGCGCCGCCATGAGGCCGCTCGCTGCGATCGCATAAGCGGGCACGAACACATAGGTGACGAAATCGACCACCAGGTCGAGGGTCTCGCCCGACCAGCGCGGCAGCACATCGGCGACGCGGAAGTAACGCGCCAGCGGTCCGTCCGCTGCATCGACGAGAAGCGCCACGCTGAGCCAGCCGAACATGGCCGGCCAGCGCCGCTCGACCGCCGCCTCGAGCGCGAGCAGCGCGAGCGCCGCGCCCGACGCCGTGAGGACATGGACCAGGAACCCCGCGTGCAGCCGCCCGGTCATCGGTCACACCGAATCTGATCGAGTTGGGGGCGAACGGGCGCCACGGACTCGGAGTACTCCCCTCCCCACGAAACCCGGGCCTGCCCGGGTTTCGCGTAATAGTGCGCAAGTCGGGCAGGCCCGACCTGCGATGGGGAGGGGCTGGGGGTGGGGTGGCCGTTGGGCGACTTGAGCCGCAAAGTCGTCACCCGCCCCAATCGAGCTGGCAGATCTCGGCCGAGCGGCCGGCGAAATTCCAGTTGCGGCCAAACGCGCGCACCCGCGACTTGTCGGCGCGCGCGACCGTAATGTCGGGCGCCACCCAATATTCGCTGTTGCGGATGACCACCGGCTCACCCTTGTCCTTGCCGGCGATCGGCGTGACCGCGCCCTCGATGACCTTCTCGACCGAGAAGATGCGCGTCGCGCCCTCGGTGCGGTAGACGATCGGCGCCTGCTGCACGCCGAGGAAATGCCCGACCAGGATCGAGAGCAGATGGGTCGAGCCGCCGGCGCGGCCCGTGAAGATGCGGGTGAGCGCCTTGACGGCCTGAATCGGCGCGCTGTCGTCGACGAAAAGACCGGCGGTCCAGTTGCCGCGCGACATCAGCCCCGGAATGTCGATGATCAGGCCGGCCTTGATGCCGGTGAGGTCGGTTTCCTCGAACCGCCCCTCATCGATGCGGATGCCGGCCCAGGTCTGACAATAGCCCTCGGTCGGCGGCGCGAGGCCGAGCGACAGCGTGCAGGGACAGAAGACGGTGCAACTGCAGGAAAGGACCAACTCGCCCCGCAAGCTCCATGCTGCCGACACTCTCCACGCTCCCCCTGACCTGCGCCGCGCTCCGACTATAGCATGGCGACCCGGCCCAATCCGTCATGACGCCCGCGGCCAATGTGCCGCAACGGAACTTGCGACCAGCACGGCGCCAATCACGAGAAACGCGATCCCCATCGCGCGGCTCAGCCGCGGCGTGGTCGTGAGCTTCTCGGCCGTCATTGCCACGCCCAAGCCCGCCATCCAGACCACGTTCATCGCGCCGACCGCGAACATCACCAGCATGGTTGCCCAGCAGCAGCCGAGGCAATCAAGGCCTTGGCGGGCGCCAAGGCGCAAGACGCCGGATGGCGCCGTCGTCCAATTGGCGAAGAAGAACGGGAACGGCCGCTGACAACGCGTGAGGCAGGCATGTTTGAGCGCCGTGAACTGGTAGGCGCCGGCGGCGAGAAAGATCGCGCCGGAGAACAGCGGACTTGCCGACGCCATGGCGGGATCGAGCAGCGCCACGCGCGTGAGCACGACTTGCACCATCGCCGCCAGCACCGCGAAGCCGAGCCACACGCCGACATAGCCGCCGGCGAGGACGAGCGGCGAGACCGCGGGCTCGCCCTTGTGCGCCGCCGTGTCGGCAATCTGCGCATAGGTCGCGATCATGCCGGCGGCGGTCGGCAGCATCATGGCGAGCGTCATCGCGCCCCACATCACCAGCACGAGCGCGACCATCGAAATGCTCGCACCGAGCGACTGCGCGCCAAAGCTCGGCCGGCAGATGACCTCGAAGGCTGCGCGGCCGAGCAGGTCGCCGCGCCGCGCCAGCAGATCGAGCACGCCCATGCCGGGCCCGAGCGCCGCCGCGTCGCCGCGCGCCACCCAGTCGGCGACCATCAGCGTGAGACAGACCCAAGCGACGGCCGCCAACGTCACCAGACAGGCGAGCGCGATCGGCAGCGGCCGGCCCATGACGCGGCCGAGCCGGGCGGCAGCTGGGGATAATTGGGTCAGGGGATGCGGGTCGGCGCTGTCAACCATATGATCAATCGGGCGAATCACGCCGAGATGGGCGTGGGCGATCCTGGTATGATGGTGATAACGCAATCGCTACAGTGACGGAAACATGGGATCGATCGGACAGGAAGCGGAAGTTGCCGTGGTCGGCGCCGGCCCGGCCGGGCTGACGGCGGCCATCGCGCTCGCCGGTGCGCGCGTGCCGACTGTGCTGATCGCGCCGCCGTCGGCCGCGGTCGACAACCGCACCACGGCCTTGCTGGGCGGCTCGGTCAATGCGCTCGAGACGATCGGCGTCTGGCCGCGCTGCCGTCCGCAGGCCGGCGCGCTGCGCGTGATGCGCATCGTCGACGACACCGACCGGCTCTGGCGCGCGCCCGAGGTGCGGTTCGACGCCGCCGAGATCGGCCTCGATGCGTTCGGCTGGAACATCGAGAACCGACATCTGGTCGCCGGCCTCGACGCCCGCGCGCGCGAGCTCCCCGAGCTCATCCGCATCGAGGACCAGGCCGCCGCGATCGAGATTCACGACGACAACGTGACCATCGGGCTCACGGACGGCCGAAGGCTGTCGGTGCGCCTGCTCGTCGCGGCCGACGGCCGCCGCTCGCTCTGCCGCACCGCCGCCGGCATCGACACCGATGAGCGCCGCTATCCGCAGACCGCGCTGACCTTCAACCTCGCCCACACCCGCTCGCATCGCGACACCTCGACCGAGTTCCACACCGCGCACGGTCCGTTCACGCTGGTGCCGCTGCCAGGCCAGCGTTCGAGCCTCGTCTGCGTGGTCGCGCCCGAGGAGGCCGAACGGCTCGGCGCGCTCGAGGGCGACGAGCTCGACGAAGAGATCGAGCGACGCGCCCATTCGATCCTCGGCCGGATGCGGGTCGAGTCGGGCGCCGGCCGCTTTCCGCTCGGGGTCGAGACGGCGCAGCGTTTCGCCGCGCGCCGGGTCGCGCTGGTCGGCGAAGCCGGCCATGTCATGCCGCCGATCGGCGCCCAGGGCCTCAATCTCGGCCTGCGCGACGCTGCCACGATCGGCGAGCTCGCGGTCGCGGCCCGCCGCCGCGGCGCCGACGTCGGCGGCGTCGACGTCACCGACGCCTACGACACCCGCCGCCGCGCCGACGTGACCAGCCGGACCGCGGTGGTCGACCTCCTCAACCGCACCCTGCTCAGCGATTTCCTGCCGGTGCAGAGCGTGCGCGGTCTCGGGCTCTATCTGCTCGACCGCATCGGTCCGCTGCGCCGCACGATGATGCGCGAAGGCATGGCCGTACGTGCGGCCCAACCCCGCCTCATGCGCGGCGAGGCGCTTTAATCCATTCCAATCATTCCAGCCGCGGGCTCGGCTTGCGGATGCGGCTGTCGCGCAATGCCGGCGCGATCGGGATCGGCAACGCCGGCAGCGCCTTGCCGTTCGGCATGGTCACTTGGCGCGCAAATAGCCCGCGCGCTACGAAATGCGGATCTCGCGTTGCCTCCTCGAGCGAGGCCACGATGGTGGCGCAGCAATCGGCCGCCGCGAGCACCGGCCGCCATTCATCGGTGGGTCGCGACTCGATGATCGCCGCGACGGCCGCGCGGGTGGCCGCCGGATCGGCGCGGTCGTCGGCGCGCGGGCCGGAGAGCCCGATCGCGGCGCAGAACGCCTCCCAGAACTTCTGCTCCAGCGCCGCGCAGGCGACAAGCTTGCGGTCGCGCGTCGGATAGAGCTGGTAGCGCGGCGAGCCGCCGGCGAGCGGCGCCTCGCCCGGCCCCGGATAGCGGCCAGTGGCCTGCCCGGCCGCCAGCGCCTGCCACGCGAAAGTGAACATGGTGTCGGCCATGGCGACGTCGATGCGGCAGCCGTCGCCGGTGCGCTCGCGCTGGCGCAGCGCGAGCAGGATGTTGATCACCGCCGGAAGTGATCCCCCGGCAATGTCGGCCGCCAGCATGGGCGGCACGGTCGGACGGTCCGTCGGCCCCGGGTTGAGCGCGAGCAGTCCGGTCGCACCGATATAGTTGAGGTCGTGGCCGGCTTCCGCGGCGCGCGGCCCGCTCTGGCCATAGCCGCTGATCGAGCAATAGATGATGCGCGGGTTGACGCGCCGGACCGCCTCGTAGCCGAGGCCGAGCCGATCCATCGCGCCCGGCCGGAACTGCTCGACCAGGATATCGGCACGTGCGAGCAATGGCGCGAGCTCGGCGCGGCCTTCCGCGCGCTTGAGGTCGAGGGCGAGGCTCGTCTTGCCGCGATTGAGCAGCGCGAACGGCACACTGTCCCCATCGAGGCACGGCGCTGCGGCGCGCATCTCCTCGCCGCCCGGTCGCTCGATCTTGATCACCTCGGCGCCCGCTTCGGCCAGCATCAGCGTCGCGAGCGGTCCCGGCAGCAAGGTCGTGAAGTCGAGCACGCAGAGGCCCGCGAGCGGCTGCGGCATGACGATGATCCTCCCGTTGGGGGCGATCGTGCCGACCTACGAGACGAGCCTGCGGCACAAGAGTCAATGGTTTGGCCGGCGCACTGCACGTCACGATTGAATTCAGTGGATGACCTGCACCGGCAGGCTCTGCGTCTGCACCATCCACAGCACGGCCGTCAGCGTCACCACCGAGATGAGGGTGCCGAACAGCACCGAGCCGGAAGCCTGCGCCACCCAGCTGTCGTAGTGTTGCGCCAGGATGAACACGTTGAGCGCCGGCGGCAGCGCCGCCATCAGCACCGCGGTCGACGTCCATGCGGCCGTGAAGGGCCCGAGCAGCGACATCAGGAGCAGCACCATCGCGGGATGAAACGCGAGCTTGACGGTCGCAAGGAACGGCACTTCCCACGGCATGCGCGCGAGCGGGCGCAGCGCGACGACGACGCCGAGGGTGAACAGCGCACAGGGCGCGGCGGCGTTCTGCAGGAACTGCAGCAGCCGGTCGAGCGCGACCGGCAGCTCGAGATGCAGCGCGGCGCTGAGCGCGCCGAGCCCGGTCGCGAGCAGGAACGGATGGGTCATGATCCGCCAAGCCGCCTCGCGGATCGCGGCGCCGAGGCTTTTGCGCGCGCCCGCGACCGCCATGAGAAGCGGCGTGAGCGAAAACAGGAGCAGCGTGTCGAAGCAGTTGATCAGCGCGACCGGCGCGGCCGCGTCGGGGCCGAGCGTCGACAGCGCAAGCCCCGGTCCCATATAGCCGATATTGCCGAAACTGCCGGCGAGCCCCGCAATCGTCGCCTCGGCCACATGGCCGCGGCGCATCGCATATCCGATCGCAAAGGCGAGACAGAAGGCCGAAAATGTCGCGAGCGTGGTCGCCACGATGAAGCGCGGCTGGGCGAACTGGTCGAACGGCGTCTTGGCGAGCAGGCGGTAGAACAACGCGGGCAAAGCCGCGTAGATGATGAACCACGACATCCAGGCAAGCCCGGTGTCGGGAATCTGCCGAAGCTTGCCGGCCACGAACCCGATGAGGATCAGGCCGAAGAAGGGCAGCGCCAGGTTGAGGACGTCGAGCATGCGTGCGATCGCCTAACGGCTGCCCGCAAGCTGGTCAATGCTCGGTGAGCCCTTGGGCGGATGCCGCCAAAAGCGGCTTGGCGCCGCCTTTGCATTCAACTAGTTGAAGACCGACGGAGACCGCGCATGAAGCTTCCGCGCAATTTTTTCAAACCGCTGGCGATCGGGGCGCCGGCGCCGCTGCGCGAGCTGCCGGCGCGGCTTGAGCGCATGATCCATTTCGTGCCGCCGCATGTCGACAAACTCCGCGCCAAGGTTCCCGAGCTTGCCGCGCAGGTCGACGTGGTGCTCGGCAATCTCGAGGACGCGGTGCCGGCCGACGCCAAGCTCGCGGCCCGCGCCGGCTTCATCGCGATGGCCAAGGCGCACGATTTCGGCGCCACCGGCCTTTGGACCCGCATCAACGCGCTCAACTCGCCCTGGGCGCTCGACGACGTGATCGAGATCGTCGCGGCGGTCGGGCAGAAGCTCGACGTCGTCATGCTGCCCAAGGTCGAGGGCGCCTGGGACATCCACTATCTCGACCAGTTGCTCGCTCAGCTCGAGGCGCGACACGGCGTGACCAAGCCGATCCTCATCCACGCCATCCTCGAAACCGCCGAGGGCGTGAACAATGTGGGCGCGATCGCGGCCGCCTCGCCGCGCATGCACGGCATGAGCCTCGGGCCCGCCGACCTCGCGGCGTCGCGCGCCATGAAGACCACCCGCGTCGGCGGCGGCCACCCCGATTATGCGGTGCTCGCCGACGCGGCCGGTGACGCGGCCCGCGGCAAATCCCAGCAGGATTTATGGCACTACACCATCGCCAGGATGGTCGACGCCTGCGCGGCCGCCGGGATCAAGCCGTTCTACGGCCCGTTCGGCGACTTCTCCGATCCGGACGCCTGCGAGGCGCAGTTCCGCAACGCGTTCCTGATGGGCTGTGCCGGCGCCTGGTCGCTGCACCCCTCGCAAATCGCGATCGCCAAGCGGGTGTTTTCGCCCGATCCCGCCGAGGTCGCGTTCGCGCGAAAAATCCTCGCCGCCATGCCTGACGGCACCGGCGCCGTGATGATCGACGGCAAGATGCAGGACGATGCCACCTGGAAGCAGGCCAAGGTTGTGGTCGACCTCGCCCGCCTGGTCGGCGCCAAGGATCCCGACATGGCGACCCGCTACGGCCTGTGACCGGTGGCGACACCCGGGAAGGCCGGGGTTGTTTCGCCTAATCCCGGTCGCTATGTA
>Ga0126371_10006148_pt1 | contig 10666 bp, 13 predicted proteins | sample PanSoiMetaPlot_4_FD_110145 | JGI IMG/M metagenome (GOLD analysis project Ga0126371, IMG submission 110145) | Tropical forest soil microbial communities from Panama - MetaG Plot_4 | ecosystem: Environmental > Terrestrial > Soil > Tropical forest > Bulk soil | place: Panama | collected 2016-02-17
GGGCCCGGACAGGGCGACGACCCGCAGAACGCCGCGCTGGCGATCGACGGCAACCCGGCCACCGCCTGGCACACCGACTGGTACACCACCGCGGGCTTCGGCAACCTCTACCCCGCCACCGGGCTGCTCCTGGACATGGGCCAGCCGGTGACATTGCGCGCCGTGCGGGTCCGGCTCGGTGCTGCCCGCAGCACCAGCTTCCAGGTCCGCGTCGGAAACATCCCCACATGAGCCAGCCTGCGGCCGGTAGCCCGGGCGATAGATGCGGCGGGCCTGGTCCGGCTGCGGCTGTCGGCCCCGGCCCGCGGCCGCTACCTGCTGATCTGGCTCACCCGGCTGCCCCCCGACCCAGCCGGCACCTTCCAGGCCAGCATCTACGAGGTTATGCCAGTAGGGCAGCGACAGCCCTAGCGCACGGGCACCGTGTCATTGCGTTGTCATTGTGTCCGGCGCCACGGCTGGTGGCGGCCAGCGTGCGCGAGCCGCGACCTAGCGCATGCGGCCAATGACCGAGCCCATCACCGCGGTGCAGACGGCCACCACGGCGTCGGGCAGACCAGATGGGCAAGGACAACCCGGCCGCCGCGGCCAGGGCCAGGACGCCCGCGAAGACGTCCAGGGCCGCCGTCATGCCGCTAGTTATTGAGCCCAGGCGATGACCGGCTTGCGGCTGGTCTTGCACACCGTGATCAGCCTGGAATCCACGGGTGCGGGTCGCCTTGGCCGGGGTCCGCTGGAGGCCAGTGCGCGCGGGTGGCGCTGCCGCGCTGGTTGTCGCGACCTGCCGGGCCTGGTCACCGTCTGTTCCATGCGGTGCCGTTCCAGTGCAGGATCGCGATCTTGTAGACGTCGCGGCTGGGGTGCGTGTTGCCGACCGCCAAGGCATTGTCTGCGGATGTGGCGGCCACGCCGCCAAGGCTGATGGTGCTCGCGATGGGCACCCGTTTCCAGGTGGCGCCGTTCCAGTGCAGGATAACAGCCCATGCGTCCCTGGCTGATATGGCGGCCACGGAGTACAAGACGGCGCCCGGTTCGTTGCTCGGGCTCGGCACCTGCTTCCATGCCGTGCCGTTCCAGTGCAGGATCAGCGTCCTGCGGTCGTTGATTTGGCCGAGGGCCCAGGCGGCCGTGCTGGACGTCGCGGCCACCCCGAAAAGGCTGATAGCGCTAGTGTGAGCAGGGGTTTGGACGGGCACCTGTTCCACGCGGTGCCGTTCCAGCGCAGGATCAGGCTCTGGCGGTCGTTGACCTGGCCTACGGCCCAGGCGTTCCTGGCGGACGTCGCGGCCACCACCCCGGTGAGGCGGATGCTGATCGCGCCAGCAGGGATGGGGCTTCGTACCCGGTGCCACGCCCTGCCGTTCCAGTGCAGGACCAGGGTCTTGAGGAACTTGATCTGGCCGACCGCCCAGGCGTTCCTGGCCGACGTCGCGGCCACCTGGGACAGCAGGCCGTAGGCGGGAGCCGGGCAGGGCACCCGCTTCCACGCGGTGCCGTTCCAGTGCAGGATCAGGGTGTGCTCAGACCAGCCTTGCCGACCGCAAGCCCAGGCGTTCCTGGCGGAGGTTACGGCCACGCCGCTGAGGGCGCCATACACGGGCAACGACCCGCCGGCGCCCGGAGAACCGGCCCGGGCCGCGCTGGCGGCCCCGGCGCCAACCAGGCCTGACGCGCTCATCGCGATGCCCGCCGCCACTCAGACCATGCGCGTCACGACTCTGCTCATGCGAGCCATCCATTCCCCGGCCAATGACCGTCATCCGCGGCACCAGCCGGGCCCGCGCGCCGCCCGGCCAGGACGCGACGACGGTGATCAGGCGCGCTCAGCGCCAAGGCAAGTTGGCCGCACCACTAAGACGCTCAGCACCGCTACCCGGATGGCAGCCAGCCGCGCCAACTCCGTAGTCTCGGGCACCACCAGCAAACCGGGCACCGCCTACCCCAACGGCCGCGCCCGGAGCCTTCCCGGAACCCTGCGACGCGCCCTGTGATCTTGGGCGCCGGCATCGCTGACCGTACGAAGACCTTCTCGGAGGAGCAGGCCATGCGGGCCGGCTGGCCAGCGGCCACCCACCAGAGGGCGGGGCGGCCACCGCCCCGGCGGCTGGGCTGGAGCTCGCCGACGAAATTTGCCGCCACCCGCGTGGCGCCCGGCTCTCAGCAGACTCCAGTGATCGTGCGGCGCTGCCGGAACGGCGCCGACCGCGCCTGGATCCTTGAAATCGACGCGGTACTTCGGGATGACAGCGCCCCACCCAACTAGCACTTGACGGGCTCGCGGAGGAGGACGTTCTCGATCCTGACGGCTAGCTGCCTCCGCGAGCTCAGCTTCTGTCTGGGACACTCCATTGGCGTCCTGCGCCGGTTAGCCGGCGCAATGCTGGCCAGAGCGGACAATCGAACGGAAGCGGCTGCGCAGTCCGAGGTTCAGCTAAGTAGTCGCCGTCGGCATCGACGACAGCGATGCGGCGGAGTGTGCCCGGCGGGCAGGCCGCAGTCGTGCCACGCGGTAACCATGCCGACCGGCATCATCCAGAGTCGGCGCCGGCGATCAGTGGACCAGCGGACGCCGCAGCGTACGCGTCGCCTGAGACGACGCATCATAGGGCCGTTCGTCATCGAAAGACCTCCATAAGGAATGACCGAAGGGCAGGAATCGGGCGAACCCGAGTCGTGCGACTGGCACGAGAATGGTGCTCACGACGGCAGGTTATCCGCGCTGGATCGGCGTGTGAGCCAATCCGCTCTGCCTGCCCGGCTTTGGTCCCGGCGCTCGTGGCGGCAGGACCGGCCGGCCGGTGGCGGAACACGGTCGGCACGCGGACACCGAACCTGTCGGCTAGCTCGCGTGCCGTGCCCTCGCCCGCGTCTCACGCGGCTCGCAGCTCGGCGACCTGGGCGTCAGTGAGTGCGCGGTATACGTGAACATGCAGCCTGCCGCTGGCCTGGCGGCGCGCCAGACCTGCCCTGGGTCAGCCGAGACTTGCGCTCTCGATCATTGTCCTCACCACCTTCGACCTCGACCAGTACGTCTACGCCGCGCTCACCGCAGGCGCCAGCGGCTTCCTGCTCAAGGACGTCTCGCCCGAGCAACTGGTCGCCGCGGTGCGCCTGGTGCGCTCCGGCGACGCCCTGCTGGCGCCGTTCATCACGCGCCGGCTCGTCGAGCGGTTCGCACCACACGCCGCCAGCCGCCCCGCCGTGCACAGCGACCTGTCCGAGCTGACACCGCGGGAGCTTGAGGTACTGCAGCTGCTGGCCCACGGCCTGAGCAATGCCGAACTCGCCGCGCAACTGACCCTCAGCGAGGCGACGATCAAAACCCACGTGGGCCGTATCCTGACCAAACTCCGGCTACGGGACCGGGTACAGGCCGTCGTCCTTGCCTACGAAACCGGCCTGGTAGGCCCCGGCCACGACCACGATTGACCCCGTCCCCGGCCGCGGCCAGCTCACCGGTAGCGCTCCCCGTCACCCCCCAGGGCAACGCGACGATTGCAGCCTCGCCGGGTCGGCCGTAACCCTCGAAGTGAGCCCGGACGAAGGTCCCCCTGCGCCCGGCGCGGTCGTCCCCCAGCTGACCGGGAACCGGCCGTCATGGGCCGAGTAGCACGACATCCCGCCCTCCGCCTCGACGGCACGAGCCTAAATCGCTGACACAGCGATTACATCCCTGTCCCGTCCGGCAGCACTGAAACGGGCCCTCTCCCGGCCTTGCGCCGGCGGGGCCGGCCGGGCGGCTACGCGGGGTGGCGCAAAGGCCTCAGGGCAGTTGCCCATCGGCCGGGTGTGAGGCCGTAGGCCTTTCGGAAGTGGCGTGTCATATGGCTCTGGTCGGCGAACCCGGCCTCGATGGCGGCTTGGGCTAGCGGAGACCCGTGCTCGATCGCGGCCCGTGCCAGGTCAAGGCGGCGCATGATGCGGTACCGGTCGGGGCTGGTCCCGAATGCCTGCCGGAAGTGGCGGGCTAGCGTGAAGCGGTCGGCTCCGGTGATCTTCTCCAGGACGGCGGCCGGGGTCTGCTCCGCGGCGTGCGCGGCGAGGTACTCCCGCGCCAGCTCCGGGGCCCGGATGTCGATCACGGCGCGGTCGGGTCCGGGCTGCCCGGCGAGCTTGCTGAGCAGGTCGGCGACCGTGACCGCGATGTCTGCGCGAAGCAGGTCGCTGACCGGTTCATCGATGTCGGCCAGCAAGCCGGCAAGGCCCCGTGTGGCCGGGGTGAGGGCCTGGACGGGGTCGGCGACAAACGGCAACGACCGACCGCCGAGAGCGCCGCGGAGGAGCCCGGGCGCCAGGTAGGCGATGCGGTAGGTAAGGCCATGACCGGCCACGGCGGCACCGTCGTGGGTCTCACCGGGATGCAGGATGTGCAGTTGCCCGGGCATGCACAGATGCCGCTGGCCCCGGTAGCGGAACTCCTGCAGGCCGGACAGGGTGATCCCGATCCCGTAAGCGTCGTGCTGGTGCGGCCGGTATCCCCAGTCCGACAAGCAGATCTCGGCTCGCTCCAGGCCGGGCGCGCCGGCCCCGAGCCGCACCGAGATCGGCTCGGGGCTGCAGGATCGTTCAAGACCGCTGGCACCGCGCGAACCTACCGTGCCGTTCATGACCCGACGGTACCCCCATGTCGTCGGCTGACCCGGTTCTGCTTGCCCCGATTCGCTGGGATGCTGCAGGCACGCTGCTGCTGACCTCGCTGGCGGTGATGGGCAGCCCAGGACCGGCGACGATCAGCCTGACCGCCGCGGGCTCGGCCTGGGGGGCACGCCGATGCGCGGCTTACCTGGCCGGGATCATCACCGGGACGGCTGCCGTGCTGGTCGCGGTAGCGGCCGGGATCACCGCCACGCTCCTGGCCGTTCCGTGGCTGCGGCCCGTACTGCTCGCAGCCTCGGCCGCTTATATCCTGCGGCTGGCCTATCACATAGCCACGGCGCCGCCCGCAACCGCGGAAGCAGCCGCGGGCAACCCGCCCTCCCTGGCCGGCGGCATGCTGCTGGCAGCCGCCAACCCGAAGGCGTGGCTTGCGATCTCCGCCGTCTACGCCAGTACACGCCTGGCCGCCAGCCCTGTCGCCGACGCTGTCACCAAGACCCTCGCCCTGACACTGATGATCATCCTGATCTGTTCCGCCTGGCTCCTGGCCGGCGCATCCCTGGCCCCGGTGCTGCGCGATCCCCGGCGCTCCCGCATAACCAACCTCACGCTGGCCGTCGTACTGGTCGTTGCCACCGGCGTCGCGGTCATTCACCAGTTCGTGCGCTAGGCGCGCCCGACCGGACAGCACGCCAGGCCGCGCGGACTCAGCGAAGAGGGCCAGGCGCGCGGCACGCCCGCTCTCCGACCAGCATCACACCACCCGGGCAACGCTGACGTGACGCGGCCGGAAACCCACAGCTAGCGAGCACTGCCGCCGATCTGTACTGCGGGATCGTTTCTCAGCGGAAGGGCGTCCCAGCTAACCGCGCCGATTCGTCAGAGAGGCGCAGCGGCGGTCCCCATCGTCGTCAGTAACGACGCGCTCTGACACTCGCGTAGGAAAGACTTCGATGCCGTAGGGAAAGAAGGTGTCAGTCCACAGCACGCATGACGGTCCGCCGTCGGTGAGCAGATCGACACCCAACACGGCGTGATATCAGTCGCCGTAATCCCAGGTCCTGGCTTCATCGCCGAAACTGTGAACATCCCAGTACACAACCTCCAGGACGCGGCGGCCAACTAGAGCAGCGGCCTTCGACTCATACCAGGCACGGTCGCGGCTTGCCTGGTCGTCCTGGTTCACGGATCAAGTATCAGAGTGCGATCTTGCAGGGACTACTGCATTATGAATGCACGCTCCTGCCGCCGGCGCGCCCCATCGCGGGCGGCGCGTTGCGGGTGCCCAGGCTGTCGCTGGGCTACCAGATAACTGCCGCGCCGCCTGCATTCGCCGCCCGCTGAACGGCGTCTTCAATGTTTGCCAGACGCTGGGACACCAGATCGTGGAAAACCTCCCGTGATGCGTTGGCCCTCACAACCTGGCCGGGCGCGTTGCCGACGACCAAGCCATCCTCGCTTGCCAGGTCAACATCGGCGCATATGGCGTCCAGGTTCTCGCGCACGAGGGTGCACTCGCGCTGAAACCGTCCCAGCTCATCATCCTGAATGGTCACCATCTCGCCGGACGCGAGGCGCGGGAAGAACTCGGCGCCAAGTGCTTGCACCTGTGGCGAGCCCCAGATCTGGGTGCGCCATGATTCGAACCCGGCGGCCAGCGTCTCGCCCAGCTCGGACCGTTCGCCAGAAGCATCGGTGACGACGACGTAGACCAGCAAGCTCACGGCGAGCAGTCAACCACACGCAATTGCCGGGCTCCTATCGAGATATGCAGGTCCAGTGAGCGGGTGCATCGGAGTAACTGCCTTGGCCGCAGCACTCATATGCCGCCGACAGGCGCGGGTCCGTGGGCGATCTTGCCGGAGAGCGGTAGACGCTTCGATGCCAAGTCGTCAAGCCGTGTCGTTAGTTCGTTCGCTAATCGCAGACAGGGCGCGGGCGAACGAAGCAAGGCTTTTGAAGGGCTCACCGGTAAGGATCCGGTTTGCCACCCCGAAGGGAAACCCAGTGATCCCCAAGGTTGAGATCGCGTACGCACCGGGTGCCTGCGGGGGATACGCGAGCGGTGTCAACCAGAGAGTGAGTACAATCTGCCTGCAAGCGCCCCGCCTGAAGGAGGCGCCATGACATTCCCCCGCAGCGCCGACTCGGTCCTTTTCCCGCCGTTCGATACATGCCCAGCCTGCCGGGTCACGGGTCTGCAGCCACTGGCGGCCGGAGATCAAGCGCTCTTTTTGTGCCCGCTTTGCCACCGCTACTGGCATATCGACCTGGGCTGGATCCATCAGGTTCGCCCGGCTGCCCACGCCGGCCGCGAGCGCGGCGACCTAGGCGACGAGCCGGCCGCCGACCCAGGCAATCGGGCTAACTGAGGCGCTGCACACCACTCAACCACGGACGGAGACGGCAGGAGCCGCTGACTGCGCCACCGCAGACTCAAGCAGATTGTGCACGGTCTCCCGCCGCGATTCCGTATCTTCCCGCGGCTGACCAAGGCTGGCGGCTGCCAAGAGGTGGACTGGCAGCAGGCCGGCTGTCGTGGTCGTGGGCGCGGAGGTGGTCGCGGCGATGGAGCGCGGGAAGTAGATGAATGGCCGCGCGCCGCGGTCAGCTCCATCGCGGTGGTCAGCCCGCCCTGGACGACGACGAGTTCGCACGCGGCTAGGTGCTGGTACAGCTGGTGGACGTAGGGGCGGATTTCAAGGCCGTCGCACGCGGGCAGGCTGCCGGGGTCGATCCGCGGCCCGGCGACCACGATCATCCGCAGGCCCGCGACGCGGTCCCTGGCTTCGGGGTAGGCGACGATGACCTTGCGCAGCAGGTGTTGGCCGACGCCTGAGCCGCCCGCGGTCACGATGCAGACCGCTCGTCGTCGCGGTAGCCCAGCGCGTGGCGATCGGCGAGCTGGGCTGGGGTCGAAGCCGGTGATGTAACCGGAGAAGTCGTAGTGCTGCTCGGTCCAGTCGCGGATCGGCGGCAGGCCGGGGCCGACGGTGCCGGGGATGATGTCGGCGGGGTCGCCAACGAAGATGGCACGGTCCCGCACCCGCGGGTAGCGGGCGATCTGCTCGGTCATCTCGGCGTTGTAGTCGGCGGTCAGGAACGCCTCCCGTTCGCCGCCGGGCATCGGCAGCCAGCCCTGATCGCGACGGTGCTGGGCGCCGGCCTGGATGAGGCGGCGGCGCGCGAGCTGTGCGCCCGGGTTCGCTGCCCGGTGCTGGTGATCCAGGGCACAGACGACGCGATCACCGGCATGGACTGCGGGATCGCCCTCGCGGAGGCGACGGGCGGCGATCTGATTCCGCTCGATCCGCGGGCCGCAGCCCAGCTCGTCGACAGTAATGGTCATCCGCGGCGGCATCCTCGTGCCCAGCGTCACCTTCGGGAGAAGCTTGCCCGTGGTTCTGGCTCCGGTTCTCTGACGGACCAGGCCCGGGCTTGTATGGCATCCTTTGCGCAATGATGCGCGGCCAGCGGAAGCTGTCCGGTTCCTCGGCGCGGATCGCCGCGAGGAAGGTTCCGGAGCTGACCGCCGTCTTCTGGGTCACCAAGGGTTTCATTACCGGGGCCAGCGATTGGTGGCCGGATTACCTGTACGGCCGTGTCGGTCTCGAGGCGGTCACCGGCGTCCTGGGCGCGGTGCTGGTGGCCGTGCTGGCCCTGCAGCTCAGTGTCCGCCGCTATCACGCCTGGACCTTCTGGCTGGCGTTCGGCGTGGCCGGCGTGGCCGGCAAGGAGGCGGCCAACGGCCTGCATAAGGTGCTGGGCTTCTCTTACGTCATCGTGGCAGCGTTGTGGTTTGTCGTGCTGGCTGCCATCCTTGTGAGCTGGCGTGCGAGCGGGGAGACGCTGTCGCCGGGCAGCGTCTGCACCCGGCGGCAGGAGCTGTTCTACTGGGCCGCGGCCGGGTCAGGGTTCGCGCTAGCCGCTGCCGTCGGCCACGCGTCGGCGGAATTCGGGTTCAGCTACCTACGGGGCGAGCTGCTCGTGGTTGCCGCGCTGACGGCCACCATTGCGCTGGCCTGGTGGCGGTTCAGCCTGAACCCGGTCCTTGCGTTCTGGTTGGCATTCGTGCTGACCGGTCCGCTAGGCGGAGGGCTCGCCAGCTGGATGGCAACCGGGCGCAGCGCTGGCGGACTGGGGCTGGGCCGCTGGCCGGCCAGCCTCTGCCTCACGATCGCAGTCGTCGGTCTCGCCGCGTATATGGCAGTAACCAGTCGGGAGACGTGGCAGGGCGCTCCGTCGACTGGCGACCCATAGTCCCGGGCTGCCGATGGCTCGCTATGCGTCTTGCCAGCGCTCGGGACTTGCCGCGTTCCGTGGGCCTTGAACTTGCTGATCTCACCGTCCCCGGCCCGCAGGTCCTTGGCGAGCAGCTCGCCGTGCTGGTCAACGATCCGCAAGGTCATGGCACCGAGTTCGACGGTGACGGTCTGGCCGGCGTGGGGGAGGCCGACCTGCATGCGCTCTGGCTGGTAAGAACTTCCTTACGGCCTCGATGGCGTGCCTGCGGCACGCCGACGGCTGGGCACTCGCGCGGCCGTCTGCGCATACGCGTCATCCAGTGCAAGAGTCATGATCAGCGGCGAGCGGGAGCGCGAACTTACTGCGCAGCTGTCATGGGCGCTCAGCAACTCCGCCGGCGGCGGTAGGCCGCCGCCTCTGGGTTGAAGCCCGCCGACAGCGGCGCCACCGCCGCGCCGACGACCGCACCCGCGGTCACGCGTTACTCGCCGTCACGGTCGCTAGGTGACCGGCGTAGCACCGGGGCGAGCCCACCCTGGCGGTGCCCGGCAACCTTTCGCCGCACAAGATCACGGTCAAGGGCGCGCCTAACCGCGCGTCAGTTGCCTGTCTAGTCACCGGCGGCCGGCCAGCCGCCGGGCAGCCGGTCCAGCCGTCGGGCGTAGTCGGCGGGATCGGGCTGGCGGTGTTCTGCCAGTGCAGCGTGCACGTCCTGGGAGACCAGCGCGGCGATCATGTGCATGATGCTGTGCCAGTCGTAGCCCAGCCCGGCTAGCCGCTGGACGGCCTGCCACGTCTGGGGCGGTTCGCGGGCCAGGATCTGCCGGGCCACGATCTGATGCATTGTCACGTGCAGCCGCTGGCTACCGGGCTCACCCGCTGCGGTCAGGTCGCGATCGCCGCCCGGCGCGTTCGATTCGTCGTGCAGTGCCTCGATCAGAACCATGAGCTCGTCGTCGTCGCCGGGGTCGAGCAGTTGCAGGTCCGTCCCGCGGTAGGTCCCGTGCCCCGGCGGGGCCGCCCACGACCGTTGTCCAGTTCCGGGCTCATCGAACCAGAAGTTCGCCGTGTGCTGGCCGGCCAGCGTGAGCCGGTCATCAGGCCGGTCCGTGAAACCCGGCGACGTTTGGCGCACGGCAGGACGGCTGCCTGGCTGGCGGCGCCGGCCACGGCGAGGCGGGCGCCCGCGGTTTCGCGGACTCACCGCAGTATCGTCCCAGACTCGTGGCAGGCCAACGGCACGATCGGCGGCACCGGCGACCGGCGAACGTCGTCGCATTACCGCGGTGCGATTGAGACGCAGTGACTGGGATCTTCGATCAGGGCCGAGCTCTCGATATCGTGCTGCCGCACGGTTGCTCGGCGGCGTTGGCGATCCGTGCGGAGGACAGCGTGCCCGGCCGCGAGTTTACTGGGCACCACCGATCGCGAGCGCGCTCTGCCTACACGGTTCGGTCCAGAGCCCAAGCGGTAACGTCAGGCGGCGCTGTGCCCGGGTCGACGCTGCATTCCCGATTGCAGCGGCTAATCCGGCACTCAATGCGGTCGGCACGGCTCCAGCCCGGTGCGGGTCGAGGGCCCGGCGCTGGCGAGCAACCGGAGCGGCCGCTATGAGGGCAGCCATTCGATGTAGAAGATGCCGAGGCCGAGCGCGACGAACAGGCCGGCGATCAGCCAGAACCTGACCACGATCGTGGTTTCCGCCCAGCCGATGAGCTCGAAATGGTGCTGGAGCGGCGCCATCTTGAACACGCGCCTGCCGGTCATCTTGAAGGATCCGACCTGGATGATGACGGACAGCGTGATGATCACGAACAAGCCGCCA
>Ga0126371_10006149_pt1 | contig 10666 bp, 10 predicted proteins | sample PanSoiMetaPlot_4_FD_110145 | JGI IMG/M metagenome (GOLD analysis project Ga0126371, IMG submission 110145) | Tropical forest soil microbial communities from Panama - MetaG Plot_4 | ecosystem: Environmental > Terrestrial > Soil > Tropical forest > Bulk soil | place: Panama | collected 2016-02-17
ACGGGGTGGACGATTTCGCGTCGATGCGCGAGGTGATCACACGGCGCTACCGGCGGGTGCTGGACGAGGACAAGAAGATGCCGAGCCTGGTGCTGGTGGACGGCGGACTCGGACAACTGCACGCGGCCGCGCAGGCTCTCGAAGAGCTGGAGATTATCAACCAGCCGCTGGCGTCAATCGCCAAGCGCGAAGAGATTATTTACGTGCTGGGTCAGGAGGACGAACCGGTGGTGCTCGACCACCACTCGCCAGTGTTGCACCTGGTGCAGCTGATCCGCGACGAAGCCCACCGGTTTGCGGTCACGTTTCATCGCAAACGGCGGCAAATGCGCGACCGCTCAACGGAACTGCTGGAGATTCCCGGAGTGGGCGAGAGCACGACGCGGCGGCTGCTGCAGCATTTTGGCAGCGTGCAGGCCGTAAAACAGGCGGACGTAGCCGCGCTGACGGCGGTGGTGACGCGGACGCAGGCGGAGGCGATCCTGAGCCACTTTCGAAAGTAGCCCCCGGCGCCAGCGCTGCCGGCGGTTTCCTGGGCGGGACGGGCGAGGACGCCCGTCACTCCATGAATCAGAGCGGTTCCCTGCTACACTGTGCGCCGACTTCCATGAAAAGACAGCGATGGGCGGTGATCGCGGCTCTCCTCGGGTTGAACTTCATTCCACTCACTTGTCCGGCATGGGCGCAGACGGCGGCGCTTGCCAGTGGTAGTACCGAAGAAAAACATCTCCGCAACATTCGGCAGCTTACGTTTGGCGGGCAGAATGCCGAGGCGTACTTCTCGCCGGATGGGAAGCAGCTGATCTTCCAGTCGACGCGCGAGCCCTTCCATTGCGATCAGATTTTTAGGATGAATGTGGACGGCAGCGACCAGAAGCTGGTCTCGACCGGGAAAGGCCGGACAACCTGTTCGTATTTTTTCGGAGACGGAAAACGCATCTTGTACTCCTCAACCCACTTGGGCAGCGCGGAGTGTCCGCCAAAGCCGGACTACTCGCGTGGCTACGTCTGGGCGATCTATCCCAGCTTCGATATCTTCACGGCGAACGCTGACGGTTCCGATGTAAAGCAACTGACGAACACCCCCGGGTACGACGCAGAAGCGACGCTCTCGACGGATGGGAGAAAGATCGTGTTCACTTCGGTGCGTCATGGCGATCTCGATATCTACACGATGGACACAGATGGCAGGCACGTGAAACAACTGACGCATGAATTGGGATACGACGGAGGACCGTTCTTCTCGCCCGATGGAAAACTAATCGTCTACCGCGCGCACCATCCGAAGACCGAGCAGGAGATCCGCGATTACAAGGAATTGCTGAAGCAGAACCTGATCAGGCCGACGTATCTGGAAATCTGGCTGATGAATGCTGATGGCAGTCATAAGAGACACATCACGAATCTGGGAGCGGCCAGTTTTGCGCCGTCATTCTTTCCCGATGGAAAGCGGATTATCTTTGCGTCGAATGTCGGGTCCACCGGCGGCATGGGTAATTTTGAGCTTTACGCAGTCGATTTGGATGGAAAGAACCTCGAGCGGATCACGTTCACCGACGGATTCGATGGCTTCCCGGTGTTCAGTCCGGATGGAAAAAAGCTCGTGTGGGTCTCGGGCCGGAACGGCAAGGTGCCGCACGAGACCAACATCTTCATTGCGGATTGGGTGAAGTAGGTGCGGCTGGCCTGAAACGGCTCCCCGGCGACATTTGCCGATCAAAAGCGTGAACCGCAAAGAGCGCAAAGCGGAGGCGCAAAGGCCGCTAAAGGGAGGAAGCGGAGTTTCATGGCACACGCGCCTGAAACAGCCTCAGCGGATTAGCCTACCAGGCGTGACTGAATTCCTCCAGTCCGCAGATTAGAATCTGGATTGCCGCAAACACTTCCTCAGCTGTACTGCCAGCCAGAGCACCGTGCCGATCATTCCACACCATCCTAGAAAAGCAATTGCCGTTGCTATGCGCGTGTCGTACTGCAGAACGCCTAGACTCGAAAAGATGGTGTGCCAGTCGTGCTCGACGAAGTCGGGGTCGCCGGTGGTAACCAGCGGGAGCGCCATGGCGCGGGCATCGGCCATGTACACCGCGGTGTAGAGCCAATTCTCGAAGAAGAAAAATATCGTGAAGGCAAAGCCCTGGATTTGACGCTGCGCAAAAAAGTAAAGCGCAAGCAGAAGCGGCACCAGCCACTGCAGCAGTGTTCCGCCCCAAATGCCCAACGTCGGTCCGAACCATCCGAACAGCAAATGGCCGCCCTCATGCACGATCAAGTTCGCGGAGTCGATGAAGAGGAATCGGCCGCGGTTGTGGAAGGCGTAAACCAGGAAGATGACGTAGAATGTTGTCCACGCTGAGAGCACCCGGCGGGACGTTGGTTGCCATTCAGCTTCCACCACGGCTCGAAACGCATCCTGCGTGAGGTTCACGGTCTGATCATTGTAGGGCGTGACCCGAACGCCATCTTGATTACGCAAGTTTCCCTCGTCACCTCCGAACTAACCTTGGCCCTCGAGACTTCATTTTAAAAAGGAGTACGCTCATGGCTGATCTCGCTACGCTCAAACAAAAATACCAACCGGTACTGGACGTTCTGGCAAAGGAAGATGCCACCATAAACGCGGTAGATATGCAGGGCAACCAGCTGCACATCAAGGCCACGGTGGTTTCCGAAGCCAGCAAGAATCGGGTCTGGGATGCGATCAAGGCCGTCGATCCGACTTTCGCCGACCTGAAGCATGAGATCGTGGTCGCGCAGGGCGACCAGACCTATACGGTAAAGGCGGGCGACAGCCTGTCGAAGATCAGCAGGCTGTATTACGGCGATGCCAACCAATACATGAAGATCGCCCAGGCGAATAACATTCCAGACCCTGACAAGATCAAGGTAGGCCAGCAATTGCGCATTCCTGCGGCCTAGGAGAGAAGGCATGATTGACTGCGAGGCGCCCGCCGAGGGCGCCTTTTTTGCTGCTGCGCCGGGTGAGGGAGAACGTCAGGACACTCACCCGGTTGCACCTCCGGTTATCCTGCGGCGTTCCGGGAGGACTCATTTGCCGTTATTCTGGAGCACACAGAAACGGTGGTGAGGGGATGATGAAAGCTCGACAGTGGATCGTGGCTCTGGTTTTGCTGCTGCTGGTGAGCGGCACGGTCACAGGTCTATTCCTTACACGACAGTTGCCCGCGCAGGCCCCCGTGGTAACAAAAGGACACGAACACACTGCGACGGTGCAGTCGACCACGCCGTCAGTCGACCAGAAACCGCTGCAAACCGCGCGAGCTCTGGCCGCGACGGCTGGAACTCAGGAAGAACAGAATTTTGCGCGTGAAGCGCTGAAGCTGGCGGACTATGAAGTCGATCTGGCCTTCGCCGATGCGTTGCGCCAAGCCGCGGCGCATCCTCCGCACCCAACGCCAGAACTGCGCGCCCTGAATGCTCGCCTGGAGAAATGCCAGGCGGTGGTAAAGGCCAGCCAGGATCGGGTGAATCTCCTTGCCAGGCAACTCGCGAGCGCAAGCGACCACGACAAGGACGCGCTCCAAGACCAGTTGGATGTGGCGAAAGCGCAGCTTGAGCTGGATCAGGATGAACTGGATGACGCAAAAGAAGACCTGACCCGCGCCGGAGGGAATCCGCAGGCCAAGGTCCAGGAACTGATGGAGGAACACGAGGCCGGAAATCACGTCGCGGCCGCCGGTCCCAGCGTGAGCGCGGTCGCCGCGGTGAACCAGTCCGACAGCCTGTGGCCACAAATTCAAAACTGGATCACCTTACGCAACAAGCAGGCGGCCCTCAACGAGGCTCGCGGCACCACGCTCCTCGATGCGCAAGCGCTGAACCAGATCCATGAGAATTTTGAGAAGCAGGTGCAGGCCCAGGACGATCAGAAACAGGCCGTGAAGCAGCAAGCTTCTGGCATTGCCACGGGAAGTGGAACGGGAGCTCCGGCCGCCGGCCCGACGAACTCCGGGATTAAAGACACGGTCGCCTCGCTCCGCCATTTTTCCGACGACCAGAAGATTCTCTCCGACTACGACAAGCGGATTCAAAGCCAGCAGGAACTGGCGGACGTTTACTTGAACTGGGGCAACCTGGTAGGAACACAGCAGCGAAACGCGCTGCATGGGATCTTGCGCTCGTTCTTATGGATTCTCCTGATTGCGACCTTAGTCTATGCCGCACACTTGCTCTTAGACCGGTACTTCGGAGACCTGGATTCGGATAAGAAGGGACTGATCACGCTGCGGGCCCTGACGTGGTTTTCCGTCCAAGCCATCGGCGTGCTGCTAGCCGCGTTCACCATATTTGGCATGCCTAGCCAGATGCCCACCATCCTGGGGCTCGCGGGCGCCGGCCTGACGGTGGCTCTGAAGGATTTCATCGTAGGCTTCGTCGGTTGGTTTGTGCTGATGGGACACAACGGAATTCGCGTGGGCGATTGGGTCGAAATCAACGGGGTGGGCGGCGAAGTCGTGGAGATCGGTTTGCTCCGAACGACGCTGCTGGAAACCGGGAACTGGACCGACTCGGGCCACCCGACAGGCAGACGCGTCAGTTTTGTAAACAGCTACGCGATCGAGGGTCATTACTTCAACTTCTCAACCTCGGGACAGTGGCTCTGGGATGAGATCACGCTCTCTCTCCCAGGGAACCAGAATCCTTATCCGATGATCGAATCGATCCAGAAACTGGTCGAAAAGGATACGGCCGACAGCACCCACCAGGCCGAGACCGAGTGGCAGCACGCGGCGGCACGTTACCGGGTGCACAACTTCTCGGCGGCTCCCGCGACCAACCTGCGTCCGACCGGAAGCGGGATCGAATTGCACGTCCGCTACATCACCCGGGCATATGAGCGGCAAAGCACGCGTGCGCGACTCTATGCGGCGATTGTGAGTGTGATGCATGCAAAACAGGACATGGCGGCCGTTACCGGAGTCGGCGGAAAGCTGGCGTAAGTTCCCTTTTGCTTCAGCGGATCGATAATCAGAAGGCAAAGCCCGGAATCATTCAGGGTACCGATGCTCCGGGCCTATTTGTTGGGTGACGGCTTATTGCCTGACACCTTGCCGTTAGCGCGACTGGAGTGCGGAGAGCAGATAAGCTTTCACGTTCTGTGGCAACCGGGACGTTTGCAGGATCTCGCGCAGCAGACCGGGCGGCAAGCCACGCGCGAATTCTACGGCTTTGGCCATCGGCGTCTTTTCATTCCGCAACAGAGCGATCCGAACTTCGCGGCGCAGCGACCATTGCGGGTGATGGCAAACTGCATCTACGAAATGAGCGGGTGCGGCGGGATGCATCAGGGCCTTGATGATGAGCGGTTCGGTCAAGCGTGCGCTGTCCAAGGCAGCGCGCATCACACGAGCTTCGGGATCGAGCAGCAGGGCCCCAGCCACGCGTCCGGATGCGCGGTGTGCAAGCGCCAGGCGCTCGCCCGACGAAATGGTCTCCAGGCGATTGCAGAGAGCCTCGTCGGCGGCCATTTTCAGATCAGCCGCGACCGCCGGGGTGAGCGCTACCTGCATCAAGTCGAAGGTGTAGAGCTGGCGAACCAGGGGGAGCGAAACATGTCGCGGGGTGTGCGGATGTTCCAGCAAGGCTAGCTTCACTTTGCGATGCCGGGCGATCGCGCCGTTCTTGGCAATCCGTTCGACGGTCTCGGCCGGCAAGTCGGCGCGCTTCAGCAAGGCGAGGGCGCGGTCTTCGGTGAGTTCGCCTTCGGCTGGCGGGGGCGCTGGTTCCTGGGGCGGTTCCGCAGCCGTACCATCCCGCGAGCTTTGAATGAGTGCTTTTTGGGCGCCGGTGGATTCAGCATCGCTCATCAGGAATTCCAGGTGCACGCACTATTCGGACTGCGCATCTTGCGCTGCCCGCGCCAGGTCCAGAGCCCCGCGAACCGGCTCGATGACGGTCGGGTTCACAGAAACCTGCGGGAAATTCATGCGTATCCGATTGTAGAAAATCTGCCGAACCAGTGCAGACTGACGAAAGACGCCCCCCGCCATGGCCAGTGGGACGTTGGGCTCCGGGCCATTAAAGATGCCGCGCAGGACGATTGCGGCGAGTTGTGCGAGCTCCTCACCGGCCTGCGAGAGCACGCTGCGGGCTAGCGGATCACCCGCATCCGCGGCTGCAAGCACCACCGGGAATAACCTGGAGAAGTCGGGAGGAGGAGAAGCGTTGGCTGCGGGGATCAGATCATCGATAGAAGCCAGATGCCAGGCAGCCAGGATGCGCGCCAGCAGCGGCGGGTCTTCGTATTCGTCTTTCGCCCGCAGAGCGCGGCTGAGACCATGGCGGCCGATCCATTGGCCGGATCCTTCGTCGGAAACCGCGAAGCCCCATCCTCCAGCGCGGGCCGTAACCCCGTGGGAATCGCGACCATAGGCGATCGAACCCGTGCCCGCAATCGTGATGCCCCCCGGACCGGAGCCGAACGCAGCTTGCAGAGCAATTTCCATATCGCCGACGACCACGATTCGGCAGGAAAGAACTTCCGAAACGATCTGGATCATGCGCTGCTGAATTTCCGGGTGAGCGGCGCCGGCAGCGCCAATGCAGGCGCCAGTCACCGCGGAGGGCTCAATCCCTGCCATGGAGCAGGCTTGGTGAATCGCGTCATGCAGCCCGGCGCGTGTGGCGGCCTCACCCAGGCGCACCAGGTTGCTTCCGCTGGAGCGCGCGGTGGCCAGGATGCCGCTCTCGTCGCCGATCGCACAGGTTGTCTTTGTACCGCCGCCGTCAATGCCCAGAAACTTTGCCACGCGGTAGTTCTAACATAGCTGGCTCCGGGTGCGAGATGAACGTTGGGAGACAGCATTACGCCCGGGTAGTAAGTGCACCGGGGCCCTGTCCCGTGAACCCGGCAAGCGAGCCGCATGATAGCCTTGCGGTCTGGGAATTCAGGGAATGGCATCGATTGTGACGTTTCAGGAAGTGCTGAATCACGGCGACCGGCGGGGGTTCAGCTTCACCGTGCCGGCCGAGGCGCTGGCTTTTCTGGGCGGCGTTGGCGATGTGCACCTCTCTTCGGTGTTGCCGAGCGCAGTGCGTGGGAACCACTACCACACGCTCCGGCGCGAAGTCATTCTGGTGAACTACCACACCGAATGGTCTTTCCACTGGGATGAAGGCGAGGGCTCTCCGGCACAACATCGGCAATTTGCGGGGACAGGAGCCGTGCTGGTGCTTCTGGAACCGGGCGCCTCCCACGCCGTGCGCAACGACGGGAACGGTAGCCAGGTGCTGGCGGCGGTGTTGTCGGCGCCCTATGACCCGAATGAGACCGTGGCGCGGAGGGTGGTCTAGCTCGTGCCCTTCGGATTGATGGCTCCTCCCCTTAAAATCAGAGCCTGCGACGTTCCCGCCTTGGTTCGCCGGCAAACAGGGACTATCCTCCAACCTTCATGGGCCTGAATCATTTCGATCTCGCGCTGGTGGCGGTTTACCTGGCGGGTATCACGCTGTTTGGCTTGCGCTTCCGCAAAAAGCAGCACTCGCTGCGCGACTACTTCCTGGCCGACCGCGACATTCCCTGGTGGGCGATCATGCTCTCGATCGTCGCGGCGGAAACCAGCACCCTCACCATCATCAGCATTCCCGGGCTGGCCTACGACTCCAACCTGGCCTTTCTACAGGTGGTAATGGGATATGTCGTGGGACGAGTCATTATCAGCTTCGTGCTGTTGCCCCACTACTTTCGCGGCGAGCTGTATACCGCCTACCAACTCATTGAACGGCGATTCGGGAAGGGATTGCGCTCGCTGACGGCGGCGTTGTTCCTGTTGACCAGGGCGGCGGCAGAGGGCGTGCGCGTTTATGCCGTTTCCATCGTGGTGGGCTTTGCGCTGGGAACAGGGCAGATTGCATCGATTGCCATCATCACCGTGCTGACCTTGATTTACACATTCGAGGGCGGCTTAGCGGCAGTGGTGTGGACGGACGTGGTGCAAACTGTGATCTACCTGGGCGGAACCCTGGTGGGGGTGTTCACGATCGTGCACCTGGTGCCGGGCGGCTGGGTTCATATTCATGCGCTGGCGGCCCATGCGGGCAAGCTGCGGGTCTTTGATTTCACGCCCACAGTGTGGAAGCCATACACGTTCTGGGCGGGGCTGATTGGCGGCGCGTTTCTAACCACGGCCAGCCATGGAACCGATCAGTTGATCGTGCAGCGGCTGCTGGCCGCGCGTAACCAGCGGCAATCAGTAACCGCGCTGCTCTCGAGCGGCGTGGCGATCCTGGCGCAGTTCGGGCTGTTTCTGCTGGTTGGAGTCATGTTGTGGGCGTACTACCAGGTACCCTCGGCGCAGTTCGGGAAGGCGGACAATATCTATCTCAGCTTTATCGTGAACAAGATGCCGCACGGCATCTCGGGCCTGCTGATGGCGGCAATCCTGGCGGCGGCCATGTCGAACCTGAGTGCCGCGCTGAATTCGCTGTCGTCGAGCTCGATGATGGATTTTTATCTGCGCTTCCGGCCGCAGGTGGATGGGCAAAAGCAATTGCGGCTCTCCCGCCTATCGACGCTGATCTGGGCGCTGGTGTTGTTTGGCCTGGCGGTCTTGTCTCTGCATACGGTCGGGCGAGTCATCGAAGTGGGGTTGAGCATTGCCTCCGTGGCCTATGGAGCGCTGCTCGGCGTGTTTTTGCTGGGAGTGTTGACGAAGTCCGCGAACCAGACCGGAGCGATGGTCGGAATGGTGTTCGGGTTTGCGGCTGAGCTTTACCTGTGGCTGGGGACCAAGGTTCCGTGGACCTGGTATGTGGCGAGCGGAACAGTGGTCACCTTCTTAGTCGGGTACGCGTTCAGCAGAATCACCGCCGCCACAGTCGAGGATTCACGCGTCGAGGCGCAACTCTGATGCCGGTAGAGACGCGGCTTGCCGCGTCTCCCGCGTCTGCGTAGATGAATTGCTTTAGAGGAGGTTCCTATACCGCACGGCATGACTGAAACAACGGCTGCGACTCCGCATCTGGCGCGCGATCTGGGCGTATCCCACGCCTGCGCGGTCGTGGTGGGCACGATCATCGGCAGCGGCATTTTCCTGGTGCCCTCGGAGATGATGCAGGCGGTCGGGTCGGCAAAGGTGGTCTACCTGGCATGGTTCGTGGGCGGCCTGCTGTCGTTCTTTGGTGCGCTCACTTACGCCGAACTGGGCGCGATGCGCCCGGAAGCAGGCGGAGAGTATGTCTACGTGCGCGATGGTTATGGGCCGTTGGCCGGCTTTCTCTACGCGTGGACCACGTTCATCATCTCGAAGCCGGCATCGATTGCCACGGTGACGATTGGATTCGTACGCATCCTGGGGACGTTCTCGATTTTCTCCTTCTTTCAGCACGACCTGATTGCGAGCCCGTTGCGGATCAGTTGGGGACAGATCGCCGCCATCGGCGCGGCGGTGTTGATTTCGTTTCTCAACTACGTTGGCGTCAAGAAGGCGGGAGAGTTCCAACTGATCTTTACGCTGCTGAAAGTGGCGATCATCCTGGGGATTGTGGTGCTGTGCTTCGGCCATCAGAACGGAGCGGGGTGGAGCAACTTCGCAACCGAGTTCTTCGGCGCCAAAGGCGGGGTCGCGGGATTCATGGCGGCTCTGGTAGCGGCGCTGTGGGCCTACGACGGATGGAATGACCTGAACCAGGTGGCGGGCGAGATTCGCGACCCGGGACGCAACATTCCGATCGCCCTGATTGTCGGTGTCGCAACCGTAGGAGCGCTCTACATCCTGGTGAATGCGGGGGTGCAGTACGTGCTTTCCGCCTCGGCCATCGCCGCCTCCCCGCGACCAGCTTCGGACGCAGTGGCGGTTGTGATCGGTGCACTGGGGGCGAGTGTCGTTTCGGCGGGAATGGCTCTGTCGATGCTCGTGACCCTGAACGGCACGACCATGAGCGGTGCGCGCGTGCCGTTCGCCGTGGCACGCGACGGCTACTTTTTCCGGGCGTTCGCGGAGGTTCATCCCAAGTATCTGACGCCTTCGGTCGCGATCCTGGGGCAGCTGGTCATCTCGATTCTGCTGCTGCTGGTGGGCGGCAATTTCCGGCAGCTTTTTTCGCTCGCGATCTTCGCGGAATGGTTGTTCTACATGATCTCCGCCAGCACCGTGTTCGTCTTTCGCCGGCGGGAACCGGAAGCGGCGCGGCCGTACCGGGTTTGGGGATACCCGGTGGTGCCGGCATTGTTCGTGGCGGCATCGGCGGTACTGCTTTACTACACGTTCACCGACAATCTGGCGAACTCGGCCGTGGGTTCGCTGGTCATTCTGGCGGGCATTCCGATCTTCTACGGTTTTTCGCGGGGCAAAGCCGCGGCGAGAGCGTGACGAGGCCGATTTTGCGCCCGTTTTGACACTGCTCCCTTCTTGAACCCAACGCGGTTACCAAGGTACACGGGCGGGGGACACGTTTACCCCCCGTCTGATCTCCCGTACTTTAAGGCTTCCACCCGTGCTCGCTCCCCGGCCCGGGTTCCTCCTTTTGGAGCTGATTGCATGGCTACGCCTTATCGAGGCTTTCAGTTGGGGTTGCTCCCCGAACGGCGCATGAGTTGGCAGACGCTGGCCACCAGCTATGGGATCGAATGCATTTTCATTCTGATCCTGCTGAACATCGGCCTGCTGTTCCCGGACAAGCTCCAGGTGAAGCAGAACTACCACATTAC
>Ga0126371_10006150_pt1 | contig 10665 bp, 9 predicted proteins | sample PanSoiMetaPlot_4_FD_110145 | JGI IMG/M metagenome (GOLD analysis project Ga0126371, IMG submission 110145) | Tropical forest soil microbial communities from Panama - MetaG Plot_4 | ecosystem: Environmental > Terrestrial > Soil > Tropical forest > Bulk soil | place: Panama | collected 2016-02-17
TATCAGCTGCCCGGCTGGGTCGGCGCCGCCGACCTGGTGATCGCGGTGTCCCGCTCGGGGGAGACCGCTGAGGTGCTCGCGCTGGCCGCCGAGGCGGCGCGGCGCGGCTGCGACCTGGTGGGGGTCTGCGCGCCTGGCTCGCCGCTGCAGCAGGTGACGCTGGCCGCGCGCGGCACGTTCATCCCGGTGACTGCGGGCGGGCCGGCCCGGTGCACGCCGTGGGCGCTTGCCGTCCCGCTGCTCGTGATCGCGACGCGGCTCGGCGTCGCCCGGGTCGATGCGGCGGCGTACGAGTCCGCGGCCACGGCGATGGAAGACATCTCGCACCAGTGCCGCCCGTCAAGTGAGTCGTTCGTCAACCCCGCGAAGTCGCTCGCGCTGGACCTGGTCGGCTCGCTGCCGCTGATCTGGGGCGGGTCGCCGCTCGCCGCCGTGGCGGCGCTCCGGTTCGCCTCCCAGCTCGCTGCGAACGCCAAGTACCCGTCGATCGCCGGCGTGCTGCCAGACGTCGGGCACGACCAGGTGGCCGCCTTCGACGGGCCGTTCGCGCCGGCGCCGGAGCCGGACTTCCCGGCAGCGGAGGAGTTCGACGACGCGCCGTTCGACGAGTTTTCCGAGGCGGACGTCAGCGGGCTCGACGACGCGCCGGACAACAGCACGCTGCTGCGGCTGGTGCTGCTCGCCGACCCGTCTGGGGAGCATTCCGCGGTGACCCGCGGGCGAGACGCGGCCGCGGCGCTGGCCGCGGCGCGCGGCATCGAGGTGTCGGAGATCACGATGGACGGAGCCGAGCTGTTGCCGCGCCTGGCGAGCGCGGTCCACCTGCTTGACTACGCGTCCGTGTACCTGGGGATCGCGTGCGGGATCGACCCGCTGGCGATCGCGGCGATCAAGGATCTGCGGGACCTGACGGAACCTCCGGTGTTATGACTCGATGAGGGCCGTCATCGCCGCGCTCGCGGCCAACCTGGGCATCGCTATCGCGAAGTTCATCGCGTTCCTGGTCACCGGCTCGACGTCGCTGCTGGCGGAGGCCGTTCACTCGGTGGCCGACACGGGCAACGAAGTACTGCTGCTGATCGGAAGCGGCAGGTCGCGGCGGGCGAGAACGGAACTGCACCCGTTCGGTTTCGGCAGAGAGCGCTACTTCTACGCGTTCGTGGTGGCGGTGCTGCTGTTCACCGTCGGCGGGGTTTTCTCGATCTACGAGGGCGTGCACAAGATCCTCCATCCCGAGCCGATCACGAACCCGACGGTCGCGTTCGCCGTGCTGGCCGTCTCTGTGGTGCTCGAGTCGTTCTCGCTGCGGACCGCGGTCCGCGAGGCGAACCACGAGCGGTCCGGGCAGAGCTGGCGTGCGTTCGTGCACGCCGCTAAGTCGCCGGAACTTCCCGTTGTCCTCCTGGAGGACCTGGCCGCGCTGCTGGGCCTGACGTTCGCCTTCTTCGGCGTGCTGCTGTCCGTGCTGACTGGTCGCGGCTTCTGGGACGGCGTCGGCTCGGTGGCCGTCGGTGCGCTGCTGGTGTGCGCCGCGTTCATCGTGGGTTATGAGACCAAGAGCCTGCTGATCGGGGAGGCCGCGAGCGCCGAGGTTTCCGCGACGATCGTGGCCACGCTCGAGGCCGGGCCGGACGGCCTGCGGGTGATCCACCTGCGCACCTCGCACGTAGGCCCGGACTCGCTGCTCGTCGCGGCCAAGGTCGCCGTGCCCGGTTCGCTGCCCGCCGCCGATCTTGTGGCGCGGATCGACGCGGCCGAAAAGCGGGTCAGGGAGGCGGTGCCGATCGCCGAGACTATCTACCTGGAGCCAGACATCTACCGCCCGGCCCGCGAGGACGCCACCGACCCCTCGATCCAGGTAGTCCGCCGCAGCCGCATCGCCCGGATGCCCCGCCGCCCGCGAGGCGCAGGCGCCGCGCCCGCGCCGGGCGGAAGCGGCACGCCTCCGGCGGCTGCTCCGGGCGCTCCGTCGTCCGCGGCGGCTCAGCGCCCCCATGACGACCCGCCGTCCGGGTAAGTCGCGGGCGAGCAAGCGACTTTGCATCAGTTCGGAGCGCTTGCGACCTCCCATAATGGGGCAAAACGGACGCGAAACCGTACGTTCCCGATGCAAAGTCAACACCGGCGGCTTCTGTGGCGGATGGGGGCGCTAGCCGCGTCCGATTGGCGCACGTGGCGCTGCGGCGGCCGAGCCCGCAGGCGCGCGCGGCGCGGCGGCGGCCGAGCCTGCAGGCGCACGTGACGCGGCGGCGGCCTTGCCGACGGGCGCGCGCAGAGCGGCGAGGGCGCGCAGCGCGCGCTCCTTTTCGAAGTCGAGAGCGCGGCCCGGGGTGGCAGGCACGTGCCCTGTCCGCCTGCCGAGGTCAGCGACGGCCGCGCGGACCGATGGCTCGGTGAGCACGCGCAGGCCGAATGCGAGCGCGGCGGGGGTGATGTCGTAGCGCCGTTCGATCTGGACCGCCGCGGTGATCGCGGCCAGGTCCTCCTCGGTGAACTGGCGGTGCGCGGGCCCGCGTCCTGAGGGCCGGTCCCGCAGCGGCGGCAACAGCCCTAGATCCTCCCGGTATCGGAGCATCCGGGGGGACATACCGAGACGTTTCGCCGCTTCCGAGATACGCATATCGTCGATCTTAACATTGTGGTGTCAGAAACACCGTATCGAGCGTGCGAGACGGCCGCCCATCCCGTAGCGTCGAGCACGTTGCCCGTATCCGATGAAGGAGTTAGTGCATGAGCACTGAACCGTACAAGGTCGCCGACATTTCCCTAGCCGATTTCGGCCGCAAGGAGATCCAGCTCGCCGAGCACGAGATGCCCGGCCTGATGTCAGTGCGCGCCGAGTACGCGGAATCCCAGCCGCTGCGGGGGGCCCGGATCACTGGCTCGCTGCACATGACGATCCAGACCGCGGTCCTGATCGAGACCTTGATCGCGCTGGGCGCGCAGGTCCGGTGGGCGAGCTGCAACATCTTCTCCACGCAGGACCATGCCGCGGCCGCGGTGGCGGTCGGGCCTGACGGTACCCCAGATGACCCCAAGGGCATCCCGGTCTTCGCCTGGAAGGGTGAGACGCTCGAGGAGTACTGGTGGTGCACCGAGCAGGCACTGACCTGGCCCGGCGGCGAGGCGCCGAACATGATCCTCGACGACGGCGGCGACGCCACCCTGTTCGTCCACAAGGGCGCCGAATACGAGGCAGCAGGCGCGGTCCCCAGCCCGGCTGAGGACGACAGCGAGGAATGGCGGGTCATCCTCGACCGGCTGCGCAACTCCCTCGCCGACACGCCAGGCAAGTGGACCAAGGCGGCGCAGACCATCAAGGGCGTCACCGAGGAGACCACGACCGGCGTGCACCGGCTCTACGACATGGCCAAGGCGGGCACGCTCAAGTTCCCGGCGATCAACGTCAACGACTCGGTTACCAAGTCCAAGTTCGACAACAAGTACGGCTGCCGGCACAGCCTGGTCGACGGCATCAACCGCGGCACCGACGTGCTGATCGGCGGCAAGGTGGCGCTGGTTTGCGGCTACGGCGACGTAGGCAAGGGCTGCGCGGAGAGCCTGCGCGGCCAGGGCGCCCGGGTGATCATCACCGAGATCGACCCGATCTGCGCGCTGCAGGCGGCGATGGACGGCTACCAGGTCACCACGCTCGAGGACATCCTGCCGCAGGTGGACATCTTCGTCACGGCGACCGGCAACAAGGACATCATCACCGCTGACCACATGTCGCGAATGAAGCACCAGGCGATCGTCGGCAACATCGGTCACTTCGACAACGAGATCGACATGGCTGGCCTGGCCGCGATCCCCGGGATCAAGAGGATCAACGTCAAGCCGCAGGTCGACGAGTGGGTGTTTCCCGACGGGCACACGATCATCGTGCTCTCCGAGGGCCGCCTGCTGAACCTCGGCAACGCAACCGGGCACCCGAGCTTCGTGATGAGCAACAGCTTCACCAACCAGGTGATGGCGCAGATCGAGATCTTCACCAAGCTCGAGCAGTACCCGATCGGCGTGTACACGCTGCCTAAGCACCTGGACGAGAAGGTCGCCAGGCTGCACCTGGACGCGCTCGGCGTGAACCTGACCGTCCTGAGCAAGGAGCAGGCTGACTACATCGGCGTGCCCGTGGAGGGTCCGTACAAGCCGGACCACTACCGTTACTGAGGTCGCGGAATGCACGGCGGACGGCCCTCGCCGCACGAATACATCGCCGACCCCGGCCTCGCAGAGGTCGGGGATCGGCGTATTCGGTACTCAGAACGGAGCATGCCGCTGCTGACGGCACTGTCTCGCCGTTTCAGTGCTGACCGGCCATTCGACGGGATGACCGTCGCGGCCTGCCTGCACGTGACGGCGGAGACGGCCGTGCTTGCCAGGCTGCTGCGGGCCGGCGGCGCTCAGGTCGCGCTGGCAGCGTCCAACCCGCTGTCCACGCAAGACGATGTCGCCGCCGCGCTCGCCGCCTCCGACGGCGTCGCGGTGTTCGCCCGCGCCGGCGTGGACCGGCGCACCTACTACGAGCACATCTCGCTCGCGCTCGGTGCGGACGGGGCGCAGGGCCCGGACCTGGTCATCGACGACGGCGGTGACATGGTGAACACGCTGCACACCGAGCGTGTCGATGTGCTGCCCCGGGTGCGGGGCGGCTGCGAAGGGACGACCACCGGCGTGCTGCGGCTGCGGCGGATGGCCGCCGAGGGCGCGCTGGCGTTCCCGGTGATCGCGGCCAGCGACACGCCGGTCAAGCGACTGGTGGACAACACCCACGGCACCGGACAGTCCGTCATCGACGGCCTGCTCCGCGCCAGCGGGATCCTGCTGGCCGGCAAGGTCGTCGTGGTCGCCGGGTTCGGCTCGTGCGGGGTCGGGATCGCCGAGTCCGCTCGCAGCCTGGGCGCGCGGGTGCTGATCACCGAGGTGGACCCGGTGCGGGCGCTGGACGCTGTGCTGCGCGGGTTCCGGGTGCTCACGCTCGCCGAGGCAGCGCCGCTTGGCGAGGTGTTCATCACCGCGACCGGCTCGGCGGAAGTGATCACCGCCGAGCACATGGCGCGGATGCGGGACGGCGCGATACTCGCCAACGCCGGGCACTTCGACGTGGAGATCGACGTCAGGGAATTGCACGCCCTGGCGGTCGCGGTGCAGCCCGACGTGCGGCCGCACATGGACGCGTTCGAACTGCCCGACGGCCGCCGCCTGCTGTTGCTCGCCGAAGGCCGTGTGGTCAACCTCGTGGCGGCCGACGGGCATCCGCCTGAGGTGATGGACCTGGTGTTCGGCATCGAGGCCCTGGCGCTCGAATGGCTGGCCGGCAACGCCGGGAAGCTGAGTCCGGACGTGCACCCGGTGCCACCGGACATCGACGCCGAGGCGGCCCGCCTCGTGCTCGCCGCGCTCGGGGCCGAGATCGACACGCTCACCCCCGCGCAGCGCGCCTACCTGGCCTCCTGGCAACTCGGTTCCTGACATTCGCCGCCGGTTTCAGGCCTGGTGCGCGCGCTCGGTGGCGCGCGTAGGCGGTCGTCATGCCGCTGTGATGATGCCTGTAGACGAGATGCGCGCCGCGCTGGAACCGAAGTCCGCCGAGGCGAGGCCAGCGATGAAGGAAACGGACCCGCCGCCAGGCACGGGCCGGCCTTGCCCGGTGAACTGGACAGGGTAAATGCGGGCGCTCTCGAAGCGGCCGGCCGCGGACACGGTTACCCGGAGGATCACGCTCAAGGCCAGGTCGCCGTCCATGCCGAAGTTGCCGTAGCCGGCGAAATTCCCCAGGCTGTAGGCGATGAGATGACGCTTGTAGAACTGCATCCCGCGCAGCACGTGCGGGCCGCTTGCGATCACCAGGCCGGCGCCCGCGTCAATCGCCATGTGCGCGAACGCCTCGGCATTGCCGCGGTCCTCGCCAAGGAAATACTCTTCCCGGCCGGTCACGTGATCGGCGGAGGAGCCCTCCGCGCCGGCATGCATGTACACGACGACCAGCTGCGCCAGCTGACTGGCACGCGTGATCAGCGCCCGCGCCGCGGGCAGATCTAGCAGGCTGGCGTCGTAGGGGTAGGGCGCGAACGCCACGAACGCGACCTTGACCCCATTCGCCCTGACAACGGTTATCTCGCCCGGCAGCCCGGTCTGGGCGAGGCCAGCCGCATGGATCGCCTGAACGGTCTGGGCCTGACCGGCGGCGCCGAAGTCGAAGGAATGATTATTGGCATCGTTGAGGACGCTGAACCCGGCCTTTTTGTAGTACTGCGCGTAATCAGGCGGATCCCGGAACGCGAAACAGTCCGAGCTTTTCCGCGCGCCGCACTTGCTAGCCGTCGACGTCGTGAGCGTGCCTTCGAGATTGCCGAAGACGATCCCGGTACCCGGGTCAAGGATTGATTTAACCGCATCGAAGTAGGTCGCCGGGTCGGGCGGCAGATCTGGTGTGGTCCCGAGCATCATGTCGCCAACGGCCGTGATTGTTATCGAGGCTACGCCCTTTCCGGCGCTACGGCTCGCGCCCGGATCAGCTGTGCCGCTGACGGCCGGGCTGGCGGCGCCGACTGCTATCGCCTTCGTGGCCGTAGCCATAGCCGCATGCGGGTGACCTGCCTGTGAGCAGGCCGAAAGCAGCAGCAAGGCGGAGGAGCCGACGATCGCCCAGAATCTCTTCATGCTGGGCGCCGAGTGTAGCAGCCGCCCCGATCATGGCGCGCCGAGCGGCCTAAGGATGCACAAGGTCGCGTCAGGGGAGGGGCCTCGGGCCGGCCCGTGAACCACTTCCACCACATGAGGTTGATGCAGACGCAAGCCCAATTTTTTGCCTTCCCGAACGTAACGCCGAATGGGCACCTTGGGAAATCTTGACACCCGCAAAGGCTTATGGAACGTTAAGGACCGATTAAGGGCTAAGAACTCGTAAGGCTGCTTCACCTGCATTTATGTAGGTCGATTTCTAGCCTGAAACGGAGTGGGACAAATGGAAACACAAGACGGCTCGAAATATGTGTCATTGGCAGTGAAACTCGACGAGCTGAGCCAGGTATGCGCCCAGCTGAGCAGGGAAAACGCCGAACTTCGCGCTCAGATGTCCCGCCTAACAGCCAGAATCAGCTCGGAGCGCCAAGCCAGCCAAGGGGAGCCGCGAGACGGATCGCAGGACGGGAGGTTCAGCCGCCGCAGGCTCGGGAAGGCGCTCGCCGCGTCCGCGGCCGGCGTACCGGCATCGGGGTGAACGCCGACGCCGGTGGCAGCGGCGGGACCGGCGTGAGTGCCTTCGGCGGGAACATAGGCGTGTTCGCTGATGGCGGCCAGATCGGGATAGACGCCGTCGGCCCCGTCGCGGTGAGCGCCAAAGGCAACAAAACAGGGGTTTCCGCGACCGGACCGACAGGCGTGCATGGCAGTGGGTCCGGGACGGCAGGCGTCGGCGTGCATGGCAGCGGCGCGGGTAGCGGCGGCCGGGGTGGCATCTTCAACGGCGGCGCGGCCGAGGTCAAGCTCAGCCCCGGTTCACTGTCATCACATCCGAAGAGTGGCCAGCGCGGCGACCTGTACGCCGACAACAAGGGCCGGCTCTGGTTCTGTAAGACCGGCGGGACCAGCGCCACCTGGCACCAGATCGCCTGAGGGACCCGGCCGGGGCGCCGGCGGCGCCCCGGCCACGCGCGAAAGGTGATCGTAAGCAGATCACGAGCCGGGGCGCTACGCCCCGATGAGCAGCGGTTGCTCGGGGGGAGTCGCCGCCGCTCGTTCGGAATCGCGGGTCTTTGTCAGTGCCAGCCAGCCGAGCAGAGCTAGCGGATAGACGAAGTAGCCGAACCGGGTCGACGGGTCGAGGACGAACATGGCCGTATACCCAACGACTAGGCGCCACGTGGCGTCTCGCGCGTCGCGCGGGGGCCGCAGCAAGATCCAGGCCGCGAACGCCACCGCGGCGACCACCATCAGCGCCACCGCCGCGTAGTGGCCAACGGTGCCAAGATCGGCGATGAGATGGCCGGGAAGCGGGCTTGCGGCGGGGGTCTTGTGCTTGGTGAGACCCAGCGGGAAGTCGATGAGGTTCTGCTTGACGGCCTTGACCGAGTCCGGCGTGGCCAGCGCCTCTGGGGCGGCCAGCAGCACCAGGATTCCTGTACCCGCCACCGTGGTAGTGGCGAACCGGGCGGCCGCGCGCGGCGCGTACTGGACCCACGCCATGATGGCGAGCACTGGGACGGCCGCCCATGCCGTGGTCTTCATCGCACAGGCCACGGCCAGCACCAAGGCGGCCCGTACCATCTTGCCGCGGCTGGCCCAGGCCAGCGTCAGGCAGAGCAGCGCGATGAGCGGCGGGTCGGTTACGCCGAGTGCGAGCGGGAAGGCGATCACCGGAGAGGCGACGGCGAGGCCGGTGAGCAGCGCGACACGGCGGCGACAGTCCCGGCAGCCGCGCAGCTGATGCGGCGACATGACCGCGAACGCCGCCGCGACCAGCACGATCGTGGTCAGTGTCACCCAGATGCGCGGGTCGCCGAGTTCGCCGGTAAGACCAGCCGAGCGCGGCAGCCCGAATACCTCCATGACCGGCAGATACGGGTTGTAGAACTTCCAGTCGTGCAGGGCGCCTGGCGGCAAGTACGGTGTTCCGTACTTGAGGAGGTGGGTCGCCCCGCGGCCTATGACAAGCACCTCTGCCGTGGCAGGCACCTGTGTCACCAGCCAGAGGAGCGGCGCGACCAGGGCGCCGCCGATCGCCGCGGCCAGCGGCAGCACCCAGCCCTTGCACACCAAAAACAGCATGGTCGCCACCGCGTAGCCGCCGAATGCCCAGACGGCCCAGTCGCGGTCGGCGTGGCCGGTGAAGACAGCCATTGCCCATGCGTAGATCGCGAAGGCGCCGAACCACGCTGCTACTGCGCGGCGCCTAGGCCAGCCCACGTGTGCCTGCCCCGATGCCTGGGCGCCATTAGCCCCTGCCACGGACACAGTATCCATGGTTCACGACACTAAAGTCTCCGTCGGCCCGGCCGCATCGGCTTTTACGCGTAATCCGCGTGGGGGATGCCCTGGCTTTCCGGCTGGTAAGGACAGTTTCCAGCCCACCGGCTCGGCACCCTGGCGCTGCAAAAGCTGATTCGCCCGGCTGAACGGACGCGTCCCGAAAAATCCGCTATGTGCAGACATGGGACTCGGGTGCGCGGATTCGATGCGTGGCGTGCCGCCGAGTACCGGCGCGAGGTTGCGAGCGTCGCGGCCCCACAAGATAGCCACCAGGGGCCGGTCTCGTGCGGCCAGCGACCTGATGGCCTGCTCAGTGACCTCCTCCCAGCCCTTGCCGCGATGCGAGCCCGGCTTGCCGGGCTCCACCGTGAGGACCCTGTTGAGCAGCAGCACGCCGCGTTCTGTCCACGGAGTTAGGTCGCCGTTGGCGGGAGCGGGGTAGCCGAGGTCCGTCGAGTACTCCTGGAAGATGTTGACTAGGCTGCCGGGCAGCCTGGTGACCTTCGGGTCCACAGAGAAGCTGAGGCCGACGGGGTGGCCGGGCGTGGGGTACGGGTCCTGGCCGACGATCAGCACTGTGACTTCGTCAAACGGCTGCTTGAAGGCCCGCAGCACGTTCTCGCCCGACGGCAAGTATCTCCGGCCAGCCGCGATCTGCTCGCGCAGGAAGTCGCCCATTGCCGCGATCTGGTGCTTGACCGGATCAAGCGCGGCGGCCCAGCCCGCCTCGACGATGTTGCTCAACGGCTCTGGCATGGGGCGAACTCTAGTGCGCCCGCCGGCGAGCGCGGAGCGTTACGCTTGGTTAAACGGGCTCGCGGGTAGTGCGGAGCTGGTAAAAAAGGGTAACCTGCGCATGCTGGACGCAGGAATGCGCGGCGGGCGTCACTGTCCGTCGCCGTGGGTGCTCTGCTTGGAGCCAGACACATGGAACGATGGGGCCCATGAAAGGACGTGTGCTAGTCGTCGACGACGACGCGGCGCTGGCGGAGATGCTTGGCATCGTGCTCCGCGGTGAAGGGTTCGAGCCGACGTTTGTGGCCGACGGGGACAAGGCAATGGAGGTCTTCCGTGACACTCGGCCAGACCTGGTGCTGCTCGACCTGATGCTGCCTGGTTCTGACGGCATCGACGTGTGCCGCCAGATCAGGGGCGAGTCGGGCGTGCCGATCGTCATGCTGACGGCCAAGACCGACACTGTCGACGTCGTCCTCGGCCTGGAGTCCGGCGCGGACGATTACATCCTCAAGCCCTTCAAGTCCAAGGAGCTCGTCGCTCGGATCAGGGCACGACTGCGGCGGACGGATGAGCCGGCACCCGAGATGCTGCAGATCGGGGACGTGTCCATCGACGTGGCCGGCCACTCGGTCAAGCGGAACGGCGAGACGCTAAGCCTCACGCCGCTCGAGTTCGACCTGCTGGTCGCGCTCGCCCGCAAGCCCCGCCAGGTCTTCACGCGCGAGGTGTTGTTGGAGCAGGTGTGGGGATACCGGCACGCCGCCGACACCCGACTGGTCAACGTTCACGTGCAGCGGTTGCGCGCCAAGATCGAGGCCGATCCGGAACGGCCGGAGATCATCTTGACGGTTCGTGGGGTCGGTTACAAAGCCGGTACGAGCTAGGCTCGGCGGCAGCGATGCCGAACGTTGGTGTGTCACCGCCCCACAGGCCGCGCGACGGTGCCTCGGGTGGCAA
>Ga0126371_10006151_pt1 | contig 10665 bp, 11 predicted proteins | sample PanSoiMetaPlot_4_FD_110145 | JGI IMG/M metagenome (GOLD analysis project Ga0126371, IMG submission 110145) | Tropical forest soil microbial communities from Panama - MetaG Plot_4 | ecosystem: Environmental > Terrestrial > Soil > Tropical forest > Bulk soil | place: Panama | collected 2016-02-17
TATGTATAGCCACCAGCACGGCTTCGCAGACTCTGACGCGGTATGGGGCAGCTACGAGGTTCTAGCCAGGCGCGTGGCTAGAATATTGCCGACGCATGTCGCCGCTGCCACCCTTGCCTGTCGGTCATTGGTACAAGGTATGGCGACGATAGAACTGAGCGGCAGGCTGACGCCGGCGGAACCCGACGACATTGCCATCGCTGTACGACTATTCGTCTCCGGATTGGGAGCAGGTATGGAGTGAAGCGAAGGTGGCGCTCGGATTGACCCTGACGGCCGATGTTCTCAATAGCAGCAAGATCGAGCGCGAGAAAGTTCGATGCGTAGCGCCGTGCGGCGTTCAAGTTGACGGGTTGTCGCCGTCCCATCCTGGTGACCGGGACCTCCAGGACGATGGGTTGGGCGTTACGGCCAGATGAAAGGAAAGCATTCGTAAACTCTGGCCGACAAGGCAGGAGTAATCCGCGAAGCGAGGGTCAGCTTCTGGGTGGCCGACTTGCATTTGGGGTCTGTTCACAGTTAGGCATGGAGAACGAGATCTTCCGAATCTTCCTTTTTGTTAGGGCAGGGCTACGCGCCCGAGAAGATCCTTAAAGCGCTTATCCGAGCGGTATCGGTCGAAAATCGGGTCAACAGCAAGGTATCCCATCCAAACAGCGTGGTCGTCATAGGCGGCCTGCAGCCATTGAACGCATCCTCATCCTTGTTTAACGCTGCATAGATCTGAGCCAATCCGTAAGGCGAAACGTAACGCTTCTCGGAGATTGTCTCCAGTTCGCGTGCAATTCGGAGTGCATCGCGATTCCATCCCCCCACTGCAAGGGCAACCGCACCTTGCGCGGTGTAGAGTGGGCTACCTCCAGACAGACTCGCCGCCCTCTCCAGCTCACTAATCCCTCGGCTAGGCAAGCCTGACTGAACATAATCTTCCCCGAGCACAAGGTGAGCCGCAGCGAAATTTGGATCCAGCTCAACGGAATTTCGATTTGTTCGATTGCTTGGGGGTAATCACGTGCCAGGTAGTAGCGGAGTCCAACCCACGTGCTGATCATCACATTGAGGGGATCCAGCTCTAGTGCGCGCCTGACTCGGCCTCCGCTCCGGTCCAATCCCAACGATGGCTCATCGCAAGGCCCAGGGAGGCGTGGGCCTCAGCCGATTCTGGGTTGATCTCTAGGGCTTTGCGCGCAGCCGCGTACGCTTTCGGGAGCGCTTCCGCCGGGGACTAAACCCGTGCCATGCCAGTTCGCTGTTTCAGTCCACCAGTCCCGAATAAGCCGCCGCATAGCTGGGATCCTTATCGATGGCCTGCTGGAAATACTGCTCCGCCTTTTGCATGCTATCGCCGGTTCGCTTGTTCCAGTAACAGCGACCCTTCAGGTACGCCTCGTATGCTTCGGGGCTTACTTGCCGCGGAGCAGCTAGACGCTTCTCCTGTTCTTCAGTAAGAGCGATGTGAATCTCGCTTGCGAAGCTCCGCACGACGGAGTCCTGCACAGCCAGCACATCTTTGAGTTCACGGTCGTAACTCTCGGTCCAAAGGTCGGTCTGATCACGTGCCTGGATGAGTTGGACAGTGACGCGTACGCGGTCCGACGATCGTCGAACGCTGCCTTGGATAAGTCGACTCCGGCTCTGCGTTCGAAGCGACAACTAGCAGTAGCACGACACTAAGAACGCAGAATCCTGGAGCAGCCCTCCCCACTCGCCCTATGATTCCAATGTCGCTGTCGTTCCCGGCGCAGTGATTAGATTTTTCCATTGCACAACATTCTGCCTGCTGAAACTCCGATGGTCAGCTCGAACCTGCACCGGAACTAGCGGAGGCTAATGGAACAGTGATTCACTCAGTCGATCGAACGACGTCGAAGTGACTGAGCGACATCACTGTTCCCTTTTGCGAATTCCGCGCCAGTGGCCTTCGATTGCTATGCGGCCACGCGGTCAATCTCCTTCTTCATGGCGTCAACGTCCGTCTGGAGCTGAGCCTTTGCCCGCTTCTTTGCTCTCGTAATCGCAGCTTCGACCTTCAATTCGACATCGCTTGCTGCAACCACCACGAGTCCGCTCTTACCGTCGTCGAGCAACTCGCCGAGTTCTTTGAGATCAGACCGCCTCATGCCCCTGGCAACATGCCCGGCGACAGCACCCGCCGTCGTTCCAATGGCCCCGCCCCCGACCAACCCTGCGGCCAAGCCAATTCCTGCAGCTGGGAACAGGGTGACAATCGCGCCGACCGCCAGCCCGACAAGAAGTCCTGCTGCCGCGCCATGACGAGTCGGCTCTTCTACCCGTTTGACGATTTCAACCTTCCCGTCGGGCCGGCGGGTGAGCACTGCCGCATCATAGGTGTCGATGATCCCAAGATCAGTGTAAAGCTTGCGGACAGCATCGTAATCAGCAAGTGCATCCGATTCAGTGTTGTATTGGTTAGCTAGCACTACAAACGTATCAAGTGACATTTTCTTCTCCTTCTATTTTTCGAACCGCTGAAGCGGTGCCGTTGCACACCGCAAATTCACTTTCTTTCTATGGTGACAGTGTCGCCCTCCACAACCGTTGCAGTAAATGGATACACGGCACGGTTATTTCTCCTGGTGATCCGCCAAAACAAGTGATACTTAAGTGATACTTATATGTCGCTACATCGCGAACCGTGGCGTTCTCATTGGGATCCACTACGGACCGCTTGTTGTCAGGACCGATTAGAATTACTTTCATTTGAACTGCCCTGCCGATTGATCTGTCGAGGCGCAACAGTGCCAGGTTCCTACTTGCGTGCGCGGTTGTTCGGAGATGGCACCTGATGAACTCCGAGTGGAAAAACTTTCCAGCCATACGATCCGCAGAACGGCAACCGCCGGTACTGAGAGGTATACTCCTGCAATGCCGCCTAGTTGACCTCCCACCATCAGCGCAAAAATGACGGTTAGCGGTTGCAATTGCAGACTGTCTCCCATGATGCGAGGCGAGTTTACATAATCCTGCACTAGTCTCCACAGTAACAACAACGCCGCCATCCAAATCCAGTGCGCGTGAGTAAGGAAGCCGATCGTTAGAATCGCCGCAGCCGAGGCAATCCATCCCACAGCCGGAAGGAATTCCAAAGCGCCTCCCAAAATGCCCAGCGCGACTGCATAGGGAAAGCCGAGAGCCAGCATGCATGCGGTGTAAAAGACGAACGAGAGGCCAGCCAGTGCCAGTTGTGCTCGAATGTACTTGGCCAGCATTACATCGATCTGGCTCACAATCCGCTTGACCTTTGTCGGGTCGCGCCCTCTCATAACGGCCTCGACAATCTCATCGGCAACATAGCGACCATCTCGCAAGATGAAGATGGCCAGAATGGGGACGGCGAAAAGCCAGACTGCACTGGTAGCGATGTAGGCGAGGGACCCCGCAGCACGCTCGAAGAAATGGCCGATGAGGCCACGATTCCCGGCCAACCAGTCGTGGATGCGCTGCTGATCCGCCGCGCTCAAGCCGTGCCTGGCGCCAAGGACAGCCGCTGTCTTTCCGCTAGAGAGACCTTCCAAGATCTGTGGCACTGCTGCATTGAGGCCCTTGATTTGCGCCACGAGAGGGGGACCGAACAGGTAGCCCAGTATACCGAGTATAAGTGTTCCGGTCAGATACACCTCAGCAATCGCCCAAGTGCGGTTCTTGCCACCGAGTCGAGAGTGCCGTTGTATCAGGGCGACCATAGGTTCCAGCAAGTCGGCAAATAGAAGTGAGATCACCAGAATGAGGAAGGCCCTTCGCGCCAGGTAGAGAACAGCGGCCCCAATCAGGAATAGGGCGATGGTGCTAATGACGTTTCCGGTTCGGTCGTCTAGGGAGAACATGCCGTTGACTCTTAAAAGCCACTGTGGGGCTGATGAGATCGTTCAGATATGCCAGTCATGATTAATCCAACTCCGCGCGCAGTAGCTCCAACGCCGATGACAACGCTGACCAGACTGCACCCGCAACTGTCCACTTCATCATGCCGGCACCAATCGCAATTGCTCAGGCGATCTTTTCGATCCGCTGCCGGAGCTTCTCGCGAAAGCGAACCCAAGAATTCCAACTGAAATCGCTCACCTTCAGACAGCTCTGCTTTGGGCTGTCGGTATGCTGTGTATGGCCCCAGCGAACCCAACCAAGGCGGCACCGTCAAAGACTAGGTCGATACCGATCGCCAAACCGATGAAGAACGTGCTGGTTGCAGTCCAAGTTGCCAGAAGGTAGATACCGAGTGCTACAGAGACAAGCCCAGCAAACACCGTCCATCCCCATCTGGGGAACTGAATCATGCCGGCTCCAATTGCACGGAATAATCCTCCCACGATGAACAATGCGGCGATAATCATCGTAACCGCTTCCGCCCCGGCGTCTGGATGGCGGATCAGAAGGTACCCGGTGACGCAACGAATAATCGCGTTGAGCAGATACACAAAGAATCCACCCCATGCCCAGGTTTGAAAAGCGCCCACGAGCCATACAAAGCCACTGATGGCCAGAACCCAACCTAATGCGAGGATCGAGAACGTGGTTGCGGTCTGCGACTTGGCGATGCAAGCTGCGCCAAGGACCATCAGCAAGATGCCCAAAACGAGAAACCAACCCCAAGACTTTCTGATCTCCTCGATGCCGGCGGCGAACAAACTGGAAATGTTGTTCATTGTCTTTCTCCTTTCGAACTCTGCAAGCGCGCCAGTCGTTTTAATGTACGAAAACTTCTGGAGCGTCCTTGGGAACCGAAACCGGTGTGCCGGACTTTGGGTCCGGGTTGAACTTTCCAAAGACCGAAGGATTCTGGCGGAAATGCTGCTCGAGGGCATTCACGCGATTCTGGTCGTTGGGATGATCGGATAAGAGCTGCGGTATCTGGTTCATGTTGGCATTCTGGAAATCCTGGAAAAGCCATACCAGACCCCAGGGGTTGTATCCCGCCTGCGCACAAACATCGGAACCGGTCAGGTCCGCGCGTGACTCGACATCCCGGGAGTAGCCAAGCGAGTGGAGCTTGCCGACCAGTGCGATCGCCAGAATGTGGGCTTTGGTTGGGCCCATAATTACTGCAGCAGCGATTTCGCGCTCTTCGATCTTTTGTTGTTTCTCCATCAAAACCATGGTGTCGTGATGGATGGTGTGCGACACCTCATGACACAGCGTCCCGGCAAGTTGCTCTTTGTTCTTTACGAAGTACAACAATGAGTCCACGACGTAGACGTTGCCGCCGGGAGTTGCAAAGGCGTTCGGTTGTGTTTCGTGAACCAAGTAGAACTTGAATGGATGGTTGTATCGCGGCTGGGCCGCCTTTGTGATCGCGTCAGCTATAGGTCTTAACTGATCGTAAAGCGGCGAAGATTCGACAATCTCACCCTTGGCCTTGAGCTCATTAAAGACCTCCTGGCCCATTTGTAATTCCTCGTCCTGGCCCTGAGCTCCAGCCGTAGATTGTGCGGCGATGCCACAGGGAAGAATGAAGCACAGCGCGGAGATTGCATAGGCCAACATTTTTCGCAATGCTCTGAATGCAGACATGGTTTGTCTCCGTACGAGCCTTGCCAAATCAGCGAAACCATCCACTTCGGTGTTGGCTATCGTTGGATGGTTCGCTGATCTGGGCTGGAGGCAATTGAGTCTTCGCCTCTTCTATTTCTTTACTTCCGCTTAACGGGCGTAGCTTTCTAGGCGGCCGACTGATTCTTGATCTTTGCGGAAAGCTGATCTAACGAGGACTTAAGCTTGGTCATCTCGCTATCGATGTCAGTCTTAACCTTCGCCGCAACAGCCACCTCGCCCGCTATCTTGAAGTCCTTGTGTACTTTCTTCTCGATCTCCTGGTGCTTCGCTTTGAGGCGGTTAATCGTGTCGATCTCCGACTGCGCCAGTTTTCCTTTGGTATGGGCTTCTAGGCCAGTCAGCACCGCCTTAGCCTCCTGCAATTGCGCATTGATCTTCTCCTGATAGGCTTTGATCTCCGCTATATTCACCGGACTTCTCCTCTCACTTCCGTTGAGAATTGTGTTGAACCCGCTTAGGCCGCAACCTTGTTGTGCAACACGTTTTCCACTTTCTCCTGCTGACCACGGCTTAACGTGGTGCTCAGAATGGTGCCACCATAACCGCGGAAGGTTTCCGCTACAACGTCGGGATTCGCGGAGCGAAGAAGTGCGAAAACCGCCGAATCACCCGGCTGGACCATCCCTCCAATCTGTTTGACGAAGTCGTCAGGGATGCCGAACTCGTCCTTCCACCATGAGGCGTCGATGGCTCCCGCACCGGCTCCAATCGCGCCGCCGGCAAGTGCCCCGGTGGCCAGGGCTGCAGCCGCTGGAGCAGTCGCCCCACCGGTGAACGGGATCGCCAGTGTCAGCCCGATCAGCGAGCCCCATAGGCCTCCCCATTCCGCGCCTTCGCCGGTCGTCATCTGGTAGCTCTGGTCCAGGCGGAGCTTGCCGTTGTAGTCGCGATAAACAGCGACTGCGTCGTGAAGATCAACCACCCAGTCATCGTCCATATTGCCTGCAGCTGGTTAAGTACCTGCGATGCCCGCTACATATCTTTCTTGAAACCTACGACTATGAGTTGTGCCATGTCTGTTCTCCTCTTAACGAAGTTGGTTTGCGTACCTGTTGATCGCGTGCGAGCTTTCCTGACAGGAGACCTTAGGGACATCCCGACGGCAGCAGGCTACGGGCAACCCCAGCGCCGCCCAATCACGCCCTGTTACCGAGCGCCTACGCGGCTGCAGCTTTGGCTTTGAGTATCTTGGCTTTGGCTTGAGCTTCAGCCTCGGCTGCCTGACGCTTTTCCTTAGCTTTCTGCAACTGATCCTGGATCTTCGCGTCAAGTTGGTTGATCTTCGTTTCCAGCTTGGCCTTCCGGTCAGCACGGGCCTGGGCATGCTCTGCTTTCAACTGAGCCATGTCGGCCTTCATCGCTGCAACGTTTTCCTGGTGGACCTGGTGTGTCACGTCCGAGTGCGCGCGACGGTAAACAGTTCCGCCGATCGCCTCCATGCGGGTGTCCACGGGCGTCGTCCAGTCTTCTTCAATTTCGGCAACCACAGCTACTTTGCCGGGCGTCAGAGCTTTGGACACGTCATCGATGAAGTCGTCCCCAACCCCGGCATGGAGAAGGTCGAAGCTGGCGCCGCCTGCAAAACCGGCACTTGCGCCAACCGCTAACCCAACCGGTCCAAACAAAGCGCCGATCAGGCTTCCCAGGGCGGTACCGCCGAGGCTCCCGAGCGGCCCGACGTCATCCCCTTGCTTAATGGAGGCGCTGCCGTCCTTATTCTTGGAAACGACCGCGTAACCATACACGCTGATGCTGCCCTCGTTGTCCAGCTGCCCAAGCGCCTTCTTTCCCTCATAAGCTTTGGTCTCGTTGTCAAAAACCACTACCAGCATTCTGTCCATGATGTATTCACTCCTTTTTGGTTTGTTCTTGCTCTTATCCGGTTCGTATTTCCTGTGGTTGTTACTCTTGCAAATCATCGACAACACCCATCACGAAATACGGCAATTTTTGCCACTCCAGAGGTTCGTGCAGGCGGACCCACCTCGGGGCACGCTGGCCCTAGGACAACTTCAGTTGCGTTCGTTCCTTCTCAATCCACTCGCGAATGTAGGCTGGACAATTGTCGAGTTCGACGCCTTCCGCTTGGCAGCGTGCGAGAAATTGAACCGCCTCCCGGTCCACCAGGCGCACTTCCTCTAAGTCAAGAGCGACGCTGCTTTTTGCTGCCGCAAAATCGACGAGGTTCTGCAGCTCGGCGACATATTCCACTTGGATCCGACCGCTCAATGTGAAGATCACAAATCCGTTCGCCGCCTTTCTTTGAATTTTCAGCGTCATGACTCGTTAGGAAGGAACGAGGCTTCACCGGTTACATGGCAATGCGATTGCCAATCGCAAGCACTTGAAAATTCACGTGATGCGAAGTTCTAAAAGTCGCGAATGTTCGCGAATTCGCGAGATTTTCGCGAAAAATCGGAAGGTTGTCAGGTGACTGGCTCAGGCCCAAAGCGGCGCTTACTGATCTTCAGAGAGCGGATTGCCGATTTCAGCGTGGACGGCGGAATTCCTAGCTTAGCCGCTGCTCCGGGCAGCCCAGAAACTCGTCCTTTGCACTGGCGGGAGCGTCGAACGGGCGCGGTTTCAGAATAAGTCGTTAAAGGGTGAAGGAATTATCGTAGGTTCGCCTGTTCCGCTTTGGCCCGCTTGAAGATCGGCATCCTTGCAGACGACAAAGTAACGCCGCTAATAAGTGGAAATTCTTGTTTTTCGCGCCGTGGGTTTTGAGACGCTGGCACTGGCGAGCGCCGGTTATCGTTGGGAACGATGATGGGCGGGCTTGCTTCTACCTCGGGGGAGAGATTGAGAGCGCTATGGATAAGTGCCAGGTGTGAAAAGGCCTGCGGAAAATTTCCGAGCTGCCGGTGCTCCTTGGGATCGTATTCTTCCGCCAGCAGCCCGACATCATTGCGAAGCCCAAGCAGTCTCTCGAACAACGCGCGCGCTTCATCATCACGGCGCTGCAGGACGTAGTTGTCCACCAGCCAGAAGCTGCAGGCCAGAAAAACTCCTTCGTCTCCCGCGAGACCGTCGACGGCGCTACGGGTGTTGTAGCGCGCCACAAATCCGTCTTGCAGCAGCGTCTTTTCAATTGCCGCAATCGTGCCTTGGATACGCGGATCGTCGGGGGGAAGGAACCCGACCAGGGGGAGGAGCAGCAAGCTCGCATCCAGTTCTTTGCTGCCGTAGTACTGAACGAAAGAGTTCAGTTCCCTGCTGAACCCGAGCCGGCACACCTCCTCATGAATATCACGACGCAGCCTGATCCAGCGCTTAAGAGGCCCCTCTCCTCCGAACTCCTGCATGATGCGGACCGCGCGATCGACAGCCACCCACGCCATCACCTTGGAATGAACAAAGTGACGTCGCGGACCACGGATTTCCCAGATGCCATCATCCGGCTGGGTCCAAATTGTTTCAAGGTGGCTGACCACCGCTCTTGCCAGGTTCCAGCCCGCCTCGCTACCTTGCATTCCTTGGCGCCGCGCGAGATACGCGGCATCAAGTACCTCGCCATAAACGTCGAGCTGCAACTGCTCAGACGCGGCATTGCCGATTCGTACCGGCTGCGAACCCTCGTAACCGGGCAGCTCGGGCAGCTCGAACTCCGTGAGGCGGCGCTCTCCCGCCAAGCCGTACATGATCTGTATCCGATCCGGGCTCCCGGCGACGGCGCGGAGCAGCCAATCCCGCCAGGCCTTTGCTTCCTCCTGGAAGCCGCCTTGCAGAAGTGCATAGAGCGTTAATGCGGCATCGCGCAACCAGCAAAACCTGTAGTCCCAGTTGCGACTTCCGCCGATCTGTTCGGGCAAGGAAGTCGTAGCCGCTGCCACGATTCCGCCGGTCCCCTGGTGGGTCAGAGCTTTCAGGGTGAGGAGCGAGCGAAGGACCGCTTCCTTGTAGGGTCCCTTGGGCGTGTGTTTGCCCGACCAGTTCTCCCAGGCGTGAGTGACGTGCTCAATGACAGTTGCCGCGTCGCGCGGAGCCGGGACTGGGCTGAAGGAATGAGACCACGTCAGCATAAAGGGAACCGTTTGACCCTCTCCCACTTCGAATTCCGCCCGCGTTTTGAAACCCTCACCGCGCAACTCGATCGGTGCCGCAAACACAATCCGGTCCGGTCCGGCGCTGGCGCACAGTCGGCCGTCGTCCATGCGACTGACCCATGGAACTACTGTTCCGTAGTCGAAGCGAATGGCCAATTCCATCTCCATCGGTACTCGGCCGTGAACCCCGCGGACCAGCCTGGCGACGTCCTGGTGCTCACCGCGCCGGTCCATGCACTCGATGAGGACCGCAGTTCCTTCGGAAGTCGAAAACTGTGTTTCCAAGACGAGCGTACCTTCCCGATAGCGGCGAGTAACCTCCGGTTGAGCCGCCTGAGGAGCGATGGTCCAGTGCCCACTCTCTGGCGACCCTAAGAGTGCCGCGAAGCAAGCCGCAGAATCGAAGCGCGGGAAACAAAGCCAGTCGATAGAACCATTACGTCCTACAAGGGCGGCAGTAGCGTTATTGCCGATCAACGCATAGTCTTCGATTAGTAGAGTCATAGCCCTTGGACGTCCAAAAATTTACCATACACTCGTGGGCGCGCTGCGTAAACGCGGAGCATCCACTCGTACCATGTTCCCTCGCACTTCCATTGTCGCGATGGCCTGCATTTTAAGTATGGTGTCGGCCTTGAGGGCCCAGGACCAGCAGACAAGTGTCGCTGTGCTGGCGAGAAAATCTGTGGACGGTACCGTTGTCTCGGTGTCGGTCATAGGCGCATCATTGCCACGCAACCACGATGCTATGCGCCTTGCTCGATCTGCCATTTCGCAATCGCTCTTACGCCGATCACTTGTGCAAATGAGTCAGACCAAAAACTCACAAAACCTAGGACGACCTGATCAGCGGTCCGCAATTTGGCTGTTTCACAAATCGTCGCCGACACCAATGCAACGTCTTGGCATGAAGATGCCGAAGCCGACGTTAGGTGTTAACCTGATTCGCAAAGAGTAGCACCAAGCGGCCGAAGAGGTGGAAAAGAAGGCGGCGGCCGTTGAAAATCTCGATAAACGCTCCGCCGCGAAGAACAAGAAGAAAGGAAAA